>Ga0116227_10002144_pt1 | contig 45070 bp, 31 predicted proteins | sample S1TSphgellanicum_FD_89693 | JGI IMG/M metagenome (GOLD analysis project Ga0116227, IMG submission 89693) | Host-associated microbial communities from peat moss isolated from Minnesota, USA - S1T2_Fb - Sphagnum magellanicum MG | ecosystem: Host-associated > Plants > Peat moss > Unclassified...
ACAAATATACTTTAACATAAAATCATATGAAATTTAAAAATGAAATTACTTTGGAATTTCACTTCTTCGGGTTTTGACCTACCATATCCATGAATAATGCATTGTTTCTAATTTTACAATGTTGTTAATCAATAAATCTAGCATAGTTATAATTTACAATACCTTCATTTTAAAACAATGCCCAATTTTTGGTTTCCCTTTCATCACATATGTAAAAAAATGTTCAATTTATAAGTTATAAGGTCTTCATTCCATGCTTGTAATCCAACAAGAAAGCCTATTTTTTGGACTTGTGCCATCACAAAAACAAAACCCATACAATGTAATAATATATAAGGTGTATTTTTTGTTGGCCTTCATCCCAAAGAATGCCCGATTTGGGAACTTGCACCATCACAACACCAATAATTTAATTTGTGGGGTACATTTTGTTGACCTTCACCCCTAAAGAATGTTTGATTTCTAGACTTGTGCCATTGCACAACCAAAAACCATGTTATTTTAATGTGTGAGGTGCATTTTTTTGGCATTCACCCCAACAATGTTTGTTTTCTTGAACTTGCACCATCATAACACCAAAAGCCATGCAATATTATAATTTCAAAGTTGCAAGTTTTTGGCCTTCACCCCAACAAAAATGCCTTTTTTGGAACCTGCATTGTCACAAGACCAAAAACCATACAATATTATACTTTCTAAATTGTGTTCTTTTGGCCTTCACCCAAAATAATGTTCAATTTCTATACTTGCATTGTTAGAAGTCCAAAAACCATGTTATATTATGATTTTTGGGTTTCATATTGCATATTGCCTTCACCCCCCATTTTTAGAATTGCACCATCACAAGACCAAAAACCATGCAACAATATTAGTTGCAAGGTGCATTATTTTGGCCTTCACCTCATAAGAATGCCCAATTTTTGCACTTGCAATTTCATTCCTATTTCTTGCATTCCCTTGCTTGATGGGGAAAATGCAACAATAAGAAGTGTCTAACTTGATCAAACACATCAATAATACGCACTTGAACTATACACATGTTTTTGCATTTCTTAAGGCATTGGATGACATGGAAATCATCATGATAATACTTCACTGCACCATAATGATTTGGTATCGAATTATTTATTGTAGGTAGCATCTATCATTATGTATATGCTCAATTAAAACAAATTTGATCACAAAACTATGTTCAAGGCTCATGCCTAAAGGTCCATGCACAAGGTTCATGTAATTGTCATTGTGGTATTCTGTAGATGCAAAAGTTTTGCCACATTGTGATTGTTTATTACATATATTGCTTCTTCCTTATGCAAAAGCTTAAGATTAACACATTAATTGTTTGCCAATGTTGTTTATCACATGCAACACTAAGAGCTTAACCATACATTATCCAATTGCACTGTTGATGTTTAGCATAATGACTGCCTATCATTCTGTAGAAGCTCAATCATTGAAACCATTCGCATGCCCTTTATAGTAATCGTCCTTGAATTTAATAAATGTGATGCATTGTGAACTAATTAGAAGGGCTTGTGAAGGCTACCCTCCTACTTAAAGATGAATGGATGTTTGTTCTAATAGTATGGAAACCTTGTTATAACTTAAGGCAACTAATGGATGAACTTATCTATCAACAAATTACAATGCATCACATGGTAAAATATGTAATATAAATGTTTATAACTTTTCCATTTTCCTTTCTTCTCTAGTGCTCCTACATTCATCTAGGAAGTTTAAAGAAATACATCCTAGGAAATTTCCAATTGTGATGACCATATATTCATTTGGGTTTCCAAGAACTATTGTCTCCAAAAACAAATTCATTCCATACACTAGTGGTGGAATGGTATTGATGGTAATTTCACAAAAGAATTCATGCAAATTGTAATTGACCTTTTATTGTTGTGGTCTATTTTTGGTTGGAATCAATGAACATCCATGTCATATTGTTGGTGGGGTGGACATTGACATTTGGAAGGGGCCCAAGGCAAATTGCAAGACCTATTTCAAATCTTCCAAAAAGTCACACATGGCATAAAGGTCATTTTTTTCTCAATGAAAACCTTGCATCCTCAAGGCAATGCACCTCTTATCGGGTTATGTTTGTTCCCTTGAAAATAAACCATATTAAAGGAATAAGCAATTTGTCCAAAACATTAGTATGAGAAATTATGTCCACAAAAACCTCATTACCTTATAATTAGAGCTTTGAAACAACTAATTTGCAACTACATTGCAACTATCCATGGAAATATGAAGAATTAAAAATAAAATATCACATTAAAAATTCATGAAGTTTTATTGTAGTTTCATATTAGTCCCAAGATGGACCCCTATATAAATGAATGTACACATTATATTTACAGTTTTGGTCAACCATGTTTGATTTTTTGAACAAGGTACATCATAATTACAATACAATTGGAATAAATGAAACATTCATTAGCAACTTTTTTGCAACTACTAACTACAATATTAATTATTTTTATTAGTTTAGCCTAGTCTAATTTAAGTTATGTTTAAATTGATAAAACTTGTTTTGATCAAATCAAGTTGACAAAGGTTTTCCATTACATTGTTGTTTTTTATTTTATTTGAGAAGTCATAATAGAGTTAAAATTGTATTTGTTTGTTTGTTTGTTTGTTGTTACAATGCACTTTTAACATTGTCGACAAGTTAATTTTTTAATAACATGTCTGTGTATTTAATTGTTGCATGTAGTTCACTTACTTTGTGTGTTTTCCACTATTTTTGAATGTTAAAAAATATTAGTTTTGTTCAACCTTGTTTAGATTTGTGGAACTTGTTTTGATAAGTCGATGGAAGTTTCTCATTGCATTGTTGCTTGCCTACTTTGTTTGAGAAATTATAGTCTAGTTAAAATTGTGTTTGCTTGCCGTTTTTTCTTATGTGGGAACACACTAAAGATAAGGCACATACAATGTTAGGAATGACATTTACATGCATGTCTAATGGTTCGAACATCTATATCAATTTGTTCTTATGTAGTTATATTTGTTTCCATATGAATATACGAGATGTTCCTATGGGTGAACAAGACGTTCCCAAATGTGGGAACATGATAAGATGATTCTCAACAATCATAATTATGTCGGGAGAAGACATTCCAAAACATGAAAGGACAACAAGATGATCGATGTTCACATTCATGCAAACATCATGTGTGTGCCATAGGAAAATGTGATGATCCCGTCTTGGAACACGATGCTCTTAACATGGGAACAAGTGTTATAATGTGGGAAAGTTATTCCCAAAATTTTCAAGGTGCCATGTAGGTGCCACATCAGATGCCACATGTCATGTTGTAGCCATGCCAATGCCATGTAAATGTCATGTCAACATGTCATTCATAAATGTAATACCAAGCATTAAATGTGAGAAAATTACTACACTCCAATCTCAAGTTTGCACCTCAAATTTATTAAACACTGGATAGACACTCCACAAAAATAAATAAATAAATAATAATGATAAATCTCAAATAATTATGTCCCAATTGTTATGTATTTGGATAAAATGTTTTGCAAACACATCCCAATCTATTTTCACACTTCCCAAGACCAAAAAATTCCAAACATGCACATTCCTTGAACTAGGATTTTTTGGGGGGGGGCACAAGTCCCAAAACCAAAGTACTTCTCAACCTAAACTAACAGTGTTGATTTTAACCAAACATGGATGAAAAAAGTGGAGAAAGAGTCAAGAAAATGGATGAAAAAGATGGGGAAAGAGTCAAGAAAATGGATGAAAATGGTGCCCCCACCCTTCCCTTCTCATTAGGGTTTCCGTTTCCTTGCAGTCTGCAGGCCACACTACTTACGACGTTCAACTCTCTCTCTCTTCTACTTGTCCCCCGTTTGTCTGCCCGCCGCTCTGCTACCTCCATTGCCATCGTTGATTCCTCGATTGTCGCTGTTTTTGTCGTCGTCGTCGTCGTCGTTGATGATTTTTTGTTGTTGGGTGCTGTTGTTGTTGTTGCTGTTTCAATGTACAGCTGAAATGCTAATGTCACAGCACTCTTGCTTCCAAGCCATTTTCTGTTTGCAGTAGTAGCCTGTGGCGTTGTTGGTGTGTTTGCGTGGTGCGTTCAGATTTCTCAAATTTTCCTTTGTTTGATTGTGTTGTGGAGTAGTAAGGTACGAGGTTGTGGCAGTGCGTATCTTCGACGTTGTGCGTGTGCGTGGAAATTTACCGTTTCTCTGTAGGAGAGACCGGCAACAAGCTCTCTTTTTCAAAACACTAAGCCACATCGATCGCTTGCGAATTTCTTTTTAAAAATATTTCTTCCCATTTTTTACAAGTGTTTGTGTGTGTTTGAGGGGGCGGATTTGGTGGAGTTTAGCATCTGTCAAAGTTTGCGTGGATCTTGCATTCTTTTCCTCAAGAAGCTGCAGACTGTAGTTATCAGCATTTGTGAAATTGTATGGCAAGATTTGGTTTTCTGTGTCCTTTGATTTCCGATGCATGACAATTCTATTTTTAGGGCGACATTGCGTGACAAGTCTGTCCATCTTTCCCTTCGTTCGTGCCTCCTTTGACGCTTGTGTTTTTAGCGCAAACTCCAGTTCGTGTTCCGTTGGACTGGGAAAGATTGATTTTCTCTTCTTTCTCTCTCTTTCTTCGAGCTCCCGATCAGAGGAGCATTGCGTCGTCCCTGACGGCATTCTTTTGTCTCTTGCCTCTATCCATCCGCTTTGTCACCGAGTTTTCTCTTTGGGATTGGAGGTTCGAGGAGGCTGACGTCCTGATCAGGTGACCTTCTGTTCTCGGCTTCTAGGTCTTCCTGCTTTTGTAGTAGTACTCTCTCAGCGAACTGCAGGGCAAATTGAAGGGTTAATTGAAGAGCGTATTTACAGAAGGTGCAGGTCTTTAGGGTTGTTCGGATGTGAGTGAGAGTAAGTGCCTTTGTTTGAGTTTTGTGATGCTCTTGCTAGCAACAATATGCCTCCTAGGAATCCTGAAGTGAGATTGATACGTAGTGCATGTGTGTGCAATGGCATAGATATATGGGCTAGCCATTGAATTGATGCTCTTACATGGGACGAGACAGCGACTTCGGGCTTCCCCCCTCAAAGCGGTTGAAGCTGAGTAAACCTTGTCCCACAGACTTGTTGTTGGAGGGGTTTCCTGCAGCAGCAGCAATTGATGCAGGCTCTGGTGCCCCAATGGCCAGAGATTTGCCTGCCCATGAAGTTGAAATGCTGGGCTCTCGAGGTCAAATCCGAAAGGTTGAATTTGTCAGAATCATCACTCAGGCACTCTTCTCACTGGGCTATCAGCAAGCGGGTGTAGTTCTTGAGCAGGAATCTGGGATTGTGTTGCAGTCACCAGTTGTCACTGAGTTTCGACAGAATATTCTGGCAGGGCAGTGGGACAAAAGTTTAGCTGCACTTTACAGGATCGGTCCAGTTGATGAGGAGACCTTCAAGTCTGTGTCATTTCTCATATTGCAGCAAAAGTTTCTGGAGTTTCTGGATTTCGGTGAAACAGCTGCTGCCTTAAAAACACTCCGCACTGAAATATCGACATTAGGCATCAATACACAAAGAGTTCACCAATTGGCAAGCTTCATTATGTGCCCATCTCGGGATGTCCTGGTAGAGAAAGCTGACTGGAGGGGGGCAGGGGAGGATTCTCGGATTCATTTGCTTGAAGAGTTGCAGCAATTGCTTCCCCCTTCAATCATGGTTCCAGAGAAGCGACTGGAGCATCTTGTGGAACAGGCACTGGATTTGCAGCGAGATGCCTGTGTATTCCACAACTCACTGGATAATGCTCTGTCGCTTTATACTGACCATCGATGTACTCGTGATCAGCTTCCTTCTAAGACTACACAGGTAGACAATCCAGTCCGTTATTGCTGTTCATTTACATAGGAGTTTGAAAGCTTGCTGGCTTCCCAATATGTGTGATAGTTGGGGTTATAAATTCTGTCTTCCTGCTGATCATGAGCATGAAAGGAGCTTGTAATCTCTATTTCTGTCTCTGTCTCTCATTTCTGTGGGTGGTTGTGGGGCTTTGCAGCCACAAGGCTATCAAATTGAACTTTGATGGCATCTCTCTCATCTGCCCTATTTCTATTTCTCTCTATTTGTCTTTCATATCTCGTGGTGCTATCTTAACCTTTTCTCTTTTCATGTGGTGAAAATTTGTTTCTATAGTGAAATCCTGTCTGTGTTGCCTGAACTGTTCATAACGAGGAGACCGTCTATGTGAAAGGGGAAGGGGAGGTCCTACCTGTGTTGCCTGGACTGTGCATAATGAGGAAACCCACTCTGTGAAAGGGGAAGGGAAGTTCCTGTCTGTGTTGCCTGAATGGTGCATAATGATGAGACCCACTATGTGAAAGGGGGAGGGGAGGTCCTGTCTGTGTTGCTTGAACTGTGCATAATGAGGAGACCCACTATGTGAAAAGGGGAGGGGAGGTTTGAGGTTTGTGCACATTGTATAAAGCACGGTTTTGTTATGCTATTTTGCAGTAATAGTGATCCAAATCCCCATCTCTCAGAGTGATACATAGGGGATTAGTCCTGCTCTTATTGCTTGAAATTTAGTGATGGCTGTGTCTCATGAGATATAGGTGTGCACTTGATACACGGAATGTAATTTTTGACTACAGAGATTTATGGTGTTCTCCTCCTTGTTTACAGATAACTGGCTGGCAGACTTTGACATTATGTGTATTGCAGTGGAACGATGTTTGGGGTTTGCAATACGTTTAGTACTGACTGTATTGCTGGGTATTCTGGCAAAGAGTGTAGATAGTGAGAGATAAGGGTCAAGAAATTTATGATAGGCTTGTCAATATGGGCCCCCTCTTGTTACTGGTAGCTGTCGGAGGAGCCCTTAATTACTCATGTGTTTTCAGTGGTTTAGGTTTATGCCATGAGACATGAATCACCATAGGATGCCTTTGTATGAGATTGGTGTTGAAATTCTTGAGTAGTTGGGACATAAGTTCTGCCTGCCAAAGGATGTAGATGCTCTGATTGAAAACAGAAAAAGTTGAGAATAAACTCTTTACATAACATCTTTGTGGTCATAGGGGTTCTGTTCAACGGTAGTTAAAGACTTCTTCACAGTGACTCCTTCAGCTGCTAAACTTAGGTGTAGAATACTTCGTAGGGAGCAATGTGCTTGAAGCACTCTGCTGATGCAAGTTTAAGCCCAATGCTGTTCTCTGTGGACTTTTCAGTGAAGATCAAGGGCTGGGGAACACGCTGGGGGGCAAATTGCCAGATGCCAAGGAAGTCTATCTTCGTCATCCTCAGCATAGGGTACCTCAGAGTAGGTAACTGGATAGTATAGCACAGCATGTTCAGGGTAAGAGCCAGCTTCACCCCCTCAATGCCTATGTGTATCTGTGATAACAAATGTCAAGATGGCAAAGGCCCAGCTTTATGAATTGATTGTACATAAGGACTATAATGAGAAGATTCAGCTAAAATGGGTTGCTTGCAAGGCTCTCTGTTACATTTTTTGTATATTCAGACATAAGTACCAAGAACATTCTCCATTGTATCAAGGGGGCCACCAAGCCCCATGTTGTACATGTAAGTCTGCTCACTCTAGAGTTTGGGGTATTTCATGATTGATTGGAGGCTTAATGTATCCTTTGGGGGTTTCGCCTTATCACACCACTGGGATTTTATGGCTTCTGGCAGTGTATAAGTGAAAGTGAGTAGGCACTATCTCAACATATGCTGAGACCATAATGGGTCACAGTATAGTTGGCCATTATGCTGGGTTTTGGTCCTGTAAGTCACAAGTGAGTAGATCAGCTGAGGTGTGTGATGTGATGAAAGCCTAGAAGTTGTGGCCAAAGGTTTTTTGCAAAGTCTTGTGGACAAAACCACATGAATTGCACGGATGAGGTTGATGACATCATATTTTTCAGTCTATGAGAGTGTGGGTTGGGATGATGATTTGGCAATTTCTCACAATTATGAATAATGGTGTGATTTTAAGGTTCTACTGTGACTTGTTCATGTTTTTCTTTCTTGCTTTTTCTGGGTATGGTTTTTTATGGGCCAGCAATCAACAATATGACGATTTTCCTGTCTTCAGCCCAAGGTGGGAAACACAGAATCATTAAATTGGCAATCCATAATGCAATAATCTACAAGATAATGGTATCTTTGACATGTGCTCACCCCCCTTCCTAAAGTGTCGACATGCATGTATTTTTACATGGTTCACAGATGATAGAAAAGTCTACGGTCCTTATGTGTGAACAGGTAGGTGCAATTTCACCATACCTTCTGTTCTTGAGCAGTAAAGCAATGTTTGATGAGGCTTGTGGTCTTGAATTGGCTGTTGGATAAGAGCACATTTAAGGCCCAGCATTGCTGGATTTGTGGGGCCTTTGGGTGGATGGTTGTGCAGGTGCTGGAAGCACATGAAGATGAAGTGTGGTTTTTGCAGTTTTCACATGATGGTCACCATCTGGCCTCTACATCTAAAGACTGTACAGCCATCATCTGGGAGGTGAGTTGACTTTGTATGACCTCCTTTGATGTTCTGGTTGTACTTATGTGCTAACACAGTACGGATTGTGATGTTTAAAGTCAAGTGTTCAGTACCTGCATGGCTCGCCTTCACAAAATAACTCCATGAACTTAGTTAAATTTGACCTATGTGCACTCATTTCATTGATGACATCAGGCCTCTGTAAGGTTGCCTTCAGATTCCAGCTTATCTTTAGAAACCATGAAGCCTGTCAGAAATTAATCTCTCCAGTTACCTTGTCTGGAGTGTGCATGGGCACGAGGTCCTCTTCTCTCTCCTAGGGATTCAGTTTGGTGAAAGGTGGGTCACACTGTCAAAGGGGAGGCCGCACACTATCATCAACTTAGGCTGTCCAAGTACTTGTGGCAGGAGGCTGGGCTACTGCTATGCTGCTTACAAGGAACCCACATTACTAGTTGCAAGCCACCAGATCCCATCTTATGATGAGTTGCAATGCAGGTGGTCAATGATGAGTCAGTCATCTTGAGGCATACTTTGACCGGGCACCAAAAGCCAGTATCTTTTGTTTCTTGGAGCCCTGACAGCACCATGCTTCTCACATCTGGAAATGAGGAAGTTGTTAAGCTTTGGGACATCTGCACAGGCACATGCAAGCACACCTATGATAAGCCTAGCAGCTGCTTCACTTCCTGTGCATGGTTTCCGGATGGCCACCGTTTTGTTTTGGGTGGACGGGATAAGCGTATATACATGTGGGATCTTGAGGTATGAGCCTTGCTTCCCAGGATCAGTAGCCCACAGCAAGTTGGGCAGCCCTTTTGTCTGAACATTGGATCCTAGCCGTCCCACTGCTTCCTGCTCGCCACGACCATTATTTAGCTTTCATGGTGATGTGCACAAGGCATGGTTGGAGATAATTTAAGTGCATCTGAATTTTAGCGTTTCCTGTTCAATGTGTCATCCATCATGTCTCATGGATGCTTTCCTTTCTCATTTTCCAATGGTTTCCAGGGCCGGGAGTTACAGTCATGGAAGGCTGCCTGCATGCCTGGTATCCACGATTTGGCTGTGACTGTGAATGGGAGCCACATGGTATGCCTTTGGAGTTTGCAATTGACAAGGTTGTGCTATCTGGGCTTTGTATTCATGATATAGGCAGATATTGTACCTCTTTCCTGTTCAATGCCCTCTGGCAGAAGTCCCATGCTGACTCTGGATAAAACAAATTGTAATCTGGTTGTAGAGTTCAGTATTGTGCAAAACTGTTGTGTAAGGATCTGAACACAACATCCAATTTCCTTTCTGGTCTGGTGAACCTTTGTTGCCTGGGGTAACTCACTGTGCAGGTAAGCACCGGTGCACAGAAGGAGATCCGAATATATAATTTGGAGGAAAAATCAGAGTATGTGATAGAGGAAGAGAAGCCCATTACATCACTTTCAGTGAGTGAGGATGGGAAATATTTGCTGGTTAATCTGGTAAATGAAGAAATTCATTTGTGGGACATTGCTGCCAAATTGAAATCACCATTGAAGTACAGAGGCCATCGGCAAAGGCGATATGTGATTCGATCCTGCTTTGGAGGATATGATCAGGCATTTGTTGCTAGTGGCAGTGAAGATTCTCAGGTATCTCCGCCCTAATTCAGATTACTTCTTTGAATCATCCGCAGTTACAGCTGTGTGTGTTGAAGACAGTCCATGCTTGTTGGAAATCCACCGAGTAGTTTGCAGCTCTGCGATGCAGGTTGTGCTGCAGTTAATCAGTTCTGCTTACACCTTCTGAATGGATTGTGGGTGCAGATTTACATCTGGAACAGGCGAAGTGGTGACCTGCTGGAGGTGTTGCCAGGCCATTCAGGCACAGTGAATAGTGTAAGTTGGAACCCAATGAATCCCCACATGTTTGCTTCTGCAAGCGATGACCACACTATTCGGATTTGGGGGTTGAATAGGATGCAACAGAGAAGCTCTAGGACTGCACACTTGTCCTTCACTGCCATTGACCACCTTGCTAATGAGCAGCCACATGACATTTTGGAAAATCTAAGACCTCTCCAACCAGAGATGGTTTAGTACAAAGGTTTAGCATTTTATCTGTTGACCGAGCAATCAGTTTGGTCTGTTCTTTCTCAGTTGATCTCTCACCAATTCTTTTCATTTGTCGATGGCATAGCAAGGTTTTCCTTGAGATCTCTCTCTCATTGAAGGATAGTTTTATGCCCATAGATAGGAGAGGTGGTCAAAAAAGACCAGAGAAGGCTTCAGTCAATATCTTCTTTGTAAGAGAGAAAGTCAGCGATAAAGGAATCACTGGATCAGCAATACATTGGGTATTAGGTACATCAGGTATCATCAAACTCAACTGCAAATCATGGAGCACACCTTTGCCAAAATTTTGTATGCCAGCCAATTTGTTTGCCAAACTCTGCTGTCTAAATGCTTTGGAGGTCTAAATGAGCATTGGTGATAGAGTAGGCTTTGGCAATTGTAAAGTGTGCTTTAAAGGATATGGACTACATGTTTGCTTGAACAGGTGCAAGCTAAAATAAATGGAACCTTATTCTTCAAAAGCTGGTTGCAGCTTGAATTAGGATACTACTGATTTTTATTATAGGGTATAACTCTTGACTGCTAGTTGACATAATGATGGAGTCTTCCTCTTGCCTCTGGAAATGTCATGCAAACTCAGAATGCAGATTTGTTTAGTCGTTTGCCAAATGTTGAGCAGATTATTATAACTTTATCTGCACCCACTGTATTTTGGGAGATGACGGTGTTGATGGGGAGCAATGGCAGCTGGTTGCAGTCACTCAGGTTCTGCAAGTTGGGCAGATTATTTCAGCCTTACACATACCCACAGTTTGGGAGATGATGAAGTGAATGGGGAGCAATGGCAGCTGGTCACAGTCATTCGTGTACAAGTTCAGAATGAAGGTGCAGGTCTGATACTCTCAAGGTTATGATTGCACTCCTTGTTTTGTTTGTCTTGGTTTGGTTAGACCTAACAACAGTCAGGTCCAAAATATTTTGTGAAGTTTACAAAATTAATGTTCATAACTCTGGTTCTGACATCCTATCTTGGTCACCTGGCTGAGTCCTAGCGTCCTTGTGAGGGAGACTAATAGATCCATGAGCTTCCTCTAGCAAACTGTATGTATTGTGGGGTGCAGACAACCTGTGGGTTTTTGGCACAGCAATTCAAAACCACAGTTTCCAACAGCTCACTGCCCTTGAAAGGCACTGCACGTGCAGATCCAACCTTTTGTCCATGTTCACAGAGGAGCAAAGGTTTTTGGAGCGTTTCACGTTCAATGAGGAGCAGATGGGCTTTTGAGTTTTTCCATCTTCACACCAGGATGAGGTCCAGGGGTCAGATTCCCATGCACAGCTGAGCCCCATCTATCACTCCCATATAACTCCACTAATTTTTTGATCTGGCTGCAGGTACTGGTGCAAACCAATGAATCATAGTATGGCCACAACAGAATGCGCTCTTGTTAGATCAGAGATGGCAAGTGATGTGCATGCAGAAACACAAGAGATAAGCTCTCTTACAATGATTTCAAACTATATTGCTGGAATAGATCATCAGACCTAAGCCTCTAGCCAGAAGTTCTGGATCCGTATATCTCAGCAGGTTTATCTTTCCTTGCAAATATTCCCATAGACGTGGAAGATGACATGTAGGCAAAAGTAAGCTTCATATAACTTCTGCATGGCTTCTCAGTGGAGATGGGACTATCTGAAATTGTGCCTACAGATGGAATGCAAGTGGAAGTTATGTGGTAGGGTGAGTCCCAAGGGACAGGGCATTCCCGAAATAAGGGCCTGTTGCCAAAGGCAGGACCTGACGATGTGCCCTGTTCCACAATCCTTACTAGGCAGAAAGCCTCACAGGGCGGGGTGAGTTCTTACACATGTATGGAGGGAAAGCTATGATGTTGTTTATGAGCACACAAGTGTATGCTAATGCTTGATGAGCATGGCCAAATGTGTAACTTGATAGTTTGTGGAGTGGGGGTGTTGAATGCCAACATTTTATCAAGTTACTTTTACTTGGTTACTTTTGATTGAGATATTAATGTTTCATGCACTTAGTTTTTTGGACTAATGAATATTTCAGTTTAGGTATTTAGGTGATTCATTACTTGTGATGTTCACCACCAATTAGGTGAAGGTAACATTTGCATAGGTTTATGACCTTGTGCACGATATATATGGGAATATATAGTATTTGCATGTGAGATGTTCACCTTCTATTAGGAGTAGACAAAAGCTCAAGGGAGGATCATAAAGTTGTATCAACTTGTGTGGTCCTAAGGTTGGGTGAAAAGTTCTTCATAAATGTATTTTATTCATTTCATCTCTATTCTCTTGTTGATTCATTGTCAATTTCCAACCAACAAAAAAATTCAAGAATAAAAGGTGTTAAAATAGATGACCAACTACGGTTTGACATTTTTTCATAAACAGCTGAAGTTAGAAAAACAATGTTAAATGATTACTTACATAAACAAGTAATGATGTGAACTTTAAATACAAATCATTATGTTTGTTATTGAAATTTTAAATTCACATAAGGAATGTGAGACAAAACTCAATAATATCATTTTTACACATGGTTTCTTTTGAACATCATACTTTCAAAGTAAAAAAATGAATTGTACATTTTGTGTCACCCCTAACCCAAAAAAGTGTGTTACAAAAATTCTAGTACCAAGGAAAGTTCAACATTCCAATGTCAAATAATTATTTTATTTTAAAGATTCCATGTTGAAAATAAATAATATAGAATAATATACAAGATTCTCAATTTCCCTTCATTTATTTACTTCATCCAATTATTTTGTTGAAAATTACATAATTAGTGTTGATGTAGCCAAGGTATTCAAATATTTCAAATGTTTCAACAATTCATCATGTTCACATAACAAAAAACCAATCTTGCATGTGACTTTGAATCTAGTGCCCTTAGTCATACATGCTACAACGATTTCAACATTGTTTCAATAACTTGAAACCACATGAAAATTTGGGTGTAAAGTATGGCATGCAAAATGTATTTATGATTCCATTTGAAACATTCATTACTTGTGCTCAAAGGATCCTTACACCACATGTCCTTTATAGAAATGAATTCAATTTCATGTATGGTTGGAGTTCTTAATTAATTGGAATACATTTTTTTCCCTGGAAAACCCCATGGATTAATATGCAATTGGCATGGGTAAAATGAAGTAATACGAATGTGTGTTAAAACACATTTAAATAATTATAAAAAGGAACTAAAATGGATTGATGTGGCAAATTGGGTTTGGTTGTTCATTTTTAAAAAAAACATTGGTTATAACATTTAAAAGCATTGATTATATAGTCTTTTAAAAAGTTCTTTTTGGATACTTTATATTCATTATATTCATTGCAATTTTATTGAAATGTTATAATGACAAATTACAAACATTATTTTAGGAATATTTTTTTTTTGACAATAATTCTTAATTTACCATTGAAAACCATGTAAAATAAGAATTGATTTCAATTTTGCAAATATATATTTACACTATGAATGTATTAGTTTGCTAAAAGTAATATGTTTTGCATCAAAGTGTAAGCTACATGTAACTCCATATACATGTGCTTGACTTTAAGGATGGTGCAATGCAAACTGGATGGTAGCCTTTAATGACAATTGTTTTATGGCATGGTATATGTTTCATATGATCAGAGGTTCAATGTCTTGACACGATAAGAAACAAGTAACAAATTGTTCTATTTAACACAAAGTTGAAATATATGGTTAATGTGCATGCAATTAACTAAGCAATATATGTCTTCCAACTTTAATGAATGATCTTGGGCTTTCCCAAGTTTTGACTTGTAGGCACTTTCCTTCCTTAGCTTAGTTATTCAAACACCCACATGATAATAACAAATAATATCATCCTTTTAGTTAATTGTCTTCAACATTCACAAAAAATAAAATTGATAGTAAAATAGTTTGGCAATTGAAAAGGAAATTTTTATCAACACTAGCAACTTGAGCATCTTCAACCTTTCAACATTTGGTATCCCCAATATAACACGTGCCTTTTCAAAAAAACATCTAGGATAGTCAAGATTGGATATGCAAGGTAGTTTTTTTCAATTTAATTTTGGATGTTTGAAAGCCCATGAAAACTTAAAGATTGGTGTTGATTTATAATGTTTTACTTTTTGATAACATAAAATTATTTTTGGTCTACACCAAAAAAAATAAAATCATGAATATCTAGGTATAAAAAAATAATAACATGCTTGACTTCAAATTGTAAATGGATAGTAATTTGGTTACATTTTATGAGCTTGAATCTTTTGTATTAAAAAACATGCAAACACTTGATTTTCCAAGTTGATATTGCATGAAAAACATCCATATGATAATAAAACATCAAATATGAAACAAGTGAAGACATTATAAGTAGACAAAAATGAATACTCCACTTAAAATCGAATTTAAAAATGAAACAATTTTTGACATGAACAAAAGAAAGTAGATTAAAAACCTTTGTAAGTAAAATTATGAAATCATTAACTTCTTCATTAAGTTTATGGTAAGTTGAATGCAAAATTTGAAAAACTTTAATGTCATACAAGTAGATTACAAGTAGGTTTGAAATTAGTAGGGTCAATATGGTGTTCAAAGTTACTTTAACATTAAACTTTTGATATATTATGAATATAATATCCATAATTTGACCATACATAAGTATTTTTTAAGCCTCCATTAACTTGAAAATAAAAAAGAAAAATAAAAAAATCATCTACTTGCAATTATTTCATAAGATTGGAAATCTTGTGCAAGTAGATGAATTTTCAAGAAATCTATTTAAATTTACTTAAAGATGGGGTTCTTCCATATTATAATAAAAAAATGACATATCATCATCATATTAATGAATAATTATAATATTTTACTTTCAATATATCAAAACCTTTTTATGGATACTTTTTAAAAAAAACAAAGAGCATGTTAAAGGAATAATTAATAGTTAGTACTTAGTACTAGGTAGTTTAGTGGGTTTTAATTTTGAATTTAAACTACTTAAGCCCATGCACTTCATTTTTTAACCATTTTTTATTTTGTAGTTTTGAATTTTGAATCATCTTGAACTTTATTGTTTTTGTTTGAATTATTATTATTTTTAATTTTATAAATTTGTGACATGAATTTTTTGTCCATATATCTATTTTATTTTATTAATTTATTCCAAAACTATAATTTCATGGCAAAGGTACACATGTTAGTACGTGATTTAGTTGTCAAAACAATAGTAGAATTATAGATGTTTGTAAAATAAGAAGTTACAATCTAGCATTTGGACACCATGTTGGGGAATTAAATTCAAGGAAAAAATTGTGTAGTTTGAAATCCCTATCATTTTGAAACATAAGTGCATCCTTGTACATCTTTGCAATTTGACTCAATAGCGGAATCCTTGATGAAGTCCATTATAAGCTTTTCAATTCATTCCATCCTTGACACAATCTTCATCTTCATTAGTACATAATGAGTCCAAACCTACTAATGAATTCAATAGGTTTTGTAATGAATTAGGTGAATTTTGGTCCTAATGAATTCCTAGCAAATTCTCCAATGGCTTAGTGATTGGCAACAAGTTGATATAGACAAGTAAATTCACTAGAAAATTCACTATCATGTGAACAACTATGAAAATTTGAAAATTTGAAAAATTTAATCCAGATTGTTTAATATAATTATTTAATCCAAATTATACTAATTGTGTACTAAACATTTGATTCAAATTATTTTATTATTATTTTTTATTAAAAAAAAAAAGTTCCAATAAGGTTCGAACCTATCTACCTAGGTAGGTAAAAAACTAACACCTACTTACTTGTGTAGGTAGGTAGATAGGTAGGAAAAGGAAAATGTAGATAGAATGAATAGCCAAAAAGAATTTCATTTACTTTACAATTTCCATTTAAAGTCAAGTATTTCTTCACTTGTCCCAAATTGGCATATGCATTTATATGTGATAAGTAAATCGAAAACATGTTGTTTATATAGTTTGTGAGATAAGATTGAAAAATAAAACATATGGGTTGAGCCTTTTAATTGCACCTTAGTTTTAAATTGAGATGCAATTAAACCTTTTCCAGAACTTTAATTAGTATTATTTTTCTCACATTATGTTTAAATGAAATGATTTAAATTTCATTCTAGGAGGTTTTCCAAAATCTACACATAAAAATTATAAAAATTATTTAAATTTACACTTGAATTGAAGAAAATTGCATGTAATTCATGCATTTCAACAATGATGTTTTGAAGACATTTTCTTTCTTTAACCATCATTATCTTTCTCATATTTTGTCCAAATGAAAGAAAACTTTTAAAATATGATTTTTTTTTGTATTACATAGTACATTTTAATTATGAAATTTAATACAAATAATTCATAAATATGTTGTATCAACATATAATAATTTTACTCTCAAAACCATTTAGTGTTAAATAGTTTTTAAAAAAAAAAATACATTTAAATATGGTATATTAAATACATACACGTTAATTTTTATGTTATAATATGATTTAGATTTTCTAATTATAAAATATAAATTATTTATATATATATATATATAATATTAAAAATAAATATTTTCATATCTTACATATAAGCAATCTTATATGATAAAAATATTGGATCAAAAAAATTATATATAATATGTATACATAATTATATATGTTATGTATTATATATGTGTGTGTGTGTGTGTGTGTGTTCAAAAATATGGGATTTTGATTTTGTTTTGTTGTAAACATCTTTTAGCATTTTATTAAATAAAGTCAGAAAATACAATTTGATTTATTTTTCAGAATTAGAATAAAATTTCATTTAAATATTATATAATTTGTATTTAAGACAGATAATATGTGTACATAAATCAATAGTAAATCATATCATTAATTGATATAATAGATACATTGAAATAATTTTAATTAATTTTTAATATTAAAAATTATGTTGATTATATTATTGTAAATAATATGTTAATTAATAATTTAAAAAACTAGTAGAATAATTTATAATTAATTAATTAAAATTAATTATTTGATATAATCGGAAAATAAAGGAGAGTATGTTACAAAATTTTATTTTAATTACACACACACACACACAAATAAATAAATATATATATATATATGAATATGTTGACTAATTATAAATTAATTTATATTATAAAATATTTTCAAAATTACAAATTATTACATAATATATATTAATTTATATATTTTATTACATTATGTTAATGAAATATATTTATATGTATAGTAAAAAATGTAATCACCTAAATAAGTTTTTTTTTGCATTATATTGTAATATATAATATACTCTAAATTTATTTATTTAGTTATATTAAATATATTTCAACACATATGATTAAAGTTGGATTTCCATATTTTATTTCTTTAAAATATCTTTACATTGTAATAAATGAAGGCCCAAAATAATATATGGTAATTAAATTCAAAATTTTATGTAACATAAATTACTAAATTAATTATAAATTGGTTTAAATCACCATCTAATATGTTGTATTGTAACTAATTGATGTAATAAAAGGTTATGATAAATAGTCTTACATATTATAAATTAATTATATCAAATAATGAATATTATAAAAATTTGTATGACATTGAAATTATCATCTTAATAGTACCAAAAATATTTTAGTAAATTATTTTGACTACAAATGAAATGTGTATTTGAAGTTTCATTGAAGGTGAAATGAAATTAAGGCATGGTAAATTTGGTTCATTTTTATAACCCCATAGTGATTTAGGTTAGTGAATTTGAACTCATTATGTAATAATGTTCGGACTACATCCACTAATGGAAAATATCTCTATGGGAAATGGCTTTTTTTCAAAGTTCAAGTCAAGGGATGGAATCTAGAAAAGTAAGATGTTTGACTTTAAAATTGGAAGCAAAAAGTCTACAAAACAATTGCTTTTAAGCTTCCTTTAATTTCAAGAACTTTCAAAGTTTCAAATTTTCATGTTACCATGTGTGTATGTTCTTCAATTGATTTCAAGACTTATGAACAATAGTTAAATTATTTTGCAAGTATTTTTATTATGTTTTTTGTCAAAGGGGGCAATTGATGTTCTACTTTCATTATTTATGATTTAGCATGATACTAAATTAGATAACACCATATATAAAAGAAAGTTGATACATGAATGGAGTTCATTTCATCTCAAAGAATGTGAGTGGTACTTCGATTATCCCAAGGACAACATTCTTGCATTCAATGTTATAATTACAGAAAAAAAAGACTTTGGATTCATGGAAAAGTTTAAAGTTTGAGGTTGTGGAGGGGAAGAATAATATCTAAGATCTTGGAAAGAAAAAAAAGGTAAGAATAAGAATCAAATATCCTTGCAAGGGGTTTCAAAAGTTGAAGTTACATGAGTTTTTGAAGGAGTTAAAGGAATGTAGGTAGATGTTGATTTCCAACTTTGATTTTTAGCATTGCTTGTTGATGTGCAAATTTAGTTAGGATTCATGCTTAAGTGAGATGGTGTAAATGATTTTCAACAAAATGACATTTTTAAGGAGTCCACAATCCATAGGGCACCTTTTGGAGTTCATCATTAGAGCTTCCCAATTAACTCCTTTTGTCATTTTCCATGCTAGTCACCCCACTTAGTAATAGTCTAAGAAAATTAAGGGCATGCATGACATGACTCTTAATGTGTCATGGCCATCCATTATCTCTAGAAGGATTTTTATTAGTACTTGGCCTTTAGAAATGGAAGACGTCTTAGGTTTTGTGAGGAAGGTGAATTCACACTTTATTTTTTATCTCTTCATTCTCATTGTAAGATTGTCAAATTAATTGATCATTTATTTGCTTATAGGTTTCTAAATAGGAAATGATAGATCTCCTCATTGGGGACATTTTGGGAAATGTCCTAGTTCCCCTTATTTATGTTCCCCCTTCCATCATTAATCCTTGGAACAAGAAAGTGGACAACTATGTGGAATTGATTTTTATTTTTGCTAACAAGTTCTTGTTCTAAAAATGAGTTGTCCTTCTTTTCCATCTTAATGACTTGAAGATGTTCAAAGAGATGTAATCCTTCTTAAAAAACTATAGGTTCATTATCAGAATGAAGTGGGTTGTTGTCAATATTTTTCCATTTTCAAGTAACGAGGATAACAACACAATGATCTTTATCAAATAAACCTTCAACTTTTAATTTCCTAGTTCTTGTTGTGAACCATGTCCTAAACAAATCTCGCAAACGTACACAAGCTAAACAAACCTTTTTGTTAGATTGTTGAACTTGCATGAAGATTCCCCACTCCAAGTTTTTAAGCAAAAATCTTCCTTCAAAATTTATCATTGGCTAGGGCATTAGGGTGTGCAAGGAACATGTGCTTTACAATTGGATGAACAATACCTTTGTGACCTTATCCAAAATTATAACACATTTTAAAGATGCAAAGGAAATGCATTCACTCATATTATAGGCATTTCTTAAAGCTTGTTTTGCATCAAACTTTCTTTGTCATGTGGACCTCAATTATTCTGCAAATGATGAACCTTGAAGAACATTAATTGTGGTCTAGATTTCCACAAAATATATTCTAATTTCACAACAATTTTTGTGTTATGGCCCTAAAGTTGGATGGAAAACTTTATTAATTCCAACTTTAATTTTATTGGCCACAATTTTTTTGTCAATTTGCAACCTTACAACTTTGGTTATATTGTTGCAAGTTATCATTGCTAAATGCCCTTCACATATTTAATTGAAATGAACTAAAAACATCGAAATTTTTTCTATCACCTTGATTTATCACCTTGAAATTTGAGTTAGGGCTCAAAGTGGGGAGACTTGAATCTTTCTTATTAGGTTTGTATGTAAGAGATGACATTCATAGTGATGGATTTTTTTTTAAAAAATTTGTAGAATGCATAGTGACCATGCCATTCTCAATATTTGGCTTGAATACTATATATTGGGTATTTGACATGATAATTTGGTTTTAGGATTGATATTTAATAAAAATACATCATTATTTTTTGTAATGCATTTAAATTCATGGACTTGATATTAAATGTTATCACAATAGTTAATAATCTTTTATGGTTCAACAACATATGATGGTCATCATGCAAGTTAATTTTTTATTTTAATTTTTTTTTATGTTACATCATCATTTTTGGGTCTATGTCTTCCAATTTGCACCTTGTCAAAAAATGAACATTGGAATCCCTTATGAATATGATTCAATAACCTTAATCATGATCCTTCAATTTGCATCATGAAGAACAAGTGCTTGGATTGTAGTTTAAAAAAGGGATAACACATGAACTAAATATATTAATAGATTGCAAGTTAATCAAAGATTTAAAAAATATATATATATAAAACCAATTGATTCAATTTTTCCATGCAAGGTGCTTGAAATACAGGGGTTTACATCATCTTGTTTAATTATTATAATGACTTTTGTACATCAATATTCTTTTTTTTTTCCCAAAAAAATCACAATTTGTGTTAATATATGATATATATGTATATACACCATTGATTTGATATTGTTTGGTAATGTTGATGAGAATTTGGTAGTATTTGATGATTTCCAAATCATAACTTTCAATGCATTTTAGTTGTCTTTGTATTCGATGATATTATTCTTTAACAAATAACAAAGTCTAATTCACGTGCATTCAAGGAACTTGATGCATTGTGTCCTTATACATGTTTCGCATCAACCACATGTTTGTCATTGTTGAATTGAGTTTGGTTTAATTAATATTTTCCTTCTTTTCAACTATTTGACAACATTTGCATCACAACACCGTGGACCTTTCACACATGCAAATTCTTTTTTGGGCTCCTATTACCTCTAGCCACATCACTTTTATTAAAACATTGTGGCACAGTGAAGAACTTTGCATAGTTTGTTTGGGGACATATGGGGACGTATTGCTCCAATAGCTACCTACTCATCATCATATTGTGATACGCTCACCCTTTGTTTCAAATCATCATTTATCCCCTTATGATCATAGCCAAAGTTTTGCACTTCCACCCATAAATGGATTTTCAGATTTATAGAATGTTCATGCTTCAACTTCAAATGCTTTAGGTCTTATATATAGTTTCAAAGCTTCATTTGTTATGTATAGATAATCTAAAAACATTATTTAACATTATGCCAAACCACACTATCATTCTTTTCTCTATCAATGAAGATGTTGATGAGTTTCAAGCCATAACTTGTGAAACGCACAAATTTACAACATTCAATAGTACTTGAATGCTATATACATAACAACACAAAGGATAGGCACAAAAAGAACAAGCAATGGAAAATGTGTCAAATATCTTGTAGATAGAAGTTGATTATAACATAATTTTGCACAACATTCATCGTTACAATTGAAATGATGAATCGACATTGGAAAGCACTTCATATTGACATGTCCCTTGCTCTATCTTGGTCATCCCCTTAACAATAGTTGGAAAGATGTATCAAAATGAAGTGTTTTCAAAGACTTGTTCACTTCCCTTATGTCTACACATGAGTCATTATAAATTGATCTCAAGACTATGGGGGGAAAAAAAAACACAAAATATGATTTTTAAAATTACAAGCTCTTTATTTATATCATCCCTTGGTTCATGTGGTCAAAAATTAAAACAATTACAAAATTTCTAAACAGTTAAACCAATTACAAAAATATGTTGTTAGTTTAAACAATCTAAATTGTGTAAAACAACATTTCTTTAGGGGTTGTGACAAATCAAAACAATTCCATTCCATTAGATTATCAATAAATTTCAATAGTTGTTAATGAAACAAAAAATCAACATAAGATGACACGTGTTCAATTTTTAACATGAAACTTATGTGTCATTGAAAATTAGCTAAAAAGTAGCCCACCAAGCAATCATCGATAATTAATTTGTTGACCATTGTAGCAATGCAATGGAAAATAATTGTTAGAACATGAGTTGTATTAATGTTTGTCAATTGAGTTGCTACGATGACTACCATGTGAACACTACCACAAGGAAGGTAGATGATGTGGTAGAATATTTGAATATATCAAATAATGTTTTGCAAAATCTATCATAGAATATCGTTTTGACATGGATGGAATATATTTAAAATATTTTCATTTGCTCATGCTCACATGCTCATGAAATAACATTCTTGCATCCCAACTAACTTGATCATCTTTCGAAAGCCAAAATCAAAATTCAGGTAAAAATCACCATTTCAAATATTTGTCATCCATTATGAGAAATCATGTCCATAGAAACCTCAATGCCCTTCAGGAAGGTGTCCATCCGCAACAATTAATTTGCAACTATTCATGCGATTGTAAACTTTATCCAAGAAACTTCACAAATTTTACAACTATCCTAAAATGAATGTTTTCAACCATACCAATGAGTAGTTAAATATTTGCATAACATTAATAAATTCAATTTTTAAAATAATGTAATATACTTAATGAAAAATATGAAAGATATGAAGGATGTGGGCGCGAGGGAAAAGGCGCCGTTCCGCGCAGCGGAAAGCATCTATGAACGGTTCTGGAGTGGAATGGGCACACGGAATGACGAACCCCGGGACCTGGCGACCACCCTGCGTCGGTAACACACACAACGCCGCACCGGGCGAACAAGGGGCAAGGAGAGAGAGAAGAGCAACAACAACGCGCTCCGCGCGCGTCTTAATTTTCTTCCTTGCCAAGTTTCTCTCTACTCCTTTATCTTTCCTCCATCTCCCTCTTCTGAATTTTTTGGGCATTTTTGTACATAAGGTTTTTTTTTTTTTTTCAAGTGCCTCTTTTTCTAGGGTTTCTTCTTCTTTCTTTGGTGTCGGTAGTGGTTCTGTGTCGGTTTCACTCGTCGCTGCTTTGTTCTTGCATCTTGTCTTTACCCTCTCTTCTGCTTGTTTTTGATTTGTGTGTATACTTGGATGCTTTCGGTTTTCAGTGATTTTTTTTCTCTTCAAGTTCTCACTGGTTAGGGTTAAGGTTTTGGGTTACGGCGCATTTTTTCGCGAGTAGGAGGAGGAAGGGGAGCGTATGATGGTAGTGGTGGGACTGGTGGCGGCTGAACTTCGTATGTAGGGTTTGGGTGCCGTCTCTCTGTCTTGCACCTGTTTGTGCATCAAACTAGGGGTTTTGCAGGGCGAGCGGCAAGAACTCTGGATTGTGTGCAAGTAAGGGCAAGAAGAGAGCGATAGAAAGAAGAGACGGGGGTTCGAGGGGCATGGCTCAGATGATGCAAGGAGGAGATGCGCAGTTGGCGTTGGCAGCAGCGGGGCCTAATTCCATGAACGGGAAGCTAGAAGAGCCCGACCATTCCAGTGCCAACTGGTATTTTTCCAGGGAGGAGATCGAGAAGAACTCGCCGTCGAGAAAGGATGGGATTGACTTAAAAAAAGAAACCTATTTTCGCAAGTCATATTGCACCTTCTTGCAAGATCTGGGCATGCGCCTTAAAGTGTAAGTGTTTCCACATCTATTGTCCATCTCTTTTTATCCCCTGGAAGAATTTGCCGTCATTCCACAGCGCAATACCCTAGTACTTTGTGCATGGTTGTTGCATCCTCTTTGAACTAAAGGCCTCAGCCGTTGAATACATGGTTCTCCTGGTGAATGCACTTCTGCATTTGTCATAATAAGGCCAAACACCTTACAAGTACCTTTTTGTGTGGGTTTTCTGCTCCCTGTTCTCTACACGACCTTAAGAGCTTGTGGGTGACAGCCACTAATAGTCCATGGTGGCAGCTAGTTGCTTCATCAACTAGTTCTTGCACCCTTAGATGTTGTTATGTTCTATATGTTTGGCACAGAACCAAGTGCCCAATTTTGATCAAATTTAGCTGCTTTGTTTTGCCAGACCTCATGCGAGTCTTTATGTCCTGAGATATTGGACATCCTCCTCATTGTTGCAACTTGTAGAGGGGTTGAAGTCATTCACATCTGCATGATTGCCAGGTTTTTGTGTCCTTGATGTTGCACTGTCTATATTCTCCTGCTCTCATGGGCCAGCTCAGTTTTTCATGTCATGCTTGGAGGGTTCACCATGTTGAACAGAGCCCTATGGCTGTCTCTCCAATTTTGAATCATATCAAAATAAAAGGTCCTTGTTGTTATGATGTGCTGGTTTGCAACAGCTCCCTTGAGTTGTCAAATTTGCAATACCCTAACCAGCAACATCCTGATCTAGTGAGGGGCCTCATATCCTTATGAAGGTTTCTTGTTGGTGGTAATTGCCATCACTGAATAGTCTTTTAGGGTTTATTTGCCCAATTTTCTGACTGTCATTTGCTCTAAGATATTCTCAGATTTTCATTTCAGTTGGATGAGGATTATATTGAATTGTAGTTGACACTCAGGTATGCAATTGGATGCATTAGAGAAGATGTATGGCAAATTGCTAAGGTGAGTACTGGTATGAAATGGGTGCAGCCCACAGGTGACAATTGCAACGGCTATCTTATTCTGTCATCGCTTCTTTCTGCGACAGTCACATCACAGGAATGACCGCTATGTAAGTTTCTCTTGTGACCCAGACATGGTTGGTGTCTCTAGATATAGCTTGAGAACTGTACATAGGATCCTAGAGATGCTGGAGATCACAACTCATCCTGGGTTGCATGATGGTCAAAGCTGGAGTTGTCCTTTGTTCCTCAGCCAAGAGTTGTGGTAGAACCAAGTATGTGAGCATGAATGTCTGCTGAGAAAGGTGTTCAGGAGTGAATTGTATCTGCAGAAAATAGGGAGAGTATTTGACAATTGGATGCTCAATGGTATGTTATTGCAGATGGTTGCAACCATATGCATGTTCATAGCCGGGAAAGTGGAGGAGACTCCACGATCACTCCGTGATGTCATCTTGGTGTCCTATGAGAATCGTTTCAAGAAAGATCCAGCTGCTGTGCATCGAATCAAGCAAAAAGTAATTTACCAATGCACTGACCTGCCCTTCTGTCAACTGTCAACTGTTTCTAAAGCTTCAACTAACTTCTACCATGGCCACTGTGGTCCTTGAAGGCTTTTGGACATAATTGCCAAAGCATGAGGCATGAATATCATGTTGTGTTGAAGATGACCAATTTGCTATGTCATTTCTGTTACCAGGGTCTACAGTTCCTTTGGGTATGACAACCATTTTGATGTGTGTTGATGTTCAGGAAGTGTATGAGGCAGAAAAGGAGAAGGTGCTACTGGGAGAAAGGCTGGTGCTAACTACATTGGGCTTTGATCTCAACATTCATCATCCCTACAAGCCACTGGTAGCAGCCATTAAAAAGTTTCAAGTGGCTGCAAATACACTTGCACAAGTTGCATGGAATTTTGTGAATGATGGGTAAGCTTGTGTTCTCGGGCAGCTTCTGATCTGGCAGCTGCTTCTTGTATCTCAGCAAGCAGTGTCTGCCTGAGCTATACCAGTTGTCATTTGCTTCATGTGTCTGCCATAAAACATAAAGCAAGTGACGGCAGTGTCAGCTGCTTTAGCTGCCCCATGGCTTTTTTGCATATATATCTGAGGTGCATACATGGGTGTGAGGCAATATAAATGTTCTTTGCAAAAGCAAAGAAAGGCCTAACCTTGGTCTGAGGAAGTGTTGTATCTCCTCTGTCTGTCTCATCCCTTCCACTGTTGGAGTGAGACATTGGAGGAACTGTGCAGGCTGCGCACATCACTCTGCCTGCAATTTAAGCCCCATCACATTGCTGCTGGAGCAATTTTTTTGGCAGCCAAGTTCCTCAAGGTTAAGCTGCCCTCTGATGGTGACAAAGTATGGTGGCAAGAGTTTGGAGTTACACCCCGCCAGCTTGAAGGTCAGTTTTTGTTTCCTTCATCCTAGTCCTTTATTAATGTTGACTCTTCATGAGGCCTAGCTGAGGTACTATTAATAGGAGAGATGCATGTGTAAATTAGTTCTATTTCCACGTTGAGGAAGTCTTCTCTCCATGGCCAGGCTGATGTTTGAAGAGTGGTACTAGGCAATCATGTGCATCACCCATCCAATTTTAGAATGCTGGGTGGAGAAAGCTTAAAATATCACAATCTTTGAATGGAGTGCTGTTTTGTTTGGAGCAAGGATGGGCTTTGTTTCTGTAGTATCTATAGCTTTGCTTTCCTTTTCTGGTAGTAAAATTACAGACGAAACATGTTCTGAGTTTTGATGTCTTCTGCTGATGACTGGTTGTCTTTAGCAAGAAAGGGTTTTGTTTCCACAATGTCTAGATTCATGTTGTCTCCTAGTATCAAAATTATAGAACATATGTGTTCTGAGTTTTGGTGTCTTCTGTTTTATGACTGGTTTTGGGTTAAGGTTGTGTAGATTTCTTTGATGTTTGTTGCATACATAATTGGCTCACTTGTCATGGTCTTTGCTAATGTCACCCTTAGATATATCCATACCCTTAGGTGCATTTGGTTAGCCATGCTGACAGGACAAACATAGGAGGTCCTTCCTTTGTAGAAAGCATATTGGCCCACTTTAGGCCTTGAACTGCTGCTGTATTCCACTGATGTAAGATTTGTGGCATCATTTGTTTTATGTATGCTCTATTGGGACCTGCTGTGTCTAAATATGGTTTGTTGGGTTGCAGAAGTTAGCAACCAAATGCTGGAATTGTATGAACAAAACAAGTCAGGCACTGGTTCCCGGTTGAGTGATCCTACTTCCAGTGCTGGACTGAACAATCAACTCAGAGGACTTGCACCAGCTCGAGCAACGACGGATGTACCTCCAGCTAATGGGCACTGCCCTCTGCCAGCCACTGTGAAGACGCAGTCAGAAGAGGTTAAGGCAATAAGCACATTTGTAGATGTCCAGGCAGCACAAGGAGAGTTCACTGAGGCCCAATCATCACTAGAAGAGGGTGAGGACATGGCTGAAAGCAAAGTAGACCTTGTAGAAATGAAATCAACTGAGGTTACAGTGCAAACACTAGTATCAGTTATAAAAGTGGAACCAGGTGAGAGAAGAACTACAGAGGCCAAAATGGAGTCTGTAGATGATTCGAAGCCAGCTTGGGGGAGCCTGGAAGAAGTTAATACTGATAAAGTAAAGGCTGCTATGGAAAAGCGACGAAGATCCCGAGGTGGAACAATCAATGCTCATCCCACATTTGATAAGGTGGAACCCAGTAATGAGGAGGTACAGAGTACAGACATTGAATGTGCTGCCAACTCTCACCATCACCAATGCTTGAACTATACCCAATCTTTATTTACTTTGATTCCTGCTGTGACCCTTCAGTTTTTCTGTGTGATGTTACTAGAAACCTGAAACAAAGAAACGCACAACCATGGTTTAAATGTGGTTGTCATGTATGACCACTGAGACCTCATAACACTATTGACTTGTAGATAGTTAAGGACTCTCATGTGATCTTCTTGTGAGAAAACCAAGGTGGACAATTCTCAGGATAACTTGGATGATTGACATCTTATGGATATGTTGCAGGAGCTCTTGGAGAGAGAACTTGAGAGTGGAGTGGAAGCCGCAGTTCATGCAGTAAAGGCAACAACAAATCCTGGAAGGCCAGAACCAAAGGGGGATATTCTGAATCATAAAGTCAAACCTGAGTCGGGAGATGCTAATGAGGGTGTAGAAGAAGGAGAAATGGCTGTGTATGACACTCGGAAAAAAATAGATATGCGAGGGACACATTTGAGGGTGAGCACCAGAGGTCAGCATGATTCAGGGGATGTGAAGAGAGAAGGTTTTGAAGAAGGGCAGATGGTGTCTGTCACTGAGAGAGCAGAAGACAGTGTGGTAGCAGGCTATAGTTTTGAACACAAGTATGAGACTTCTGTGAGTGAGGTGGATAAAGTCAGGAAAGGTGGTTACAACACTTATGAGAGGGTTGAGTTCCAGAGTAGTGGATATACATCAGTAGTACCTAAGCATCATCATCAGATTACACCTGAGGTCAGCAACAAGGCTGAACATCAGCAGAGTGATCATGCAGGAAGGAGAGAGCAGACAGTGAAGGTTGTTCATAGAGTTGAACATGAGACAGCAGATGTGAAGAGGAAACGAGCAGATGCAGGGGAGGCTGCCGCTGCAACTAAAAGGACAAGGGGAGTGACTGGTGTTGAAGGCCATTCAAGTGATAGAAAGGTCAAGTCCCAGGGGCATGGTGAGAGGCCTTACATAGAGGCAGTAACAACTAAGGGATCTTCAGGCCCAGTGGAGGATGGTGAACTCCCTTCAAGCAACCAAGGTACCATATCAATATTTGAAGTATATCTGAGTTTTCCCTGTCAATGCAGTAGAATGGTACAGCCTTCGAGCAGTTGACCTCACATATAGGAAGCTACAGTTGTCACAATTATCTTTATGGAAAGTATGTTGCTATAACCTAAAGTTGGATCTTGAATCTTTGGATAAGTTCAAACTGGATAAGATCATTTCCTTTGGCAAAGGGTGAATGAGTTGCTGTTTAGAATGTGATTTTAGCTAGAGTTGGAGACTATCTTGAGGTGTAGCAGAATGATGGACACTGGTGAGATGCTTGAGATCTTAAGTTTTCCCTGTAATTTCAAGGACACTCATTACATTCTGCTGGAAATTTTTTTTCAGATCTGGGGATCCTGTTTTCACCTGCCAGATTAGAGAAAAGGGCACATGCTTCTTTAGTTGGCCGTGAGCGGGTAACAAGCTCTCCAGGAAATCAGAGGGGGCACTATCAGAGCACAGGGGATCAAAATAGGGAGGGACATCGTGATTCACGACATGCTGCGCATGCCCGTGACCAGTTACACCACCACCATGCATCTTCTAACTCAGCTCATCGTCACTCCCAACAACAGAGGCCTGATGTTGATAGTGATCGTCGATCCTATGCACATAGGGAGCAGGTTGACCCTGATCACAGAAAAGGTCGCCATGAACATGGGAATTGAGGAGAATCTTACCCTACAACCTCTGAAGTTTATGTACTTCCTGGGCATCAGAGTTACCTGAATTCTGGGTGTGAACAGGGGAAGTGCAGGCTCTCAAGAATTAGTTGTGCTGCAAGCTATGACTGATGCAGATGGAGTTGGTAGTCAGAAGACTGACAATTAGATGGAGAATGTTCTGCACTGGTGTGTGCTTATCATTTTCTGTGGACACCTTCTACATGTAGATATGCAGATCTAGACTCAGGAGGCAGGTCTGGTTCTTGCACCTAAGTTGGGATGCCGTTTCTGGAAAAGGTGGAATTTGGTTTACTTATTTGTAGCTAAGACAAATCCAATATGAGCGTTTGTTAGTTAGTTCTAGGTTTTATGAAGCCTTTGCCTCTCTCAATTGTAGCGAGAGCAAGTGTAAAATTCCAGTGGATGCATTGTTGGAGACCAGCTGTGTACTCTGTGACAAGTGGTAGGTTTTCCAACTTAGTGAATTTGAGAAATGCTTTCTGATCTCATGGAATGAGTGACTTCGGAATAAACTCTCCTTATGAGGTGAAGCCAGTGTTTTCCAGGGACATTTCACCACCTTGGTCTCATTTGAAACAATCCAACAAGAAAGCTGCTGCACCAGGAGAGTTCGTTCAGTCAAGATTTAACACTGGTTGACTTCCCATGGGAAATTACCAGCTATTTATGTGAGTACAATGCCCATATTTCTTGTACTTTTGCTCTGAGCATTGGACACTTCTCCTGACTGATGGTAATCGTATTCTCCCTTTTGATCCACTAATTCTCATATTAGATTGGTCATGCAGCATGGGTGCCAATTCTGTAGTAGGTATCAACAGATCTTGCTGATCCTTTAAGGTATGTTTTATGTCCTAGAAGACTTAATAGTGGTTACCATTAGGGAATGGGCAGGGTTTGGCTGATTCCAGTTGCTAGGGAGCCTATGGCCAACATAGAAACTGGTATTGACTCAACCTTGCCCACTTTCAAGTTTTAAGATTGGCAATTGTTCTTCTCATTCAATTCATTTATCCTAACTAAATCACCAACAAGAGGTAGTGGCCACCAAATGTGGTAGATGTCCATTATGACCTTTCTGTATTCAAATCTGTTTTGCTTAAATCTAACCTTGACCAATTGTTTTGTTGGGGTTAAGATTGAGCATGTAATGAGCAAATGGAGTGATCGGGTTTAGAGTCTTGCATATGGTGGTTTTATTAACATGGTTGGACCTGATGAAAATGTGTAGATGGTCTTTTTTTCATGAACCTTTTGAACCTAGCTTTTGATAATTCAATGACAATTTTGGAATTCATGTTCATTGAATGTTGTGATAATCAATTCATCATAGTTCTATTGTTTCATGAAGTTTCCAAAAAAAAGGAGTATGGAAATTTTGACATTATTTAACGAAAATAAAAAGGCAAATGATTTATTTTTTATTCTAAAAAATTAGATCATTTTGTAAAAAAGAAAATAAAAGAAAAATGATGAAAAAGAAAAAGCAAATTGATTCTGCAAAGATCAAGTATAGATGTTTGTTGCTACATTAAATGTGAATGATCATACCATCTATGATTGGATAATCAATTTGTGTGTAACTCAACACATGATTTTATTGCATAATTTCAAAAGATTGAATATTTGCATTTAGGAATTTTGGTGTTGTAATTTTAGTCATTTCAATGTAATCCATGCCACCATTTATAAATAATATTGTACAAAGGAAAGTGATGACTCCTCTCAAAACTAGACCATGATGAATCTTGTGAGTGTGAATTGTTAGTAACTCATCCATACACCATCTTGGTCACAATTTTTGTTTGTGGACATCGATTTGACCTTGAACTCAACTTTGTGAATTCACCTTAGTCCCATTCTAAAGTTCTTACACTCTTTTGTCTTATAAGACATAAGGAATGCATCTTGAGTTTGCATTTTGTTATAATTAACTAGTGTCCTACTTTTAGAATGAGGCACCAAGGTACGACTGTTGTTTGCCAAGGAATCATATTATTCTTGCATGACATTCTTTCACTTATTTACATTTCGATTTGTCAATGATTTTTCCATATTTTGGGGCTCTTCAACAAAAACTATGGTGGCACATTCCACTTCTTTGGTGATAATCCACCAATCACAAGGCCACTCCTTTCATTTGGTTTGAGGTCTCCCTTTTTATGTATCTTATTATGATTCATTTAATTGATCATGATGTGATGGGACAAATTTTTCCTCCAAAGAAAATATTGATGTGGAATCAACCTTTAAGTTTATATTAAAGCCTCATTAAATTGTTTAACATTATTAACCTCAAATTTTTGGCCTTCAACTTCCTCATTTACAAAAATACTTTCTACTTCCGTTGAATGAAATGTATCATTAATACTTTCTACCTGACTTGTTCCTTCAAGGAACACAATGTCTTGATTCTTAATAGTTTTTAAAAATTCTATAGACATCAACTGACATGGCTTGATCTTTCATAATTAAAAACACACAAGCTATGAATATGGACTTTAATTTATTCCAATTTTCATCTCAAATATGTGCATAGGCTTTGTAACCAAATATTTTCAAATGAGACACATCAAGAATTTTATTGGTCTATATATGTTTCTTAAGTCTTTGAGTCAATGTATTTGGTGGGATATTGATTCTTGATGTACACTCCTATGTTCACTTTCACCCAAAATGCATACTCAAGTCCTTGTCCAAGAATCATGCTCCAATCACACTCCACAATTGTATTGGTTCATTATGTAACACCATTTTGTTGTGAAGAATATGGATTAGTTGTTTGTTGTTGGATTCCACATTTAGCCAAGAATGCATTTAACTTCTTAGATGTAAACTCTCCTCCATTGTCCAATCACAAGATTTTGATGTTTTCCCTTCTTACAAGTTTGACTACTTTCACACAAATCCAAATATTTCCTACTCTTTGAACAACTTCAAATTCACAATTCCTTAATAATTCATTTCCATCCAATGATGTGAAAAGAAAAATGTTTTGAAGTTTAAAGTTTATGGAATTGTGCTTATGTGAGTGTTTGACATGTGTAGATTTCAATTAAATTTTCACACAAATTCAAAACTCATTGTGCATACTCTACATGATCATATCCCCATTTTAAAGTTCAAGTTTGATTCATAAGATCATGTGTAGAAATAGAAGGTAAGATCAAGGGGAGGCAAAATACATATAGAAGTTGTTACATAATGATATGATGTTAGAATTTAAAACTTTCTTTTAGTCGTTGATCAAGGAATGGTTTTCAAATCAAAGGTTGATGGATGGATGTGTTGGAAGCTTTGAGTTCAACAATGGGGTGATGGAGGCTCAAAACATGGCTAGCATTGTTTAACGGCCATAATTGCTCCTACTATCAATTCACCATGTTGAAAAACAATTGTCAACTCAAGTTTTGTTTTTTGTTTTTCTAACATTTCCAAACAAGATTGCAAGCATTCAAGAAGCCAAAAAGCAACACTTTAATCTTTAGTCATAACTTTTTTTGTGTATGATGGAATCATTTGAGAGAGAATCACTGGCTCTTCTAATTTCTATAATGAATTATGTGATAATGTTAATGTATATTGTTTCTAACTTAAACTCAAAGTCTACCCTACCACAATGTGAAGTTTATTTAAAACCAGCCAACACCATTTGAATGACCAACCAACACAATGTGATGTATAAAGTCCTACAATATGTATAGGCATGAACAATGACTACCATAAAATGAATTATGACTACTTGTTGTGCTTAGATAATTATTCAAACCTTTATGACTAATTTTCAATATGCTTGTAATGAAACACAATATTGATATCCACCAATGATTCAATTCATTAACTTGTCATTGAATATGCCAAAATACCCAAGCTTCTTCACCCTCTACACTGTGCATTGTGTTGATTCACAACACATGGTTTTGGGGATAATTTGGGTTGTGAAATCATAGATCATTGATGGGGAATTCGAGGAAACATGGTAACAAACAATTTTCAACACATACATCAAGGATTTGAACATGCCTAAATGTTTTTCATCTTCTATTGTTTTCTTTAGTTGAAATTTTTTGTCGCAACCCTAGCTTTGGGCTTGCAACCAAGGCAAAAGGGGTTGCAAGGTTGCGGGTCAAGAGGAAGCTTAGGAATCAAGGCAAAGAGGTTGCAAGGGTGCGGGCCAAAAAGAAACTTGGGAGTCACATCACGCACTCTCGGGAATGTTAGAAAGTGTGAGGGAGTATGAGGGAGTGAACCCTCACACTCCCAAGGCAACTCCCACTTTGGGAGATGGAGTCTCGATGGACTCCCGAAATTTCAGAGAACGATTTGAGGGGTCAAAAATCAATAGTTTGTTGCATTTTTTATATCATTGGAAAACTCTTGGAACGTACATATCTAAAATGGGCTCGCATAGCTCAATTGAACATTTGAAACACAAGTTATGGCCAAAAGAAGGGCCGAGAGTCAAACTGGCAGTTTGACCCCCGACCAGAAAAAGTCAGGAATCGACCCGATTTACTTGGCTACATGGGGAATGCGACATACCATTGAAAAGCTCTTGACGAAAGCTACAACTTTGCTTTAGATCACATCACGATCTGAGGTCTGCTCACAAAGTTATGGGGCTCCAAATTCGCGGGAGTCCTATTTGGCGCGATTTCGGGACTCCCAATTGGGAGTCCCGAGAAAGAAAAGCCATTTGGATGTGGGCTCCGTGGCCAGCCACAAAGTATACTATAAGGGGGAAGGTGGTGGTTCCCCCAAGTCCAAGCCGTGGTGAATTTAATGTGTCCATGTTGCTTGTGGCTCATCCTAGCACCAAAGGTGCTCCAACTATGCACTAACCACTTTGTCTGGGTTGTGTGCAGGCCCGTGTGAGTGAGTGAAGCTTGTCAACTCTTCCTAGTCCCATCCCAAAGCTCCAACACGCCCTTCTACCTTTCAAAGTGTTGTGAGCTAAGGAACGTGCCCCGACTCCTCCTTCTTTCGTTGTTTTTTACTTGGACTCACATTTGAGTCCTTCAAGGAATTGGGGGTGCGTTATTTTTGATCAATCTAATGGTCTTGTTGGGGTTATGGGCTTTGGAGTTTGATATATTTATTTATCGAAGTAAGGTCACTAATGTCTAATTGCTTAGAACATTTGCATGGTTGACTTGAACCTTGTTTGGGATATTGCAATGAATACACCTTCAAATGGTAATTTGTGGCATGGAAATTGTATTTGATATTAGCTTATAATGTCCATTTACCAATCACACATGGAACACCCCTTCAAAGATAGAACATGTTATGAGCAAATGGAATGATGTTAAGAATTAATAATGGCTTCAAGGACACATTTAATTTATTATGTTTTCACCTTGTCAATAAGAGCCTCATATCCATTGTACAATGGGTAGTTGCAAGCTAAGATGATTCACTTTGTGTTAGAATGCAATTTTTTACATAATGTAGTCAATGCAACACATTGACATGCCATAAAATTGTCAACATGCCAAATTTGCGATCATATTCAAATTTTCAACTTGAATAAGAAGACATTTTTTGAAAAAAATTACAAACAAATCAATTGAATGTAATGTAATAGACTTTTGAAATTCATCTTTATGGATTAATTTAGTAATTACGCTTCTATATAATGCATGTTTATTCACAACATCTTGTTAGAACTTGGTACAAGTAAAGAAAAAAAACATAAAAACATAAAATTTGTTAGAAAAAACTTAATAAAAAGGGATATTTAAATGACATGAAATGGGCTATTTTTACATGGACTTTGTTAGTTCACTAACCATTGTGTAATCCTCACTTGACCAATGATACCACAATAGATTATCATTTTAACATTTCTAAATGGAACTTTGTGGAATGTTGTATATGCAAAAAATTAATCACCTTAGCTTGCAACCACATGGCATAAAAATTGGTTAAAATATATGTTTTTTTTTCAACAATTAAATATGCAATTATATCCAAGCCTTCTTGAAAAAAATAATGAGTGGATTGCATCACTTTCTCCCTTTTAGAGTTAAAAACATTTCTAAGTGGTCACCAAAAATATATATATATATGTGTGTGACAAGTAGACAAAAATCAAGAATCAAACATTGAAACACAATAAAATTGAAAAGTAAACTTGATCATGTTCAAAATGTACATAAAGAAAGTTGAATTATTTTATTGTTCCTATCATTGTCAAGATATATTGCATGAACCAAGAATATTTTCATAAAAAATAATTCAAACTTGATTTAGAATACTTCACAACGACCCATAGGAATTGTTGAATGATTAAGCTCACATTCTTGATTTGCCCATCTTATGATGGGATTTGAATCAAAATATTTGAAATGGTAAGAGCTACAAATACACCATAAATGCAGTTAGTAATGAATTTATCTTCAAGTAAGCATAACAATGCGAACAAATTGAGGTAAAATGCACTCCCTAGGGCACGTTTCTTAGCATAAAGGTCCAAAGTAGGTCATAAATTAGCACATGCTAGTATGGAATATGCACCATTATGTAAGAAGAGTCAAGAGATGGCTAATATATAATTGTTTTATTTATTTTTCCATTTGTTTATCAATTTTGTGACCCATATGGTTGAGCCTTACCTTGTTGAATAGGTATTTTTGATCTTCAATGTTTAAGATCTCGTCCTTAACAACTCCAATTTGTAAATGACCAAAGCATTGTATATAGGTTCAATGTCACAAAGACATTTAGTAACTCTCCCATGTGATTAACTAATGACCTTTTCCATTTTAAATCAAAGTTGTAGACAATGGGTCCTTGGAGATTCCTTGCATATTGATGTCTCAGGAGCTTCACAAATAAGTAACTCTCAATCAAATTATTCTCAATAGTTTTGCATGTCTATGAAAAGCAAGAGAAATTCCTAGCTTACATGAAATTAGAAATGTCGATCCCATTTCTACCTTTTTTCTTTTTTTCTTCAAATGGATTTGCCTTTAAAAATGGTCATATCATATTGGGAATAAAGTTAGATGCCAGGTTGAAGAACATGCATTAATCACTAATAAGTAATAAGATTATCTGGGTTTAGTTTGATTGATGAGTCCAACAAGATTCTTTTTTGCTTTATTAATTGAGTGTTAAAAGTTGTGGATGCCCAATGTGGTCGAAAAGCCTCAAAGTGGAAGCTTGATATATAGACTACCACAACAATTTCACACCATAGAGACAAATGTAGACACATTGAAAAACCTTATGTGAAAAGAAATTGTTGGATTTTGTTATGTAGACAACTTTGGCCTAGTGGCATACAAAGCACAATTTTTTCCACCGTCGGTATATTAGCAAGGCATATTCTTGTCATTTCAACTAGCCAAATTGAGACCAAAAGGGATCCTCATTGCAATTTATAGATGTCATCTTCAAACTGATCAAATAGACAAATTAATATATATAGCCATTTGATCAATGCATTTGGTGCTCAAGGCCATTTGATGTTTAAATCTTACTTGCAGCTGAATTTTTGTTAAGTAATGGATTCATTTCTAAAGACATCTAGAAAATGCCATTTTGAAGTCAACTTTGACTATTGTAACTATGTGTGCAACCTCTTTTAGTAACCCTCCTTGGATTTGGGAATATCAAAGAGGAAGGGGGTGGGAATAACTGCTTATTTTTCCAAGTGTTTAACACTTTTCTTTGTTAATACTTCCATTTTTCCACATGGGAGTCTTCCAACAAAATTCTACTTCTATTCTTCAACACATTTAATTGTGGTTATTATAGCTTCATTTTTAGTCAATAAAAAAAGATGGTGTCACCTTTGATGAATTAACTTCAACATCATTGGATAATTACATAGGTGGCCTTTCTTCAAGGGGCAATTACATCAACATGTGTTACATGGGTAGAATTCCACTTAGCACCCGTCTTTCAATTATTTTTCCTATGGATGTTGGTTGGTTCTTCCTTTTTAAGGGAACCTTTGGTCGTGATTGTAACATTAAATTTTTTTGGGGTAGGTTTTGTAGGTTTGTGTTTGAGCTTCATTCTTCAAAATTTTAAACCTTGAAGTTTTAATTTCATCCCTTTTTTTTTGAAATTTAAGAACTTGTGAGCTTTGGTTTGAAAACCAGGTTCAATTCCATATAAACATACACACTCCCCAACATTGGGGATTTTAGAAGTATGGAGATCTACAATGAATTAAATAATCACTTACCTCTAAATTTCAACCTACTTGTTCACTCTTTAAAATTTTGAACTTACTTACCTAAACAATTTGAATTTGTGTTCGATAGTTGTTTTTTCATGGTTATGATTTCAATTTCAGTTTTAGCAAAAGACTAGTTTCCCTAGTTCGATTTTTGGGTTTGTTCAAGCACAAGGTTGTTAGTTTGGGTCTAGGTCACGAGAACTTGAACCCTTAGGTTTAACAAGGCAAATCAAGGAACTTGCCAAACCCATTTTTTTCCAATGGCTAGCCAATAATTTAGTCACCCCCAACATTCAATTATTTTTTCAATGTCTAGCCAATGGCTTAGTTGCCCCAATATCTCAATTAATTTTTCCAATGTTGAGGCCTCAATTTGACCTAATTTGATGATTGCAATAAGACTAGAATCTGAAGACCACTTTTCAACTTGTGATACAAAATTAGGAAAGAAACCGGAGGAGTTGTTGGTTATGTCATGCCTATTCCCACACACCCACGTAGTAGATTGAGAGCAATACCTAGTACCAACACCCTTCTTGTGATGATGGGGCACAACTAAGTTATTGGCTAGACATTGAGAAAATATTTGAAAGATGGGGGCAATTAAGTTATCCCATCATGGTTGGGAATTCACGAGACGTCAACAAGAATGTGTCAGGTAGTCTCTATTGGTCTAGATTGGGCTACCGCATTCTTGAATAGCTAGCAAATGCCAACCAAAATGCACATTTTGCTTTTTAGAAAGGTGTTCCACATTTGTTCCATAGTATGTTTTCCTTGCTAACCTTGAAGTCTATGGGTGACCAAATGCCTGGTGTTCGAATTCATGTCAACTGCATATCCCCATAATTGTGAAAGTGAGTTGATCACAATTTCTCATTGAATCTTGTGCTCCAATTCAAATAGATAGATTCAAGGTCCATACAATAAATACAAGACCTACATTTAGGGCCCACATTCTGCCGTCACGTGTAGCAAATTTCATTGCAAAACTTGCACAACCTAACTAGGAGAACACACAGTGCATACATAACTATGCTGAAGACAAGTTTGGATGATAAGGATGCATAATCTCTGGCTTTATTTGAAAGTAAACACACAACTGAGAAGTGGTCAAATCATAGAAGTCATCCCAAGCCTAAAATATCAAGTTCGATAATGGTCCCCATGCGCTCATATACAGCACAGATATATCCTACTTTGAGCTGAACTTCCCTCCACCCCATTTGATGCACTAGCTGCAAGCATTAGCTTGTTGTCTAATTACTACTTGGCATGAACTCCTGGTGAATCTTCACATAATTCCAAGGAACTATTTACATTTCAAAATTTGCATTTGTTGGACATGTTTGAAAAGCACCTACATTACCAATTGTACCTCTGCTTAAGCCTTACTTCAGTTGCCACAGCACACAACTGGACTACAAAGTGGCCCTACTGACATAACTCCCAAACTACTGGCAAACAGTTAACAATTACCATGGTACTATACAAAATGGAGCCCTACAGAGATCTCATATTTCTAAATGCATAACAATATTACTAGCCACATGTACAGTCCTTAATAATCTCTCCCCCATCCCCTCCTATCAAGCAGGCTCATACTGTGTTAAAACGATCATTGTTTGCAGAGTCTCACAAAAAAAGTGCTGGGCATTTTCCCAGTTCCACGGATGTGTTCAGCTTGGCTTGTAATCTTGGCAATCTGTTCACTCCTCCGCGCCTCTGAAGCGGCTCGTAGATCCTCTGCGCGCTGATGAGCTGCTGCCAACTTGTTCATCAACTTCTCATTTGCAAGAGACCACATGCGTTCCACCTTCACCTATAAAGCACACAATTTGTTGTTAACCACAGGACAATGGTGATGCTCACTCATTCACAAAAACCTACCGCACAACATTGTCCCTGGAGCTACCTATTGCCATAAATCAAAGGACAGATATTGTTATCCCTTAATGTATATGCATGGATGGCCCGTGGAATTCTTCCTTTTTCAATTCACCCAAGTTTATGCATAAATCATATCCCAATGATTAATGCCATGAAGTGATGAACTCTTTATAGGGAAATAATCATAATGTTTAAATCAAAAGACTGAAATAAAAGATGAAAAAACTGGCACAAATCAAACTTTGTTCATAATCTGCATAGAAACAAATAGAAATTGTATGCCTTAATTCCCAATAAGAGAAAGCTGATAATTTGTCACACCATGAGAAACCATTTACTAACTTTTTACCACAAAAGCTCAAAATTCTTCTGTCCACACTCTGATTTTAAATCTCAGAACCTCTGGGGACTTTTTACCCATCATTGTCATATACCATAGTACCTAAGCTGGTTAAGCACTAATTAATTTTTTTGGAATTGCCAAAAAAATTGAAAATGTGTGCCTGCCATACAAAAAATTTGAATGAAGCTCTCAAGCACAATAGCCTCATTATTTAGTGTAATGCTGAATTGTAAAGTATTATTATTTTGAATGCCGAAATACCTGACAAAACATAATTAATTATTAGGCACATTGCTGTCAAACTGACCAAGGTACTACAGCTACAGAGTGATGTCTGTGCATCTGCAGTTAACTGGCAATGACACAATGGGCAAAGATGGTGGGCTGATAACAAGGGTGTTTGGGCAAAATTATTTACCTCCATTCTACGCATTTCTGCCTCAGCTTTGGCCTTCTCACGATTCTCCCATGCCTGGATTTTCACCTCTTCCCGCTTGTATCTGCCAGGTAAACCACAGACAAATCTTATTACTACTTTTTTCTTCATTCTAAAAGTTTTGTACTCTTAAATTCTATTTTAGTTCCTTCATTTTCTGCCACTGTTTACTTTGTCAACATAGTGAATTTTAGTCTTATGAATTAACATTACTGTTTATTAAATTTAGCTATTTAGGTAAGAAATCAGTTAGTTACTCTGCTAGGTACTCTTCTGGTTTTTAACTCTTTTTGCAAAAAAAAGTTAACCCTTTTGAACAATTGACAAAGGCAGAATGACAAAATTAATTTACTGCTTACCTGGCTGTGTACTTGGCCTGCTCTGCCTCCTCCCATGCAGCTGCTCGTGATGCCAGCAGGTTTTTGCGCACCTCCTGCAGCTCCACACCTGCCTTGGGCACCTTTGCTGCATCCACTTCCTCTTCATCCTTGGTGGCCCAAGCTGTGATGTTGGCCTTGCCCAGCTGTGTGCCCAATGCCAGAATCTCCTGCCGTGTCTTGGCTTGCAGTTCCTTCCCAGACAGGACTTTGGATGTGGCAGGGCTTGCTATTGTTGGCATGTAACCACAGGAGTTGTGATGATGATGATGATCAGTTAATTCCTGCTTCAACAACCCAGCTGCACTGCATGATGAGTAGTAGTTGGCATCTGGCACACCATTAGGGGTGGAGCTTGGAACAATTACCCTGTCGGGGCTAGGGGGTCGCGAGTTGATGGGGCTCCCTAGGTTGGGACTAGTGGCTTGCATGGGTGTGGCGGTTCGGGATGGCTCCACACTGGCTATGGGTGTCATTTCTGTGCCCATGTCTCGAGTTGAGACAGCTCCTTGAGTGTTTGTTCCTCCTGGTGAGGAGGTCACTGCTGTAGATGTATCCATAGGATTCAAAACTCCTGGTTCCTTCAGACTGTTTGGTGAATTGTGATAATCTGCAATCCACAATTGGATTTTTTAAGAGATAGTCACACAAAAATTATGCAAGAAGAGGCTGACAACAGTAAGTACCTTGGACCTAGGAAATGCATGAAAGAATCTCCAGACTGATCACTATCATCATCATTTCCATCCAAGAACATCAAATTTATTTGAAAACACACAGGAAATCTCACAGCATACAAGACCCCCAAAGCATACATGTCATGGAGATTTCTCAGGTATGGAACCAGTTGGAGTAAGAAAAATGCGAGAGAGAGAGAGAGAGAGAGTTTGTGGGGACTTGTTAGGTGACAACTCATAACCCACCTGTTGGAGATTCTGAAATTGGTTTAGCAGTCCGAAGAGCAGGTTTGAGAAACTTGTCATCTGTAGCATCAGGAGACATGCTGCCCTCTTTGGCATCCTTGTGGTCATGACCATACAAATCATGCAGTGGGTACAGGTCCACAGCCTCAGCACTAAGCATTGGTGTTCCTGTCGGTTTACATGCAGAATGAGCCCGAGGAGCACCTCCCCTGACTTCTGATCCTTCACTGGTTATATACTTAGCTGCACTGCCATCTACCTTCTTTGTTCTCCCCCCTAGGTAATTCTTGTGCCCTGGCTGAACAGACAATTGACCTCCTCTCTCACCACTGGTCTTGCCAGAAGAAGGACTAGAAGAAGAAGAAGATGATGAAGAAGGATCACATGCACAGTGATCAGTAACCACATTCATTACTTTTGATGTTTGAGTTGCAGTTCCATTTTGAGTTCCAGACTGATGTCCACCTCCACTTAGGTTTGACAATAAGACTTTCTTTGACAACATGACACCTGCCTGGTTTGCAACAACATGTGCCTGCAATGGTCCACTTTTGGACTTTGACCTAACTTTCACACTGCCAGGCAGCTGATCACTTGCTGCTGACAACCATTTTTCTGCATCATCCCACTTGGAAGGAGCAGGCTTCAGCAGTGGACCCACCACAGTTCGGTGAGCACTAGCTCTGTTGAAATCAAAGCTTCCAGTACTGCTTTTGTCAAAATTGTTGTCGTAATTGTAACCCTCAGCATCTGTGGTGACCCTCAGAACATAGGGAGAATTGAAGCTGAAGATGCTACCTGCTTGTTGTTGCATGGTTGCCTGTCCTGCCCCAGAAACTATCCCACTGCCACCTTTGTTCTTCATCACCATCAATTCTGAGCCCTTGTGATCTGTTGAAGAAGGACTCTGAATGGATTCGAATGGCACAGTTTGATCAAGCATCTCCTCACGCCAGCAAATTTCTCAGTCACAAATGCCACTTCATTCACAATGCCTACCAGATCATGCAATGCACTGCACTCTGAGACAATGCCTCATTCTCTAGTTCCAGATGATGCCTTTGACAATGCTGCTGTCATAGTTGGGGCTTGTGGACAAAGCACTTATGGCATTGAGAAGCACACCTGTGGGGGCTGGCTAGTATCATGAGATTGTACACCTGCAGTAATTGATCAACAAGGCTTTTTAGGTCAGAAGCTAGCCTCGAAGCTCATGCTCAAGCAAGTACAAGCTCTGCATCAAAAGCATCAAAGCAAATCGAAGCCCCATGGTTCAGACTCTTGTCAAGTTAAAGGAGTTTTGTGCAAGGGGGCAAAAAATCACTGAGACACGACTATACTAAATGAGCATTACAAACAACGTCCACACTTGCTCTTCACAACATGCCTAGCTTGGGTAGTCAATGCCCGCCAGCCAAATCCACAAAACAAAAAAAGAACAAAGAACGACGACGACGACAATAATAAACTAACAAACCCCAAAAGAGGTACTTACAGAGCCGCTGCCGAGATCTCTCTCACATGGACCAAAACCTTTCTCGGCGGAGTCCTGGGCAAGAACCCGAACTACTCCACATTGTGTTCAAACATTCCAGCAGAGGAAGAGTCACACAGAAGACACGACGGTCCCACGAAAACTACTAAAGAATGAATATGGCTGGCTCACAACAAACAATCTGGACGTTGAAGACGCAGGTTGGAGCACAAGTTTGCAAGCGGCTTGTTGCACAAGTTTGTAAGCAAAGCTCGCGCACAGCAGCGCAGCGCAGCGTAGCCCGTCCGTTGTTGCGTGTGGAGGAGGGGCCGGCCAGTTGAAGCTGACGGCAAGCATGTGCAATTCAGCCGCAGTAGCAGTGCGCCAGTTAAGGTGGTGTTTTTTTTGCAGTTGTTCCCAACAGAGGTGGCAAACTGGCACCAAAGCCAGGTCTGTGTCTGAACCAGGTTTAACTAACTATAGTAGACAGGTCTGTGTTGGGGTTTTTTTTTAATATAAAATTTTAAATATTTTTAAATATTTATAAATTATATTTAAATACATTCTATATATTTAAATTATTTTAATAAATTATTTTAAATAATTTTTTAATTAAAAAAATTTAGTGGAGAATTTATGTACCTGGGCAGGTACCTAATCTCTGGAATTATCCAGAATCTATGACTTCAAGCCATTCACATAATTCTTGTCATCATTATGTATGTCAGATGTCTCTCATTGTGTGTGTGTGTGTGTGTGTGTGTGTGTGTGGTTTTTTTGGTTAATTTTTAATTTTTTTCTAAATATACATATTTTAGCAAAATTTCAACACTTGGTGACCAAAAAACAAAATTGGGACTGTGCATACATCCTACAAAGGATTTTTATTTTTATTTTTGAAAAAATGGCACAAATTTGTCATAATTTTAGGAGAGAAAAAAACCTGAATATAGTGGGATTCCAAAGAAACTCTACATTACTCTCTCTCTCTCTCTCTCTCTCTCTCTCTCTCTCCTTTGTCAAACTAGTCCAGAAGAGGTGATAACCAGTCCACCTATCTCACAAATTTTGCCCCCAAAAAAAAACCCCCCATGTCTATGCCATCCATTAATATAGCTAAGTCACTCCTCTCCATTACCCCTCATCTATATGAAAAAAAAGGCAAAACCTTTACAACTATTTTTTTTTAATACATTTTAAAAATCTCCACCTCCTTTACCATTAAAAATCTCTTTCTCATGTACCTTTTGAAATCTTCTTTTTCAAAATGAAGCTGAAAATTAATTCCAGTGAGGAGTAACTGGAACTGGTATATGAGGGATTTTTTGGAATCCTCCTTCATATGGTCATCCATTGATCATTCCAAAAATAATTTTAAAAATAACTGTTTCATTTCTTTTTTAATAACTATTTCTTTTTCCTTAGTAACTTTCTTAATAAAAATCTCTCATCTTTCCTAATAACTAGGTCCATTTTATAACTATCTCACTCTTTTTCCTTATCCACCAATATAGATATGAAAAAACAAATTAACATGCATCTTTTCATGTCCATGAAATGTATCTTCTATCTATGAAGGAAGGTAGTTTGTTTTGTTTTGTAATTATGCGATCCATCGAACCAGGATACTTCAAATCGTGTTCTTGGTGTCTTTTGGAAAGCTCTTGACAAGGAAAGGTGCATGGGCTTGGTTCCATAACGTTTGAACCTGTAATGCAAAAGTTCTTGAATACTAGTGGGTGCCCATGACCTTGGCCACTGTGAAGTCCCCTGGTTTCTTTAAACTTGGTTCGCGATGGACAATAGCTAAAAGAAAAAAAGTTTCCCCAAAATCCGTCCTGTCATCAAGCTAGACAAACATTTCATCCATCCCCTTAATTGGGACGGACAGTAGTTAAAAGAAAAAAAAGGTAGTCTTGGTCAATACAAAAAAAAAAAAAAA
>Ga0116227_10002145_pt1 | contig 45064 bp, 28 predicted proteins | sample S1TSphgellanicum_FD_89693 | JGI IMG/M metagenome (GOLD analysis project Ga0116227, IMG submission 89693) | Host-associated microbial communities from peat moss isolated from Minnesota, USA - S1T2_Fb - Sphagnum magellanicum MG | ecosystem: Host-associated > Plants > Peat moss > Unclassified...
GTTCTCTGCAGCCAAGTATTTCGGGTCGATTCCTGACTTTTAGTGGTCGGGAGTCAAAACTGGCAGACTCCCGGGAATTCGACTCCCGACCCTTCTTTTGGCCATAACTTGTGTTTTAGATGTCCAAATGAGCAATGCGAGCCCATTTTAGATATCTACGCTTCAATATCTTTCCAATGATATAAAGAACGCCACAAGACATTGAGTTTTGACCCCTGCAATCGCTCTCTGAAGTTTTGGGAGTCCATCGGGACTCCATCTCCCAAAGTGGGAGCTGCCTTGGGAGTGTGAGTGTTCACTCCCTCACACTCCCTCACACTTTCTTACACTCCCGGGAGTGTGATGTGACTCCCAGGCTTTCTCTTGCCTTGACTCCCGGGCATCCTCTTGGCTTAACTCCCGGGCTTCCTTTTGGCCCGCACCCTTACAATTCCCTTTGCCTTGGTCGTGAGCCCAAAGCTAGGGTTGCGACATTTCATGTGTTATAGGTTTTAAAGAAAGGTTCCGACCATCGATCACTTTGACTGACACTGGTGTCACTTTCTCCACCAATGCCAATTTATGTTGTCATACCAACTGCTTGTTGATGAAACATGCAAATGCCCTTGAATTAAGAAGTGTTTGGGTTCGCATAGTCGTGGATTTACCACCCTTGATTATGATGGATAACAAAAAAAAATATGTTGGTTCTAAAGACAAGGTAGGACCATTTTGAATGCATGATGCATCAAGGTCTAATCTTACAATCCCTATTAAACATGCCATATGCTAGAAAATAATTCAAACAAAACTTTATTTTAATAACGTATGAAAACAAAGGTTATGGCAAATAAGCATACCCAAAACTAATGTTGAACAAACTATAGGTAATGGGAGTTCCTACCCCTATTTATACCCCATTAGGGACCTAGCTCAAAGAAGCCTCCATAAAAGCTTCCATGTGTGCACCAACCAAGGAAACCTCTTGAAATTTTTTTTAACTAATAATGAAATAGGAGTTAATTGAGAGTTAACGATGATGTAAATAATGATGTAGGTGACTATGTTAATGTAAGTGATGATGCAGGCAACTATGTTGGTGTAAGCGATGATGCAAGTGACGGGTGATGGTGGTGTCCATAATAATAAATAAATTATATTCATGAAATAAAGCTTGAAATGAGTAATTTTACCTTGAATAAAATTTCTATCATGGCATGGATGATAAAATTATACCAAATTTTTCCATCCTTTTTTATGCATTCATCTTATTGTTCTTTTTTCAACACATTTTTCCATTCGGTTATAAGTGTAAGACCCACCATATTAATTTTGCACACAAGGTGCACAAACTTTGATGTCACATGTGCCTTCTCCGTTGCCCTATATGACCACAAAATATAAGCATGAGAATGTTGAATTATTGTTGTGTAGAGAAAACATTTACAATAGAATTTCCAAAAATAATTTAAGGTAGCTTTAAATAATGAACAATAACCAATAATATTTTTTTTAAATTACCTATGGTAAAATAGCCTAAATTAACCTACGATAAAATAACCTAAAATAACTTCTAGTAAAATAACATAAAATAACAAATAATAGCCTATGATAAAATAACCATAAATAACTAATGGTAAATTACCTATAATAACCAACAATAGCTTACAATAAAATAATAAAAAATAACATAAAATAAAATAACTTAAAATAGGCAAAAATAACCTATGATATAATATAAAAAAAACCTAAAATAGCCAACTATAGCCTACAGTAATTTACAATAACATATAATAACATAGCCGAAAATAATCTATGGTAAATAACCTAGAGTAGCCAACAATAACCTACGATAGAATATTTAATAATAGCCTATGGTAAATAGCCTAAAATAACCAACAATAAATTATAATAGAATTACCAACAATAGCCTACAATAAAATAACTAAAAATAGTCTATAATAAATTACTTGAAATAATGAACAATTGAATAACTAAAAATAGCTTATGATAAAATAGCCTAAAATAAACAATAATAACCTATGATAAAAATAATTTAGAATAACAAATAATAACATATGATAGAATAACCTAGGATAACCTATGGTAGAATTATCAAAAAGTTGTCAAAAATAATATAAGGTAAAAAAAAATGTGCATAATAATATATGATGACACAAAAATATCATTCATTTAAATAATGATTCAATGGTTTAAATTTTTTTCTTTAAACATAGAGATCAGAAGAGGTGAAAGGTTCATACCTTCACACTTGCATCTTAAGTTGATGGGTTAAGTTATTAATTTAAGCTAGATAACATAATGAATTAATTGTTAGTGAATTTATTATTGATGATTTATCTATTAATGAATTAACTATTAATGAATCAATTATTGATGTTTTATTTATTAGTGAACTTATTATTAATGATTTAACTATTAATGAATTCACATGTTTATAGTAACTAGTCCATGTTTACAAAAGGTTTGCCTATTTTCACCATGATAATTTTTAAAATTTTCATTCAAAATCTAATGAAACACATTGTGAACTTGGATGCATATTGGTATAATGAATGTATCATGGTGTATAGTAACAAAGCCCATCAGGACCACATGCAACAATGTGTCATGGTGCCATAGTAATAATTAGAAAGACCATGTGCACAAATGTATGATAATGTACAACAATAACAACAACAACACCATTATTTTCTTAATGGTGAAGGAGAGGAATATGCAAAGACATTTTATCCTACATGACCCATAGGATATATATGTGGCCACTAACTGTAGTAGGTGAAAACCCCAATTTTGGTCAACAATTCGGCGACATTGAAACCAATTCAACCAATGTACCTGCCACAATATCAAAACCAGAAATCCAATGCCTACATATCGATTTGGTGCATAAGAAAAATCGATCTTTTGTAAATACATTGAAATTTGCACAAATGGTAGCTCTTAAGGAAGATCCAAAGAAACCATTAGTTATTGTGAATTTTGAAGGGATTCCATTGGTCCCATGCCAGAACTAGTGGCTTGCTACATTAAATAACCATACTTGTCAAGAGATGGTTTTGACTAAACCCATTGAAAACTAACTTGTAAAAAGCTTAGCCAAAATGAAGGAAAAGTTAGAAGTACAATTTAATTATACAACATTTGGTTTGAATTTTAAACACATGAAGGTGACTTGTGGAAGGTTTTTGAAGTTAAAACAAGCAAAATGGCTAAAGATCCATCAATTAGGTTTGAGGTTTCCATAATTATGTTAAACTACATTGAATTTTGATTTAGTTTTATTGTTTACTAACATTTATAATTGTGACATTTGTGGGCATAAATGGTTCAAGGCCTAACAATTGCATGGAAGAAAATTGGGCAAAGTTGAAGGTGTACTGGGCTACCCTTGATTTTCTTGCAAGGGATGAACACTTTTGTAATGCTCAGAAAGAGTTCAGGTGCCATTTAAGTGTGGTTGTGGTGGGCCAATGCAAAAAGAGGCATGCATTATACGTGCCGAGTTATTTTTTTTATTTGCGTGGATTGGGATGAACCTTGTTTATTCACCACACCAAAATATGTCTTAGTTCATTTTGGGTTTCACTACATTTTGAATGAATTTGGACATGTTTACCATGGTGAAACTGGTCAACCCCATAGTGAACAGGGACTAGTTGTTACGGACAATGAATTAATCCACTAATACTTAATGAAATACAAATTTACCAAGCCATTTCACTTGCTAGTTAATTAACTAAACAACATGGAAATTGATTAATTTTCAATTATTTAATATTTAATATTATTGATAATTTCATGATTTTTTAGCTTATGAATTATTGAGACATGTCACTACTTATGTTAGGTTTAAAACTTAACTTAGATACATAGGCCATGTAATCAACTTAAGTAAACACCTATTCTAAAAAATTACATAGGAAAATATTCAGTTAACTTACCAATATTGACCACAAACACACGACTTTTGAGGTTTGATCCCTTCACCTCTAAGATGGAGGCAATCACCCCTACCATCAAGCCACCACAATTGTTGTGATAATGTGTTACATTGCATATATTTATCAAATATTTCACTTTAAACATTACAAAAACATAAACTTTGAAAATTCATATCTTATTGAGATTTTGTCCAAATGAAATGATTAAAGTAATTTTTTTTTAACAATGTACATAATTGCATTTATTTCCTTTCAAAAGTGTAAAATCATTTGAACATTTTTTATTTTGAATATCACTATTCAATAACATTTCAATGGCCATTTTTTTGAAAAAGAAAATGTTTAATAAATGAATAAGATTTTTGTTAATATAATAATACTACTTACGTTAGGCTATTTTCAACTATTATAGGGTTATTTTTCATTGTTTTAAATTATTTCACCCTACATTATTTATGGTTATTATGACTATTATCAATTATTTTTGGTTATTTTAAATTATTTCACCCTAGGCTATTATTGTAAGTTATTTTGGTTATTCTATGTTATTTTTGGCTATTATAGGCTATTTCACTTTAGGTTATTTGCGATTATTATAAGTTATTTTTTGTTATTCTAAGCTATTTCATGACAGGTTACATTCAATTATGTGAAGTTATTGTTGGTTACTTTTAGCTATTAAAGGTTATTTCACTTTATGTTATTATTGGATATTTTAGCATGTATTACCATAAGTTATTTGTGGCTAGTTTATTGGTGGCTATTAGTAATTATTTTATTAATGGTTATTGGTGCTTATTCTATTAATGTTTATATATTTTATTGATGGTTATTAGTTTGGTGGTTATTACTAGCTAGTGGCGGCTATTCTATTGGTGGCTATTGGTTGTTTTTTTTTTTGGTGGTTATTAATGTTTACTTTATTAATGGCTATTGGTGGCTATTCTATTAATAATTATTAGTATTTATTCTATTGGTGGTTATTGGTGGTTATTTTAGGTTAAATTATTAATGGCTATTGGTGGATATTTTATTGGTCATTATTTTAGGTTAAATTATCATAGGCTATTGGTGGTTCCTAATGACTATTATATTAGTGGCTATTGGTGGATATTTTATTGGTCATTATTTTAAGTTAAATTATCATAGGTTATTGGTGGTTCTTAATGGTTATTATATTAATGCCTATTGGTGGATATTCTATTGGTCATTATTTTAAGTTAAATTATCATAGGCTATTGGTGGTTCTTAATGGCTATTATATTAATGCCTATTGGTGGATATTCTATTAGTCGATATTTTAGGTTAAATTATCATAGGCTATTGGTGGTTTTTAATGGCTATTATATTAGTGACTATTGGTGGCTATTGGTGGTTATTTTATTAATGATTATTGGTGGCTATTGTTGGTTATTTTATGGTTACTTTAGGTTATTTTATTTTAGGTCATTATATTTTATTTTAAATTATTAATTATTATACTTAGGATAAAATAATTTATAATAACATAAAGTAAAATGACCTTGAATAATCTAAAATATAACTTGAAATAACATATATTAACTTAAAATAACCTAAGGTATAGCCTAAGGTTAATTGGATAATTTAATTTTAAATAATTTTAAATAAAAAACCTATAATAATCTAGTTATGATACCTTAAAATATAATAACATCTAATAGTTTAGGGTATAATCATTTATAATAACTTAAAGTATAAGTTAAAATAACTAAAGTAGCCTAAAATAATATAGGGTATATCATAAAGTAACATAGGATATTTAAAACAACAACGTAAAATAAACCTATTTGCCACAATAAATTATAATAGTGAATTATGTCAATTAATAATGAAACATGATGTTTACACAATTAAATAAATTTAACCAAGGTGAAATCATTAAAATATAATGAACTTATTTCACTTTTAAAGTCCCATAGTGATTTAGGCTAGTGAATTACACCCCACTTTTGTACTAATGATTATAAATGTACATTGTTAAACAACAAAAATGTAATTTAACATGTTGATTTTTGTATGAATTTTTGAAAATTAAAAATTGCAACATGAACAACCAACATTGATCAAAATACATAGTGGTAGTAAACCTTATGCATAGGAGCCATGATAAGTAGGGATGAGATGGACAAAGTTGTTTTGAAGGATGGGATAACAATAATGGCAACATTCACAACATAACATAAGGCAAACAGTAAAGTGATTTCACCTAATGTGGGGGTAGGTGTGGTTGGTAATCAAGTGAAGACGACAAGAATTTTAAATCTTTTGAATGACCTTGAAAATGTATGTATGCAACTTCTATCAAGATCTAATGTGCTTAAATTTCTAGCCATAAGTAATTTGTACCCATGAATAATTTTGCATGCATCTTGCAGCATTTAAGATGTGTTAAATATTATATGTGCCCATGTCAACATAATGGATGTTTTCTCAAGCATTTAGTATGTCTTGAAGTTGCAAAGGATTTTCAAATATAAGAAGATACTTATGGTTGAATGTTTTTGCTGATCATAATCCAATACCATGCAATCACCTTGAACATGTTTAGTTATTTCAATGCAAGGTAGGGTGCACTCCTTATGTGGAATTCAATTAAGTTCTATCAAGTCCAAAATGACTTACCATTATTAATTTATTTGTTGACCAAAACAACCTAAATGCTAGGGGCTAGGAAAACCCATTGGATATGTGCATAATTTGATATATGAGGTTATATAAAACTATTTTATAATCTCAATTTTACATTGCAAGACCCTTTTATCATTTCACCAATTCAAATAAGATTCCAAATTCCATGTAGGCAAATTCCATAGAAATTCAATATCTCTTTGCAATTATATGTGTTGGGACCCTCTACATTGTAATCTAAAAGTTAGTTGTTGGAGTCTTTGAAATTTGTTCAAATTAACAAAAAATTGCAATCATTTTATTATGGTGTTTGGTTAAAGATAAGAAATGTCAATGTCTAAATGTTCCACTAACATTAACTACGAATTATATTGCAAAGTTGGGATAAGCATTGTTAACGGGTAGAAATCTCTAGACTAATTAATTCCATAGGCTTCCTAGTGACTACTAGTTATAAGTGGTAGACTTATTATCCCTTGCCCAAGGGGTGAAGCTATTGGGATTAAGTAGCCCGGGTTAGTGAGTGGTTGGGGTAATCCACCCAATCATCTAAGAGATTTCTAGGAAGGGATTAGGATAAAAGCCTTATTTTCTAAGGGTCAATGTGGGCCTTGTGTGGTATGTGGAAAATGGGGACTATGAAAAGGGTTGGGGGGATTTGGAATTCATTCGAGACTTTTGGGAGATGTAAAACTTTCACTTGGAGAATGGAGGAGAGGAATGGAAAAAGAAGTATGTACTTTGTGTGTGATTTGAATGGAAGATGGTTGAAAGACTTGAGCTTTTTATGTTGCATTAATGTTTTATTAAGTGTGGAAGGTAAAGTTGTTTAGGTGATAAAAGTAGGATGCTTCGTTGAACTAGTATTTTTGCATTTCTTATAGGACAGAAAGTAAGGGGCTGACCACTAGGTAATATCTGGAGCCCTAAGCTACTAGCTGCCACATGAAGGTAACAACTAGTCCATGGTGGTGGAAATTAAAGGTAATAGATCAACAAGTTACCTCCTACATGCTAGAAGGCATAGTGGTACACAATAGGTAGGAGCTATAGAGGGATGACAGTTGGTTGTAGACAATAAAGTGCAAAGGAAGGACTTTGAAGGTTGCAAGTGGCAAACCAAAGCCACTAGAAAACTTGTAAGCATGGGGAAAGGAGGGACAATAATGTTAAAAACGTTTGCAGACCCCCTAAATAATATTCAAAGACGTTGAAAGTATTATAAACCCAAAGAGAATAACTACTATCAGGATTTCCTTTTTTTTCATCTTGCCCTCTCTACATCTACCCTCTATTCCTTGGATTAGAAAATTGATATGTAGGTAGGTCTGGTTTTAGACATCAGGCCCTGGCCTTCCCATTTCCACTTGTATGACCTCTTACTTACTACTTGAATAATTGTAGTAAAATAAACTAATGAAGGTAGTCTTTTTTTTGTGGAATAACAAGGTATTAGTTTTACCCCCTTGGAGGACAATAATGATTAAGGGCCATAATTTCACCCTTTAACATGCATATTGTGGGTCAAAACTTGATGCCTCTTTTTAACATTTAATTCTAAAGGTGAATCTTGGGTTGAAAGGAATACATTTGAAAATATATCAAAGTTTCCTAATGATTAAAATTTTGAAAACCTATTTGTAGGACCCAAAAATTATCAACATGAAGGCAATGAAGGAACCAAAGCTGACAAGCTTGAAGGTAAAAGTGCAAACTTTGCAAGGATGAACTTATGCCTCTTATTGGACATTCAACTAAAATTTGACTTTGAACATTGGGTTGTAGGATTGGGAAGCTCTAAATCTTAATACAACCATGTCTTAATGGTTCCAATAAACTTTTTCAAACTAAAGTTGTAGGTTATACTTTAATTGGTCCATGTTAGAACAACATTGTGTAATTTTGAATAACTAATATTGGAAGTAAACCCTAGCCAGTGATCACTTTAAATATGATGATTTCGTTGCAAGACCTAGCAATTCCCACTTAAAACAACCAAGGCACTAGAGTTGATAGCTTTCAAAGTAAGAATTTAGATTATATACTTTGCAACACTAAATTTATGCATACACTCAAAGACATTAGTCTAAAATCCAATGTTGAAGGATGGTTTGCAAGAACCAAGGGTTGTCAAAACAACCAAGAAATCAACCCGTCCATCTAGCTCCTTGAAGTGTAATGCAATGTGGGTAGTTAAATTTTTTTATGTCATGGTTTAATGTTGGTGGTTGCTATCCATTTGCTAGTTAATATTGGAAATATTTCTTTTAAAGTCCATTGTTGTTATAGTAAGTTTAGTTGGTCCTTACAATCTTTTCCAGGTTGATGGATTTTAACCTTTAGACCATTAACCTATCAATCAATTTTTTATGTTTTTGGTGAAGTAATGATAGCCATGATCATGTCATAGTCTATCCATTTGTATGTCAAATTAGACCATGCTTGAAATTTGATAGTGATGTGATTTGTTGAATAACATGTGTAGAAATTGTCTTGATTATAATGCTAGTACCATGGATCTAGCAAGTGCAAACATTATGTATGTTTTTGTTGTTAATACATTGTGCTCGAACTTGGCAGTTATCAACCTTGCATTTTTCTGAACTAAACAAGGTCTTTTACTAATGATTGGAACTACTATTATGCATTCAAGTTAGGTGTACAAGGAATCAATATGTGGTCAATAATAAATTGCATTATGGAATTTGGATTTATGTAAGCTTGCAAATGGTTAAATCAATTGCCTAGATGTATAAAAGACAAATGCCAAGGAGCCATGTGCATTAACATAGATGATAAGTAAATATATGAATACTTATGGTTTAGTCATATAAATAACTATAGATGACTAGTCAAATGACAACTTGAAATATTAAGAATAATCTAGTCAATTTTGGACCATCCACGTGTCAACAAGTAATTAGTTATTAAACATTTATTATCTAATATAATATATTGGGAGCCAATAGCCAAGATTTCACAATATGATATAGTAATATATCTAGACTTCTTTCCCCACTATAATCATGATGACCATGCTAACATATGCCATATATTACTAGGGAAAATAAACAACACATGGCATAAGCCACCAGTCCAATTTTACTACATAGTCATATAGTAATAAGTGAATTATATTACCACAAATTGAGTAATATGGGAAATAATATAAACCATGTTTTGGCATAATGTTTGTAGTTAATGTTGCATGCACATTTAACAATATACTATTAAATGAGGTTCATTTTGTGATGCCTTTAAAAGCCCAAGTTTTCTTGTTTTGAAATTAGATTTATTCGTGATGTGCCCCATTTATCAAACCCTAAATCTTCCTTGCATATCATTGGCAAAATTTGATATTCTTAACAACTTGTTCCCCTTTAGATTGACTTTTATGACTCCAATTCCTCAATCCCCCCTCCTCCATGCTTAGTCCACACCATTGTTGTACAACTATTTGAATTTTGTGAAAATGATAGTTGTAGGTCTATTAGAACCCATATATTTAAAGAACTTGAAATCATTAAAAATTTGTTTTTATTTTTTCAAAGAGCAAATGTGGTTTTAGTTTCTTCAAATTTTAACTGTATGAAGGTTCCTTACAAGATTGGTTATTTCTTAACCAAAAAAATCATTATGTACTTTCAAATGGTCTTTTAGTTTGAAAAACCTTGCCATGTAATAGATCTGTGATGGTTAACAACTAGTTTTTTGAATTCAAAAGCAATTTGCAAGGTGTTTACATTATCAAATAATATATATGAATGCAAAATACACATGATAATTATGAACTAACCACATTATGGTTTGGTAGAACCTAAATGCATGGAATTCAAGAATTTGAAAAGTTTGGGCATCAAATCAAATTTGGAAATCCTAATTGTTATGAAAAATTAATATGACCAATGAATTGGGTTTTTTACTTGTAGAACAAGAGAACAAGAGATTTGTTCGTAGTCTTTAAGGCCCATTTGGGTTGTTGATTTGTATATGACCAATGAACTAGGAGTTATTCAATAACAATTGTAAAAGAAAAAACATGTTTTTTGTTTTAAAACCCATTTGAATTGTTGATTTGTTACAATTTCAAAATATGTTAATGATTTTTTTTTACTATAAGTATATTTACTTGGTATAATGTGATACTTGTTGAACTTTAAATATCCCAAACTATAATCAATGTCGTAACCCTAGCCTTGGGCTCACGACCAAGGCAGGGGCTTGCAAGAATGCTTGATAAGAGGGAGGCTCGAGAAACACATCTTATACTCCCGGGAGTGCATGAGAGTGTGAAAAAATGAACCCTCACACTCCCAAAACACCTCCCACTTGGGGAGTTGGAGTCCCGATGGACTCCCGAATTTTTAGAGAGCAATTGCAGGGGCTAAAACCCATTGGATTGAGAAAATAGCTTCCACTTTGGGAGTTGGAGTCCTGGTGGACTCCCGAATGTTTAGAGATTGATTGCAAGGGTCAGAACCCAATGGTTTGAAGAATTCTTTATACCATTGGAAAGCTATTGAAACATAGATGTCTAAAATGGGCTCGCATGACTCATTTGGACATCTGAAACACAAGTTATGGCCAAAAGAAAGACCGGGAGTCAAATTGGCAATTTGATTTCCGACCACTAAAAGTTAGGAATCGACTCGATTTCCTTGCGTGCATGTGGCGTGCGACATATCATTGGAAAGGTTTCGACGAGGGCTACAACTTTGTTTGAAACCTCATCTCAATTAGAGGTCTTCACACAAAGTTATGGGGCCCCAAAGTTGCACGAGTCTCAACTTTGGCAATTTCAAGACTCCCACTTTGGAGTCCCGGGACAAAAAGCCATTTGGATGTGGGTCTCATGAAGAGGCACAAAATATAGTATAAAGGGGAAGGTGGTAGCTTCCCCCAAGTCTGGGCTGTGGTGAGTCGTCTTGTGAGTCGAAGTTGCATGTGGCTTGTCCTAGCACCAAAAGTGTTCCAACTATGCACTAACCACCTTGTGTTGGTTTTGTGCAAGTCCGTGTGAGTAGTTGATGTTTGTCATTCTTCTTAGTCCCATTCCGGAGCTCGAGCACACCCCTTTACCCCTTCAAAGTGATGCGAACTAAGGAGTGTGCCCCGATTCCTTGCTCTTCCGTTGTTTTTAGTTTGGATTCACATTTGAGTCCATTAAGGAGCTTGGGGGTGAGTCACAAAAGTGTTTCAATTATGCACTAACTAACTCGTTGTTTGGTTTAGTGCAAGTTTGTGTGAGTGATTAAGTGCTTGTCATTCTTCATAGTCCCACCCCGGGGCTCCAGCACGCCCTTCTACCCCCAAAGTGCTACGAGCCATGAAACATGTCCCAATTCTTTGTTCTTCTGCTGGTTTCACTTTAGACTCACATTTGAGTCTAACAAGGAACTTGGGAACGTGTCAATCAAATTATTATGACATGCATTAAAACAAAATAAAATTACAACCATTCACAAGCAAATAACATTTACAACAAATTTTCTACAAGCTTTGAATTTCAAACTCCAATATTGATAGAATACAAAAAAACCTAAATCACAAACAATGAAAAGGGATGCACCAAAATTTCATACCTACCCATACATGTAGCCCTTACAATATGAAAATTATTTTTCATTTCATTGGTGTCAATAAACTACATGTGTAACTTTTGATGTTATTGCCAATCACATTCAATTCATAATTTGTTATTTTAGAGGTTTGAAATAACATGGTTGGTTAGTCTAATAATTTGTCTCCAAACTAGTATTTGAGTTAATGTTATTGATTGTGAAATTTATGTTGTCCTTGATGTAGATATGTTATAGGCATGGCTCCCTTGTCACAATTGTTAAACATATATAACATTCATTTTGTTGGCCATGCCTTGTATGACATGGGTGCTGTGTTGAAAATCACTATAAAATATAGTAACTTTAAGGATTTTGCCCCTAAAATTCACATTCATCTTTTGACATTTTTCTTTCCCTTCTCACCTCTTCAAATGTGCACCTAGCCCCATGTGACTTTGTCACCAATCCATAACTCACAAAATTAAATATGAAACTATCTTCACAAAAAAAGGCACTCATCATACACAATAATTCATGTAATTTTTTCAAAATGTGACAATTCGATTGAAAGCATTCAAATACACATGTCATGATAAGTTTTTTTTATAAAAAAAATTTACACAAATATTATAATTTGTTTTGAAAAGGGAATAATTGATCTTTTTTTAACAAAAAAAAATCATTAAATTTCCAAAAAAATGAAAATCATGTTGCAACATTTCCTTATTGGTTTTCAAAATGTTTAGATAGGTTTTTAGAACTTGTCATCATTTAATGTGAAATCCGATTTGGGATCCTTGTAACTAAATTTGTGATGTTAAAAATTGGAAAAACTAATCATGACAATTTTTGCTTTACAACAAGTCACAACATGATGAGGTATATTTAAAAATATATATTTTGATTTTTTTCCCTAACTATGACCAATTTATCATACAATATTGTCCATCTTTTATATTAATGAATGGTAGGGCCATTGTGTATAACACACCTTGTTATTTCATGTCATAATTTGTGGATTGATTTTGGGATTGTTTTAAGGACATGTACATTGTTTTCTTTAATAATTCATAAAGAATATTTGCATTGAATTGGGAATGATGTCTTTGTTTTAATGGAAACAATTCTAAATGTTCAATGTTGTTTAATCTTATAGGGTGTTGTGTCAAGCTTTTGAATGACAAAGGAAAATCAAAACATAACATGAAAATCACTCTTTTCAAAGGTCTCATAACTATTGTTCCACATTTGTCATCATGTGGTGCTAAAATACATATGTTTGAATTGTCACTTAAGGTTTTAAACACACATGGTTAGCTCATTACCTATTGATATCAAAATCTTTCAATTTTTCTTGACCTTTGGAAACCAAAATATATATATGTAAGCTTAAAAACACTAATTCTTAATCACCTTGAAAATATAAAATATACTTCATTTAACTTCAATTATTGAAAATGGTCTTAATTAAATCCCCAAGCACTCAAAGATCAATATGCCCAACCATCATGTCATTAAGCTCATGCAAAGTTTCAAGTTTGGTTAGTTTGAGTGGATTTGTTGCATTTTAAACTATCATTGAAAACAATGTGATTTGTGATTTCCTACCTTAATTACAAGCAATGGTGTCAATTAAATCCCCAAGAACTCGAAGATTGATGTGCCTTAGGTCATTATGCTTATGGAAAATTTCAAGTTCAAGGAATAGATCAAGCAAAACTTCACATGGCGCCGCTACCATTGGTCTACCTTTTTCTTATCTTTACTATTTACTTTTTGTTGTTTGGTTGGTGGATTCGTGGAATTGCAAGTCACATTGTCTCTATGCTAGAGGTAGACTTTGAATTTTAAAAGAGGTTTTGCTCCATATGTACTTGACCCAAACATCTTTGGCCCCTAAACTTCCTCATGATGCAAATATTCACTAATTCTATCAACCTCTTACCTAAGGTCATTGAACTTTTCCCATCCTCCCTTGCTCCACTTTTCCATCTCAAAATAACTTTTCACTGTTTCCCCCAATTCTGCAATCTTGTGGAGTCACATAACTTTGTCAGATCCCCAAATTTTCCCTCCTACACATCTTATTTTACTCATTTGCTTGGATTCATCAATGGATCAAATCACAAATAAGCATCCATAAGAAGATTTAGCTGTAAAAAATAAAAGCAAAAAAGCAAAAAAAGCATGATATATTCTGGGCTACCCTCTTGGAACCTACTACAAAAATCTGGCAACTTGATTTTATTTTTTCCTTTTTGAAATTTGGTGAATTTCCATTGTCTAGTACCTATTTGGAAATCAATTTTTCAGGTTGAAACATTGTGAAAATTCACCAGAAAAAAAATTCAGAGATCCTAAGTCTTTCAAATGCAAAGGACAAAGTAATACAGTGATCATGATTGCATGTTGTCAAATCTCATCATTTGACTATTGATGAATACATGACACATCCATAGCTAAGGGATCATAAGACCTACATGTGGCATATGTTAGATGCCCTAAGTATTTATGATTCATGGCAATGACAATATACATTGAACAACAACCTAGCCAAAAATGGCACCAACCACCACACCAACTTCAAAGCCAACAGAATTAGGTGGCACAAGCATCCAAATGTGCAGCAGCACCCAAATCCCTTTGATAAGGCAAACTCAACATAGTACAAATGGAGTACCAAAAACAAATACTTAATGCACTTTTAAGTAATGCATCACTTGTGCATCCTTCCCAACAACTTTATAATCTACCAACCTTCATGCTCTTCTTCTGCCCTAATTTCTTGGTACAAAAGCAAGGTTGGTAGTTGGTATGGGCCAAGCATGGTTGAAATGACCAAAGTGGTTTTTGTTGTTAATAGGTACAAAACAGTATAACAGCACACAGGTCAATGGCAAACCACCTGCCCAAAATAATTTTTTTAAGAAGTAAAGGTTTTCATCTAAGGGTGAGTGAGTAAGTGTGACAAAATGAGTAGTGTTTTTCCTACCCTAAACCTACCCCTTTTTTTTTTTTGGGTGACCGATGTGTGGAAAGCAGAGGAAAATGAGAACATTTGTAAAAAAATTTAAGGGTGATATGTGAGTTTTTCAATGCCAACCTTAATTTTACTCTGAATCAAAATTCATGGATAATTCAAAAATTTAGTTCTAGAGTTGCATTAGATCTACCTAGTTCTTTAACAAAAGAGGAAATTCAATTCGATGGAATAGCACTCAAGGGCAAAAGGAAAAGGCAAAAAAAGGATACAAAAAACATATAGAGACCTTTGTTGGCCTCTTTTTAACAAACATATTTATATAATTGAAAGTTTATTCTTAGAACAAAAGTCTCAAGAATATGCAAAGCACAAGGGGTGGGAGCTTTGAAAAACTTTGGCACCCACTTCAATAGCATAAAGCCCTTGACCCGATTTTTTTAACATTATGAAGAGCGGGTTAAAAAAGATGGGACTTCTCTCCCATCTCGCAGGAGAGAGTTTCAGTTCTTCACAGGAAATTATGCTCCTTCATCAGGGATTACACAATCTTCAACTAGTCTTCATCAAGCATTTCAGGAGCCTTTGTTGAGCAAGCTTTATGCCATGGCCAATGCCTTTATGCCAAGGCCATGACATAAAGCTTGCTCAATGAAGGCCAAGGGGACGAACATATAACTGCAGTGCAAACTCAAATCGGTACATTGTTGAACAACAACATTGCATTTGTTTAGCACCTTTTACCCAAATTGGTACATTGTCAAACAACAACATTGCATACCCCCATGATGGGAAAAAACATAAAAGCTTTGAAAAGTGGGTACATAGTTAGGTTACCCATTTGGAAAGGAGAAGAGAAGATCTTGCTATTGTGAGAGCTCACCAACAACAAACATAATAATTATTAATATCCATCCTCAAAGTGTCATAAAGCTCCTTCCAGAGGACAAAAGAAAATGCCCCTTCCATGAAAAACAATTTAATACTAGATAGATACTACATATGAAGTAGGTAGCCTAAATATAAAAGAAACTTCTGAATTATTATTATTATTATTATTATTATGTTCACAGAGAAAGTGGTCTGGTACCTCTATTTTTTTGCTTTTTTTGGGGGTACCATAGTTACCTTGGAACCTTAGACACATATTTGTCGAATAATTAATTACATTTGAAATTTTGAGAAGTAGAATACTCTTGAAAATTCAATATTTTTCCTTCAAATTTTTTTGTTATTTGAAAAGAATAATCTTTGAAAATTTCGAAATAAGAGGGTACTCTTTTTCTATTCCCAACTCCTGGAAAGGGAAAAAAAAAACCAACAAATACCTAAAATAAATTAAAATAAATGTTGGGGTACCCTACTTACCTATCCGATTTTGACATCTCAATCCGATGACCTACCGTTTCAAAAAGAGCAAATACTCCAGGTCCCAAAGCAGGCTCTGTACGCGCAACTGACCCGACTGTAGTTGTGTGTCGCGTTGGCCCAATCACGTGCACTCGTTCTGTTTCCGGCTCTGGATACACCAATGAGAGACAAGTGCTGTGTTGAAGGGACTTTTTCCCGTTCACACCTGCTCCCTCGTCTCTCTCTGGCCACCCCTCCCCTCCCCTCCCCTGCCCTCCCTTCTTCTCTGTTTCTTAGTTCTCGACTCTTAAGGTCCTTTCGAAACTCTCGTGTGCTTCGCGCATTGCTGCCCCGCAATTCAATCCCGTCTTCTGCTAGTTGTTGCACACATTTAATACCTATGCGTTGTCCTTCACAAGGCTCTTTCACTTCTCTGTGTGGTTTTGTCTCATCGTCATCATCTCTCGCTCTCTGGATCCATGTAACTTTTGCTTAGTTTCTTCTCTCCATCTTCAAAATTTTCTTCTAGGCCAATCACATCTACTTTTTCATTGTTTTTGTTCTGGTTTTTCTGTAATGCTTTTGATGATGGCCTAAGAGGAACTGGGAAGGTAAGGCAAGGCAAGGCACACTCCCCTCCCACCCCCCCAACCCCCCAAAGCCCCCGAGAAAGTTGTTGGAGACTGACTGCACCCAGTTTATTAGGGTTTTGGAGTCTTGGCCAAGCTTTCTTCTTCCACTGCGAAGTATGTGACATGTCTCCGATGTCTGAAAGGAGCATAACTGACTGACTTTCTGTCTTTGAGGACTCGCTTTGCGGTTAGGGATCGACAGTAGTTTATCTTTTCCCTTTATTTTTTCTTATTTTTCGGGGTGTGTTTGACGTAGTTGGAGCCTAGTCTATGATCGCATGTTGTAGGTTTGGGTTGGTTGTTGTTGGGGTTTAAATTTTTTTTTGGCCTGAATCAGGATTTGTGACGACGCTGGGTTTTTGAGATGGCTGTTTTCCCCAGTGTGTGAGAGTGTGATGGGGGGATCTGGATGTGGTTCAGTATGTCTGCGTTGCATCAATTCTCTGACTGGTGCCTAGAGTTTTTGTTCGAGAAGAAGCCGTGCCTCCTCTTTTGAGTGCTTGGAAGGGTTTGAAGAACCAGGTTTTGGGTGCTCGGGATTTGGATGTGTGAAAATAGGGTATTTTGAGGGTGCCAAAATCAGGTTCTCTGCTGCTGCACAATAGAAGCAAGCACTTATTTCTGCTTGTTTTGTAATTAGGGTGTAGTATTTAGTTGGCCGCAGAGAGGTTAGGGAAGCAATGGAGGATGCAGGGCTTGCCTCAGGGATGCACAGAAGTAATATACCGAGTTCCAGGCGGTTTGGGATGCAGCTCTCGTCAGCCAACTTTCTCCCAGCGCCACTGTCAGCTCTCCTTGAGCTCACTGGGCTTATCAGAGGCCGGTCACAGTACTCCCAGGTGGAAGAAGGTGGGGAAATGGCGAGTGGATCCTCGGGACAATCCCTTGAGAGCAACAGGGTTGGGGATGGTGGTGCAGAAGTTTCTATCAGGATATTTGGAGGAGGTGAGCCGGAGCAGGCACATGGTGTTGGACCTGCCCATATAAGGAATGCAGCTGATGGGGCTGCCAGTACATCACAAGGCTCTCCATCCTCTCTTCTTCCAATACGAACTGCTGGTAGTGAGAGCACATCAGGTGTTGCAATCAGCTCTGAGGACAGCAGTGAGGCGGCACAGACAGCAGGGGCTTCAGCAAATACTGGGCGGGATGCAGGATCCCAGCGGTATGATTTCCAGCAGCTAGCAAGGTGGATTGAGCAGGCCTTGCCATTCACCATCTTGCTGTTGATGGTCTTCATTCGACAACATCTCCAAGGTGAATTTTCCTGTCCCTTTTTGCATGTCAATTGCACACAAGCTTTTTTTTCTGAAAGTGATTCTGTAACCCAGCAAGTGCACAACAGCCAATATGGATGGACATGCACCATCTGGTCTTCAGCACTGCCTCCTTCAGCTTCAGGTGCTTGAAGGGATGCTCTTAGAGAGTAATAGGGCCAGCACCTGAGCAATGGAGACGTTCCTTGTTAGGAAGAGGTCCAAATTCTAGGTTGACCATGCTCTTTTACCAAGGATCTGTGTGAGCAGGGCTCATTCATTGTCTGCACCACAAATTGAGAAGCAGGAATAAATTCATTGTATGAAGTTCATGCTTAAACACAGCTTTTGCCCTCAGCTTGATCAAATTGTAGTGGAAAGTAATAGTTTTTTTTGTCTGTTTGGTTCCAAAGAAAGGATGCAGCCAAAGGTATTGGTGGAATTCAACATTTTGGAATATATGTTCTCTGCACCTTTGTGCTTTTTGGCATGAGGTTCTTGTAGACTGACCATGACTCTCTAAAGATGACCTAATTCAGGTCTGCCTGTTGTTGAGTCCTGAACACTTGCTCTGCACTGAAATATCTGCCAACCTTGCCATTTCAACACAGGTGTTTTATGCTAAAATGTGTATTTGTGGCTATATATGACTGGGGAATTCAGAAAGCACTACCTCTAGTTCACCTTGTGATTAGTGCCTTCACATGTGATGGTTTCTTTGGGATTCATGAAAGGTCAAATGATGGGTACAGACTAGCTATTTGATGGGCAATAATCTTTGAAAGCAATTTTAGTACACTAGTTAGTGCTGAAGGCTGAGGGTCTGTTCCAGCTACATTCAGTTATGGCTCTAATTGTGTGCTATTACGAAGAACACATGCAGACCTGGAGGTCCTGGAATAGCAAATAGTTGGAGATCAACCCCTGATTTTCTCCTTGTTGACATCACAGGTTTTATTGTTTCAGTATGGATCACAGCAGTAATGTTCAAGGCAAATGACTTACTGCGAAAGCAAACTGCATTGAAGGTATCCTCCAAACTTTCCAACTGTCATCTTAAGTTGGTTCAATGAAAGGACTTAAAAGATAAGACAATGACCTGCATGTTCTTATGAAGGAGCTGATGTTTTTGAGCATGCAGAATGAAAGAAGACCAATTTTCCTAGTGGCATTGGGCATTGGCCTACTGGTGCACATTGTTGGAGTGTACTGGTGGTATAGTGCAGGGGCATTGTGGCGACCCCTTGTCCTTCTTCCTCCACGCAATATTCCAATGTTCTGGCAAGCCATCTTCATCATCGTAGTCAATGGTAAAATTGTTCACTCTGCTTCAATGTGATTTCAGCCTCACAAAGTCTTCTCTGTTTGTTTTGAAGTAAGGATATCATATGTATAATTGTGCCTTTTTCTTACTTCATGTTTCCATGTGTAGATACTGTTGTGAGACAGGCCGCCATGGTGCTGAAGTCCTGGCTTCTTATACACTTCAAGAACAGTCGAGGGCGAAATTATCGCCGCCAGGTCTGGATAGCCTCACCTTCTCAGTGGATTCTGGTGGTTCTCTCAGTAGGTTTTAGGTTTGGGGATGATACAGTCTACTTGCATTGCATAAGTAAAAACATATTGAATACTTTGGTGGGTGGCAGGCTCAACTGTTGACTCTAGTTGAATATATTCTATTGTTGTATCGTGCCTTGATACCAGCACCAGTCTGGTATCGGTTTTTTTTGAACAAAGAATATGGCAACCTATTCTCAGCGCTAACAACAGGCTTATACCTGACATTCAAGCTCACTTCCACATTGGAGAAGGTACTTTGAGAATGCATTGGCTTTCCTACGTTTTTGCATCCATGTGTAGATATGATATGCAGATGGATGCTTTGGGTAAATATCTTCAACTCAGGAGTCTAAATTGCAGCTATCATATTGTGATGACAGACCCAAACATTCTTGGCTGCACTTCGAGCATTGTCACGTAGGGAAGTCCAGTATGGCGCCTATGCAACCAGTGAAGAGGTTTGTCTGCTATTTAATTTGTCTTCTCCTGACCTCTTCAATCCTAGAAAATGATAGGTTTAACTCTATAAATTGTTTTACAGGTTACCCATTCCAACATGTTTCCTTTAGTGTCAGAAATGTTTTCTTGACAAAAATCAACATTGGTAAATGGCCATGCTGTAAACTCAGCTTTGCATGGTCATGAACAGGAGTACATATTCAGCAGACTTTCTTTTCATGGTCTGTCTGTCAGCTCAGGGAATCCATCCTGTGGAAATACACAAAAATAATGACTAAAGTTAGAAAGTCTTCTATGGTGGGTGACATGCAGGTGCTTGCAGCAGGAGATATGTGTGCAATCTGCCAAGAGAAGATGCATGCACCAATTTCACTTCGTTGCAAACATGTTTTCTGTGAAGACTGTGTGTCTGAATGGTACGCTATTTGGCTTGTTTCTTTCAACCCCTTTTTCATGTTAGAACCTGGAGTACATTACGTTTATATTCTTCTCTGCCACCACCAGCATCAAGCCTAGTGCTTTTCCAAGGGGTTGAGGGTTGAATGTCCACTTTACACATGATATGTGCCACCACCCTTTGTAGTGATCATCAATACTGAGCGTCAAATTGTCGGCTCACTGTACAAAAGTGTGGGAACCTAGGAGCCTTCCTTTTTGGAATGATTGGGCAACTTCACTCTCTTGGTCAGGGGAATTGGAGGTATCCAATTTAAGAGGGCTGGCCAAAGGCTGAAAGAACACCATCTTACCTTGCCATAGCAAAAGGTCATGCTGCTTCTGCAATATTATCTGGAAGCTCAAGCAACCAATTTTAGGAACGTTCAGCTAACTTGCATATACATTGAGAAGTTCAGGGTTTTTTCTGTTCCATGCATTTCAGGGTGATTTTTAAGCTCATGGATGGAAGAGTACTTGGGTTCATTCTTCTAGCATGGTCCTTATTCCACTGTGACCTCATTGCTTCGGTATTACTGAAGGCTTGTTCTCTTCAAAGTGCAGACAATTGTGTATGGTTTCTCATGGTGGGATTTACTGCGGTGAATAACAGGTTTGAGAGGGAGCGGACATGTCCTTTGTGCCGGGCTGTAGTTAAATCAGCAGGCCTCCGGTCATATGGTGATGGCTCAACCAACCTTTTCATCCAACTGTTTTGAGTCCCATATTGTTGTACAGAGAGCATGATACCAAGTTGGGTCACCTTGCCAAAACACATGTGAAGGAATGAATGTATTTTACAGTGGTGATTTGTGACTCTGCACATGACAGCTTAGGTATTGTCAACCATTAAGACTTGAAGTATGCAGCTCTCAAGAAATGTGATGGTCAGCACTTTATCTAGTCTGGTTGTGTTCTGTTGAGACTCTGTGCTCCTTCTTGGGTATTGTCCAGAAGTACCAGCTTTTCATCCCATGAGAGCAAGAGTTTTGAGGATATTTCCATGAAGCTTTGTCCAGTTTGGAAGAGTTTTTATTACCAGAAAAATGATCTCATCAAGGAGATGTGGTACATTGAAGGTGGATGTTTATTGGAAATTGATCCATTGAGAGCTTTAATTATTTGGACAAACCATGAACAAACAGTTGTGCATGCAGCAGAATTCTGTAATTGCATCAACTATAATTCCAATTGATCCCAATTCTTGGATGCATGGAGTATTAATGTAAATTACTAGAATTTGGGGCACTTACCACACTCGCCGAACTGTGTACCTCCACAATCAATCCCATGGTTTATATGAAGTCACTTGTGCCCCTAATTGTTAAGCCTGAAATTGAAGGGGATGAATGCTGTTGAAGATGGTTGATTGGGAGGTCCAATAGAATGGTGGAATTTTCAAATTTGTAGTCCAGGACTATTTGCCAAGTGCAAATGGGCACAACCTTGGAAGGACATCATGTTTTGATAGTTGTACAAGTGCCTTATGCAAATAACACACTATACATATCATAAACCATCCATACTATCATAACCTTCCTTTGTACAAGACATGTTCATGCTTTGCAAGAAATGAGGGGACTTGGAGATTCCAAGCTGCAGTTTTGTTTTGTTCTTTGGTTCTCATTTTTCTTTCATGTAGCCAAGGTGGAGATGGTGCACAACAAGATGGAGCCAAAATTGGCAACCATCAACAACAATTTAAAACATCCTTCTCTAATTTTGACTACCTAATGAAGAAATGTGATGATTTTAATCCATGTAGTAAGAATATATAAGAGTTTGTTTGTGTCGGTCATACCTATCTCCAGAACCTTTTAACACTTGCTCATGAATCTAGAAGCCTAACTCTTCTTGATCCCTTCGGCCTTCATTTGCTATGCAAATACTCTTCACATCTCTGGCTTTCTCAAAAAAAAATCACCTTCAGGTTTTTCAAATTTTCTTATATAGTTCATCACGAATTAGCTCACAACTTTGAATGCAAGTGAACTTGAACCTAAATACTTATAACATACTTTCAATTGTTGTTCCCTTGGAATTCATACAAATCAAATACGCTTAGTTGTTCAAGAAATAGCTTCAAAAAGCAAGCAAAATATTTGGTTTGACAAACTATGATAGCCTTGATTTCTAGCCTTTTGTTTCTATTGCTTGTGTATATGAAACTATGTGCTATAGTTTAGAGAGTTTCAAAGCTCAATTCAAATTTCTTTATCTTCTTGCCTCAATTGTTGTCTTTGTTGCAATCTTTGAAGTTATGTACATTGAAGATTACCAACACTACCTAATGTTGTCTTTTGCAACACTTTAGGTAATGTTGTCTCTTGATCATATATCTTTGTGAGATACAATTGGGGATAATAAAGAAAATGTCATCATAGGGCTTTGCATTTTGAAAAAACTATTAGCTTTGTTGATTAAGTTAGTTTTATGAACTCAACTTTCCTTCTCTATTGCTTCAATTGTGGAGGCCTTAATGCTAAAAAGCTTGTGCCCAGCAATTGAGGATCATATATTAAGGAGGTCTTTTTGTGATTCCTTTGAGGACTTTGAATTATCTGTTTGCCATCCTAGCCTAGAAAAATCAAGAACATCCCAACTAGTTAAATGGATGGAAGAATCACAAAATCAGTGATTTTTAGCACTATTTACTTACATTTGTAACACTGCAAAATTTCATGCCAAAATATCTTTGGTTCCAAGCAGATTTTTTGAGAAGCCAAATTTTAGATATCACAAAATTGAACGAAAAAAAACCCTGGCTCCAAGATTGAAAAAGGGGCCTTCGAATGCAAGAACCCCTCTCCCAAGTATATTACAGTTTTCAAATTACAGAGCTCCCTATCCCGGGCCCCTTATTTTGAGAATCGTGACCAGTGCTCAGTATGAGAGCTTGAAAAATTATTTCTCACATTGAAGTTTAGTTATTTACTTTTTTGCAACCTCGCCCATGAAACTGAAACTGATTAGACTGCAAATAGGTGGGAGACTACTAATAGCAAACCACCTTGAGGAATCATTATGATTGGCCAATCAGAAACAGGGAGCAGCAGTCAGATCATATTTATTACACTCGTATCTGGCAGGTGCACACTTTTGTTATGCCATTTACTAGCTTGAGCAAACTGTGCATATATGCAGGAGCAAAACCATGTTCCTTACCCAAAAGGGCATCTTTTGACTTTTCTTCATTTAATTTTAATGTGCAGGGTGACATACTGAGCACAGCTGGGTTTTCTTTAACGACAACCTTTCCTTGCCTTGCTTCCACTTTGAACAACTTCAATAGGTTTTCGTTGACACTAGTGGTGCAAGTTAGAGTCGACGGCTGCACTCGACGATAGTTTAGGTTCGTCGACGATAGAGAGGGTTTCGTTCACAGCAGCGCGATCGGACAGAGCTATGGTGTATCCATCCGTCAAAGATTTGCGAACATTTCTAGGGTTTCGTCCACATGGAGACAGGACGTGGGGCGTAGATTGAGATGATCGGACGGTAGACATCTGCGGCTATCTTCTCGTCTTCTCCTGCTGCAGCTTCATAAAAATTCTGCTCTTCTGCTGTTTGCCGCACTTTGGTAAAGAGGGCTGGCTTTGCACGATTCGCCGTCTTGTGTAAAGGTATGCATTCTGTTTCCTGCGCTTTTTCTGTGTATGTTTGCTTTCCTTTTGCTTGTTTCTTCGTTTAAGCGTTTAGGGAAATTCGGCAAAGAGAGTTTAGTAGGTAGAGTGAAGCATGTGTTCGTTTGGTCGAATTTGCATGTCCCTGGTAAAGAAGGGATCCAAGAAAGAGGGCTTTGTTGTGTATTCTTTTCTGTGTTGTGTGGAGGAAGTGGCTATTAGTTCGAGAACAATGTGCAATGAGGAGAAATCAAACAAATGGAATTAGTTGTTTCGCAATCATTGTATTTCAGTGGGATTGGCGTTCTTCTCTTATGTGGACATAAGTGCGTACAATGTGCAAGAACACATGATTGAGTCTAAGAACATGTTGTGTAGAGCACGCACAATTCGAGGTCACGACTAGCTGTTAGTGTGGTATGGATAGCTTATTAGACGTGGATTATGATTAGGTTTGAGGTTGCCTCTCACGTGGATGTTTTGTGCAGGTTGCAAGTTCAGCAGTCATGTTTACAGCTCGGAGGAAAATCCAGAAGGAGAAGGGCCAAGAGCCTGATGAGTTTGAAGAGTCTGTAGCTCAGGTTTGTTTTTGCTCCTTTGAGGAAATTTGCATCTTCAGAAGCTAGTGGGTGTAGAAACTAGTGTTTCTTGGCATATTGCAGATCCTTTGCAGGTCATTCTCTTGTAAATTTTCTCTTATAGAATGCCTGTCTGTGCAAACTGTTCTGTCATGTTCTCTCTAGACTGTGGTTGTGCTGACAATTGCATTTGATTCAGGCTCTGTTTGACCTGGAAACAACAAATCAGGAACTTAAGAGTGATTTGCGGGACCTCTTCATCAACACTGCCAAGTATGGTTCATACATTGGAAAACTGGGTTGTATTTTTAGAGATTGATTTGTGAGAATTTCTTGTTACCACAGTAGTGATGTTGAATTTTGTGGTTGTATGCAGGGAGGTGGATGTATCCGGCAACAGGAAAGCTGTTGTTGTCCATGTTCCTTATCGTTTGAGGAAGGCTTTCCAGAAGATCCATCCCCGGCTTGTGAGGGAGCTAGAGAAAAAGTTCAGTGGCAAGGTGGGTTGTTGTGATTTAGAGTTTATAATGGATTAATCATATATACCTTTCAGCAATCAAGGCATAAGGTTCTGTTGATTGGTGTGTGGTGTAGAATCTGCTTCTGAATGTCTCTGAAGCAGGCACTTCATTTCCCTTCTTTAGGAATGCCTCAGCTTATTCAAGTATTTTTTCATTGGCATTCTTTCCTTGGGGTAGTTAAACTTTATTGAAAGCAAGGAAATTGATTCTTTTGCAGGATGTTGTGCTCATTGCCACCTGGCGTATTTTGAGGGTTCCAAAGAAGGGAACAGCAGCAAACCGTCCCCGCAGTCGCACACTGACTGCTGTTCATGAGGCCATTTTGGAGGATTTGGTCTACCCTTCTGAAATTGTGGGCAAGCGCATCCGGTTTCGCCTTGATGGTTCTCGAATCATGCGGGTTAGTTAGTGCATTCCATGTGTCACAGCTCCTAGGTCAGCAGTTTCAAATTTGTCACCAGCAAGCATTGTTGTAGTAGAATGTGTTTTTTCTGGCATAAGGGGGAGTGGCAGTTTTCAAAGAAAATCATGTGCATATGTTTGATGTCTAGATTATACACCTCAGTGTATGAAGGTTTGTGATGATATCTTGGACTAGAAGCCTTCCTCTTTGGTGGATACTGTGGTTGTCTCTCTTGAGACAGGTCAGGATCTGGAGTAACCAGATGCACTAATTTGGTGTGGAGAGTTATGGTTTCATGGGATGTGTTGTGCATGATGCAGGTTTATCTGGATCCCAAGGAGCGCAACACCACAGAGTACAAACTCGAGACTTTCTCAGGAGTATACAAGAAACTTACTGGGAAAGAGGTTGTCTTTGAGTACCCAATCCAGGAGACAGTGGTTTAAGAGGATAAACTCCATTTATGGCTCTGTTTTGCAGTAAGAGTACTCGAGATTTAATTGCACAGTCAAGTTGTCCCTATATCTCAAGGAATGTGATTGAGATTATTGGGGTGTCCTTTTTGTTTGGGACACCCTACTTTTGAAATTGAGGTGAGGAGATTTTTGTTACTGACCCCTGATTCTGTGGGTTGTCAGTGAGTTTATTTGCTGATAGGTGTTGGAATATTGCTGTTGGGGAGTGCTTGGAATGCATTACCTAAATGCTTGTGAAATAGAGAAATTAAGAGATTTTTGAGTCATTCAGATTGTGATTGGAGGCATTTTTACTCTTAATGAAGGTGATTATGTAATAATTTGGGGGCTCTACTCTGATAAACGCATGACAATATTGGGTTACCTTCAAAGTGCTGGCAAATTTCTCTGCAATCATATAGATTAGTGGCCCCCTCTGCCACCAGTTCAATGTGATAAATCATGATATCTTCATATACTTTAAAAACAATGAAGCAGTGCTTGAGGGTTGGAAAAAATAAATTTGTACTTTTTAAAGAAATTTGATGACAAATCAATTATTTGGCTCCACCTGCTTCACACTACTAGTGATAATGAAATGATGAAAAAATTGAGTTTGATTATGTGGAAATTAAGGTCCATTTGAATGAAAAAATTATTAACTTTTGCCCCTTTGAACTGAAAATTGTGAAATGACAATTGTTCATAATGCCTCTTTGAGGCCTTTCCACCAGTACTAAAAATGTAGCAAAGGCCCTCAAGGTTTGGTAGGGTCAAAGGGTGGTCACAAACATATCAAAATACATAGACTAGTCAACCATTGTATCATTGGCCAAGTAAGATCATTTTTTAAAAGTCTTTAAGAGTCTTAACTTTTCAAAAAAAACATAATTTTGAAAAAAAAAATATTGGGTCCAAGTGTGAACTCAAGTGTCATTGACTCAAGTGATAAGGTTTGGAATATGAATGGGTCAATATAATATTTTAAAAAATTATTGATTGAAAAAAATCATTTGTGTAAATTTTAATTCTAGTGAAAATGATTTCTAAAACTCCTTTAGGTAGGACAACTTTAAAGTCCATGAGTTATCCCTTGGGATGGATCATCTTTTGAAGATTTCCAAATTGGAATATGTTTAGCCAATTCTCAAGTAATGATGGATAAAAAGTGCATTTTCAAAAAAAAAAATCAAAATTTTTTTTTTTTCAACACTTCCAAGATTTTTTTTCAATACATTATGTATGCATTTGCACCCCATTTCTCTTCAATTGAATCTAAATCCAATTGAATTTGAATTCAATTCATTTTGATTTTATTCCAATAAAATTTGAATTTAATTCAATTAAATCTAAATTCAAATTGGAATCAAATTGAGTTGAAAATTCAAAGTAACATGAAATGTCATTTATTATTTTCATTTGAATGGAACTTGATTTTCACAAAATCAATTAAGTTTTTTTCATCAGTTCATTATCAATGATGACACATACTAGTAGTTGGGAGCCCAAGTTAATTTTCAATGACATAAATCATTCTAAATTCAATAACTTTGTTGGTTCAAAAATTGTGAAATGAGCATTGTGCACATTATCTCATTGAGGACATTATGGTGTATATGATGAATAGGCCTCGATTAGTTGGAAAATGTAATTTGAAAATAATTTTCAATGACAAAAGTCATCATAAATTTGTTAACTTCTATTATGTTAGTTCAAAACTTGCAAACCACCTTATCAAAGACTTTCCATTGATACCAAAAGCACAAAAAGAGACTCCATGGTTCGAGACAGTCAAGGTGTGATCACAAACAAAACAAACATCTATCTTAACATATACATATATCTCACAATGTTGAGCCAATTTACTGAGCATAAAGACTAGAGCATAAAGTCAAGGGATCTATTTCAAGGAAATCTATGGCTATATTTTATTTTGCATCTTTTGCTTCAAGGGGCATGCATTTAGTTTAGTTGTGTTTTTTTTTGTTGAGAACACCATAAATTGAAAAATAAATTATTCTGTGAAATTGTTTTGTGGTTTGCCTGCTTCTGTGGAGAGCTTGATGAGGCCGGCGATTTGCCATGGTGGACAATTCCATAGAACATAAGTCATTGGGTATTCATCAGGATTATGGTTTTTCATCGACAGATGGAAATTGTGGGTGATATAAGCATTGGGCTGTAAATGAGCTAGGGACTCCCAGAGGTCCAACTTGGTTCAAGTATACCCTAGGTCATCCTTGATGCTTCCAAATTTAGGCACCATGAATTAAAAGGGCAAATAGGCCATTTATTTATTTTTTATTATTTTATTGAATTAGCAACAAAAACATTCAAAATTTTCACATCAGTGCAAATTTTGCACCCAAAATAAAACCTGCTACCGGTTAGTTAAATGATTTGGTCATATATTGTGTTGATTGATTTTATCGTCAGGTTCATTGGCATCTTATCATAATCTCAAAATATTCATTGGCTAGGCTAATTCATAGCTTCACTTGGAAATCACCATTTGGAGAAACCTCTGAAAACATGGATATGGGTGAATTATTTGGTCCTGCAACTCCAAAAGCAATTTCATTCTAAGCAATTGCTATTGCACGACTTCCTTTACAATTGTATTCAACTCCTAAAGTTGTGTGATAAAATGTATAGTACATGAAATATATAAGTGTTGAATAATTGTGAACCATTGAATATTTATTTAATATACTACTGATAGATTCCTTATGCATGATGAAAATTACACATACTAATTTATGGTTTTGAACACATAAATTTTCTAAACATTTATTTTGTTTATAACTTTTGGTTTTTATTGCAAACTTATTTTGTCTAAATTCACAAAACAAAATTCAAGAACATGACATTGGTGTTCTTGCAAGGTTTTGAAAGGATTGAAAAGATACGTGCATAAAGCACACATGATCAACTTGTTGTGTGGCCCTAGCCATCACTATACTATATATGTAACCTAATATGAAGTTTCATCTAGAAAGTATTTGATAAAATTGTTATAAATTGGTAAGAATTTTGATTTGTAAATTGGCAAATTGATGGACATACTTAGGAGTTTATATTCATAATACCTAGTGTTGATATAATTGAATGGGAAGATGGTTAGACAATTATAATCATTATCTCAAAAATAAGTGAAGGTTCTTCAACCAAGCAAAGAGAATGGACAAAAACCAAATAGCAAAGTAAATTTTTGAATAACATGATGGTCAATGCAATGAAAGAGAATGAAATAGAAAGTAGAAATGCAATTATTGAATTAAAAATACATTGCAATATGGGCATTGCGTTTGTTTACTAGTTATTTACATTGCAATATTCTATGTTAAGTTCCTTTCACAATGAGAACACATTAATTTTTTGAACTCCTAAAAATAATATAATACCATTTAGGGGGATTACTTCTAATTCCTCTAAGTAGTAGGTTTAAACATATATCTCAAACTCTCGCCACCTTCAACCCATAAACAAACCACTGCAACAATATACAACAAAAGACAAATTATAAGGGAAAATTAAATCTCTTCCAAGTTTTTTCTCATTAACAACTTGCTTTATGTACATGCATATTGTACATAACAAAAAACCACAATCTACTTCTCTTACACATAATTTCAAAGGAGGCAAGTCGTATTGAAAGACCAAATGATGTGAAATATGACATTCTTACTCAAAGTTACATAGCACAAAAAAAAACTCAAAATAGTAGTTGTTAATCTTCAATGTGTAGTTATAATACAAGAAAGTCAACATGAAAGGAATGCCATCACTAAACAAATAAGAAAAGACCATGATAACATAAAAAGACCAAGTAAATTTGATAATATACAACAATGTACTCTTGCACTTTTTTTGGCCTTTAACAACAACAACAAAAATGGTTTAGTGATTAACCATACAAAAATAAGCTTCCAATAGTGAACATTGGCTTATGTTAAATGTCAACTCATATGTACTAAACAAAATCAAATGACAAAAGGACCTTATAAAACCCTCAAGCAATGGATGTTACTTGGGCATTAAGTTCCAACCATTCAAGGCAAAATCATGCCCAACAAATGGTGTAAACAATACTTGTGACTAATACCAAACAAAATTAGCTTGGTTATAAACCGGGATCATGTTTACTTTAACCTTAACATGCAAACCATCAAATAACTCCTCCTTACATTTGTCACATCGTGGACCATGAAGTTAAACATTATTGACAATCTTTTTGGACAAGTATTCCATTATCAATCATATATTCTTCAAACAATTCATTATGTCAAGATGATTATTATCATGGCCAAATCTTTCCCCTTGTTACCAATTCTTATTACATACTTGACATGTCGGTTGATGTATATGACATTGACCTCCACCCAATTATTAAGAACTCAATGGGACTATTATGGTATTGAATATTTTTCTCTTGAACCTCATTGAACATTCATGTGTCTATAAGTGTTATTTGACCCACTCCCAATTACACATTTTTTTAGGGCACATGTCTTTTTCTTTTTCTTAAATATTTTTTATATAATATGAACTTTTAAAAATCATGTCTCTTGTCATTTTAGATCAATTTGTAAATATAACTTGTATGAAGATGTTCTTGCACTAAGAGGAAAACCCCAAATTTGCAATCACATTTTCACTCATTTTTAATTATAATATATAGTTGGAAATGAAACACTCAATTGGAAAATGTTTTTTGCAGCTTGAAACCACCAAAGTTGACAAAAGATGAAAACAACATTTCAATTGCAAATGTCAACCATGTGTCAATAACACAACAATAATCACTTTAAACCACTTTAGTTGCAAATGACACTTACCATTATAATATTTGGTTGTTTTCAATTATAACTCTAGGGTGGATGATCTTCATTCATTGATGTTGCATGAATCATCAACTTTTTTTGTTATGAGTTTGATTGTGTTGCAACTAAGTCGGGCAAAGGGTTCAACTATAAGTTCATGGACATGTCTCACATCCACATCCATAGGCTAAACAAAATGTCATTTAAACATAAGCCACCTAACCTAGCATAGGCCACCTATATATAAGGTTAGGTTGGGTCCTATGACACCTAAACATAGGCCATTTAACCTAGCCCATGCCACGTGGAACCTAAACTATGGTTGGACCTAAGCCACATGGCACTAAAATTAGGCTTAGACCTAAACCATGTGACACATGGGTTAGATTTAGATTTAACCAAGGCTTGAACCTAAGTTAGGCTTAGACATAAGTCACATGGCAACTAAAGTAGGATTAGACCTAGACTACATGGCACCTAACTAGGAAAATCATATTTCATTTTGGGTTTAGCCTTTAAGGTTGAACTTGTTTTATTAGTTCATCCCAAATGATGACTATATTTTCATGTTTTTTGTGTTTTTCCAACATTTTAAATGCACATCCTTATATAAGAAATGGAAGATAAACAATATAGGATAAACATTTTAGTTGCAACAAAATTGTTATTTAATCATAACTATTACCTACTACCTATTAGCAACTACCTACCTAACCTATTACCGATTAATTAACCTAACCTACTAACTAACATAGCCTTATGTGGTAGCTAAGTTAAGGCTAGGCAAGGTAACACCTAGGTCTAGACCACTTAAACCACATTGCATTTATGCTTATACCACACATGCCATTGGTAGGCAACCTAGGCATGTAAAGTAAGTATATTAGATAACTTAATATAGACTTATGTATACCTATGTAACAAGTAGCCTAACATAGGTATATAAGTAGTTTAAAGCATTTAAAGTACTTTACTTGGATGCAAAGTTGCAAATGTGCACAATATTTCATCCACTCTTAAAACATGATTATCAAAATAGTCAAACATATGACTTTGATGGAGCCATGTTACTCAGTAATTCCATGACATTTAACAATTTCACATCTTTAATTGACCTTTTAATTTTGATTATAAATCAACTTGCAAGTTTGTTGGTGCCAAAAATATTTTAAATATGGTCCCCCAAATTGAGGGTCATTTTCAACTATCCACCAAATTAGTAGGCAAATTGACTTGGTAATCACCATTAATTTATTTAAATTTTAAAATTTTACTATTGGAACATAATTGAAAATGTCATAATGAGTTTTTAGTACTACCCCTAGTTGGTTTCATAATGTTTCAACCTAAGGTGGAGACATTATTGAATATTGAACAATTTTGTCATTAAAAATTCATTTAAATCAAGACTCATAATTGTAAAGGAATTTGGGTGCATTCTTGGTATTGTTGGAAAGCCCTAGGATTTAATGAAGGTGATTTGAAAAAAATTAGACCTAAATTGTGGGAAATATTGAGTTTTGAATAGTTTTTTATCACTGGAAATTCAATTGAATTACAAAAAATGGTTTTGGAAGGAAAAAATAGTTTGGCAACTAATTCACACTTGGGCCAATAGCACAAGCTACATTAGTTTCTTATAAGCTTGGGATTATAAGATTTGGGTTCCAATGAAATATGTGTAGGCTGATTTGATTTGTGAATGATGCATTTGATTACTTTTTTTAGTCCCTTCGTGTACAAAGCAACATGGATTCTGCAATATTCAATCTAGGTCATTTCAATAGTTAAGAACTATGTATTGTGTGGTCAATTTTTGCAAGTATGATCATCTCACCAGTTGATCTAGTGTATTCACCCAATTTTGTTTGTTTTGTTTCTTTTTGTCTCTCTCTCTTTCTTCACCACCACATTTTCTACTTCATTGAATTCTTCGAGAAAAGAACTAAATGATCGTGCCATGCCATGATTAACCATAATGTATTAAATGTTCAATTTGCAATTATTCCCACCCACAACTTACATGATGGTTTTCCATATCCAAATTTTATGTGTGCTATCATTCAATTTTTTTTCGCAATGAAGTGAAAGTAATCATTAAAATTGGTAGCATCCATAGTTGCAACAATTACGAATGTCTCATGAAACATTGTAATTTGTAAAAACAATCACTGTTTTTAAAGTGTTATTAAGCTTTTGACTAATTTTTGCAGGCAATCTAGGTGGCTAAGCAACCACAACCCATTAGTAATCACACTACCAATCTAGGTTGTGATATATGGTGGCGTTTATGGTCTCTTTGTTTTTTTTGTTCCAACTTTGCACTCACTACGGTTCCACACATTTATCTCAATTTTCCTTTCTTTCATTTTCATTTCCATAACTATTGGCATTTCTTTTAATGATGGTATGAAATTGTTGTCTAGGTACTTCAATTCTTGTTCCTTGTTGCACCATTTTCAAAGACAATGTTGACACGCTTGCAATGTGGAGCTTTATAACTCTATTAACTTGATATGGTCAAAAATGAAGAATTGGAGCTCTACAAGTTTATGATTTTTGTGCTACAAATGTTTTGCAAGCTTCATGGTTGTAGCACCAAAGGATTACTCATTACTGGGCATTAAAGTTGATAAGTCCTTCCATGCAATAGGGAGCCTGGCCACAATTGCATTTGCATTCAATAACAACGTCCTTCTTGAGATACATGTCAACTCAATGCATTCTATTTCATATCCACCACCAATTTGCAACTAATTTACAGTGTTTCAATTCTTTTGGTTTTGCATTGATATGTGCAGTGATCAAATTATGCTTAAACTGATGGTGCTTGCACATTATGAACTACATACATTAATTAAACAACCAACAGTAAGGAACATGCACAAAGCCCTTGTAATGCAATTCACACTTGGCACCTTCCCTATCATCTTACTCATGACGGTTGTTTACTGGGCTTACAAGAACACATTTTATCTTTACTAGGTCCCAGACCTTGGGTTACACTTGCCAATATTACTACCTTTTTACAATTGGTTGTTTCAATTCACGTGAGTTCAAAAAACATCCACAACCCCTAACTAAAAATTGTTTATCAATGTAGGGTGTAAAATTTTTAAATTGACAAACCTTTTGCAAACAACAAATTTAATATTGAATTAGACATTTCTTGAACAACATGTGCTTTCAATGTGGGCTTTCAACGACTCATGTGTAGGTCTATGCATTACTTATGTATGAATTTATCAATGCATTCTTTGGAAAAAACTATGATGAAAAGTGGGATTGGTCTGCTCAAAGGACATTGATTCATTTCCTTCCATGTGGGACATTCATTGTAGTTGGCATTTTCATTGGGGTTCTATTTCCATTTTTTGGGGAGTTTGTTGCTTTGAGTGGTGCATTGTCTATCTTTCCCTTTAGCTTTGGGTTGGCGCATCTTGTGTACTTGAAGGTAACATTTCAAGTTTATAGTTCAACTCCATTTTTTCTCCATACAATAACCTTCTTGCACATATATTTCCTCATGAAACTTGAATTGAAATCAATGATTTAAGCTATTTGTTAATGTTACATTGTTTTGAGAATACGATACGGTGGGGCTCTCTTGGTGCTGTAGGTAAATGGCAAGAATTTCACACTCTATTGAGTTGTTTAACACCAGTCATGATAGCTCTAGCAAGGATTCTGATAGTTACCACAACAATTGCATTTATCATGCAAATAATCTTAGATGCATCCACCTACCATGTATTTGCTAATACTTAGCCTACACAAGATTTTCCTTCCACTAAATTAGGCACATGTCGAGGATCAAGTACCCCTCAAAGTTGGAGAACTAAAAAATGCAACCATAATTCACCGAAATTCAATCTCTTTTCCTTGGAAAGTGGCTTCTTCAACTTACACAACATCTTGGGTTTTAGTCACAACTCTCAAAATGAAAATGTCAACTTAAAACATGACCAATAGATCTAAACATTTGCATTAAAGTTAGGATATTCTCATCACTATTGGCTTTAGAAGTGTTACCATAGAAAAATATGATATTCTCTTTGTTGTTGGATGTAGAGACATTACAATTGAAAAGAATATATATTTGTTTTAGCAAAGCTTATTTTCCAAACCTTTTTATCGTGTTGTATTGCATTTCATTTATAATCGAATTCAAATGATTCTTAATGATTCAAGCAATGAATTTAATTCACTATCATTGTGTTCAATTTCTCCAAAATCCCTACCTCACATGGAGCAATAAAAAAGGTGAAGAACTAGGTCATTTGGATAAGGTTCATATGGAAATGATGATAAGAACTAGGAGATTTGAAGGAGTTGGTTTGTAATGGCATCCTCCTTTTCAAGTTTGGTATATTTGAGGAAAAAGGGCAATTATGGTGTTGTAAAAAAATGGTTGTAAAAGTGAATACCTATTTGCAATTATGTGGGGTTGTAGAAGAATGGTTGTAGAAGTGAATACCTATTTGCATAAGTGTTTTATGGTGAATTTGTTTTCCTCAAATATCATTGGTGGGATGATAAGGCGAATATTGCAAATCAAATTTTTCAAGGGAATTGTTTCACTTGTCACAATTTTTGGATCTGGGTAGATTAAAGTAGCACATTATGGATTTGTGGTTTCATCCTTGTGCTTTATGGTGGGATTTGTGATCAAAACGTTTGGGATTGAAGTGCCATAAAAAAAACCATGATAGCTTGAGGAAATGAATTTGGGGAAATCTGATCCAAGTATGAATTAATAGGAAATGTATTGTTTATGAAATGAATTTTTTCATATTTACTACATATGTTCACAATAAGAATTATCATTCATTAAATCCACACATCATGTTTGATGTTGAAATGTGAAATTCACAAACTCTTGTCTATTAACCAATATTCATTTTTTGGTTATAATATTTCCTACTCACTTCTTGTTGAAGATAAATAATGCCATGATCATTCATGTAAGATCTTGACTAGAAATTTGCATAACTAACTATTTTCATGGCCTTAATCTTGGTTTGCTTGTTAGTTCATAGAGCTTGTTGTCAAGTTGGAGCAAGACAAGGGAAATGGGTCAAAAGTAATCCAAGGCAAGGCAATAACCCAAACATAGTCTTTTGATGAAAGGGAAGTGTGAGGGAATACAAAAGAGAAGCCCTCGAAACTCTTAAATGCACTCCCACTTTAGAAGTTGAAAGTCCTACTTAAATGTTTCAATTTTTTGGATTTCCAAATTGGGCCATCTTTAGACTATTGAAAAATTCTTGAAAAATACCATAATAAAATATTCCCAAAATAAGGATTTGTAGCAATAATTATGTCCATGTAAAAGGTGGGTTTAGTCAAATTGGCAAAATGATTTTCAACCATTTAAATGGCAATTTGAAGGTTCAAATAACCCCTAATTGAAAAGTTTGATGTATTTTGGAAATTTTCTTCTCAAAAGCTATATTTTCATTTTTGAAAGCTTTCCAATCAAAGGTTAATTGAAAAAGGTATAAAACCTCAAAATTACAATATTCATAACTTGGTAGTTTTGGGACTCATATTTAAAAGTCATGGGAAAAATGACCATTCAAATGTAACCTCAAAAGGAGTTGCAAAATATATTATAAATGAAAGAGTGGTGATTCCTTCCAATTTCAAATGATGGTGGGTCTTATGAATCCAAGTTAGCTTATGGTTTGTTCATGCATCATTTTGGTTCCAAAATGCACTACCAACCTTTTCATTTAGTTTGTGTACTTCAACATGTCCATGAGTTCAACTTAAGAACTCATCTTAATCCAATCTTGAAGCTTTCACACCTTGTTTTTTGTTTAATGTTGCAATTCTAACCTTGGGTTCACGACCAAGGTTAAAACATGAAAGGGAAATTGTCAAAAAAATGTTTCAAAACTCATGCACAATCCCACAAAGTGAAGGAAAATGCAAAGAAAATGAATCCCAAGCACTCCCAAGTGGGAATCACTTTGGGAATTCATTTTGGGAGTTGGAAATTTAATAAGTCTCAAATCTTTGGGTTAAAAGTGAAGATAACAAACCTTGTTCAAATTGAGCCGTTTTTAAATTGTTGAAAAGTCTTGAAACATAAATATTAAAAGTGTGTTCACATTCTTCATTTGGAGATTTGAAACATAAGTTATGGCCCAAAAAAAAAATGTAAGCCTAACTAACAATTCAATTTTTAACCATTAAAAGTTTAAAAAATGGTTCAAATGTCCTTTGATTAGAACATGTGACATATCATTGAAAAGATCTCATCAAGGATTACAACTTCACAATTTGGAATTTTTCCCTTAAAGCTTGTATATGAAAGTTATAGCGTTGCAGGACTCACAATTCTAAACTCCATTTTGAAAGTCCTAAAATTTTTAACCATTTTGATATAATGTCTAGTACCAATCACAAGGTATATGATAAAGGAGGCAATTATGACTCCTTTCAACTCGTGCTTGTGTGAGTTTATGGTGAGTCCAAAACAAGTTCATGACCCAATTTGTCTCTAAATGCACAAACCACCTTCTTTTGATTTGTGCAATTTTCCCACGTAAAACACATTCAAAATAGGCAAAAAAGACATTGAATGTTAGTAGTAACCATTCAAAATCAAAAATCTATTTATTTTTTGCCATCTAAAACCATTTATCACAATGGCTATTTTGATTTTTTTTGTTATTCCAAATGTGTTCCCCAAGATTTTCCCAACAACACCATGTTTTTATCACATATGTTTTGCCCAAAGTTCTCATATTTTCACCTTTATAGGCGGGCCAAAGGGAACCACTCCATCTTCCAATATAAATTTCTATTTTTGAAAAGACTTCAATGGTTCTATTTTGTTGTGATGGGCCAATCAAAATGGCTCATTGCAAAAAAGAAAATTGGAACTTGAGGGCCACCACACATCCAATTAATACAAAGATGAATTAATATTCTAGATATAAACTAGGTTTTGTTTTTTTTTTTTAAATTTAAAAAGGTTCACTTAATTTTGGTTTTAACTTTGGGTTTTATAATCTCGACTTTCACAAAGCTAATGCTATTGTATTCACCATTCACAATTGATAGAATTTGTTCAATTTTTTTTTCAAAAGAAGAGGTATAATAACCTAATCTTTAATATTTCAAGATTTCAACAATTAACATTAAATAAAAACATAATTCAAACTTATGAAAAGGAATATAGTTGGCTAGTGCAATTCTTCAAGTTTTTGACTTTTTTTATTATTGTTGTTGTTGTTTTACATTCCTTTTTGAGAATTAATTTATGTCAAATTATAATGACAAATCTAAGATTTATTTTTAAAACCTAAAATCAATTTAATAATTTAAATTCAGAAACCATTAATATATGTATGATATACAAAAAATATGATAAAGCTCATTTTTTATTTAAATTAGCAACAATATTTAATTTCATTAGTCATCCAAACAGATGTTTGAAATGAATTTTTTATATGGGCTCAACTTTAGTGTTAACATTTAATATTATTTATTATTTAGATTTATTATTATTATTATTATTATTATTAGATTAGATTGGATCTTTTCTTCCTTGTCTTTTTGACCACATGTAATTTGCACACAACAATGCAATGCAAAAAAGAGCAAAGAATTTGTTTTTTTTTAACTTTTTGACTAGAGCTCCTTTTGACTAGAAAGGGTGGTCGGATTGATCAGATCCTCACCGCCCACAATCATATTCAATGTGATGAGATGATGATTTCAATCAGATCACGATCTCTCTAATTCATCCATGAAGGCCATAGGATGAACGATTGTTCTTCCTTCCCTTGAGTTTGTTATTGGGAGATGAATGGATGAACGATTGTTCTTCCTTTCCCTTGAGATCGCTAGGAGATGATCGATGATGTTTTACTTTCCCTTCAGAGTTCGTTAGGAGCCGATCGATGAACAATGTTCGTTCTTCTCTTTCAGTTGAGCCGATCGATGAACAATGTTCGTTCTTTCCTTTTAGTTTAGCTGATCGATGAACAATGTTCGTCCTTCCCTTTGAGTTGAGCTGATCGATGAAAAATGTTCTTTCTTCCCCTTGAGTTGAGCTGATCGATGAAAAATGTTCTTTCTTCCCTTTGAGTTGAGCTGATGGATGAAAAATGCTCTTTTTCCCCTTGAGTTTGTTAGGAGCTGATCGATGAACAATGATGTTCTTCCGTCCCTTGAGTTTGTTAGGAGCCGAGAGATGGATGATGTTCTTCCTTCCTTTGCGTTTGTTAGGAGATGAATTTTCTTTTCTTGAATTTGAGTAGGAGATGAATAATGGACGATGTTTTTGGTAAAGGGATGAATCAAGTACCCCGTCAACAATGTTCATCCATGTTGGGGACTGAAATGCGCATGAGTTGGCTGGAAAGCTCGCTAGGTAGCTTCGCAAGGCAGCGTGCCCTGTTGCAAACCTCTTGCTCCAAACCTCACGCGTCAGCAACAGAAGAAGAGATCCATTCCACGTTTGCGCTCAAATCCTTTTCTTTGAAGCTTCCATCAGCTACTTGCTCTCGCGGCGCTTTTGTTGACTCCTGTATTTTGGAGGTAGAAACCTTCTTGTGTCGCTGCTTCGTTCTTTGGATTCAGGTTTTCACAAATTTGTTTGATTGTTTTCTTTTTCTTTTTTTGGCCTTCTTATTGCGGAGACGATTCGAAGACGACCGCTTACCATGACGAACCCAATACTTCTTGTTGAGGTTTCTTTCCACGGCTTCTTTTGAGGCAGGCAAGCAAACAGGAGCTTTTTCGAAGGAGCTGGTTTTGGAAAGAAGCATCTTGTGCTGGCTCTTGGAGGTGTTGGTAGAAGAAAGACAGCGGGGCTGTTGGTGATACCTAGATACACGAGAGGCTGTTGTTGGGGACTCGGGGGTGGATGTGTCCGGGAAGGGGTAAGGGGATGACAAGGAATCTTGCGCTCTGGGAGGTGGATCCGTTCTATGCGGCCGCCGAGGATGTGCAAGACTCCGCTGATAGGTAGGTGCTTTGCATCCGTGATTTTTGATCTTTTTTAGTTTCTCAGCATCCTCGTTATGGATTATCTCAGTCTATCTTTTTTTTGTTCTCTGAGCATCTTTGTTGTGGATTATCATGTGATGGTGCTGTTGTTCTTTGTATTAATCATGTGTTTGTCAGGGCTTCGGGTCGTGAAATAAGACTTGACAGGGTTAACGTTCTGCTTCTGCAGGTTGGAGTCGGCTTACAGGAACTGGATGCACAGCCGAGGGCTTGCAAAGGCCTGCCCTAACGATGTGGCCGCTGTGAATGGAGATGCGGCTCGGCATCGTGAGCTTCTCACTGCTTTAGATACCGTCAAATGGCAGGTAGGGACGTTTGTGGCATCAACCCTTTTCGGTTTTGCTTTTTGTCGTATGTTTTGCAGTCTGCACCTACTCCATGCTGTGCTGAATCTGGGCAATGATTATTCCATGGATTCTCATGTCAAAAATAGTGTCAGTTACCTTCCTTGCCTGATGCAGAGTTCTTTTGGTTCTGTTCTTTGCAGTGTGTTTGGTAAAGTTTAGAGTTATGAATGGTCTACAATATCCACTTGAGATGTATATGTGCTGAATAATGTGTGGAATAAGAAGACTTTACAGCCGCAGAAAGAGGGAATTCTGTATGTTAGCTCAGGTGCAGGAACAGTGTTATTTGAGGTTGGTCCAGAGTTGCATGGCTTGAGTGTGTCCTCAATATGCTACTGAGTGAGCTTCACAGAAGGAATCAGTATTTGCTGAGTTGGATCAATGCTGGATTGCTCCAAATTGCAACAATGTTTCATGTGAAGGTGCAGTAGTGTTTATCAGTGTGGTTAGTCAGCAAAATGGTGCATTTCAATGCCTATGTTTGGTTTTGCTCCTAAAGGAGCACGTCCTGGAGTATAAGGGGTATGGTGTTTGTGTTAGGGTTTGATGCAAAAGCTAAATACTCAAGCTGGGTTGATATGGTGGGTAACAGTTGGAGGAGTTTGAGAAAGCTGTTGAGGCAGAAACTGATGTCTATGTAGGTGAAGGCTCTTCTGTCAGGCGTAATCAGTTTGTGCAAGCTATACATACGCAGCTTAAGGGGGTGGAGCAGGCATTACCAGACACCTATCACATGAATTCTGAACAAAGTGCAAGCCCGAGTGTGGAAGACAGGGACTCTTTTGCAGATTTCTTGTCAGGATGTAGAGGCATCCAAGGTACAGTGATTTCCGATGTTCGCATCCACCCTTTGCCTGACGAACAGGTACAACATACATATGAAACTACAGGGAAATCAGAATCTGCTGGAGTGGAACACATAGCACCTTTGCCAAGTGTGGAGAATGGTCATTGTGTTTCTAGCAAGTCAACACAAATTCAGTTGGAGACTGCATGGAGTAATGGTGGCGATGACCATATTGTAGAGATTTGTGAGGATAGGCCACCATATGTGGGTGTTCGAAGGAGCTCAAGCATGGGAAATGGGTTGGATAGTAAAAGGGGCCGCAATGGGTACTCAGGCCATCATCGGCGCAACAATAGTGTCAGTAATGGCTCAAACTGGTGGAATCCTTTTGGTGGCCACCCTCATTATCCAGGGAACAAGCTTTTGGCAACAAATAGTGGATTCAAGCGCTGGAAAGATGGTGATGCAACTATTCTTCAGCAGTGCAACAACATGGGATCCCGCCAAGAGGACATTGGTGTTGAATTGGAACTGGTAGGGTGGCCTACCTCATTACATGATCAATTTCCTTGTTATGATTAATTTACAATAATCAATTGTGGGCTGTGTTTTCATGGTGCAAGGCATTTGATGTTCAGAGTCCTCATCACCATCACAAAATGAGCAGCAGATATAGTTTGCAGTGGCAAGATAGCTTCTTTGATGTTGGAGTAGATGTGTGCAGAGAATTTAAGCTGGTGTGGGGTGGCAACAGAATAAACCTAGCAGTTGGCTCAGTGGTGGTCAGAGGCTAATGGGAACGTTGAAAGGCTATGTGGTGGATCGACAACTACAGCTGCAGTCACAAGGCTTATTGCCCTTTGGCCGCTTGGCACAAGTTGTGTCGGGGACGCTTATAATCCTAGGTCTTATAGGTAAACATATCTGCTTCTTCATTTCTTTGTTTTTATTGATATGCTCTAAGACACTGTAAATTCTTTTGTCAAGAGACAGATCATTTTTTGTCTGCCAGTCTAATGGGCTCCCTCACATGGTGATGCAGGAATACATAGCTTCTACTAAGCCACCTTTACCTGTGGGCTGATGACTTTGTTGGAGCTTCTTGAAGATAATTCATGTAGGTGCTTAGGGCTGCTTCAATTCATGTAATGAGAATCTGTACGATATCAGAAATTGGGTGAGCTGAAAGTTCGGCCAGTGTAGAGGTTGATGCCTAGAGAAAACCGATTTGGAAGAAAATGAATTTGTTTCGCAGACAGGCAATGTTGCCAATTCAGTTGTTCAAACTCTGTTTTGCAAATGTTGCTTAATTCTTTAACAAGTAGTTCAAGTGATGCAAGCATGCCAACTTCAATTAGTTTACTTCTATGGAAACAAGCAGAGTGACACTTAAGTGGTCACCACCTTGCCTTCATGTGAGCTGTCTCGCATATGGGAAGTCAGTGGTGTCTTGTACTGTTCTCTCATTGTTCAGTCACTCTGTTCTCAAGTTTTGCAAGTGTCCTGTTGTTGCAGTTGCCTTCTGCTCAATTTTCCAGTCTCTGCAATTGTATCCTATCTTTTTATGTACAGTTTATAGATTGATAGCTGTGGCATATTGATGTGTGTTTTTCTGTCCCAAGTGGGTGCGGGATTCCTTTAGTTGCCAATTTTGGAGGAATTACACCCAGTTCTGTTGCAATCATCTGGCAGGGACAGGAATTTTTTTAAATTATGAACTGCGACTCCTTCCTGTTCTGGTACATTGAAATAGTTAGATCATGACTCTAATTGGATTCACCCTTCAAACTAGCAAGGCAGGAACTTAGGAGACAGAGAGAAGGATCATTTCCTTTCGAGTTGCAAACCTTAGTAGATGTCTTCAGAGAAGTTATACAGTGTGTTAGCCCTTGGCTCATAATGCTTGTAATTTTAACAGAGTTCTTTGTTAAGCCAATGTTTCCTTTACCTGTGAAGTACAACTATTGTTTCAAGGCATGATTATATTGATCAATATTATTTTGATGGACAACATTTGTGGTTCATAAATCAAAACATATCCATTCCTCAAGGATACTATATTTTGGAGTTGTTTTTCACAACTGAACATTATGGGCAACCCATTGCCTACATTTGGTGGTATGGATTAATTGTGGATATCGAAAAGACAAAACAAGTAGTTTGACAACAAGCTCTAAGAACTGACAACTTATCAACATACTTTTGGTGTGGAGGAGAAAGTAGATGTTATTTGTTGTCTGAGGTTTCTTGGAATGTGCCAATGTAGTAGTGTCTGTCATATTCGGATACTAGGTCTTTGTGTCGACTAATTTGTCAAAGAGGGTGTCACATTTAATTGTGGTGGGCCATTTGTTGATCTTGGTCAATTGCATTAATGTGTGAACCTGGTATTTCCTTCCTCCAATTCAGCTGTTTTTCTCCCATTTTCTGTCAGGTCGCCTGCGTAGCCTAGTAGCTTCTTATGACCAAGTCACCACCGTCAATGAACACCCATGTGTATTTTTGGGTGTGGCCAAATGGCAATTGAGCTTATGTAACATAAAATAATATGGGTAAATAATATGTAGCTACTTTTTGTTTGATGGTCTTAATTGCTAAGGCATCAACCACCACTACAACAGAATATGGTTTTTCCTATGACAGTAAGCTTTGCCTCATAACACATGAGTAGTACATTTTGTGGTTTCATCAATTTCAATGTTAAAAATGTGTGCTATCTATTTCACACCTGTCCTATGAGCCAAGTTTCCTTGCCATAGGGAAAAACCATATTTTGTTGTAGCGAACATTCATGTAAAAGTTGAAAGAATGCAATTTAGTAATACATTAAATTAGAAAAACAGGTTACAACATCAATGTAGTAGTTCAATCAATGGCAACTAGCATTACATTAAAGAAAAAACACAAGCTACACTCTAAATGAAAGCATGGATAAAACACTCTGCTCCTAGTGATATCGGACAAGCATAGCAATCAGTCCCATTGTAATTGCTACTGATTTGCTTGAGTGAATCAATAATAATAATGTTCATTGCTTGAACACAACTAGAATTCAAAACTTGAACAAAAAGCAAATGAGTATAAGGGTTTAGAAAAGGAGTCATTCCAGTCTTTGAGGAGAAGGCCTTGAGTGCCTTCCAGAAATATTGGACGCTCCTGAGACTGCGTCACCCTGTCCTCCTTTGAGATCTCAAATGAGATTTAAGACCTGAATTGGTGGGGGTTGTAGGAAAGATTTTTTTTTTGCTGGAACCCTTTTTATAAATAGTAATTACACATTTTGACTATTACTTCACTAAAGATTTTTTTTTTAAATAATCAAACTACCATATTAAATAACCCCATTGGTCTAAAAGTGTCACCATATCCTTATTTAAGATCTCAAATGAAATCTTTAAAATAAAGTGCACAAGTATTTTATTAGAATCCTATTTGTAAATAACAATTACACATTTTGAATGTTACTTTACTCTATATTAGTGTGAACCCCGTGCATAATGCACGGATACAATTTTTATTTCACAAAAAAGTTTCGAATTCTTACTGAAAACTCACATTTTACATTCAAAAACCACCCTTTAAAGTTTTCCTCTGAAAAGAAAATTGCAAAGTAACAAAAATTGGTCACAAGACAAATCACTAAGGGTAAGGCAGAGGTGCCAAAAATCAAGTGA
>Ga0116227_10002147_pt1 | contig 45046 bp, 21 predicted proteins | sample S1TSphgellanicum_FD_89693 | JGI IMG/M metagenome (GOLD analysis project Ga0116227, IMG submission 89693) | Host-associated microbial communities from peat moss isolated from Minnesota, USA - S1T2_Fb - Sphagnum magellanicum MG | ecosystem: Host-associated > Plants > Peat moss > Unclassified...
GAGTGCTTTTTGTTTTTCATCTTGTTGTTTTCTTCTTTATTATTTTTTTTTTTTTTGTGGGGCAGTTTATTGGATATTTATAGGTGTATTTTATTAAAAATAATGGGGGGGGGGGGGGGGGGGGGGGGGGTTAAGGATGCCATCCACCTTCTTATGCTTTTCTGTTTTACAGAGTTGGGGTCCTTCCCCAATCCCCTAACATTAAGGGAGACCAAATTCAGGGATGTGTTATTCATAACTACCTTTGTAAGAAGGGCAGCTAGTCTGGCTGAACGATCCCTCTAAGTTTTGCTTTATATCTATCATCCCTAAGCTCTCCTTTCTAGGAGTTCCTTCTAAGCCTTTAGCTGAGTCCACATTTGCCTTATCCCTTGAGCTTACTGGTGTTGGGTCTGGCTTTGTAGTGCTAACGGTTCTCCATTTCCTTACTACGTTGGGCGAGGAAAATTACTGAGTGGACAACCCCTTGAAAGGGGTTGTATCTTGCAACCCTTGATGCTTCCATGTTAGCATCTCATGGGCAGGGGCTACGTATGGTATCCCGTCATTGTGCTTCCAATCGCCTCTAGGTTTAGCCAGGCCATATTGCTTTCTTTGCATGCTATGACTTGACTGTCCACAACTTATGTATAAACCAGGATTGTGCAGTCCTTTCCTTCCCTCTTGTCCTCAGTGTTCCACCTCCATTCTATTCTGATGGAGCTTTCTGATCTAGGATTAACGGAGTGCCTAGGCAAGCAATCTGAAATGCATGAGGCAGTTTCCTCAAAGAGTTTGCTTCTAGCCGTTTTCCGGGTATAAATTGTACCTTCCTTAGCCTTGATCCTTCCATTACAGGATAAGCTAAGGGGGAAAATCCTTCCTAACGTGCATCATGACTTCTACCTTGCCCTCCTTATTCCTCCATAGAACTAGCCAGAAGTGGGCTCTGAGGCTTCCCTCCCCTTTTGGAACTTCAATTTCAAGAGCCTCAAAAAAGGACTGACGCAGAGATGAGTCATCAAGGAATCTCTTACTAGCCTTTGAAGCCGGATTTTGAGGATTTTGTGGCTGGGGAGGAGGTCCAAATGCCTTAATCATTTCCTCCTTTTTTACCTTCAGGAGTCTTGGCAGCTTCCTTCCTGGGTCTGGCTTCCAAGTCCATGGTTACCTCTTTTTGGGACTTCTTCCTCTTCACTTGGGCACACTACCCCTCATCTTGGTCTACCCTTTCAGCTAGGTCTTGTTCTTTTTCCCCCTCCTCCTTTTGCTAGTTAGAAGGTGGGTCTTCTTCAGACCATGTTGCTTTGATTCTTCCATCACCTCCACATGAGATGCTAAGAATTAGGCGCATGCCCTCATTTTCCCCCGTCTTTGGGGCCTCTTGGAATGCTTCTGGAATTTTCCTTGGGGTTTTTGGGCTCCCTGAATTGTCCTCCCGATCCCTCTCCAATCCTTATGTATAAGGTAAGTCCTGCTGTCAGGGATTTACCGTGCGAGCATTGAGGGCAGAGCCCGAGGTACAGTGATTCCCTAACAACAAGGACTTACATTGTGTAACAATCAAGGTAATCAATGCCTTATGAAATAATTCCCTCCTTTTCAGAGATCTGATTGGGTTATGTCTTCCCCCAGGGATCTTACAAATTATGTTATCTGTCCTAAGGAACATTTTGTAAGTATGATTATAAAAAATAATCCACCCTCCAAATACACTACAGATTTTCTTCGAGGTTGTTATGCATAGGATAACGCAAAAGGGCACAAACATTACTGGGGGATTAAGAGCCTACATGAGGTGGCGTGGAGCCCAATTTCAGTAATGCTTAGGGCCGAGGGCATCATTGAGTTTTATTTCTTTTTTTAAAGTTTTGTCCTGTGATTCTGAATGGGTATTCAACAGGTACCCACTGGTATCATATGAAGAATATCAATGTGTGACATTTTGGAAAACAAAACACCTATAGGTGCAAGCATTTTGTTTTCCAAATTACCATGGGTTTTTAGGCTGTATAAATATTCCTCCAAATACACTAGGAATCTGGGTGGAGGCTTCTACATGCCTTGACAACATGGCATTACCTAAGGGTAAATATCAATGTAATACCTTTATATGGAGGTGTTTTCCAATGAAGGCTGGGTACTTGTATTATCAAGTAGGAATCCGCAGTCCTAGATTCAAGTACTTGGAGCCTACCTGGACTTAGGTTTATTTTTGGGAACTGGGTAAAACTAGAATTGGGAGGTTTCATCGAGGTTTTGGAACCAAGATGGGAACCAACCTTTGGTTCTAGAAGGTTTTAAAACTGGAATCAAACTTGTGGTTTAGATTCAAGTTGTGATTTTAATTGGAATTGGATTGGGTTTTTGATAAAACTTGATTTTGATTGATTTTGATTTCGATTCCAAAATAGAAATTTAAGGTGAATTTTTAGGGTTTATGGTTTTTCTTTTCATGGGTTGTGGCTTATGGTTTATGTTTTTTGTTTATTGACCATTTTTTTGGTTTGTGTTTGTCATCACCACTATTTTTTTGAAAACCATAATACTTGTCTTTTTGCGTTAACATTGGGTACATTCACAATCAAAGGAGCCAATTAGTACAAGGCCCGAATGCTTTGAAAGGACTAAGATTTATCACATTTGAAACATGGCTTACATATTTTGATTGGGGCTTGTTGTAAGATGATAATGTCAACTTCAAAAGTTTAATCCATGTATGTTTCCATAAATTTTCAAATCATGTGTAATTAAATGTATTTATTGAACAATAATTCTATAAATAAATCAAATGTGTGCATTTCAACAAAAGTAAACATTTCAACATTTAAAAAATACATTTGTGTTTAAGACCCTCAATGATATATTATACATCAAGTTTATCAAGAATGGGTTTCTTCAACATCATTCTAAATATAATAGTTCATATTCATAAATTTTTTTTAAAAATCCCACATAACACATCCAATCTTCATGAAAATGCACCCTTGCCCTTATTTACATGACAAAAAACATTTTGTCTTAGAAGAAGTCTTTCAAATTATGTAGTTTTAGTGGTCAAAAGCACATTCAAATACTAAAAACAAATATAGTGGATAACCATATTAGATGGTATATTCAAAACCTTATCACTACTTGGCTTTCATAATAATTAATATATGGCCATCAATAAAAATTTTAAATTAATGGTTTAAATTTACATAAGATAAAGACGTTCAAAATTTCATTTCCCATTCAACATCTAATTGCATTGTTTACAATTCATTTTATGACCAATGAAACATCTTACAATCACATTAAAAACATTGAGATGCAAATTTAGAAGTATAAAAATAGTATGCACTTGATTTCATTATATTCCAATTATTAAAACTTTTTCAATGATGTTTGTAATTTAAAAGGATGTAATATTTTACTACACTCAACATAGTCCTTGGCTCCTTGTATCATGATTGCACCCTATTTTTCCTTCTTACTTTTAAGTAAGTTATTCATCAACTTTTGGTGATGTTGTTATTATTCATCCTTTTGTTTTGATTATTGTCATTATGTTTATAAGTTGATTTAGGGTTTGTGTGTTGTTTTCATGGTGTTTGTCTTCTTGGTGGCGGTGAAAGTGCTTGCGAATTGAAGAGTTTGATGGTGACAATGTTGTTATGATGGTGGTTTGGTAAATGTTATTCCTCTTGCCTTACTCATCATTTTCTTAAGGATGTTATGATTGTTTGTCTTATTGCTTTGGTTGTCTACATGATTTGAAAAACATTTATAGGACTACAAATGTGAAATATCATTATGTTTCATCACTTATGTGAGTTGAAAAAAAACATTCGCAAACCCATGAGTGGGAAATATCATTTTATTTGTCACCTATGTGAGTTGGGGTGCATGTACATTAAGGTGGTTCATTTTCTAAAAAAAGAATAATCCACAAAAGTCCACTCTACAATGTTAAAGTTTTAATATTTTTAATATCATGGGTTCAATTATCATAAAGTCCATGTATCAAAATCAATAAAGTCCATAATAATAGGAGCCCACCTACATATTCCAAATATATACACCTTTGTAAAAATATTAAAATTGAGAAAAGAATAATTATGTTAAGGACTTATGAAAATATGGCTTAATTTTAACCATTTAAAAGTCCCTAATTAAAGTTTGATTATGATTTTTGAGGGAAGATTTTCACATAAGTGTTTATTATTTGATGTTACACCATATATTGAGTCCCAATATATAATTTGGAATGCAATTCAATATGAACTTTTTTACTTTCTACCATTCCAATCTATTGACCATTCCATATTTTTGTATATTGAAAGTCCAATGTGAAAACTAGGTGTACTTTTATTGAAAAATAATTACATAGGTATTTTCATAACCAAGTTGTTAATGTATAATCAATTTCAAATTCCCAATTTGATAAGTTTTATTATTCGTTATAGGTGTTCAAAAAACTGGCACTTTATAAAAGTGGGCACCATGATTCAAAAAGTGAGCCACCTTAATGTGCATTCACTTGTTGAAGAAAAACCACTCATGAGCTAGCAAGTTTGCAATATCATTTTTTTTCTTTTTGTGTGAATCAAAAAACCACTTGCAAGCTCATAAATGTGCAATATAATATTTTTCTTCACCAATGCGAATCAAAAAACATTTTGTAGGCCCACAAATGTGCAATATCATTTTTTCCTAAACCTATGGGAGTTGGAAAAAACCATTTGCAAGCTTGTAAGTGTGTTTAATATCATTTTTTTCTTCACACATATGAGTTTTAAAAAAACATTTGTGAACCCACAAGTGTTAAACATAGTTTCTTATCTTCATTTACGTGAATAAAAAAACCATTTGCGTGTTCACAAAGATCAAATATCTTATTGAATTTGTTCATCTTTTCACCTTCATGGTCACTTTAATTGGAAAGAAAAATTTGATCATTTGTAATTTTTTTCATCAAATAAAAAAGGACATTTCTAAATTTTGGGTTATTTTGCATATTAGAACCAAAATTGCCGATTATGGAATTGAAAACCAAAACTAGTTCAATTTGAGATTAAGTTTCAAATTTCCAAGTTTTTGGGTTTTTTCCATATTGAAATTGGTATCGAAGTTACCCATAATTGGAAGCTATGGAATGAGTACTTGGAACTGATCCAATTTGAAATGAAGTTCTAGAACCATGATTATAATCGCTTTAGAAAAAATTAAAACTAGAACTATGTTTTCTTCTTTAAAAAAAAGAATTAAAACCAAACCAAAACTAGTCTTAAGAATTGAAATTTTTTAAAACCAGATTAAACAATTATTCTTCGAATTTAAAAATTGGGCAACATTGGTGTTTTCCATGCATAATGAACCTTTCGACATTTGAAATATGCTTTTATGTGCTCAAAAGGTTCATATGGAATGTAAGGTGCTTCCAAATGCATGTAAGGCCACTTTGCACAACATGTCTTGTTGTTGAAGTTTTTTTCACTTTAAGTCTTTATGTTATTGGAGATGTTTGATTAAACATGATGTTTCATAATGAAGGAAAAACTTTTTAAATGGGGAAAAACTTAGAAGGTTTTTTCAATTTTCTTAAATAATTTATATGGTTAAATTGTGTATTCACAACATATAGCCCAACATTAAATGAATTGATGATATTTAATGTTCATATATTTTAGAGGTGCTTAAGGGTACATTTACAAGATTGTCATTTCCCCATTATTTGTATTATCCCAACTCAACTTGTTGGGGTTTTCATGTGAAAAGTTGACCAATTGATCATGTTGTGTTAGTGAATTTCACATTATCCCCACTATGGCAAACTGTTGTTGTGGGTTTTCCAATGCAACATTTTTTTAATTGCCAAAAAATCGGTTATATGAAATGAAATTATTTTAAGTGTTTCCAATTACTAGAATTGGAAATAAATAAATAAATCACCAAATTTTCATGTTTTATTTTATGGTTATCATGGGGTGTTTTAAACAACCTATATAAAATTATGGATGTACATTTACACAAAGACATAATTATGAATCAATTTCATACTCATAAGTTTTACAGGTAATTTCATTTTTAATGTCCAAATAAACTTTAGGTGATTTTTTAAAAATTCAAAATGAATGAAATTTCACTTTTTATTAGTTTAATACAATATGTATCTCCAATTTGACTCTACATCATACCATGCATTTACTTGCATTCAATTATTAATTATTTGAAGATAGCTAAGATAGCAATAGTGCATGTCTTGAACAATATGAAGGAAAAAGGTTGTTTTTCATCATTGAAGGTTTTGAAGAGCAAGCTTTAAAAATCTTCCTTATATCCTCAATTACCTTTTATAATAGGGATGTATGGGAGATTTTTTTCACATTCTTAAACTTCCCATGTGATGCTATAATTGATGTTAAGTGGATCAATGCTTCTAAGTGCATGTGTTATGGTGTTTGTGCAAGTTGGTAATTTTCATGTTGTTCATACCAATTTTTTAAAACCTTTTGTTTTCTTCAAATTAGCCATTTTAATAACATTATGATGATATTCACATTATTTTACTTTTAAAAACTTGTGTATATGAATCCAAATGTGTAGCCATGGAGCGCAATGTTTACCATTTTTTATCACTTTTTTGCAATTGTTGAATGTTGCATGAATCCACATGTTTCAATATTATGAATGGAACAACAACCATATGCTTTCATATGATTGCAAGTTTTCAACTTATCATTCTTCATTAGTTCAATATCATGTCACCTTCTTTCTTCCCTTTTTGCCATTTCAAATTGTCAAAATATGTCTTTTGTTCCAAAATTCATAAGCAAAATGGCAAATAAGCGCCTTTTGGGCTTTTTAATTACCAAATTTTGAGAAATATTTTTTTATTAAGTCCCAATAGGTTGCCAAAAATATGGAAGCATGTTTAAATTGAAAAAAATTCATGTTATATGCAATATTTTGCAAAATGAAAAAAAATCACCCCAAAAAAGTTCACTACTAACATTTTTTTCTTATGTAAGGCAAATACACGTGTTCTTCCATTAAGAAGCATTAAAAAATAATTAATAGTATTTGATAACATATGGTCACTAACAAGAATTTGACTTGGAACAGAAAACAAGGAGACTTCATTAACCAAGGGTAGTGATGTAGATAAACAACCATTTTTTGGAAATAAAAGCACTTGAAGACATCTCCTAGCGGATATATTTGTGCCCATTCATATATTATATTATTTGGCCCATTGGTGCTTTAAAAATATCATCTAAAATGCAATTTGAATGTATTTTTTTGGGTTTTTATCTTTCTCAAGGCATTTTCCAAATGTCCCAACATTTTTTGTTAATGAAACAACAATCCGAAATTTTTTTTTTCATTTTTTGAAAAGTTTAAATTGACTTTGAATGAATACTTAAAGTTTTTTCTTGACAATCTTTTCAACAACTCTCTTGATGAGTTTTTATTTTTCTTATTCTAACTTTAAAACTAACACATGACTCCCTAAAATAATTGAATTCCAATTGATGGCCATAGGCTTTCAAGGAGACACCCCAAAATGAATATTGATAAATGAAATAAGATCTTCATTATAAAAGCCAAAATGGATATTTAAAATGTTTACATTTGGATGCACCATCATTGTTAAATATTACATCTAAACAAACTATTTTTTTAATTTTTAGTTTCTAGAGGTTTTTTATAAATAATTTTTTTGGAAAAAATGGACAAATCCATTGCACAAAAGAAAATAAAAACACAAAGGGATAGGGTGTTATAAAAACACAAATGAATATCCTTGCTTCACTCTTCTTTTTATTAAAAATGTCAAAATTATGGTGCCATTTAGATAAATGGTAATTAAATTTAACATCTTGGAATATAACAACCTTACCATAACAATAAATTTAGTGGCCTTCTCTAATTCCTTCATGGCTAGAAACATAAACTCTCGAGAGATTCTATCATATGCCTTTGCAAAATCCAGCTTTAAAAGGGTCAATTCCTATTTGGAGCACTTAGCCCAATCAATCATCTTGAGATTAATAACACATTATCTAGTATATATTTTAAGGGAGAAAGGTTTTTTGGTCATTAGTGAACCCCATGAGTACATTGAGCTAAATATGCAATTGTAGAGTTTTGGCATAAATTTTGTAAGCAACATTTAAGAATGAAATGGGGTTCCAATGCCCCCAACTCCTCTTTAGTTCCATATTTGAAAATTAAGGTAATCAACCTTTCGTACTACCTTTGGGAATCTTTTGCCATTGATGGAGCTCTTGATCATGTTGAAGTAATAATCACCAATGATATGTTAGAATATAATGTAGAATTCAATCACAATCCCATCAAGCCCAGAGGCCTTGCCTTGGGCCATGGCTTGTGCAACCTTGTGAAGCTCCTCTTTAGTGAGTGTAATAATTATAGTTGCATTCATTGATTCGTTAAACTTCACATGCAAGGACTTAATGGTTACTTCCTTCAAAAACTTTGTTTATGTTAAATCAATGTCATCATCATAAAGGCCTCTATAAGGGATAACTTGTGTCTTCTAACTCCTTAAATGTAATTTCAATTAAATTCCATCTTTTCACTAGAAGAAATTATTAAATTTATGACTCCATATATGATTGAATTTGTAGTCATATCGGACATTATATGATTAAAGGGCCCTAGTTGTGGCAAATGAGTTGTAAAGGACAAGAAGTCATTGACTGTTCAACATGGCATTTTTCATCTTATAATCATAAAAGCCAATTGTCAAATTACATAGGACAAATCATAGAAGACAAATCATATATATTGTTGAAGTGTTATGTAATGAATGACTAAAATATGATTGGCAGATAGTGGACCATTTCATTAATCAAATTTATAGTTAGATTAAAATCATTTTTTGGATTATTGTTTTAAAAATAAATTTTAATATGTAAGTAGGTAGGTATTTAATAGGTTTTAGGTAATTTAACCAACTACCTAACCTAACCTACTTACCTATACCAAACTACCTAAATATAGCCTACTTATCCTAGCCATTTTGGAATGCACATAGGTTGCAAGTATTAGGATTTGAACCCTTAGCCTTCACAATGATAAATCAAATCCTTACCAATGGATTACACCATCAAAAGTGTCCAACATTTGTCAAGTTTTTCATTTCACATGTTTATTTCATGTCATTATAAGATTATGAAGTAGGTAGTAGGCAAGTTGTAGGATGGTTGTTGGTAGGATGTAGGAAATAATAAGTAGGTAGGTAAGTAGGTAAATATGTAAGTATGTAGTTAGGTAGGTAGGTAGGTAATTAGGTAGGTAGGGTGGGTAAGTAAGCATGAAAATAGGTTTAGGTGTGGGTTGGTGGGTAAGTAGGTGGGTGAATGGGTGGGTGGGTAAATAAGTAGGTGGTAGGTAGGTAGGTAAATAGGTAGGTGCATAGGTACATGGGGGGATAGGTTTGTTTATGTTCATATCAAATGACTCGTAATCATTTTAAAATCATTATAATGACAATTGGATGTCCACATCATTTTGTCATTAGTCATGGATGCCATATAAATGAAATACAAATGATGAAAACTAACACCTTCCACCTTGTTACCACCTCATCATCTCTAGTCACATGCCCCACTAATATATGACTATGACTTTTTACACATAGGATTCAAAGCAATAGTTTATGATTAAAGTCATACATATAATCATTTAGGACTTGTAGTCACTAATTTCATGGTTGCAAAGGATAGAATCCCTTTTAGTGTCTTGTTTTAAGGCAAAGATTGTTGTTTTTTTATTCCTTTCACCAACCATTTTGAAAAATTCCTTGGAACCCTAATTGCCTTTCTTTATCCACTTGACTTTTGAATGGATTTTGACCTTTTTAACCTTTATCTCCTCAAATGAACCCAACTACTTTTTCAAGTCCCCCGTTATGTGTTGCAACTACACATCATGCAAATAGTTTTGTAGTTCCACTTGAATTACTTCTAGTTCCTTTTTAATAGATTCTTCCATTTTTTTGAATTCAAGTATTTTTTCCTTATAAAAGGTTTATAAAATCCAATCATTTTATGCAATCTTGTAAAGAAGGAGATTTCCTTTTTTTCTACCAAATTTCCATTACCTAGTTCTCCACTTGGTCAAAAGATTAAATGTTCAACTTTTAATGAAACTGTTTGGGTAAAAAATTACAAAGTATTATCTCCATATAAATTAGATGATGATATGATTTTATGTCCCCACTACATATAATGTATTTTTTTGGTTTAATCCTTTTTTTTCAGGAGTAGTTGCAATGTTAAATATAACTTGCCCAATGTAGCCAAGTAATGTTCCTATTTTTTTCTTAAATTATCTCATAAGATCCTAAGGCTTCCATTAGACCATTCACGTTTTTCCACATTTAAAGCTACTTAAAAAAGTTCCCATGTTAGTTTTTCTTTTTTTGTGATTATCTTTCCACAAGTGAAAGGTTCATCATATTGTAAATATCTTTACAATATTAAAATCCCCACTTATGATCCATTTGCGTTTTTTGGGAAGTTTTTCCCTTAAGTAATACCATAGTTTGCATTGCTTGTTGGATTCATTAAATGCATAAATGTTCAATGAGTGCAAACAAGATAACATGAGCCACACTCGCTTGATTTTTGATTGCTTTTGTGATTACTTTGTGAAAAATATTCCTATAATATTTTTGGAATATTCTTTTAAAAGTCTTTAAAAAAATTAAAAAATTTCTTCATGCTCTTCCATTAAGGTTTATGTTAAAAATTTGGCAAAAAATTTCATTTAAAAAAAATCAAATTAATTTACAAGTTCTTTTATTACTTAAAAACAAGTGTTACAATGCTTAATGAGTGTTTTTGTTAATTTTTTACTCATTAGATTAATTTCAAATTAATTCACATGTTCCCATGATATATTAAGAATACAAATATATAAACAAATCTTATAATTTCAACATTAAATTAAATTACAACTTTAAAACATGAAAAAACCAAGCAAATGTTACACTTGCTATTGTACGTATTATTGTGACTACACCCCAATATGCTAATCTCCCCACCTAGTAGACCTTTCAATAGTAACCATTGTGTTTTTTTTCCAAAAATAATTCCATGATGCACTATAAAACTAACCCATTTATGATCAAGTAGGATATTAGTGCCTTTGTAACCTACACCTCGGTCATTAAGGTATTTACGTATCCTCTAGAAGAATTAATTGTTCAACTATAGGCTCCTTTCCGTATTCACTTCTTTAGATTTGTGGTTTTCTTTTCTTGAAGTGCACACGCTCTTGAAGTTGCACAACATTTGGTCTTGACTTAAGTCCCTAAATGTTCATTCCTATTTTAAGAACTTTTTTCTCAAGATTTGTTCTATGAAAATTGTATGTCAAGATTTGTATCTTCATGGTGAAACTTTTGGAGATTGAAGTGCTCATCATGTGGCCCTCTCATGATGTTTTTTTTGAAGCCTTATGTAAGTCATAAAGGGATTGCTAGATGTTGGATTCATATGTTGGGGAAGTTGTAAGTATTTGCCCCCTTACATTAACCTTGATTTTGTACACACTAATCTCCTTTTCTATTAAGGTTGTAAAAATTAGGTACAACATTAACTATTTTTTAGTTGCATGTGATAGTTTTTAGTTGTATAAGACATTTGTAGTTGCATAAGACAAGTTGCAAAAGACAAATTTTCTTGTAGTGGGTCTTCCTTTCTAGTTGACCTTTTTTTTAATCCATTCTCAAAGTCCAAGTTCAAATTACTTCTCACATTGATATCTCTTACAACATAAACATTATTAGAGGGATATTAAGTGGTGGAATGGAGTATCACCTTTCTAAAAGCCCTATTCATTAACATTGTTTGAGTTTGTGGTTGTGTATCAACAAGTTCTCTAGAATTTTATTCCTCCCCATGTAACGTTAATTCAAGGATCTAAAGTTTGATCTCCTAATGGTCAACTTTTTGCTTGGAAATTGCAACAACATTGTGAATGTTAGATGGCAATTATGGAGTTTAGTTTTGTATCTCCAAAAAAGTTTATATCTCGACAAATGAAGTTGTCAAAGTTTGATTGTCTATCTCTTTCTCATGTTTGTTGGGTGAGTTCTTTGTAGGCTTTTCATCCTTGATTAAGCTAGGGAAGGGGTTGGGAATTTAGAATCACCTTTAAGCCACACACCTTGTGATTGTTTTCATTACAAACATCATATGTTCATCTTTTAAATCTCATAATCCTTTTACATGACCATTCCATCAAATCTTGCTAGTTAAGTTTGCCAATAGTCATTAGTGTCTTTTGAGCTTTAGAGTTTGGTCCAAAATCCTTTCAATTTTGTGGTAATTAGATTCTAACATTTCAATTTTTAGGACTTCTTGTGTCTTGAATTGTTTTATTCTTAGTAGTCTCTTTCCATATTATTGTTGCAAGGTCTTGGCATTAAAGGTGGATTATAATTTGCCAAAACATTATCCCCAAAAAATCCATTTTGGAGATTTTTTACACTACATTGCAATTAGACACAAGCATAGGGGGGCATTATTCTTAAGGTTTTAAGGTATTTACTCCATTGGAAAATTAACCCATGTAGAAGTCATAGAGGAAAGCATGTGTAGAAAATCTCAACATCAACCACTTTATTTTTCTAGTATATGTTATGGACTCTTGAAAAACAACTAATCTTAACCCCCAAACAAAAGTCATAACTCAATATTTTCATATGATTTGATGCAAAACCTTTCAATATTGTTGTCTTCATTATATTGTTTAATTAAAACCAAATCCATAACAAGTTTAAGATTCAACATTAACCTTAATCAAAACCCAATAGCTTTAATTTTGCTTGTCGACATCTTGTAATGTCAACTTCAAAAAGTTCACACCTTTTGAACTATTTTAATCATTTTGAGTAACATTCAATTAACACATGTACATATTCAAATCCTAACACATACACTAACATGTAATAATTGCAATGTACACCATTATAGAATAATGGATTTTGTGATGCCAAAAGTGTTTTACCCTACCATGCATTTGTGTTGTAAATGTTCAGTTCACCAAGATTGATTATTTAAGAAACTCCCTAATTTTTATAAAACTCCTCTTTTATATGAATGTCTTTGGTTTTGGTTGTGTTTTTAAACCTTTGTGTACCCCTTTCAATCCATTTCCATGCCTCCATTCTTGGAGTTCATACCTTGACCCTTTTGTTCAACAATGGAAGCTTTTTAGTTAATAAAATTGATGGTTTTAGTTGACCTTCTATTCTTGAGGTAATTGCATTCTTGCATTAGCTTATGGAAGTCTCATTATGGATGCCTCCATGCTTTCCATTGAGTTTTGATGAGTTGAATACAAAATTTGAAAAACTTTAATACAATAAAAATACATAACAAGTAGGAATGAAATTAGTAGGGTAATATTTTGTTCATTCCTACTTCTAAACTAGATGTTAAATATATTTTGATTCTATTATGAAAACTTTAAAAGTCCAATAGTATATTTAACATACCATTGACTTAAGAATAAGATCCAACATTTAATCTACTTGCAATTTATTTACAATCTACTTTGTAAGTTGTGACATCTATTTGAATTTTGATGTATATATATAAACCTACTTTAAACATGTGGTTTTAAAATATAATTGTAACAAACTCAAAGAACTTTATATTATTAATTATTAAAACAAATAATATTTTTAAATTCAATATACCAAGGCCTACTTGATGGCCACTTTTCATTTATGTTGCAAGGTAATTCTTTGGTCTATTTTACCATGCTTTCACCCCATTGCCATATCTAGTGTGGTTGTTGGGATTGAGATGCAATCATTTGGATTTGAGCGCTGTGCTTCGTTGTAGCATCTTGTAAGTAGCATTTATCTTGGGGTTTAGAAGGGTGAATCTTATTGGATCTTATTGGCCTTACATTAAGAGACTCCAACAACTTTGAACCTTTGCATTGTTCCATCTTCATCTTGCAATTTTTTTGGAAATGTTGTTAATGTTGGTGGGGAGGGGGGGGTGTGCTAGTTTTTCACCAAATTGGAGAGAACCATTCTATGACATTTTTGCCATCCCAAGAGCTCAACAAGCGATTTTCCACTAAGGGGAACACTTAAGTATCTCTTTCAATGTTGTAAATGACTTCCACTTGTGCTCGCCTCACTTGTCAACTTAAAACACAAAAAAGATTTTTTGCATAGACTTCAAAAGTTACAAATGATCTCCACTACTCACTTGACAAATTAGGGCACAAAACAAGATTTCTTGCAAGCACTAAGCGATGGAACCTAACTACTACACTAGAAAAAAAAAACTATTACTCTTGATCTTTTAAAGAAAAACTAGTAGCATTTCATCAAGAATGCATAAGAAGGTAATTAAACCCTAATGAAATTGATGTCCCTTAAAGGATTGGTTAGTTTTTGCTGAGTAGTCAAAAGCCCATTTGCTTATAGAATGTTATGAAGGTCAAACCACAAAAGAGCAACAAAACATATAATTAACTATCTATTTAATCAATCTCCAACATGAAGCATTCACTCTACCTTAAAAGAGACTCTCATTCAATTGCCCATCTTGAGCATCCTTTTTTTCCTATAGAAGTATTTTTCAAAGGAGAGAAGATTCAATCAATTTTCATGTTTTTAAAAGACAAATTAAGTATTATGGTTTAGGTGTTAATAGTATGGTTTGTTACATGTTACTATGCAACACTTTCAAATCCTATATGATGTGGTGTTAAATGAGTATTGTCACCAAGAAAAGAGGGCAATCAAATGCATCACCTACTTAAGTGAAATCATGGATAATTAAATTATTGTGAAGCTTTGTAGTGAAACATTATAACAACATAACAACATTCAAATTCATTTTTTCTACAACAATTCATTAACATCTCTAAAACTAATAACACTAATCTTTGGATTATAAGGAATCAAATCTTTATAGTTTTTTTTTCTTGAGCCCAAATTGATTTTATTATGGTAATTCACACTCCCACTTCACAACAATAAAACATGAAATTTACGCTTCTTCCCATGGATTTGTTTCGGGAAGTTGTACAAATAGAAATTAAGAACCCGAACATCCCACTGACAATGTAACTTGATAACCCCAAGGTTGTCAAAGCATGAATCAATTCCCTTTAGAGCTTCCATAGATGTGGGTACTCCTTCCCATCAACATAAACTCACTACATCCCCAAGAATATAACATCTTTTTCCACAACATATCAAATTCCCATGAAGACTATTTTTGAAACCCCTTTAGATCTTCATCATTTTCCTTAATCTGTCTTTAAACTATGCATTTAACATATCTACCTTTTGAGAAAGCTATGGTTTAGTGGAAATATAAAACCTTTTACAAAAAATTCTTGTAGATAATTAAACATTCATCCTTCATGAAAGTACTAGCAAACAAATTCTTTAAACTTTATAGACCCAAAACAGACATTGCAAACTTTAAAACTTAAACAAACATCCCTAAACAAAATGTCCAACAATGAACTTAAATTTTTAGCATTAGAAGTTCCTTGTTATATTGCACCGGTCGCTTTTCATAATGCACCACATCCGGGTAGATGCATAATCAAATGTCTCATTATTGTGACAAAATGGTGTTTCTTTTGGGGGTACCCTTTATTCAAATGCATATGGTGATTAATATATCCTTAGATCTACTAATTGGGACTTGGATTTAGAGTAACAAGTTCATTATAGAAAACTGTGTGATTATTTATTGATAAAAAACTCATTTGTTAGTAGTAATGGACTTTTGAAGTTGAAAAATATGAACTGATCATCCGATTTGGACTATGAATTATATTAATTCATAGTCCAAATTTATTATTGGGACTCAATATATGATGCAATATAAGATGATAAATTCATATGAGGAATTTTTTCTTTGAAAACCTTGATTGTTTAATAATTCGGGACTTTTGAATGGTTGAAATTTGACTATATTCTCATAAGTCCATATGAGTAGCAATTTTTATTCTTTTTCAAATTTTTTGTTTCAAAAGCATATGTTTTTGAAAGCTTTACATGGGTCAATATTCATCTAGACTTTATGGGTTTTCCTTTTAAGACTTCCAAATTTTAAAATGACATCAACTACATTAGATTTCATATAGATTTGAGAAGGTTTTTAATACATGTTCTTTGAAACCTTGCAATACTTCATCCATTAGGTCATCTCCTCATCCAACTCCCATTTGAGTTTTGTTCACATAGTAAAAACCTAGACACAAGTCTAGGTCACATTAGTTTAGTCCAAAAGGGAAAAATTGGGCCAGTTTTCAAAGTTTTCATCTTGAGGGATGGGGGGGACCTACGTTCATTTTTAGACCTATCATCTCCCATCTTGCATCACAAAGTTTTGTAACTTGACCAAAAAAACATGCTTTAAAAAAGATTAACCCATCAAAAGACCAATTGATACAAAATACATGTCAAATGATCAGTCATGCTCACATCTACAAGCTTCAACCTAAATCTTTCAATATTATGCTCGGTGACCCTTCCTCTCTTTTACTTCCCCAATTGCCTAAATCCCTTCACAATTGCATTCTTTTATGTTGTCCATGGTCATGTTTTTCGAATTTTGTAATAGTTTGGGTGATGTGGATATCATGTTTTACATATCTAGGAAGTTGAAATGTCCAATGGACATATGAAATTATATCATAAATCTTCCCTTTCTGTTCATTTACAATGTAGTTCATTTTAGTTATTGCATTTGATCCAACTTTTGGAAGTTTTACCTTATTAGAACTGGTTTCACATTAGGTGAACCGGTTTCTTTGGTGAAAGTGTTTAGACTGTCTAAATTGGAACAGATGTTTTTTGGTATTCAGGGTGTGGACACGATAGGTAGATGTACAACATCTTATTTATTGGCAGGGCCAACGTGTTTGTGACACCTTGTTTCTTGAATGTGGCTTATGCAAATGCAATATTAGATGCTCGCTGCTGAAAATTATGTACAAGAAAAGTGTCTAATGAATATTTCAAATGAGAAAAATGTTTTTTTGGGGTTGCGAAACCACCTTTTATGTTTTGAACTTGTCATTTTAGGTGGAAACACAAGAGATATTTTAGTTGCAAAATACAAAGGCATTTTTGTTGTTTTCTGGCTCTCAAAAAGTACCTTTTATGTTTCCAACATCTTGATAAGTCTATTAGCTCGATTGTTCAAACTTCAGACCACCTTATTTTTTCTTGGGTGAATTTTTACATTTTTGCAACAAAACATTTTGGAAACTTTTGGAAATTGAAAAAAGTGTAAATCCAACAAAAATTGCTAGAAATTTGGAAAAATGTGCCAACCTTTCAAAACCACAAAATTGAAAAAAAAACACCCTGCGTCAGACTATATTTGAATGTGGCCTAGATTGGAAATCTACCAAATCTTGTATGTACAACCCATGGACTAATCCACCTGCATAAAGTGACTTTAACAGCCCATAGTAGTCCGAGGTATAGGACAATATATGCTAAAAACCAGGTCCTCCACACACAAAATGTATCACACAATCTGCTCTTAACCTCCCTAGCAAGGTTCATGCCTGCTGTACATTGTACATTCCTCCTTGGCACTTTGCTATCCTTCGAATCTGCCTTTTGTTTCCTCAAACATAATCCCCTTATTTTTGCAGACATGCAAGCTACAAAAGTCTTCCTTAAGAGTAAACCTGGCAAAATTGTTTAGCAAAACATGGGTGAGCTGACGAGAAATGAAGTTTTAGCCCCAAGGGTTTTTTCCCCTGCTGGTTCAATGTTTGGACAGCCCTTGTTGAACCAACACCAAAATCATTTTGCTTTAAGTGTAATAGCCTAGTATGTTTGGAGGAATGTTGTTGGGTTCTTTGATTTTGAAAGGAACCTTTGGTTTTGGTCTGTAGTTTTGTTTCATAGAACCTTTGGTCCGAGTTTCAGGACGAATTTTTAAACTTTCAAAGCCTTTGGTTCTGGAGACTTCCCGAGAATTTGGAGCCCAGTGTAGGTTAAGTTTCGGTTTAATTTCATTTACATTGCACCAAACAAAAATCAATAACCTCCATAAATGTGTAAGAGAAAATTGAGAATATAATGCAATCGAGAAAACGAAATCCAAATGACCAATGAATTAAACATCCAAACTCATAATTTTTTACTCATTTAAAAAGAGGTGACCTATTTCGAGATGCACTTTTGAAAAGCCTTTGAGCACATGCATTCAAAGAAAATGAACTCCTTTTCAAAGGACAATAGCCTTGGTTTAGGTTCTTCCACTTTTAGTTTTCAAAAGAGACAATTTCAAGGTCCTGATTCAAATCCAATATTCTCAATTTCTGAACCTCTGCTCTGGATATTGCAAAACCTAACTAGAACTTGAACCTTAGCCTTCAAATAACCTGAACCTGCCAACACTGGCTTGGGAGCCATTAAATATGTTTACAAATATTCTTTGAAAACAACTCTTTCATATTTGTTATGTACTACATGATGTGGTTGACATAAGTTAAATTGTCATGTAAGATTTTCACAAGTTTATTGGACCAAGACTATGTAGCAAAGCCATGTAGTTTGATCTTTTCCAACAAAACAATGGCTAATGATCCATTTTGCATTATCACACCAAATATAATAATTTTGGTATATTGAAGCTGGATGGGACCTGTAGCCTGGCATGATGGGTTACAAAGGCCTATGCCACACTATTGGCAGTGGTATGAAGTGACATGGAAGGCTGAATAGTCCTCCCCCTTTCTTTACATGGTGTCTTTCAGTATGCCTTTAGTTAGTTTTCTTGGGTCTGTTCCTCTGTGTGGGCTTTGCCCCTTCTGGGCTTCTGGCTGTCTTGTTCTGTTCTGTTCTTTGAACTCCAGCGGGTCCTTTCAAGTGCTGTAGAAGGGCCTTTCGAAAGAAACACCTTCTTACGTCCAACTATGTGTTGGCATGACCCTTGGCTGCCATAGTCATCAACAGCCACTAGGATATCAATAAGTAGTCTATGTGAATTTGCAAAATGGATATCAACAATGGCATGTCAATGCCTGCTCTGGCCATATATGAAACTGGATGCAAGTATGAATTTGCAATGTACTTGTTTTGGCATGTTTCTTTTCCCAAATCCAATGAAGTTATGGACCAAAATTACAAATGACTTGCATTGAAATATGAAACATTGCAAGCACCAAGCAATGATCAAATTTAGATTACATTAAAGAGAAAATCTGCCACAAATGCTAAAAGGAGGCGCTCTTTAACACCTAGTGCCAATGTAAACCCTCTGATACTTGTTTGCCAATAATTCTTGAGATCCCTGCTAAAAGAGGTCTGATATGGCACAAGAAACATGAATCCTAATCCCCAATAGATAGGGGCCTCATGGAATACAGGACATGACTTGTAATCACTAGTTCTTGGGACATGCCTGGAATCATCACAAGCAGACAATGAGTAAGTGACACTCAAATGGATTGAGAACCAATATTGCATTTACAAGAGAAAATAATATCCTTGTAAACCCATGGGTTTGTTTTTGCTGGAATCCTAGAATACCATGAAACTAGAACTTTATTTTATTCAAAATAAGGTTTTCACCAAAACTAGGCAAGGATGTTTCCGTAGTTGCTTCCAACCAAAACTGATGGTTACATAAGTTACATACACATGCGTACAACACTAGTATGTAGGTTTTGAGCTTGGTAGCTTGGCCTAGTTTCCTTAAAAAGCTTGTTGTATTCCCTTTCATAAAGCACTCCAACTTTTTGTTCTTTGTTAATTTTGGTCCCTTACCTGCCCTAAGAAATCCAAAACTTTGGACAGCCTAGCAAAGAAACTTCCGGCAGATGGAAGTTACTCTCCTCTTCTCACCACCTGAAAAACTCCAATCTAGAACTTCTTACAAGTTGCTGAGCTTTATGTAGGTGAAGGGTCTGAAAATAGACCCTTTCGGATTTTTGACCCGCCCTTGGCCTCCCGGCGAGTCTCAAATCCAGAAGGGTCTAATTTCAGACCCTTCTCCTGTACATAATCCAAGGTGATCACACAAAACAAGTTAATATTCTTTTGGGGGTGGTGGGGGTGGGATGGGAACTTGGAAGGTGTCAACAATCGTCAGAAAAGAGCCTCTTTGAATGCTTTTTGTTTCCTAAATTCCAGGAATTCAAAGCCACTGAAAAGTGGAAACAAGGTGGGGGGGAGGGTTGGGAAGATGCCTTGAGACTGTCATTAATGAACAAAAGAGAGCGGATCAAAAAGTAAATCTGGACCGGGAGAAAAGATTCAGCTAAAGGGGCATTGTTCATAATTTAAGAATTTGTTGTCAAACTGAACCACACTGAAAAGTTGCTTCTTGTTGGGTATGTCAAGGGTAAAAATTGACGCAATCTTTCCATTTTATTAATATTCTGTGATACCCAGTGAGTATTTGGCAGGTACCCACTGGGCATCACGAGGAAAACAACTATGCTGGGCATTTCAAAAAATGGAATGCCAGTGACTGGGAGTGTTTTGTTTTCGAAAATGCCTTGCAAGATTTTACACTCTGTAAGTGTACCTCCAAATGCACTAATAACATCTTGGAGGTTTTTACAAGTTTTTATAATGTATTTATCTCGTTAGGATTGGATTTATAGTGGATTATTGTATGTTTACAATTGGAATGTCATGATAGAAGAATGGCAAAGGACTGCCTGTCCTACTTCAATTCCCAACAAGATGTAATCAATCTCTGACCTGTCGGTAAGTAATCCCTGGATAGGCTGATTTGTGTGAAACAGGCAGTCCTTGCAAGCAGATGACGTCCGTGGAGAATGGGTCCCCCCAACATGCAGAGCGCATTGAACATGCTGCAGCACCTGCCCTTGACTTCTTCCTCCACAAGCTTGAAGCCCATACAGATAAATATATCTGTATGTGTATTCCACTTGCTCCTTGCAATCTTTTATTTCTCTGCACTTCATTTTTCGTTTCCACAGAGCTGGAGCTGCAAGCTCTAAGTCCCTGCTTCCAATTTTATCTCAAAAACCCATCTTCTGATCTGCTGCACAGCTTCACATTTTTCCACCAAGGAGCAAGTTCCTGGCTTCCATATCTAGTTTTTGTCTTTCAAAGTTCCCTCCTGCTTCAATCTCAAAATTGCAATAGCACCTAACTGCTTTGGAATTCCCAATTCCTGACCCTTAACTGCTGCTTCAGCTCATGCTCTCATCTGTCCCCTTTTGATTCTTGACCAACCCAGCAGCTGTCTTATGAGTGAGCAGCTTCTGGGTGTTTGTTCTCTGCTTCTTTTGCACTAGTCTCGCTCTAGAAACTTCACATGAGATTCTGCTAGCTTCTGTTATATTCTCTCATGAGATTATCATCTTGGGAATTCAACTCCACAGTTTAGTGTTTGAGGATTTTTGCTGTTCCATAATTGTGCTGCTGTGTGTTGGTTGATTGTTGATCTGAGGTGATCTTCACTGAGGCAGTCTAGTGATCAAGCTCAATGGAGGGTTCTATACTAGCCAAGGCAAGGAATTGCACAGGTAAGGATGTTGGGGTTACTCCAGAGGAGCTAAAGAAGAGTACTCGGTCAAACAAATGGTTCAAGTTGGGATGCAAGTCTACAGTTGTGTCACCCACACCAGGTGCTGCTGTTTCTGGGAATGAAGCTAAGGAGGACATGAGTACTACTAGGCACTCCACTGCCCCAAAAATCCGGCGATCCAGAGCTCCACTGGTGGTCAATTACTTCCCAACTGGTGTGACTTTGTCTCTGAGGTGATGACCACCTTCAAGTTGTTTTGTGCACAAATCTGGACAGTCCAAAACCTGTTGATAATTTATTCTCAATTGTAAACTAAGAAAGGAAAACATCAATCTTTTCCTGGATAAATTTAGTCGCAAGCTGGATTGTCAGTGACTGGACCTTGCTCATGAATAGTAATAAAACCAAGTACTAATGTGTAGTGTGTATGAGAGGCTTTGTGATATCAGCAGCAAGGAATTGTCCATCTTCTCCACAATCTAGCTAGCTTAGATGTTGATTCCTCAGGAAAACATCAGCAAGGTTGATGAACAGTTGGGGGTGAGTATAAAACTCCTTCAGAGAAGATATTTACTCAAACACAGGTCAAAGCCACACAGCTAGAATTGAGTGATTGATGTTGACAAGTGTCTTGTACCAACTGCGTCAGCCCTTCACCCATCACTGTGTCAAAATAGTGAATTTGATGAACATGTGATGACCAGTTGGAGCTTCCCAAAAAGTTTGGTTAGTTTTTGTGAAATTATGTGGAGCTCCATGTGTTGCTACATGAATTCATCTATTATACAAATTTACTTTGTTGTATTAAGAAGAAAAAATGTGAACTTGAGATGTGTTGAAGAGTGCAGATCATCACATTGAGATCAAGTTGTTTCTTGCATGACAGCACAGTCTCTCCCACTTCTTTACACAATGACATACAAATTTGTGAAAACTCTCTCCTGATTGTGTATGAAGTCCAAGTATCAGTGTGGCACTATTTGAAGTTTGAACTTCATCCAAATTATTGTCTATGAGCCCTTATACTATTGCTGGTTGAGTACCCAGTTAGAGTGTTCTACTCAGAATAGGTTAATTCTTGCCATGGATTTTTTTAGAATGTGACTAAATAATTGAATTCTTTAATTCATCACAAGGGTTGAAAGAGATTTACTGGCTGTAGAAGTGAGCTATTGGATGGATATAGAATTTCCAAGCAAGTGCTAACTCTTAAGCACAGTTGCCAACAAAATACAGACCCCTAATGTTCAAATATTGTCTGGGGCCATCAGTTCCTCATGTAGTTCAAACAAAATACAGTACCATTTGAACTCCAACAGAGACTTGGAGGACAAAAGAAGCTTACTGGATACTCTAGCACCTGGGCAGGTTTCGCAATAATTATTTTCATGTTTTGTTGACGTTTTAGAAAATTTTGGACAAAATCTGTTCAAAATTCCAAAAACTCAGTAAAGAGATAATCATCACAAGGACACAACGCACTTAGAACCGTACATAGCCTGAATTCAACCTGTGTTCTTAAGAAGTAATGAAGTGTCTCTTTATGTAGACACAATATTTGCTCACATGTGAGAGGGGTTATTCTCTTAATAACAATAATTTGTCTGCTGAAAACTCAAGACTCAAAATTTACATGCTGAGGCCAAAGAATTAAAAGATAAATAAATTTGGCAGGTCCTTGCCAAACCTGCCCATGTACTACAATATAAGCTAAAATACTTTCCTTGAAATATATGAAGCACAAAAACTTGAAGCTGAACTTACCAACTTAAGTATCACAACCACCTTTTGAGCACCTTTGTAGGTCTAAAGGTGGGTCTGTCCACAACAGGGGGGGTGATGGGTATGCAATTCACTAAAAAACTCAGAAGCCTTCCCAGTTCCCAACTCTGTTGACAACCCAAAGGCCCTCACCAGCATATAGCATGACCAAGTGGCCATGAACTTTATCCATTTGGCACGATTCTAATATCACAAGAAGAGAGCAAAACAATAATCAGGTCTGCTGGAAAAAGAATGTCCAGGAACCCAAAATTCATCTCACTTTCAATTTCTACAGACTTGGTAAGGTCAATGGCATGCAGACTGTCACAAGAGATGAAAGATTTCTGCAAAAATTATCTGCACATGTACAAGTGACACACTGCCATCCCAACCTTTTCACTGCATCATGATCTGAACAACTAGGTTCCTTGATGAGATTAGTGTTTGAAAGGTGTGGTCCGATGTGAGCCTGGAAACATGATTGAGGAAAAGGCAACAGCCAGCACAAGCACAAACAAGCCTAGAACCGCGATTCTGTCCCTGTCAACCTCCCTCCACAATGTCCCTCTTTCCCCATGTTGTGACATTCCTGCAAGGTACTCTTGCTCCTGATAGACATGAGAAACACACAGTAAGATTATATTTGTGCATATTTGAATTCATTCACATTTGCAGATCTATCAACCCACAGGAGGAAACATACAAGTCCAAATCCAATCCTCCTACCCAAAAGAAGCAGTGTTCTGGCCATGAGTGACCAAGGGAGGGGTAGGACCTGTTTATCCAGAACCCCTGAAGTGAGGGTTTTGGCAGTGGCTTCCTCCAAGAAGTTCTCTGAGTTCTGGGGTAAAGAAGAATGTGAAGCCCAGTTTGGGTCACCAGTGAACCCAGCATAGGCAGCCTTTGTGTGTTTGATCCTCATCACTGACCCAAAAAAGTCAGTCACTGGCACCTGCAACAAAGCAGCAACCATCACATTCAAAAAAACTTTCAGACCAGGAATCATGAAAAGGCACATGGTATCAATTGCTGAACAAAAGACATGATTGGTGACAGATACAAACACTCACTTGGGAGTCCTTCATAAGTTAACACATTAGAAGTTATGGAGTTTCAGGTGCAGTTCAAATTGCAGTTTCCATCTTTAGGAAAACAGCGTTGGCACAATTTAAACTAAGGAGTCACAAACCGCACTGACTCATATATGCAAAGCACATTTATTTATTTACACCAAATTACATCCTTGCAGGGGCAAATAATCAAATGGAAGACAGGGAAGACCTGTATAAGTCTGGAAAAGCCTTGGTCAGCTTACCTTCTCTAAAGATCGCGAAAACAAGTCAGTTCGATAGTCCATGTGTGACATGAGTTGACTTGGGTCATAAGATTGCAACAAACTGCACTTTTCAACACAGGGATCTCATTACTTAAAACATCTAAGGCACAACACAATTACAAATAAGAAAGCTCCTCCCAAACAACTCATTCTCAGTTGTTATAGAGAAATATTAGCTCCATAGAAAAACTGAAGTTGCTATGACAGTGTACTACATCATTTAGGGTTTCTATGCAAGTGGGCCAGAATTGAGATCAGCCATGAATTCTGGATTTGCATGGCAGGAGAGGCAGATAAAACCAAACCTGTGTATGGTGGCATTGCTATGTATGTCAAGGTCCTCAAAGAATTGTAGAGTGTAATATGTGAATCGATCCACAACTGAAACGCCTACCTGCCAATCACTAGCACCACCAAGAATCTTTAACTTTCTGGAAATACATGGGAGGATTAAACCAATCCCACCAGGTGTGTGATTTCAATTGTAATCAGAAATGACCAATAACAGAAAATTCAAAAACCATCTAGAAAAACTTGATTTCAAAGCAAAAAGAATGGAATTGCTGGAGATGCATAACAAACACATACATCTGCATCAAGATGATGTGAATATGAGTTCTCTCCTTTCAGACTGCTCCCAACAGCAAGCACACTAGGTGAATATAACTGCAACCAACAATCCATGGGAGAGAAACTGCATGATTTCTCTTACAAAGATGCATTTTTCCATTTCAAAATAGAGCCTTGTTTTTTGACCTCCTATTCAGAAATAAGGATTCAGAAGGTAGTGTAAACCCATGCGTTTCAAGCCTTCAATTGACAAGAGAGGCTGCACAGCATAAAACATTGTAAAGATTGGCTTAGGTTAGATGCAATATTACTGGCGATTCAGCAAAAGGGAGTCAACTTTCAAAAGAAAGAACCTGATAGAGGCACCTGAGAGTGAAGGGTTGCTGCCTGACAGGTATCTACCATGACTAGGAGCTCCTTGTACCTAACAACAACTCCCAAATTGGGTAAGCAAGTGTCGAGGGGAAATCCAACAGAAAACAAAGGATTCTAAAAATATCAGAAGACATGAAATTGAGCAAATAGTGGAAGTAGAAAAAGCAATAAAAGCAACATTGATCAGTTTGGATATGGACCTTCTCTTCTCATGCATCTGTGCAAAAGCATCAGCAAGGTCGCGGCTCTGTATTTCCTCAGCATCTTGGAATTTGAGAAACTCATCACCACCATGACCAGTCATGTAGAGCAGCACATTGCTGCCCTCATCACTGAGCAGCCGTTTTGACTTTGGCACTGCCTCATCATGCCGACCTGTTAAAACACGAAGAAAATTCTCCACTGTAACTTCATATCCTCTGTAGTCTACCTGCACCCATCACCCAAGATGTTTTCTGAGATCAAAAGTGGTGTGTGAAAGAAAAAACAAAAAATCTTCCTTAGACCACTGCTGAAACTTGTCAAAACTGAATGAATAGGAGCCCTTGACTTAATTGAGTCATAAAGACAATCTTTGAAGGTGCGTTGGACATAACACTTGCCTCAATGTTATCACCATACAAATTCAGACGATGGTTTTCATTATTGAAGACTTGTGCAGGATAACTGTTGCGAGCATTACATGCAACATCATCAGCCAGCATCAATATGATGTGGTCATCTGGAACTCCTAACCGCTTCACTGTCCTACAGAGAAAAAACACAGACACAAAGGCAAATGCAATTAGATCAAAACAGTGACACCTTGACACCAGATGTTTGAGAGTTCTGACAACCAATGACTTCTAAATGTGATCACCAAATGTAGTTCTCAAGTCTTGTAGATAAAATGGGATGCAACAAATGATTCAAATGTTTGGTTCCAGAAAACCTGCCTGTACAAAGATAAAGTATTGGCCATGTGTCGATAGTTGAACCTGCATCCAAAACCATCAAAACTTTCTTTGAAGTGCTCAAAAGAAGATTCTGGCATCCAGATTGAACTGCCTCTACAATGAGTTACATTGGAATTTCATATGTCACCATAGCAATGGAAAACCCTAAAATGACCACCTCCATTCATGTGGCCACCAACAGACCCTGAAATTTGCAAAAGTCCTAATTCTCAACAAATTCCAGCTGACATTCAAAGCAGCAACACTAGCTGCAAGAAAACAAAAAGTCCTATTCCTTGAAACCAAGCAAAACGAACAGCTTGCCCATTGCATTTTGGCCTGAATGATAAGAATAACCCTAAATCCCCTCTCTATTCGTGACTGGCAGGGAAACTTTTTTTCCCTCCCTAGAGAACATGCGACACTGCAGCTACCACTGGAATTAGTGAGGAAAACCATTATGACCCAGCATGTCACAATGGGTACAAAGTAGGGTTGCAACATATTTGCTAGAACTGGGGCAACAGGGCTAGGGTTCAGGGAGGAGGAAAAAACCAATAGCGAGATGTGCAAACAAGAACAGCCCAGTTGTTGGTATGTGAGGCTGCCCCTAATGGGGATGCATCGCCTCCTTCACACAGAAGGAGAATTGAAACCATTGAAACCATAATCACCATCGGCCCATGCACAGGTGCAGCCAAATAGCCCATTTTTCCTTCACTGTCTGGACACAACCAACAACACCCTTCAGGTTGCTGATCTTCAAACACCCAAGCTCAATTGCTACTTGCACCCTACATGTCTACATCTCGACAACCAGTTGCCAATACCCATCAGCAATTTGCCCCTGACTTACAACATCATTCTCTCAAGAATACTACTGTTTTCTTTTCGTCAACAAAACCCCAATGAAACCCTGATCTAGGCTTTTTCTGCATCTGCAACTCCAAGAATCTCCAGAACAGAAACGACATTGATGTTCAGCTCCCTCGCCAACTCTCGACATCCCTTTTCTCGGAGTTGCAGATGCGTGGAAAGGCCTACGGACTATAAGCGCTTCCTACGAAGCTTTTCTTCTTCGCCGGAAACCTTCCTCCTAGTCTTTCTCGATACATACGTACCAGAGCACCGTATAACGTATCTCCCACAATACCTACACAAACGCCTCATACGTAGCTTTGTCATTATACGAGTACGCTTCTAGGTTTTTCTGTCAGTTTCGTAGGCTGGATGAAAAATGCCAATAAATGGAAACAAGTAGGTACCTATAAGTTTTGATCTTTAGCACGTAAATTTAAACTACTTTAAATTGTGTAAAATGTTTGAGCTTTCAGGAGCAGGGTTTTTTTTTCCTTCATCTTTGTGATGTTGAAAAGCTGGCTATTTCCCCCCCCCCCAAAATTAGTAAAATTAGTCTAATTTACAATAGTTTTTTTAATAGGATCAAGAAATTTCCCAAATGTTTTGAAAACGCCACAAAATTTGTTGGGAAAAAACAATTCACTGTTCAAGAGCTTTACCACATGTAAAAAGGTCTAATAAACGGAAATGTCATTTACCTGCTGATTGGGCAGATTTTCAGGCACGTTAAATGGCAGAATCAGCCACCTCAGCCAATTCAGCCATTTCCAATCTGCCTATGCTGCTTTATAACCTACCTCCAGGAATCTTTCTGGAATAGAACATGCCCTAGAGGGTACATTCTACCTCTTAGTGAGTCACTAGGGTAATGAGAAATTAGGATGTACTCTAGATATTTTTTGAAGGAAACAAAAAAGAACTCAAGCTCTTGATTTCTTATGATGTCATGATTTCTATTAAAGATTTTCCTGGCTTTTTTTCCACACCCCTGACTAACTAACTGCAGATGATTTCAAATAATGTGTTGTAATTTCTGAAAAAATAACAATGCCATTCAACATCCCTGGCCATTGGCCATTTCTGCTCAGGTTGAACTATGAGTTTGGAAAATTTCTCAAGGCTAACAACCCTGTCCTTGAAATTTTCCTCTTGGACAGGTCTTCCAGGGCAGAATGGCCGTGCCTACAATATTCCAGGTTTGGGTGTCCTATTCAGGCACTTTTTCAAGCTTTTTCCTAGCTAGAACAGGTAGCCATCTGCTGGATCCACTTTTGTTGCAGTTGGTGTCACTTGGAATGTGAGATTAGAGAGGGGAATTCAAAGATGGAAATTGCAATGGACCTGGCCTTGTAAGTACTCCACAAATACTTTTTACACTGGAAAACTAAGATACCCAGATAAACACGTGAAACCAGTTGCATGGAAAACCAACAAACGTATTTTTATACGTATATTCATGAAGTTGGTGACAATTACATACGAAATCAGCATCTTTCAAGCCTGGGCGATACATACTATTGGCATACATTATTTATATGCCCTCAACAATTACATACTTAATCAGCTCTAAAAATGTGAGTTGCTCTAAAAACAGTATGGATTATGCGAATTTTAATTTGCTCTCGGATACCCGTTCCCCTGCATTTAATTAAGGCCACTACACATACACCTGTAGAAGACAAACTTCCATGCCTCTACAAATACACCTGTAGAAGACAAACTTCTGTACTTCTACAAATCCACCTGTAGAAGACAAAATTCTGTACCTCTACAAATCCACCTGTAGAAGAAAAAATTCTCTACCTCTACAAATCCACCTGTAGAAGATCAAAATTCTCTACCTCTACAAATCCACCTGTAGAAGACAAAAGTATTATACTTCTGTATCTACTCTCATGTACGTAGTAGCCAGGTCCAAGAACTCAAATACAACATATATACGTATTCGTAGCCGCTTCGAAAACGCAGCTATGTCGAAGAAATCCCCTCCCAACTTGTATCGGAAAGTACATAGTATATATACGTATTCCAGTACTGTATTCGTACGTAGAAGCAGAGTAGTCTAAGCATAAGTGTTCCGCGATGAGCTACGATGGCCAGTCGTCGTCGTCCCAGATTGCTGCACAGAAGTAGTACGCGAGTCGCGGATCCACAACTCAGAGCGCTTCTTGATCTTCTTCACGCGCTTGAGTACTTTCTGGGGTTGCACATCTCCCGTTACTGTCACTCTCTGGTTCGACTGATCACATAGTACCCCTTCAACACCTGCAGAATACCCACAAGATTCATACTTCTAAGATTTCAGGTTGCACCATCGGGAATTGCAGGTAATCCCAATTACAAGAAGAGCAGAGCTTGAGATTATACTAGAGTTATGCTCTCAGGTTTCCTCTCAGGCCTCATCACTTTTGCAAATGCGAGTATGAGATTACTGTAATCAAGCGGCTCATCGCTTTGAAATGGCTCTGCCCATTCCATGACATCCATAACCTGACGATAAGTATTCAACAATATACTAAACTGGAAATGCATGGTGATTAGGATGGTGAAGCCCAAGTGGGTACTCTAGTTAGTATGCCGGAATTTTTTTTATCGTGGACTCCACATGACCTTAGAATGTAGGAATATCAAACTTTGGCCTATTTCTGGGTGCATCACAATGTCTCTACCCTGAAGGCCACAGAGCCAATAAACAATTTACCGCGCAAAGGAATAGTACCCGAGAAAGCAAGCATGATGATCAGGAGCTTACCATCCATGTCCATGAGTGATTCCTTGACTCTCTCCTCACATCTTTCGCAGCACAGTGGCACCCTCAGTTCCAAACGAGTCTGCAGCAGAATCGCCGTGCCGGCAGAGGGTTAAAGACATCCAGGCAAAGAACTCTGACAAACTCCCACTTAAACATTGGCAGCATAGGAATCCCATAGGAATCACCAAAAGCAGCATGAAAGATTATGAACTTGGAAATCAAGAGAATCTTTCCATGTACTCATTTTTGAAGCTTTTGGGAAAAGGAAGTTCCTGTACCGGAAGACTAGTCTTGTGGCGAGATCCCGTTTGGTTGCTGAGAGAGAGTTGCTGACTAGTGCGGCTGGAAGGATCTACAGTGCTGCTGCTCATGGAGTATTGGCGAGACGAGTTCTGATTAGCTGTATTAGTAGCTGGAAGAACCTCAGCAGCTTGACGAGCTGAAAGATGTCTGTTTGCAGGAGGAGTGACCTGTTGCTGCACCTCGTCTGCACGGCCAGCTGCTGAATATTGCAAATGTGGGCTCATCGAACGCCTGTCCGTGTAAGTCATAGGCACTAGGGCCTCGTGACCGCGAGCTGATGACTGCACTAGTTGATCATGCCTAGTGTCTGTATGAGCGTACTGTCGATGAACCTGGTCATGATGATCACGAGCTGCAGGTTGCATATTGTATTGGCTTGAAGCTCTCGATTGACTAGCGTCTGTGTAAGTGGGAATCATCTCGTGATGATCGCGAGGAGCAGCTGGTTGCATGTATCGGCTTGCTGTGTACTGACTGTCTGTGTAAGCACTAGGAAGATTCCGGTAATCACGAGCAGCAACTGGTTGCATGTATCGGTTTGCTGTGTAGTATTGCCGGTGATCTGTGTAAGCACCAGGAATCATCTCGTAATCATGAGCAGCTGCTGGTTGCATGTATCGGTTCCCTGGGTAATAATAATGTGTGTCTGTGTAACTCGGAATCTCGTAATCACGATCTCGTTGCATGTACGCGCTTACAGGGATATGGCTGCTATTGCCAAGCACCCAGGTTGGCTCGTTCTCGCCATAGAAAAGCTGCACAATGTCAGCACGCATGACATAGTCTCAGTTTAAAAACACTGGAACTCAGAAGATCAAAACAAGAATATACACCCAAATCACACGAAACTGGTATTGTCACTGTGAAGCTGCCAACTTGATTGACTACAAAATGTGCCCAAACAGAAGCAACCTTTTCTCATGTGTGATCCTCTCTTCAAGTTCAAAATGACAGTGGTCGACAAAGACAGGAATTGTGCAAGAGAATTATGATGACATTACCTCAGCCATAGACATCATGTTTGCTGGCGTGAAATTGAATATTATCAAGCCTTGTTTGAAGACAGAATAATATCCTGATCAAGCTAGAAGAAGCTGCAGGCAGGCAGGCTAGTCCCTCCCAAAAAAACCTTTTGATCTAATTAGTATGTACCCAAAACTCAAAACAGTTGGTAATTAATTCCACACTAAGAAAGCAAATAACTTCAGGTAGAACTTATACTAGACTCTTGATCAATCCCAGCTAGAGATGAACTCCTCTGTTCAATCGATCATATCTATTGCAGCTAAAGGATGTCCAAAGGGTGTAATAGCACTGGTGACGGTGGGCATGGTATAAAAAGCGAGAGAAACTGGATGCAACAAAATGGATTTGCAAATTTGGAAACAATTTGCACATGACCAGACTTTCGAAGCAGGATTGTGCAGACTAGAAGAGGAGAGCTTAAAACAACAACAGTAGTGTAGCAATGGATCCTACAACTTGTCCAGAACACTTGTGAAAGCTGAGATGGTATGAAAGATATGGTAGAGAGGAAGGGGGTGGGGAGTAGAGTTAAATAGCAGCAGCAGCAGCTGCTGTTGCTGCAACAGATCAAGCTGAACCCAGTACTACTTGGGCAGCTACAAGCTCCAAAGCTGCTCAAGTGGGTCTCTGAAGTTGTGTAACCAAAAAATTCTCGCTCTTGCCCAAGAGAATTCAAGGGCCCGGGTGCTGTGGTCCGCTAGCTGGTCCCCTGCTAGTTACGAGAACAACGCATTCATCCAGCTGCAGCAGACTTGTACTGAGCAGTAAAACTCTGAATGCGGATTGTTCCACTTCGCGGCACCATGGGCCTTCCCTGGAGTCGGGCACTAAGTTCCATAAAACAAAGTCTGACAGAAGGAGAGAGGGGAAGGTGGGGGGGGGGGGCGGCGGCGGGGAGAGTGGGGCTGGGCATGGACTCTTTTCTCTTCAACAATAGTTTGTCTTCAACCGTAAAGTACTAGCAGCAACTTGGAACAGCTTTTTAGGAAGACAAATTAGACTGGGAATCAACTTGTTGGGAAGCCCCACCACCTCAAGAAGGCTGGAGCTATTGGTAAGTTGGCACGAGTCCACTGAAGCTGTTTAGCAGACATACCTGAGTCCTGATGAGTGTTGGCCGGTTCTGAACCCTTTTTTAAGACAACCTCCAATCTTGGTTTTGGCACTTAAAAAAAGTTCACAATGTTGCTAAGTTCTTCAGGTGTGGGCTGAAGCCCACTTCTTCAAATTTTTAAACCCTGTGGTTTCAGTTTGGGGCACATTTTGTCAAATTTGAGAACCTCTGGGATCCCGGTTCCAAGTTTCAAGATCAGATTTGGTTTTATGTTTATATTAAACACTCCTCAAGATTGGAAATTGTATAGGTAGAGAGTTTTACATCTGAGGATTGGATGGTTACTAAGTTCTGCAACTTATTAATACTAATCATTTACATAGAATTAAGTTCAATCTACTTGCCAACTCTTTAAATAAACAATAAAAAATCAACTTGCCTACTTAATAAACTTGAGACTATGTTCAAGAGCTGTTTCTCAGGACTTTGGTTTTAGTTTTGATTCTATCTCAAGACTAATTTCATTGTCTAGTTCTTGTGTTGATTCCATAAAAAGGGTGTTAGTTTGGGTCTGGGTTACAAACTGGCCTAAACTTGAACTCTCAGATTTTTTGGGGTTGCAATTTGGGGATTCTGCCAACACTGGTCCTAAGTCCTAACTCTAGGATGGGCTTCGATAGCAACCCATCACACCCATTTCTCACATCCATTGTTTTTTTTCTTGTCAATTTTGTGATGTAGCCAACGTATGTGCTTAGTAAGATTTAGCCATATTTGGTGTAAAATGAAATATGAAAGAAAACAAAGGTACAAGCATCCTTCTATATATTTGGCTACCTACGAGAACCAAATATAAGAATTTGGTGACTTTCATTAAATTTTTAAAAAAATTCTGGTAATTGAAAACCCAAAAATCACGTCATTTTCATATTTTGAATTTTTACCCAAATTGGTGACCATTAATTGGTAGATTTAGCCACTTTTGGTTGTAAAATGAAATATAAAAGTAAAAAAGTTTGAGCACCTTTCTATATTTTTGCCTTCCAACTGGAATCAAGTATAGCCTAGCGATATTTTTTAATTTTCTGAATTATGACAATTGAAACCCTCCAAAATCACATTCATTTTCATATTTAAATTTTGAGTTGGGATTTTTGGCTAAAATTTTCCAATAAAAAAAAGGATGGTAATTCGATCATATCTTTTTGTGGTGATTTTCTTTTTAAACAGAAAAAAATGAATGAATGATGGATGTTTTTGAGGTTTTCTTCATCATCTCTTCAAAACAAAATTAAAATATTTGCCAAATTTAGACATAGGTTATACAAGGAATACTAGAAAATATGTACAATCCTTCCATACCAGGGTTTTTATTTTCCAATTTCTGCTTCCACATTGGTGGCAAGCATCCAAACAAGGATGTAGAGTTAAATGGTAATCAATCATTAGGACTTGTCCCCAAAAAAAAAAGAAAAAAGAGACCTTTCTATAATCTGCATATCTACTATAGCTAGAAATAGAGATATGATGAACCTAACCCAAAATTGCTCCTTTTTTATTTTTTATTTAAAAAAAAGAATCTTGTGACAGAATAACCCCTTTTTCCAAAAAACTTTGGCAATAGTGCAAAATTTGGCGAAAAAGAAACACACATTTTCAAACGCCTTGGCATTCATTGCTGTATCTTTATGGGTATCCTTGCAAGTGAAATTACTTTATAAAGCTGAAAAAGAGACCCTGCTTCCAGCATGATTAATTTTTGCAACCTTCTTACAAAGGCACTGAAAATTTGGGGGAAAATAGCCACTGCAAACATCATGTGCATTTCAATCCTGTTGTCAGATATTTTGTTTATGGGAATTCTTGAGGAGGTACCCCCATTCCCACTTCTTGTCTCTCTTCCTCTCCCCAAGGAAAAAAAAAAGAAAAAAGAGCCGTGTAAGTTGCATGTTTAACCATTCCCAAAAAAAAAATGGAGCCATGTGAATTGCATGTTCAACTATTGCATTGGCTGCATGCAAATTTTATTACTAAAACTAATTTCCACTAATTTCGGCCTGAATTATTAGCCCTTGCAAAGAGCTGGGGTACCTGGGGGAGGCTCCTTCACTTCATGTCACTACTTGTCATTGGTTGCATGGAAATTCTATCCCTAAAATTGGCTGTCACTATTTTTGGCCTGGACTAATAGCTCTTCCTAAGAACACCCTACCTATTGTGATTGTACCCACTTTCAACTGATTTATCGTGGGTCCATGGCTACCAAAATATCTTATCATCATATCTCTTGTCATCAGAGGTGATAGTGGGGTTGGTAATTTTGTGGAGTTCATCGTTGTACACAACTGCGAGAGAGACTCGAGAGATCTGCTGGCATTCACTAGAGCCGCTGCTGCTCTCAACATGAATTCATCATAACATTATGTCCCCACAATTCATGACCCTTCCATTAGTCTAGGTCAAAAATAAGTGACGAACACATTTGGGAATACAAATTCAGTGTGGTGTGACTCGGTCGCACTATGCAGATGCATGTTGAACTCGTGTTACATAGATAGAAGGGTGTACTTAGGGGGGAAACAATGGTCCTGGCACAGAATTCCATCTGCACTCTTTCATCTTCCTCATTGGAATGCTACCCAACTCAACTACCAACTTGCCCTAGGTCCGTTCTTTTGGGAATGTCCCCATGCTGCTGGGGCCTTAACCTACACATGATCAGCTGCAAGGTAAATTTCACTGCCATGTTGCATTCTGATTTGTTCTTGAGACGAGCACTATTATTTTTTGATAACTACCTTCTTCTTGAATAAGATGAAGTAATTTACTTTTCATCCATGGAGAGCTCCTTTTTGTCTGTGAAGAGGGCTGGCGGTTATGAGACATAACGGTCAGCTCAATTTGCTGTCCCTATTGATTATGTTTCACAACTAGCTTGAGACCACCGGTTACTGAATATAGATTCAACATTCTCATGGGTGAAAGCATATTAAGGTGTAATAATTTTAAGCATATATGAAAAATCATGATTGCCTATATTATCATTAGAGAGGCAGTGTGAAGACATGATATTTTAAATCATACAAATTATTTTATAAATTATGATTAGAAATTTATTATAAAATAATTCTAATCTTAGTTTATTTTATGGATAATTTAAATTTAAAATATAAGCTTTTAAATTATTATTTTCATATAAAAAAAGATTCAATAAAAAAATCATAATTCAAAATACATAAAAAAATTTGATCATCAATTTTTTTTCTTTAATATCAATGTTATCACACAATATTATCATTGAATCTTTTATTAAAAAAAAGAAATTATATGTAAGTGCATGAAGTCCATATTCATTGATTGTGGATTGTTTTAAGTTTTTGAATATTCTTTAAAAAGTTCATTATGTTATGACAGTTCAAAAACTACTCCAAAAATTCATATAATGTGATTATAATATATATATTATTCTAGTATTGAATTTTTTCTAGCTTAATCATTTTTATTTAATCACATGGTCAATTACAAATTTCAAAATCTTACAAAAATTACCTTATCACAACATTTTAAGATTAATCTAATGTGTTTTGACCCCCATGCCTCAATTATATTTAGTAGTCACATTCTTTCACTAGTTACCTAGTCCATAACACCTTTGGGTGGGTAGTTTTTAAAGAAAAATTTGGAATATTAAAAAAAAAATTTAATTAATTTCCTTCCCAAGCTACCCCTCTTTTTGTCCTTCGTAGTTTATGGTGTGCTAGGATCATAGTTTGAATTAAACAAGTGACATTTTGTTCTGATTTTTCTATTGCTTCGTCAAACTTATTGATAACCCTTTTGAATTGTGTTCATAAGTGAATAATTGCTTGCATGGATGAATCATGATCCAAATGGCATGGTTCACTAATAGTATTTTCATACCTATTGTTAAAGTAATGGTAATTACATTTCAAGAAAATGTTTAAATATTAGCATCCACACCTAATGTTATGGTTACCATTAAAGATGATGTGGCATCTAAGTTCTAACAAGGCATTCAATGGCAACACATTGTTAATAGAAGAGGTAAAATAACAAAGAGTGGTAAAATGTCACTAAAGCAAAATAAAAATAAATTATGCAAAAATGTTCAATTGTTTGACCCAAAATCAATCATGTAAGTCTATGGTAAGTTAAAAGCTTTGAAAACTTCTATCATGCACAAAACCCAAACATCATTGCCGAAGTTTATTAGCAAAGCACCATTGTTAGAGCTTTTTGATTCATAATGCGACTATAATTACGCCATCACGAGAACTTCCTAATTGTAATGTGATTATATTTATGCCATCACCAAAACCTTTAGTTGCAATGGAATTTGGACACGAATATAAGACACCATCATGGAAGCTTCTTCATTGTAGCGTGATTGCAAGTACACCATCATAGAGCTTCTTGATTGCAATGCAATAACAAATACCCCATTGTCAAAGCTTTCTGACTGCAAAGTGACTTCAAGTATGCCATCATTGGGGCTTCCTGACCATAACATCACTTCTACAAATGGATAAAAAAAGTGCAAACATTGTCATGGCACATAAAAATGTAGAAAATCCAGGTACTTAGAAATTTCAAGTTCATTAGGTCTAGTCAATTTCATGAAATCAATTTAGATTCATTAAAAAAAAATTTCATATGCAAAAAGTTTGGAAACTCATGTGCATGAGAAAGAGAATGCAAAAATACAACCAAGAGGTAAAGCTAGATCGCAAGGTAGAGGTGGTAAAATCTAAGCGAGGTGTAAGAATGTTGTTGCTCTTGAAGTGAAGTTTGATTCCACCTACAAATTGAACAATGCAAACAAATCTTTCCAACCAAATTGGGAATATCACATACAAAGTTTGAACAAAGATCTATGAAGTTAAGCATAGACTACTAAATGCAAAGAAAATTGCAAATGTGAAGATGATAATGTGAAAATGAGTGAATATTGACCAATAAACCAAGTCTGCAAAGTGACAATATGAAGATGAATGAACAACAAATGAGTAAATAACTAAGTACTAAGCAACTACAAACGTGAAGATAATGATGTGAAGATGAGTGAATGCAAAAAACAAACACAACAAAATGAACCAACAACACAAGATGGTAGAGTTTTAACTTCTTGTTTCTTGCATCATCACACATTGTGATACAAGTTATGTGATGATGAAAGTTTGTGTTGAAAGTTTGTGTAATTTTGTGCCAAAACTTTGCTTCAATAATTTGTCACCACTTTCATCATAACCATTGAAATGTTAGTTTTAAGTTTAATTAAATCGGAACGCAAGATTAAGTTAAATGATTTTTAAGTTAGTAACCCTAAAATTAATGCTAGTTTGACATTAGGTGTAGACACATGTCTATACCTATAGTATTATGTGAATGTGTTAATATTAAAGTTAGGGTTTTTAAAAACAAACTAAAACCCTAACGTAAATTAATGTTAAGGATTAAAAATGTTAATTGACTAACATTAGGTGTGAACATATTTTAAGCCTACCTACCTGCTAGACATTTTGGATGTGGCCAAGTGTCATTGGGCAGAAATGTCAATTTATTGTCCTTAGTAGTACAATTTTTAAACAATCTATGGTTCTTAGGTGCAAGCATGGTAAATTAGACCACAAATGTACCTTATAGCATAAATGAAAAATAGCCATCAAGTATGTTTTAATATATTGAACTTAAAAAAACTATTTGGTTCAAGGATTAATAATTTTTTTTTTTTCAACTTTGTTGACTTTAACTAAAGATGACACATTTAAAATAGGTTTAAGTGGATTCACGGGAATTCAAGCAAAGCTGAAAGTATACTTTATACCCTTTAAGTAGGTTGTAAGTAAATGAAATATTACATTTGAAAAAAAATTGAATTAGTGGGGTCCTAAAATGCACTTGTGGCTTTTCATCTTTTTCACATTCTAACAAAAATATATTTAGCTTATAGGGTAAAAGTAGGTTTTTAAAAAAAAAATACAAACAATTTCAAACCTACTTGTTACCTACTTTTATTATATTAAAGTTCTTCAAATTTTATATTCAATTTACCATAAACTCAATGGAGGTATAGATGTTTTCAAAATGAAAGAAAAAAAACTTTTCAATTTACTTTCTTGTGTTTTTGTAAAAAATTGTCATATTCTTAAAAGGGATTTTAGGTAGATGTAGTTTTTGGTTTGATTTACCATGCTTGGACCCTCTTCAATAAATTATAGCATGGTAAAATATTAACCTAGATGGTTTCTAAGGTGGTTTTGAACACCCGTTCATATTTGTACCCAAATCATATAACTTATAAATAACTTCAAATATGCATATTCATATGAATCATCCAAGGTTGTAATAAAGTTAATTAAATTTAATTAAAATTTATTTGATTACAAAAATAATAAAAAATCTAGTTTTACCTTTGACTAAGTTCAATACTTTATTTCACATCACATCTAGATTTATTTTTTTGGTGGCAAATTTTCGCCTTGGGATGACAAAAAATTTGAATTGTTGTAAGAAATTTATTTCTTTTAGTGTAAATTCGAAATTTTTGCTAAAAACATGAAACATTTGAAATCAGAAAATTGAAGGAAACAAAATCATGATCACAACCTTGTAAAACTTCTTTTGAATTTTGCTCCCAAAACCATATCATAGATCTACAAAAGGAAATTCCAACTTATTATGATTCTTACAATGTAGATAATAGAAACCATTGAAGTAAATTCATGTTCAAATGAATCATTATCCATAAATACCCTTTTGATGTGCAAGGATTGAACTATAACATTTTCTTGTATGCATTTTGATAATGACATTGAACATAAAACACCATCACAAGATTACCCTCTTTGATTTTATTTTTTCACATTCTAGTCAAACCCCTTATATTACTTAACTTATAAGAACCATGCCAAGGTTTAAGCTACATCTTGTCCAATTCATTTAGTTACTTGACAACCTATGTCATAATGACTTGTCCAATATATTGCTTAGTAGCTTTTATTATTATTATTATTGTAATGTGTCATTTCCCTTCAAATTTAAACAATTCATTGTTTCGATTTTTTTGTTTCAGGTGCTTTTGCAAAGTTTCATATAAAATTAGAATCTAAGATAGATTTTTAAAATGTTATTTCCTAATCATTTCAATGTTTTGGTTCTATTTACATGTTTTGCTTCATGTTTGAACTTTCAAAGATGAAATCATAATAAGGGAACCATGACCATAATTTCGTTTTCAAAAGTCTAGTCTTTTTTGTCCTATATCCATTTGTAACAAAGAAAGTGACATGGCATACCAAAAATATTATCCTCCTGGTATTAAAATGTAGACTTGGCCTTTGGGTAAGGATATAGGATTGTTTCTCACCTTTTTCATCCCTTTTTCACCTCTAACCTTTTTTAATTTAAAACAAAAAATTGGTAAAACTATGCATGAAAACATAAGAATGTTTTAGAACAAGTGAAATAATAGTTTATTCCATATTAATTATATATTGATGCATCAATTTAAAATCACAAGAGATAATATAACATGTGCATTTACTTAAGAATTTACTTCACAAAGTTAAAGCAAAATGTGATTGCCAATTTTATCATAAATCCCTTGGTTTTACATTTGAAAGATTTTTTCCAAGACCTCAAGTCAAATGTTAGACAAGTGGCCCACTTGTTTTTAAATGTATATTTTAAATTCACAATTACAATTCTTATTTACTATGATTTGATTATGTCTTTTTATTGCTTTTAAATCTTTTTTGCAATTTGTGAAAGTTGTATGCAAGTTTTAGATACAAAGTCAACCTCGCGGCATTTTGAAACTAAACATATAAACTTTTTAATTTTAATTTTTGCTTAATTTAACCAAAATTCAAAACAATGTCATCTAAAAGAATAATCAATTCTACAACTTTAGCTCCATCTATGTCTAACTTGGTAACTCTACCAAATGCATTTCTAATAAATCATTCAAGCATGAAACTAAGTGTGGTGAATTTGTGCACTATAAACTCGTGGTAGTGTGTGGGAGTTACTTTGTAAGTAATGTGGAAAGGAATTTAAGAACCTCATCTATGAAAAGAACTGAAGTTCAAAGAACATTGTTTGTTGAATTTAAAATTAAAATATTGAAACTTGTGGAAAAGAGAAATGGAAAAGAAATTTTATTTAAATGTGTTTAATGAATTGTTTCAACGACCTTTGATAAATGTTTGGAATTTGGAAATCAGAGAAAATTAGAGCTTAAATAGAAAAATGATTACATTATTTCAAGGATCATGTAATATTCTCAATGTTACAAGATTTATAACTTTCAAGAATGGATATCAGCTGTTACAAATTATGGCATATACTCCTAACTATGTAATAGTTGCTGTAAAAAAATTGCAAAGTAATTTATTTTCCAAGTTTTAAATGATCTGTTGAAGAGTTGAATACTATAAAAGCTATTTGAAAAGACATTGGTGTTTTCAAGTACATGTCATTTATTAAACATTTTGAACCTAATAGTTTATAACTTCTCAACTTGTTAGTTACAAACATTGAATCTAAAAGTTGTAAATTCATCTTTTTGGGTTGTACGAGAAGGAACATCACACTTTCATTCTATTGGGAACATCAAATTTTTAAAATAAAAAAACACTTAAATAAAGATTTCATTAAATATTTTTTTAGTAATTACATTCATCAAGTCGTCTAAAATTTGAAACTTAATGATATCAAGAAAATTTTAATGTTTTAAATTGTTACATTTTTAAAAATTAAGAATATAATGATGATTGATTTTGGAGCTTTTTAATTAAGAACAAAAGTTTGAAACAAGTTTTTTTCCTTTGGGGAAATAAAATTTGAAGATAATTTTAATATAATTAATTGAATAGGTATAACTTAGTAATGAATTTTCAAAGTTCAAAAACATATTTTTGAAAGGCCTCGATATATATATATATATATTCTCATCTTTTTATTCCAATGAACACTTTAGGCCATATATTTTGATATGCAATGGTAAACATGGGAAAAAATAAATTTATAATTAAAAAATAAAAATGAAAAAGGTTAAGAATATTATTTCACGTTTTACTTGAGATGGTTTTTAATGGTACAAGCAAGGATGGGTTTCCTTAAGTCATCTTACAAGTTATAAACTAATAACAAGTAATCTTACTCTCATAATGCCTGAATTTTTTAATAATTAAAAAAATTCTCCAAAAAATGATAATAAACATAGAATGGGAATATTGGGTAACGTTTGAAAAAGAAGAAAATTGAAAATGTTTGATTTCACTTGTACTATTTAATTTTTGAAATGTCAAAACCAAATAACTATTCTTTTGAAAGCTATAGATTTATATAAATCTTCATATAGCTTCTTGATTTTGCTAAGTTTGACCATGGGGGAAGAACTATGAACAAGGGTATCAATCAATACAACATGTAAACATGATGGAGGATAATTTAATCAAAAAATAAAATAAAAATAAAACTAGGTTTTGCAAGATCATTGTGTATTTAACATAGTTTGAACATTATGAAGGTATGGTATCAAAGGTCTTGAATGGGAAGATTGAGAGCGAAGCTTGGGGAAAACGTAGGGAAGTGATAAGAGGATAATATTCAATAACAAAACAAGATTGAGAAATAATTGGCTTTTTCCATAAGCATGAATGCTTTATTTGAAGGTCCTGTTACATTTCTTGATGCTAAAGACTTATCAGCGCATGTATATGGTGGAGTTCCCACAGCTGAAAAACACCTGACTTGCAAATATCAGTGTGTGAAATTGTAAAATTTGGAACATTTTCAAATTCGTACATCGCAAGCATATGAGCAAAATGCGGCTAGACTAGTTTTTTGTAGTATTTTATGACTTAAAGAGAAAATTATGGATCCTTCATTTAGTGACCCTAAATCCAAGAAAACGTCCCAGGATGAATGAATAGTGATGAAGAAAAATAAAATTTATGAATAGTGTTTGTGTTCACATTCTTCTACTATGGATTTTACATTCATAGACTAGTATATACGTATGTTCCAAGAAATTTTTTTTAAGAACATATTTTTCAAATAACCTTGTTCTCCATGTCGATTGACCTTGGCATCAAAAGGACAATCCAAAATCCAGAGAAATATCACAAGAGCACTCTTTTCATACACTATGGAATATGTCGAGCCCACAAGGGAAAGACATGTTTCTATCAGGTGGTACATGGTGATACCAGGTCTTGTTCCAAATTGTAGTGGGTGTTTGTCAGCTTCGATTCACACATCACTCCAGTTTTCTGCATTGTACATTCACATCACAAGTGGAACCAGCAGACCACGTGTCCCACTTAAGAAAAAACCTACAAAAGTACCTGAATAAGACACCAAAACCTGGACTTCACCGGACATAGTCGCTAGGGTTATGTGTTATGTCCTATAATTCCCTGTTATATCAGACCAGATGGTGCACAGGAAATCATATAGGTAGGTGCAAACAGACATTCCCACCGAAATGTGTTGCGGTGTCTTCAAGCTTTTGGGCATTTCTGTTTTCAGGACTCAGACTTGGAAACATAGGGGACATGGTAATATATTATGCTTCATTATTCAAAAGAGTGAGATACTGCTAATTTGTGCACAAGATTTTTCACATCTCAGTCCTGAAATCAGACTCCCAGATAGAGATCTCAAGAGTGGGAAGTCAAGTTCGATACAATTTTTTATGGTGTTGTTGCAAAGCTTTGATCTTGACCTCAAAGAGAAGACATTCTGCTGTTGTGGTCATAAGCAACTGTGGTTTGAGGTTGGAGTCAAGTTACTGGATCATGTAGGCAACATAATATAAAAAGCACGTTCATGTATGTACTATGTATACAACAAAGTGTAGACCCCAGATCACACACCAATGTTAAGGTTCCCGGAAGACTAGATCAGGATTGTCATTTATACAGCTTATTCTATGAAGAACTCTGATGTTAATTATAATTGGGGAGGCAACTTGGGATATTTTGATGGATTTGGAGGGTTGATGAAAACAAAATATATGATGTACGAGTGATGTCTCCCTTGGAACTCTCAATGCTTTACGGTTCACAAAAAATTAGGTGAACTGCTACAAACATGCACAACTTTCGACCTCAAAGCAGATAAGCCACACCTCTAGTTGGCACTAGAAAACTGAGTATAGCTATAATGGTGAATATTTTGGTTTGCAGCTCATTCATTTTGTATATAAGCACTTGACAACTTTATGGGTAAGCGGAGAGTTGACTGCATCAAATGGATGTAATCACATCCAGGACACCAATCTTTCAACTGGACTGAGATACACTTTTGCCTGTCAAGTGTTTTCAATGACTGGAAATTGCAACTTGGAATTTCATCTCATCCGAGTGAGAGTTAAAGAGCATACTACCTAGGAACGGTATAGCTTAAGACCGTCTCCACCTACACTCCTCTTGGCCTCTACCACTGTTCACCATATCCAACATTGAGTGTTAATTCTCTCCCATCCCCAACCATAAATATAAAAAATTGGACAACATAACATGAAAGACTGTCTAAATGCCACCACATGGGCCAATCATTATGACTGGCCAATCAAAATCAGTCACTTTCTTTTCCTGACATTTTTGGAGATCACTATTACATATTGTGCAAATTTACAGGTCCAAAGTCAGTTTCACACTAGTTAAAGGCTGTACTTCATTCGAAGTTGTTGTATAGATGACAAAATTAAGCTGCTGGAGAGCAGCGTTCAGTATGTGACCCTGCAAAAATATTTCTCACATCCAAGTTTAATAGTTATTTACTTTTTTCCAACCCCGCCCATAAAACTGAAACTGGGACTGCAAACATGTGGGAGACTACTAATTGTGACCTACCTGGACCAATCAAACTATGTAGCCAATCAACAGCAGGTCTCAATCTTTGCAGTGCCTTCTACCAGCCTCTGCATCAGGTGAAAAAATGCAGGGCCAAAACCATTTTGCTGAGCCAAAGAGGCATATTTTGACTTTCCTCATCTAATTTTCTTTTGCAGGAAAACATACTGAGCGCCGGTGCAGGTGCTGTAATACTCAACCTCCCACACAAATGTAACACGACTAGGTGAAGATTAAAGAAGGAACAGATACAAAATTTGGAACCTGTGGAAAAAGCCCTAGAAGTATTGCTAAATGTGCATATGAAGCACATGATACTGCTTTAAGAGTATTCCATCCCTGGCTATTTTACTATAACCCTGGCTGATGACCGCAACTACCTTTCTGTGGATACTCACAAAGCAGTTGCAGTGATCGACACACTTTAAGAGTATTTCGCTCCCTCCGATGTTTTACAAGGCTCTAGTCTCTATCAAAAGTCACAACTTACAATACTACAGATATTGCAAAACAAAAATTCACTAGAAATGATGGAGGTGATCTGACACTTTTGAAAGGAGCGGGGTGCAGACTCCAAAGAAGAGGAATTAAAGTAGACTGAACCCAAGATCTCAGTTGCCAAACAAAGGCCCACATGTCACAGCACTCTACCCCCCCCCCCCCCCCC
>Ga0116227_10002148_pt1 | contig 45043 bp, 40 predicted proteins | sample S1TSphgellanicum_FD_89693 | JGI IMG/M metagenome (GOLD analysis project Ga0116227, IMG submission 89693) | Host-associated microbial communities from peat moss isolated from Minnesota, USA - S1T2_Fb - Sphagnum magellanicum MG | ecosystem: Host-associated > Plants > Peat moss > Unclassified...
ACTGCTCCTCCCCGCAGGGCTTCTCAGGGCAATCACGGCGCCTCAATCTAAGTCGGAAAGACCCTAATCTCGGGCACCCGCCTTGCAGTTCGAGCAAATTTCACAAATGCGCTGCGCCGGCTGCCTGCTTGGGTCAGAGGAAAGCTGGACCCCGGATCAAGTTCGGGGTGACGCGTAAATGTTTGTAATTATCGAATCATTTCCCAGACTAGTCGACAATCACTCACGCAAACTTGTTGTCACGCGGAAATCCGTTCGGCGGCAACCGCCCGGCCGCGCCGCGCGCGACTTTCCATGGCAGCAGGTCCTTTTCGCTGCGCGTGCGGCCGCTGTCGCCGCCCATTGGCCAGGACAGGCCATCCTCGATCCGCAAAGTCACGATGTCGGCCATGCCGCCGTCGCGATAGCGTTGCAGCGTGACGCCCTGACCCTTGGCCAGCACCGGCACTTCGCTCAGCGCAAAGATCACCAGTTTGCGGTTGTCGCCGATCACCGCAACATGGTCGTGTTCGGCGGCGATTTCGCGCACCACGGTCAGCTTTACGCCGGGCTTGGTCGCAACCACGGCGCGGCCCTTGCGGGTTTCGGCCAGCAATTCGTCCATCTCTGCCGCAAAGCCGCGCCCGGTGTTGGCCGCCAGCAACACTTGCCCGCCGGCGCGATAGGCCAGGACTTTCACGATCTGCGCATCGGGATCGATGTCCAACATTGTGCGGATCGGCTCGCCAAACCCGCGCGCGCCGGGCAATTTGTCCGCGCCGATCGTATAGAACCGGCCGTTGTCGAGCGCGATCAACAGCTTGTCGGTGGTCTGGACGTGCAGCGCAAAGGCCGGGCCGTCGCCCTCCTTGAATTTGAAATCGCTGTCGAGCGGCACGTGGCCCTTGGCCGCGCGAATCCAGCTTCGTTGCGACACGATCACCGTCACCGGCTCTTTTTCGATCATCGCGTCCATGTTGAATTCGCGCGTCGGCGCGGCTTCGGCCATGGTGGTGCGGCGCCGGCCGAGCGGCGTGTCGGGTCCGTATTCCTTGCGCAGCGCCACCAGATCGCGCTTCAGCCGCGTGCGCTGACGCGCCGGGCTTTCCAGCAGCTTGTTCAGATCATCCTGTTCGGCCAGCAGCGCATCGCGTTCGCGGCGCAACTCCATCTCTTCCAGTTTGCGCAACGAGCGCAGCCGCATGTTGAGAATGGCTTCGGCCTGGCGGTCGGTCAGGTCGAATTCGGCCATCATCACCGGCTTTGGCTCGTCCTCGCCGCGAATGATCTCGATCACGCGGTCGAGATTGAGATAGGCGATGATATAACCGCCCAGCAGTTCCAGCCGGTTGGCGATCTTGTCCAGACGATGCGTCGCGCGCCGCACCAGAATGTCGATCTGCGCGATCACCCATTCCTGCAGCAACAGCTTCAGCCCCAGCACACCGGGGGTGCGTCGCGCATCGAGCACGTTGAGATTGAGCGAAAACCGCGATTCCAGCTCGGTCAGGCGATAGAGCGATTCCTTCAGCAAGTCGGGATCGACATTGCGGCTTTTCGGCACGAGCACGATACGGATCGCGGTGTCGGACTCGTCGCGCACGTCCTCAAGGATCGGCAGTTTCTTGTCCGCGATCAGCGCGGCGATCTGTTCGATCAGCTTGCCCTTTGGCACCATGTAGGGGATTTCGGAAATGACCAGTTGCCATTGTCCGCCACCCAGCTTTTCAATGCCGGTCTCTTCCCAGTTCCCGGCTTCGTCGCGACCGGTGGAAAACCGGCTGCGCACGCGGATCGCGCCTTTGCCGGTCAGATAGGACTGGCTGATCGCCGCCGGGCTGTCGACCACCACGCCGCCGGTGGCAAAGTCGGGCCCGTGGAAAACCTCCATCAATTGCGCGTGTTCGACCATCGGATTGTCGATCAGCAGCAGCGTCGCATCGACGATTTCGGCGACATTGTGACTGGGGATCGAGGTCGCCATGCCGACCGCGATGCCGGTCGCGCCATTGGCCAGCAAGTTGGGGAACATGCCCGGAAAGATTTCCGGCTCTTCCTCTTCGCCGTTGTAAGTCGGATGGAAATCGACCGTGCCTTCTTCGAGGCCGGCCATCAGTCGCGCCGCCGTCGCGGTCAGCCGCGCCTCGGTATAGCGATAGGCCGCCGCGTTATCACCGTCGATATTGCCGAAATTGCCCTGCCCCTCGACCAGCGGATAGCGCAGCGCGAAATCCTGCGCCAGCCGGACCATCGCGTCATAGACCGAGGCATCGCCGTGCGGGTGGTATTTGCCGATCACGTCGCCGACCACGCGCGCCGATTTCTTGAACGCGTCGGTCGGGTTCAGCTTCAGTTGACGCATTGCCCAAAGCAGGCGGCGATGCACCGGTTTCAACCCGTCGCGCAGATCGGGCAGCGACCGCGCGGTGATCGTCGACAGCGCATAGACGAGATAGCGTTCCGACAGGGCCGCATCGAACGGCGCATCGACAATCGCATCAAACGGATCGGGCTCGTCCCGGGTCGTACTATCCTTGGCCATCGTCGCAGGACCCTATCACCCACCCCGGCGATGGCAACCGGCGGAACACCGCCATCGCCCGCTTATCCGGGGGAAAACGTCACCGCCCCTGCATGTCGCGCGCTTCTTCGGGGATGCGCACTTCCAGCCCGTCGAGATCGTCGGCCAGCACGATCTGGCAGGCGAGCCGGCTGGTGCGGGTGACCCCTGCGGCCAGATCGAGCATGTCTTCTTCATCCTCGACCGCGCGAGGCAGGCGGTCGAACCAGTCGGCGGCCACGACCACGTGGCAGGTGGAGCAGGCCATCTGCCCTTCGCACGTGCCTTCCAGCGGCATGCCGATGCCCTGCCCCAGTTCCAGCAGCCGCTGGCCGGACTGCCCCTCGGCCTCGAACTTGCGACCATCAGCAGTGACAAAGCTGACTTTCACCATCCGTTGCGTATCTCCTTTCTGACGCAGACCTGTCACACCGACAGGTCTTGCGCCCGCGCTGCGGCGATGATTGCCGCAATCGCCTCATCGAGATCCTCTTCCGAAGTATAGCGCCCGAAACCGATCCGGAGCGCGGTTTTCGCATGTCTGTCCGAAAGTCCCAGCGCGCGCAAGACATGGCTGGGTCGGCCCGATCCGCTGGCGCAGGCTGATCCGGCGGAAATGGCCACAGTGCGACATTCCGACAACAGGCGCCCGGTATCGAGCCCATCCAGCCGCACATTCAGATTGCCGTGCCAGCGCTGCGTTGCGCTGCCGTTCAGGGTCCATCCGGCAAATCCGGCATGGGCCCTTGTCCACAACTTGTCCACATGTACCGCATCGCTTTCCCACAGGGCCATGCACAGGGCCGCCGCCGCCCCGAACCCGGCGACCAGCGCCGGGCTGAGCGTGCCCGAACGCAGGCCACCCTCCTGCCCGCCGCCCAGCATCAGCGGATCGATGGCCACCCCGTCGCGCACCCACAACGCGCCGATCCCTTTGGGGCCATAGAGCTTGTGCGCCGAAATCGCGATCAGGTCGGCGCCCCGGGGCGGCGCAATCTTGCCCGCGCCCTGCACCGCGTCGCACAGCATCAACGCGCCCGTCGCCCGCGCCCGCGCGGCAATCGCGTCGACCGGTTGCACCGTGCCGATCTCGTTGTTGACTTGCATCACCGCGACCAGACCGGTGCCCTCGGGGATCACCACCCCGGGATCGACCAGCCCCTCGCCATCGACCGGCAGCACGGTCAGCGCGGGATCGAGCGCCCGCGCCGTATCGAGCACCGCCGCGTGTTCGATCGCCGACACCGCGAAACGCCGCGCGGCTGTGCCGCGCAAGGCCATGTTGATCGCCTCGGTCGCGCCCGAGGTAAAGATTACCCGGCCGCCCGGCGGCAGCAACGCCGCGACCTGGTCGCGCGCCACCTCGATCGCCGCCGCCGCCGCGCGCCCGGCGCGATGGGGGCTGTGCGGATTGGCAAAACCGTCGCTGCCCGGTCCGCCCAGCCAGTGCAGCATCGCCTCGCGCGCTTCGGGCGCCAGCGGCGTGGTCGCCTGATAATCGAGATAGATCATGCCCGCGCCGCCATCGCTTGCCACGCCGCGACAAAGCGGTCGATGTCCGTCGCGCGCGTTTCCCGTCCGATCGACACGCGGATCACTTCGCCCGCGCCGTCCACCCCCATCGCCGTCAGCACATGGCTGGTGCGCAGCGATCCCGAAGAACAGGCGCTGCCCGCCGAAACCGCAATCCCTTGCGCATCAAGCCGGATCAGTTGGGCATTGGCCGACAGACCGGGCAAGCGACAGGCGCCGATCGTGGCGATGCGCGGGGCATCGGCGGCAATCACTTCGCCCCCACCGGCAACAATCGCCGCCTCAAGCTGTGCCCGCAGCACGGCCGCGTGATCGAGCCAGTCGCGCCCCGCCTCAAGCGCGGCGGCCATCGCCAGCACGCCGGGCAAGTTCTCGGTGCCGCCGCGATAGCCGCGCTCCTGCCCGCCGACCGGCCGCAACAGTGCCCAGTCGCGCACCAGCAGCACGCCGATGCCCACCGGACCGCCGAACTTGTGCGCGGAAATGGCGATCAGGTCGGCATCGGGCAGCGGCAATTTGCCCGCGCTTTGCGCGCAATCGGCCAGCAGCACCCCGCCCGCGTTGCGCACCGTCGTCGCCAGCGCGTCGATCGGCTGGATCACTCCGGTCTCGTTGTTGACATGCTGGATCGCGACCAGGCCCCGCACATCATCGCCGGGCACCACCAGCCCCGACCGATCGACCTCCAGCCGCACGGCGTCCCCGGCATGGCGCAGCACCGCCTCGTGCTCGACCGGCGACACCGCGACCAGCGGTGCGTGCGCCCTGCCGATCGCCAGCGCCAGGGCCTCGCTCGCCCCGCTGGTCAAGATGACTTCGCCGGTCCAGCCGAGCGCGGCAGCGATCCGGGCGCGCGCATCCTCCAGCGCCGCGCGCGCGGCGCGACCGGCGCGATGCGGGCTGGACGGATTGGCCCAGATCGCAAAGCCCTGCGCCATCGCCGCCGCCGCCTCGGGCAGCATGGGCGTGGTTGCGGCATGGTCGAGATAGATACCGGGATCGGACAAGATGGTTCCTGCTGTAATGATTGCTTTCGCGAAGGTGGTTTCTATATAGCCATCGGATCAATTCCAGTGGGTTGAATTTATGACCCACAGCGGCCCGTCCGGAAATCCGGTGCGATGCCGCATCCCGTCGCGTCAGGAACACCAATGCCCGCAGTCATTTTTCCCGGTCCCGAAGGTCGCCTCGAAGGCCGGTTTCAGCCCGCCAGCCGCAGCCGCGCACCGATTGCCATGATCCTCCATCCGCATCCGCAGGCCGGCGGGACGATGAACGACCGTATTACCCAGGCGCTGTACCGGGCGTTTGTCGCGCGCGGATTTGCCACCTTGCGCTTCAATTTTCGCGGCGTCGGCCGCAGCCAGGGCAGTTTTGACAACGGCATCGGCGAATTGTCGGATGCCGCCGCCGCGCTCGACTGGGTGCAGCAGATCCATCCCGAAGCGTCGAGCACCTGGATCGCCGGCTATTCGTTCGGCGCGCTGATCGGCATGCAATTGCTGATGCGCCGCCCCGAAGTGCGCGGCTTCATCTCGGTCTCGCCGCCGGCGAACATGTACGATTTCAGCTTTCTGGCGCCTTGTCCGGCCTCGGGCATCATCATCCAGGGCGTCGCCGACACCGTGGTCACACCCAATGCGGTGCAAAAGCTGGTCGACAAGTTGCGCACGCAAAAGCACATCACCATCCATCACGACGAAATCCCGCGCGCCAACCATTTCTATGAAAACGAACTGGACGACCTGATGCGCGCGGTCGACACGTATCTCGACATGCGACTGTCGCCGGATTGCCTGATCAAGTAGGGCGCACAGGAATTCTTGATTCAAACAGACCCGCTCATCCCGAGCTTGTCGAAGAACGCACGCAACAGACCGGGCAACCGTCTCGCGCATCCTTCGACAAGCTCGGGATGAGCGAAACCGGTTGAAAAATATCAGTATTCACACATTGAACTCACTGCGCCAGCGGCATGGCCCAGATCGCGACATTGCCGGCGATCACCAATGCGGCGATCGCCATCAACACCGCCTGACGCCGCATCCCGCGCCGCCATTGCATGACCGCGCCCAGCAACAGCGCCACAATCCCCAGCACCGACACCGCGGTCAGGATGTCGAACACGGTTCAGCCCTTGCGCAAGGCACGCAATCGCGCGGCGCCGCGTTCGCCCAACAACGCGGGGATGTCGCGCCCGGAATAGAACTCGTCGAATGCCGGGATCGCCGGATCGAGCGCGACCCAATCCAGTTTGCTGCGGGTCCAGATCTGCGCGGTGGGCGGGCATAGCGACGGGTCGTCGAGCGTGCCCGTGCGAACGAACGCCACCGTGTCGCCCATTGCGCCATAATGGCTCCACAACGTGGTATGGCATTGCGGACAGCGCACCACGGTCTGCCCTGCCCCACTCGCCGAAGCGAGATGATCGCGCAACGGTTCCGGCCCATCGACTTGCAACAGCGTGGTTTCGATCGCGGCGTTGACGGCAAAGGCGCTGCCGACTTCGCGCTGGCAATCGGTGCAGTGGCAGCAGTTCACCGCATATGGCGCAACGGCGAGGCGATAGCGAATCGCGCCGCACGCGCAGCCGCCGGCCGCAAACACGGTCATTGCTGCGCCTGTGCGGCCTGCTGGTCGCGGGCGGGCGCCCATGCGCGGCCGGGCATTTCCTGGCGAGGTGGCAGATCGGGGCGCGGCGGCGGTGGAGGCTGGGTCATCGGCGAATTGTGCCCGGTCGGGCCGATCGCGACAAGCCCCCCATCCATTTACCCCGATTGTCACGCTGCGGTTAACGTTTTGCGCCTCCTTTTGAACACGAAGAGCATTGCAGCGGGACGCGCGCGCGTATAGTCGGGCGGGTGATGACTGACACGACGCATTCCGCCGGCACACTGTTGACCGCCCCCGACACCCGGATCGACGTCCGCGAGACGTTCGGGATCGACATCGACCTCAAAGTCCCCGCGTTCAGCGCGGCCGACGAACGGGTGCCCGATTTCGACGCCAACTATGTGTTCGACCCGGACACCACGCTCGCCATCCTTGCCGGCTTTGCCTACAACCGCCGGGTCATGGTGCAGGGCTATCACGGCACCGGCAAATCGACGCATATCGAACAAGTCGCCGCCCGGCTGAACTGGCCCTGCGTGCGGATCAATCTCGACGCGCATATCAGCCGGATCGACCTGATCGGGCGCGACGCGATCGTGTTGCGCGACGGGTTGCAGGTGACCGAATTCCGCGAAGGCCTGTTGCCCTGGGCACTGCAGACGCCGACCGCGCTGGTGTTCGACGAATACGACGCCGGCCGCCCCGACGTGATGTTCGTGATCCAGCGCGTGCTGGAAACCGAAGGCAAGCTGACGCTGCTCGACCAGAACCGGGTGATCCGCCCGAGCCCGTGGTTCCGCCTGTTCGCCACCGCCAACACGGTCGGCCTGGGCGATACGTCGGGGCTCTATCACGGCACACAGGCGATCAACCAGGGCCAGATGGACCGCTGGAACATGGTCGTTGCGCTCAACTACCTGGCCCCCGCCACCGAAATCAAGATCGTCACCAACAAAGTGCCCAGGCTGGATGACAAGACCGCCGCCAACATGGTGCGGGTGGCCGACCTGACGCGCAAGGGCTTTATCGGCGGCGATATCTCGACCGTGATGAGCCCGCGCACGGTGATCGGCTGGGCGCAGAATGCGGCGATCTTCAAAGACGTCGGCTTTGCCTTTCGCCTGACGTTCCTCAACAAGTGCGACGAGACCGAGCGCGTGCTGGTGGCGGAATATTACCAGCGCGTGTTCGGCAAGGAATTGCCCGAAAGCATCGCGCACAAGGCCTGATCGCGCAGGGCCCGATCAGCCGCCTTCGCGCGCCTGGCGGGATCGCGCGCCTTCGCCGGCCTTGTGCTCGCCTGCGGTCAGCCGGGCGATAAAGGTGTGTGCCGATTGGTGGTAAGGCGGCACCGGGTTCTTCGCCGCAATCCGGGTGATCGGCAACACGCCGGCCGGCATCGGCCGCCCGGTCAGATAGCCCTGGACCTGCTGGCAGCCTTGCGCGCGCAGACGGTCCAACTGGCTTTGATCCTCGACTCCTTCGGCGATGGTCGCCATCTTGAGCTTGCCGGCAAGGTCGAGCACGGTTTCGACAATCGCCGCACTGTCGCCGGGATCGTTTGACTGATCGGACAAGTCGGTCACGAAACAACGGTCGATCTTGATCTTGTCGAAGGGGAAACTGCGCAGATAGTTGAGCGACGAATAGCCGGTGCCGAAATCGTCGAGCGCGATGCGCACCCCCAGACTGCGCAACCGGTGCAACACGCGCAACGACTGTGCCTCGTTGTCGATCAACACGGTCTCGGTGATTTCCAGCTCGATCCGCGCCGGATCAAACCCGCTCGACGACAGGGCCCCGATCAACTGCCGCAGGATTTCCCCGCCGCGCAGTTGCAGCGCCGAAACATTGACGGCAACGGTCAGTTCGCCCGGCCAGGTCGCGGCTTCGGTCAGCGCTTCGCGCAGCACCCATTCCCCGATCGGCACGATCAGCCCGCTTTCCTCGGCCAGCGGAATGAAATGCCCCGGCTCGACCATTCCGCGCTGCGGGTGGTTCCACCGCAACAGCGCCTCAAACCCGACGATCGATCCCGAGGCCAGCTCCACGAACGGTTGATAGAACAGTTCGAACTCGCCATTGGCCAGCGCCAGGCGCAGCGCGCTTTCCATCGCCTGGCGGTCGGCCTGCCCGCGCAGCAGGTCCGCCCGGTAAACCGCGACGCAGCCGCGCCCGTTCATTTTCGCTTCGTAGAGCGCCAGATCGGCCGCGCGCAGCAATTCATCGCCGCTGCTGCCGTGCAGTTCGGCCAGCGCGATGCCGACGCTGGCCCCGACATCGAGCGTGCGCAGGCCATAACGGATCGGTGCCGACAGCGCGTTGATCACGCGTTCGCCGGTCGCTATCACCGCCTCACGCGATGCGGGCGCATCGATCAGCACGGCAAATTCGTCACCTCCCAGCCGCGCCACCAGATCGTTCTGCCTGATCAGGCCCGACAGGCGCCTGGCAGTTTCGACCAGCACGGCATCGCCGGCGAGGTGACCGCCGGAATCATTGACCAGCTTGAACCGGTCGAGATCGATGAACATCACCGCAAAGGCGATCGGCGCATCGTCGGCCCCGGCACCGCGCGGCAGACGATGCACCGCCTCGTCGAGCCGGGCGTGAAATTCAGCCCGGTTGGCAAGATGGGTCAGCGCATCGTGGTTGGCCAGAAACCGCACCCGGCATTCGGCGGCATGACGATCGGTGACATCGCGGATAAAACCGCGAAAGCCGGTGTGGCGGCCGCCGGAATCGAACACCGCACAGCCCGACAGCAACCACCAGCGCTGGCCCTGCGCGGTTGTGACGGGTGCGACCAGTTCGCGAAACGGTTTGAACTGCTTGGCCAATCGACGGATCTCGTCGCGTTCCGGGCCCGGATCATAAAGTTCGATCAGCTTGCGGCCATTGATCGCCGATGCATCGCGCCCCGCCATCCGGCACAACCGTTCCGACGCGTGGCGGACCAGCCCGTTCCGGTCGGTTTCGACCAGGCAATCGCTGCCATGTTCGTCATATTGGTTGAGCAGCAGTTGGATCGTTTCGTTCGCGGTGTTCAGCTTGCGCGTGCGCAGCCGGCGCGTGGCGAACAGGTAATAGAAATTGAAAATGCGCAGATGCGCGCTCAGCGCCTGCAGGATCATCAACGCAATCAGCATACCGGGCATGGCACCGGGCCGCAACAGCAAGCCCATGGTCATGGCCGCACTGCCGAGCACTTGCGAAACAACCGCAGCAATCGGCAACGGGAACTGTGCATAGGCTTCGACGCCATAGGCCATCATGAACGCGATCACGACCATGGTCAGGCGCGATTCGGGCACCAGCACGATGGTCAGCCCGCACAGCACCGCCATTGCCACGGCGCGGCACAGCGTGAACCAGCGCCAGCAGGCGACCATGTCCTGGCGCCCCATCTGCACGCGCGGCCGGGCAACCAGCGCAGCGATCAGCAAGGCAGTGACCACCCCGGTGGTCGCGACGAACCACGTCTGCCAGATCCCCCCGACCCACAGCAGGATCAGCGCGCGCAGCGCTTCGTATGGCACGCCGGGCAGCGCATCGAGATGGTTCAGCTTGCAACCGGCAAACCATTCGCGGTCGCCATCATCGACGTCCTGGGCAATCAAATGGCCCAGGACGATACGATGACGCAGCAGGTTCTGGTGCGGCTTGGACAGCAACGATAACCCTTCCCGCCAGGTTGGGTCACTGTACCGACCGACCGCTTCCCACCAGGCCGGGCAAAATTACCTGCTGTCCACTTAACAGGCGGTTACCCTGGCTTCAGCCGTGCGGCACGATCAGGTATTTTTCGCCTGTCGCGCGCGCGTTGTAGGCCAGTGCCGCCTCGCGGCTCAGCGCCTGTTCCAGCGAGATACGCGCCTTGTAGCGGCTGGCAAAGGTGGTGGTCAGCTCGTCACGCACGCGCTGACGCAGGCGTTCGGCCCCTTCCGCGCCGATTTCCGCCAGGAACGGCGTCAGCAGAAACCCGCTCAGCGACCAGGCAAAGCCGAACGTGCGGTTGAGCACCGTCGGGCCGGTATCGAGCATGCCGTAAGTGTACATTTTCTTGAACGTGTCCGAACCATAACGGCTGAACGCGGCGCCCTTGCTGGCGACTTGCTCCATCGCGCCCAGGATCTGGCCGACCAGCTTGCCTCCGCCGATCGCATCAAAGCCCAGCGTGGCCCGGGTCGCTTCGATCGCGGCAACCAGATCGTCGTGGAATGTGGCGCTCGACGTATCGACGACATGTTCGGCGCCGATGCCTTTCAGCAGCGCGACCTGGGCGGGCGAGCGCACGATGTTGACCAGCGGCACGCCATCGGCCTGGCAGATCCGCACCAGCATCTGGCCCAGATTCGACGCGGCGGCGGTGTGCACCAGCGAGCTGTGCCCTTCGCGCCGCATCACTTCGACAAAACTCAACGCGGTCAACGGGTTTACAAAAGCCCCGGCACCCTGTTCGGCCGTCGCTGCGTCGGGCAGGACGAGGGCCGCGCGCGCATCGACCAACCGGTATTGTGCGTACATCGCGCCAGGGATCACCGCGACCAGCTTGCCCAGCAGGGCCTGCGCCTCGGGCGCGTCGCCGGCGGCGATGACCGTGCCGGCGCCTTCATTGCCGACCGGCAATGTCTGGCCGAGACGCGCATGCATCGCCCGCACCGCGCCCTCGGGCATTTTCGCGACAATCCTGCCGGGGGAAAATTCTGCGCCGGCAATATCGGCCGGGCCGAACAACAGGCCCAGGTCCGACGGGTTGATCGGCGCCGCCTCGACCCGGACCAGCACCTGGTGCCCGGTCGGATCGGGCAGGTCTTCATCGCGCAGTTCGACGATCAGCCGACCGTCGGATTCAAGCGTCGATACCAAATGCCTGTTCGCAACCATGATTTGTCTCTCCCGCATACTTTGCAGACATGAAATAGAGCCCGTCAGGTGGCGCATTAAGTCCCAGTTTGCAACGGTCTTTCGCATCCAAGGCGGCGGCAAGATCGGCTCGGCTCCATCGACCGAGCCCGACCAGCGCCAGGCACCCGACCATCGATCGCACCTGATGGTGCAGAAAACTGCGCGCGGCGGCGGTAATCAGCACGCGATCATCCTCGCGCCGCACATCGAGCCGGTCGAGCGTCTTGACCGGGCTGGCCGACTGGCAATGCGCCGACCGGAACGTGGTAAAATCGTGGCACCCGACCAGCACCTGCGCCGCATCGTGCATCACCGCGACGTCCAGCGGCTTGGTCACTCGCCAGGCCCGCCCCGATTCGAGCGTCAGCGGCGCGCGGCGGTTGATGATGCGGTATTCATATGCGCGGCCAAGACACGAAAAACGCGCATGCCAGTCATCGGCCACCACGCGGGCCGCCAGCACCGCCACCGGCTGTGGTTTCAACTTGGCATTGATTCCTTCCGACAGGCGAAACGGATTGAAATCGCGCGACAGATCGAAATGCGCGACCATCGCGCGGGCATGGACCCCGGTATCCGTCCGTCCGGCGGCATGCAGCGAGACCTCTTCGCCGGTCACCGCGCGCACTGCGGCTTCAACCGCCTGTTGCACCGTCGGGCCATGCGGCTGGCGCTGGAACCCCATATAGGGCGATCCGTCCCATTCGAGCGTCAGGGCAAAGCGCGGCATCAGTTCAGCCTTGTGCCGGCAGGGATTGCGCGCCCGCGCAACAGTGCCGCCGTGTCCATCGCCGGTCGCCCGGCGCGTTGCACAACGGTGGGCCGCAAAGTGCCCGCACCGCAACCGATCGTCAGCCGGTCATCGAGCACCAGGCCCGATTCGCCCGCACCATCGACCACTTGCGCCGCGAGCACGCGATAGCGTTCGCCATCGAGTTCAAAGAACGCCCCCGGCGCCGGTGCAAAGGCGCGCACCCGGCGTTCGAGGTCGATCGCGGGCAAGGCAAAATCGAGCCGGCTTTCCGCCTTGTCGATCTTGGCGGCATAAGTGACCCCATGATCGGGCTGCGGCACCGGGGGATGGCCGGCAAGATCCGCCAGCACCGCGACCATCGCCCGCGCGCCGGCCCCGGCCAGTTCGGCGGTCAGATCGCCGGTCGTCTTGCCGTCCACCGGCGTCACGACTTTGGCCAGCATCGGTCCGGTATCCAGCCCCCGTTCCATCTGCATGATGGTCACACCGGTTTGCGCGTCGCCCGCCAGAATGGCCCGCTGTACCGGCGCCGCCCCGCGCCAGCGCGGCAGGATCGAGCCATGGACGTTCAGACAGCCGAGGCGCGGCGCAGCCAGCACCGCGGGCGGCAGGATCAGACCATAGGCCGCGACCACCGCGACGTCGGCCTGATGCGCGGCAAATTGCGCCTGTTCCGCCGGCCCCTTCAGGCTGACCGGGGTCAGCACCGCGATTCCGGCTTGTTCGGCTGCAAGCTGCACCGGCGAAAGTTGCAGCCTTTTGCCGCGCCCGGCCGGACGCGGCGGCTGGCTGTAGACGGCAACCACGTCGTGCCCTGCGGCGATCAGCGCACGCAACGTGGGCACGGCAAAATCGGGGGTTCCCATGAAGACGACGCGCATGGGCAGCAACAATCCCTTTTCCACTTTCGTTTTGACAGCACGGCCCTATCTGTGCGCGCATGGCATCGCAAGAGATCGAGGCATTGGCCAACGCGCTGGCCCGCCTGCCCGGACTGGGCCCCAGGTCGGCGCGACGCGCCGTGCTCTGGCTGATCAAGCGGCGCGAAACCGCGTTCGCCGGGTTGGTCGAAGCGCTGGCGAGCGTGCGCGACCGGCTGGTCGAATGCCCGATCTGCGGCAATGTCGACACCACCAACCCCTGCGCGATCTGCGCCGATCCGCGCCGCGATGCGCGCGCGCTGTGCGTGGTCGAAGATGTCGCCGATTTGTGGGCGCTCGACCGGGCGCGGCTGTTTACCGGGCGCTATCACGTGCTCGGTGGCCGGCTGTCGGCACTCGACGGGGTCCGTCCCGAAGATCTGAATATTGCGGCACTGCTCGACCGGGTGGCAGCGGGCGGGATCGACGAAGTCGTGCTGGCCATGAATGCCACGCTCGAAGGGCAGACCACCGCGCATTACCTCGCCGAACGGCTTGAGGCCTATCCGGTACGCCTGACCCAACTGGCCCATGGCCTGCCGGTCGGCGGCGAGCTCGACTATCTCGACGAAGGCACGCTGGCCCAGGCGTTGCGCGCGCGTCGTCCGGTCGGTTGATGCGCGCACCCTTGCGAGTCGCGCCAAGGCTGATTATCTAGCGCCCATGGCTATTCGCGAAATCCTCGAAGTTCCCGACTTGCGGCTCAAGCAAGTGTCGAAACCGGTCGAAACGTTTGACGACGACTTGCGCGCGCTCGTCGCCGACATGTTCGAAACCATGTATGACGCGCCGGGCATCGGGCTGGCCGCGATCCAGGTCGGCGTGCCGCTGCGCGTGCTGGTGATCGACCTGCAACCCGACGACCCCGACGCCGAACCCGAAGTGTGTACCGCGCACGGCGGCCACAGCCACACTCACCAGCCGACCAGGCGCGAGCCGCAAGTGTTCATCAACCCGGTGCTGTCGCCCACGACCGAGGAACTGTCGGTCTATAGCGAAGGCTGCTTGTCGGTGCCCGAAATCTATGCCGACGTCAGCCGCCCGCAGGCCATCCACGCCCGCTGGCAGGATCTGGACGGCACTGTCCACGAAGCGGACATCGACGGCCTGCTGGCGACCTGCCTGCAGCACGAAATGGACCACCTCGAAGGCATTCTGTTCATCGACCACCTGTCCCGGCTGAAGCGGGGCATGGTGCTCAAGAAACTGGAAAAGATCCGCCGCGCGGCTTGATCGTCGGCGTTCCGCCCGGTAAGTTCACGGTTCGTTCCGTGACTGGAGGGGTGTTTTCATGGATTCGTTGAACCTGGCCGTGCTCGCCGTTGTCGCGCTGGTCATCGGCCTCGCGCTCGGCTGGGTGCTTGGCGCACGCCCCGTCGCCGAATGGCGTCGCCGCGCCGATGCCAACGAGGCGACTGTCAAGCAGATGACGATCGAACTTGCCGGCCTGTCCGAACGGGTCCGGCAGGTCGATGCGATGGCCAGGGAACTGGCTGACGTCCGCCGCGACCGCGATGCCCTGTCCCCGCGCCTTGCCACTGCCGAGGCCCGCGCCGCCGATGCCGATCGCTTGCGCGCCGAACTGGCCGAGACGCGCACCGCGCGCGAGGCGCTGTCCGCCGATCTGGCGCGGCTGAATGCCGATGCCGCCAATTTCGAAGAGCAGAAGCGCCTGCTGCTGGCCGCGCAGACCGAATTGCGCAAGGAATTCGAAAACGCCGGCAGCAAAGTGCTGGCCCAGGCGCAAGAGGCGTTCCTCACCCGCGCCCATGCGCGCTTCGAGGAAAGCGAGCGCAGCCAGAATGAGCGGCTGAAAACCCTGCTCGCCCCGGTCGACCAGCGCCTCAAGGCCTATGAGGAACAAGTGGGCAAGCTGGAAAAGGACCGCGTCGACGCGTTCGGCAACCTGACCGGCCTGATCCATTCGATGCGCGACGGGCAGGAAGCGGTGCGCGCCGCCGCCGCGCAACTGGGCAATTCGTTGCGCAACGGGCCAAAAACGCGCGGACGCTGGGGCGAACTGCAACTGCGCAATGTGCTCGAACAATGCGGTCTGTCCGAACACACCGATTTCGTCACCGAACACTCGGTCGACACCGACGAAGGCCGGTTGCGCCCCGATGCAATCGTGCGCATTCCGGGCAACAAGCTGCTGGTGATCGACGCAAAAGTGTCGTTGAACGCCTATCAGGACGCGTTCGAAGCCGACAACGACGATGCCCGCGCCGCCGCGCTCAAATTGCATGTCCAGTCGATGCGCAACCATATTCAGACGCTGGGCAGCAAGGCATACCAGGGCCAGTTCGAGGATGCGCCCGACTATGTGCTGATGTTCGTCCCCGGCGAACATTTCATCGCTGCAGCGCTGGAACACGATCCCAACTTGTGGGATTTCGCGTTCGAACGCCGCGTGCTGCTGGCCAGCCCGACCAACCTCGTCGCGATCGCCCGCACGATCGCGCAAGTCTGGCGCCAGGACGGCCTCGCCCGCGAAGCGCGCGAGATCGGCAAGATGGGCGGCGAACTTTACGAACGCCTGGCCGTCGCCGCCGATCACCTGAAGCGCGTCGGCAGCGGCCTTGAATCGGCGGTCACCAATTACAACAAGTTCGTCGGCAGCTTTGAACGCAACGTCCTGTCCGCCGGCCGCCGCCTGCGCGACAAACATATCGAGATCGGCAAACGCGAAATCGAAGAAGTCGCCCTGATCGAAAGCGCCCCACGCTATGGCGCTGCAGATGCCGAACCGGCGGTACCGGTGCCCATCGCGGAGTAAGCCGCTGCCCTAACCCACCATCGTCACCCCGGACTTGATCCGGGGTCCAGCTTTCCTGTTCGATCTGTTGCCGGCCTCAACCCACAGAAAGAAAAAGAAAAGCCGGATGCCGGATCAAGTCCCGCATGACGATGACGAGGTGTCGGCAAACACTTGCATTCGACTTATTCAAACCCGGCCAGCACCTCATAAGACAGTACCGCTGCTGCGACCGCCGCGTTCAGGCTGTCGGCCCGGCCCTTCATCGGCATCGTCACGCGCAAGTCGCAGGCCATCTCGTACTCTTCGGGCAACCCGCGCGATTCGTTGCCGACCATTACGAAGCACGGGGCCGAATAAGCCGCACCGCGATACGGCACCGCTTCGCGCAACGAGGCCGCCACCAGTTGGCCGGCCCCGGCGCGCAGCCACCCGACAAAGTCCGGCCAGCGCGCCTGCGCCAGTCGCTGCGTGAAAATCGCGCCCATGCTGGCGCGCACCGCTTCGACGCTGAACGGATCGACGCAATCGTCGATCAGGATCACGCCGCCGGCCCCCACCGCATCGGCCGTGCGCAACATCGTGCCCAGATTGCCGGGATCGCGCATCGCCTGCGCCACCAGCCAGATCAGTGCGGCGGCGCGGTCGATCTGACCAAGCCCGGTGTCCCATTCGGCAAAGACACCGCACACCGCCTGCGGATTGTCCTTGCCGGTGACTTTGGCCAGGATATCGACCGGCACTTCGATGACGTCGCCGCCGGCCGTTGTGACCGCCTGTTCCAGATCATCGAGCAACGGATGCGGATCGCGCCCTGTCGCCATCAGCAGCAGTTCGGGCAAGCGCCCGCTTTCGCGCGCATCGGTCAGCAGACGCAGACCCTCGGCCAGAAACCGCTGCTCGCGCCGGCGATGCTTCTTGTCGCGCAGACTGCGCACGAACTTGATCGTGGGATTGGAAAAACCGGTGATGATCTTGCGCGTCATGGCGAGGTCCAAAAGCCCTCCCCCTCAAAAGGGGGAGGGTTGGGAGGGGGTTTGCCAGGATTGAGCGACACGCGACAATGCCGCCGCCGTACGTCCCTCCCCGTACGGGGAGGGACCAAATGTGGTCAGTCCTCGCCAAAACCGTCCTTGATCAGGCCTGCCAGCTTCATCAGGATCGCATCGGCTTCTCCCGGTTCGCCGGTCACCGCCAGATCGACGCTGTCGCCCTTTGCCGCGCCGAGCATCATCAGACCGAGGATCGACCCCCCGTTGGCATCGGTTCCGTCCTTGGCCACGGTCACGTCAAACCCCGCCGGCAATTTGGCCACGGCATTGACGAACTTGGCACTGGCACGCGCGTGCAACCCGCGCTGGTTGACAATCTTCACGCGCTCACGCGCAACATACACCTGACTCACCATCGATCACGCATCCTGCCCAAGAAATTCGGAAGCGATCGTTATGTAATTGCGCCCCGCATCGCGTGCGGCGGCGGTCGCTTCGCGGACACCCATGCAGGCCCGCGCCTTGGCCAGGCGGATCAGCATGGGCAGATTGATACCGGCAATGACTTCGACTTTGCCCGCCTGCATCAGCGAAATGGCCAGATTCGAAGGCGTGCCGCCAAACAGGTCGGTCAACACGATGACGCCCTCGCCGCTGTCGACGCGCTTGATCGCATCGGCAATTTCGCGACGACGTTTTTCCATGTCGTCGTTGGGGCCGATACAGACCCCGGCAACGTCCGACTGGCGCCCGACGACGTGTTCCATCGCGTGGATAAACTCGTCGGCCAGTGCGCCGTGGGTAACAATAATAAGACCGATCATGACCCGATTTCGCTCCGAGGGGTGACCCGCATCGCACGAAGCCGCCATTGCCAGCCCCCAAAGGCAGGAAATTCATGGCTCCTGCCTGTTCGTCGGGTTCGGACAACGCGCGCGACCATCGCGCCTTGCGAATCTGTAAGCTTCAGGATCGATCCTTCCCCGATCGCGATTCTTGTTATAAGTTTCAACCAAAATACTGAAAAAATAGAAAACATAAATTTAACGCGCACCCCATGCACCGCTTCGTTCGACCAGGTCGGCGGTGCGCGAACCCAGGTTGCGATGCAACAATGTGGGTGAAAATCCCGCTTCGCGCAAGGCTGAAGCGATCTGTTCAGCCATGAACACCGACCGGTGCTTCCCCCCGGTACATCCAAACGCAATGTTGACATAGGCCTTGCCCTGTTCCTCGAACCGGCCAAGCAGCAGCAACAGCAGATCGCGGATGCGATCGAACGCTTCGGCAAAGGCCGGATCGCGGCGGATATAATCGCCCACCGGGGCATCGCGCCCGGTCATCGGCCGCAGCCTTTCGACCCAATAGGGGTTGGCGAGAAAGCGCATGTCAAACACCAGATCCGACAGGGGCGGCGTGCCCCGCGCAAAGCCGAAACTGCTGACGGTAATCACCGGACGCGGCGATCTGCCCTGGTGAAACTGCGCACGGATCGCCTGTTGCAGGTCGTTGCTGGTAAAATCGGTGGTGGTGATCACCACATCGGCCCAGCGGCGCAAGGGTTCGAGCAACTCGCGCTCGGCCGAAATGCCGCCTTCGGCCGGCTTGTCATCGCTCATCGGATGGGGCCGCCGGGTCTCGTTGTAGCGGCGTTGCAGTTCGCCCCCGCCGCAATCGAGAAACAGCGTGGTAATCGACAGATCGCTGCGTTCGGACAGGCTTTTCACCCGATCGATGATCGCACGCGGATCAAACCCGCGCGTGCGCGTATCAAACCCGATGGCGATCGGCGCACCGGCATCCAGCCCGGCGGTCCCCGGCCCGGTTTCCAGCAAGCGGTCGAGCAGACGGATGGGGAAATTGTCGATCGCTTCCCACCCCAGATCCTCCAGCGCGCGCATTGCCGTGGTCTTGCCGGCACCCAGCATGCCGGTGACCAGAAGGATACGTTGCGGCGCCGTAGCGGCGCTATCGGTCGCGGGCGACTCGTCGATCATCGCCAAGCCTTGCGCCTGCGCCCGCGCGAAGGAAAGCCCCTTGCCCGAAGTCTCATGCGTCCCGCCCATACTGGCGGAGCGCCCATTCCGCGCGCAAAGCCAGCACCGGGCTGTCGGGCCACAGCCGCAGCATCGGCAGCGCAATGCCCGCCCGTTCGACCGTTTCGGCCGCCTCGACATGGCGCGGTGCCGCCGCATCGAGCATCAGCACCAGCGCAACCGCAACCGCGCCCGCCACCGGCATCGTCATCAGCCCGACATTGCGCACTTCGATCAACCCGGCGACATTGGGATGCGGCCCGGCCAGCAGGCGCGTGCCGACCGGCTCCAGCATCAGGGCGTCATCGCCGATCAGCACCGCGCCCCGGTCGATCAGGGCCAGCGCCAGGCTCGACTTGCCGCTGCCGGGCGCGCCCTCGATCAACAGTGCGCGTCCGTCGATGGCAACAGCGGTGGCCTGATGGGCGATGCTCATGGGCAAAAGCCCCTCCTCTTCAGGGTTGGGGTGGGGGCTCTGCCATGAGGCCAAACGCCCGGTCGACAGGCCCAACCCCCGGCCCCTCCCCTGAAGAGGAAGGGAGCACAATCGCTACTATCGCGCCTTCGTATCATTCCTCGTCCTCTTCGCCGATCGGCGGCAGCGACAGGATCAGGCGCGCGCCCGGCGTCCCGTCGGGCTTGTCGACAATCACCAGAGTGCCGTCATGCGCCTCGGCAATGGTGCGCGCAATCGCCAGACCCAGGCCGCTGTGGGCACCGAACGCCTCTTCATCGGGGCGCACCGAATGGAACCGGTCGAACACCTTTTCGCGTTCCTGCAAGGCAATGCCCGGCCCGTCATCGGTGACCGACAGGTGCACCCGGCCGCCGTCCGCCCAGATCCGCACTTCGACTTCGCCGCCGGGCGGTGAAAACGACACCGCATTGTCCATCAGGTTGTCGAGCACGCGTTCGAGTTGCAGCGCGTCGCCCGCCACCAGCGTATCGCCCTCGCCCCGGCGAAACCGGATCGGGCATCCGGCCAGCCCCGGCCGCACCCCGCGCGCGCCGACGACATTTGCCGCCAGCAGGGCAAGGTCGATCGGTGCAAAGGTCGCACGGCTGAGCGCGGCGTCGATCCGGCTGGCCTCGGCTATTTCGGAAATCAGCCGGTCCAGCCGCTGCACATCGTGGGTGGCGATCGCCGACAACTGGCGACGCAGCGCCGGATCATCGACCTTGTCCATCGCCTCGACCGCGCTGGCGAGCGAAGCGAGCGGGTTCTTCAATTCATGCGCGACATCGGCGGCAAAGCTTTCGACCGCGTCGATCTGTTGACGCAAGGCGTGCGTCATGTCGGAAAACGCGCGCGCCAGCAGGCCGATTTCATCGCCCCGGTCGGGCAGACGCGGCACGACCACCGCACGATCACGCCCCAGCCGCACGCGCACCGCCGCACGCACCAGCGCGCGCAACGGCTGGACGATCGTGCGCGCCAGAAACAGCGACAGTTGCACCGACAACAGCAGTGCCAGCCCGATGATGATCACCAGCGTCTGGCGCGCATCGCGCACCGCCTGCGTCACATCGAGCGCGTTGCCCATCGACAGCAGCATTTCGCCCGACGTGCCGACCGGCGTGGCGGCGGTGATCACCGGGGTGCGGTCGGGGGCATAGCGCAAAAACACTTCGGTGCGCCCCGATGCCCGCGCGCGGGCAATTTCGGGCCAGTTGGCGGCGCGGGCCTGCACCGGTTCGCGATAATTCTCGATCGCCGGCGCGCCGACAATCACATCGACCCCCCGGTCGAGCGCGCGCGCCACCGCCTGATACCACGGCTCGCCGGTCGGATCGACGAACGCGAACGGCGGCGTTGCCAGGCGAAAGCTGTCATCCATCAGCGACCCGTCGGGACCGAACAGCCGCAATTGCAACATCTGCGCATCGCCGATTTCGACCATCAGCCGGCGCCGTTCGACCGGCTGGGCATGGGCCAGCGCGGTCGCGGCAATTTCCACTTCGGCCCGCGCCAGACGAAACCGTTCGTTGATCAACTGCGTCCGATAGGAATCGAGATAGAAGAACCCGCCCGCCAGCAGCGCCAGCGCGATTACGTTCACCGCCAGAATGCGCGTCGTCAGCGAAACCCCGCGCGTGCGCCAAAGACGCCGCCGGGTCGGGCGCATGCGCGCACTTTCGCGGGGCTCTCGCGCCATGTCAGGGATCGGCAAAGCTGTAGCCGGCGCCGTAGAGCGTCTCGATCGCGGAAAATTGCGGATCGACCAGCCGGAATTTGCGCCGCAGCCGCTTGATATGGCTGTCGATCGTGCGGTCGTCGATAAACACATCGTCCTGATAGGCCGCGTCCATCAACGAACTGCGCGATCGCACCACGCCGGGGCGCAGCGCCAGCGCCTCGAGGATCAGGAACTCCGTCACGGTCAGTGAAACCGGCTCGCCCGTCCATTCGACCAGGTGCCGCGCCGGGTCCATCGACAGCCGGCCGCGGCGGATCAGGTCGGGCAACGGTTCGTCCTCTTCGCCCTGCGGCCGCGCCGCCGCGCGCCGGGCCACTTCACCCCGGCGCAGGATGGCGCGGATGCGTGCGATCAACAGCCGCTGGCTGAACGGCTTGGCAATGTAATCGTCGGCCCCCATCGCCAGGCCCGTCGCCTCGTCCGCCTCGTCATCCTTGCTGGTCAGGAAAATCACCGGCAGGTCGCTCTTTTCGCGCAGCCGGCGCAGCAGGTCATAGCCATCCATGCGCGGCATCTTGATGTCGCAGACGACCAGATCGGGCGGGTTGTCGAGCAGTGCCGGCAAAGCGGCAGCACCGTCGTAATAGACCCGCGTGGCGAACCCTTCGGCTTGCAGCGCGATCGACACGGTGGTCAGGATGTTGCGGTCGTCATCGACCAGCGCGATGACCTGGACGCCGGATGCAGGGGCTGGTGCGCTGGTCGTCATGATCGCGTCATTGGTCCGCAGCTGCCATCGGGTGCCGGGGATTAACTGGTAATCGCCGGAGTGGCAACCGGGCCGAAAGTGTCGCCCGAAAAGCAGTTGCAGAATTCGCAACACAGCGCGCAAAAATCTTGTCCGCCGCCCGGTTTGACGGCGCAATTATCTGTGGGTATGCGCCGCATTCGAGTCTATGCATTCGTATTCGAAACTTTAGAACCAGAGATGCGCGGCCATCGCCCGGCCGCCTGTCGGGAGGATTGCCCAATGTCCGCTGCCCGCCTCAATGTGTCGCTTGGCTCGCAAGGTTATCCCGAACCGGCAGAGCTGTTCGCCAACCTCGGTACGGCACCGCTGGTCGAACATGCCGTGCGCAATGGTGAAGGCCTGCTGGCCAGGGACGGACCGTTCGTCGTCGTCACCGGCAAGCACACCGGACGTTCGGCCAAGGACAAGTTCTTCGTCCGCGATGCCGAAACCGAAAACACGGTGTGGTGGGGCAAGACCAATGCGGCGATGACCCCCGACCACTTCGCCACGCTGAAGGCCGATTTCATCGCCGCGCTGGCCGACAAGGACCGGCTCTATGTCGCCGACCTGTTCGGCGGCAGCCAGGCCGAACACCGCGTCAATGTGCGGATCATCAACGAACTGGCGTGGCACAACCTGTTTATCCGCACCTTGCTGGTGCGTCCGGATGCGGATCAACTGGCCAGTTTCGTGCCCGAATACACGATCATCGATCTGCCCAGCTTTCGCGCCGATCCGGCCCGCCACGGCACCCGCAGCGAAACCGTTGTCGCGGTGAATTTCAGCGAAAAGCTGATCCTGATCGGCGGCACTGCCTATGCCGGCGAAATGAAGAAATCGGTGTTCGGCATCCTCAACTACCTGCTGCCGGCCAAAGGCGTGATGCCGATGCACTGTTCGGCCAACATCGGTGCGGACGGCGACACCGCGGTGTTCTTTGGCCTGTCGGGCACCGGCAAGACCACGCTGTCGGCCGATGCCAGCCGCACGCTGATCGGCGACGACGAACATGGCTGGTCCGACACGGCCGTGTTCAATTTCGAAGGCGGTTGCTATGCCAAGATGATCCGCCTGTCGGCAGAGGCCGAACCGGAAATCTTTGCCACGACCAAGCGTTTCGGCACTGTGCTCGAAAACGTGGTGATCGATCCCGACACCCGCGAAATCGACCTCGACGATGCCAGCCTCGCCGAAAACAGCCGGGGTTCCTACCCGATCGATTTCATTCCCAATGCCAGCAGCGACAACCTCGGCCCGGTGCCGCAGAACATCATCTTTCTGACCGCCGATGCCTATGGCGTGTTGCCGCCGATTGCCCGGCTGACTCCGGAGCAGGCGATGTACCATTTCCTGTCGGGCTATACCGCGCGCGTTGCCGGCACCGAAATCGGCGTGACCGAGCCCGAAGCGACCTTTTCCACCTGTTTCGGCGCACCGTTCATGCCGCGCCACCCGTCGGTCTATGGCAACCTGCTGAAAGAACGGATCAACCGGGGCGGCGTCAAATGCTGGCTGGTCAACACCGGGTGGTCGGGCGGAAAGGCCACCGACCCCGGCATCAAGCGCATGCCGATCAAGGCAACCCGCGCGCTGCTCAATGCCGCGCTCGATGGCAGCCTGAACAATGCCGAGTTCCGTGAAGACGCCAATTTCGGTTTTGACGTGCCGGTCGCAGTGGCAGGCGTCGACACCCGGCTGCTCGATCCGCGCGGCGCCTGGGCCGATCCGGAAGCCTATGACAAGACCGCGCAAGATCTGGTGCGCAAGTTCATCGACAATTTCGAACAGTTCGCCGACCATGTCGACGAAAGCGTCCGCCAGGCCGCGCCCGTCATCGCCTGACCCGCACACACCCATATTGCCGACAACGCCGCCCCGACCGGGCGGCGTTGCTGGTTTTATCGATCCAACGCGGATCAAACACGATTCCCCGGCGTGAAGCGGCCGGACCAGCCGAGGCGATGCCACGACGCTCCCGACGCGGCGCTGTTGATCCGAAGTGAAACCAACCCGCGTTGTGCGCAACGCGACGATGCCATCCTGTGCCGCTGTCACTGGCAACAGCGGGTTGGATCATGGTCACGACAGTCTCGCTCGGCAAACTCGACTCGCTGGTCGGGCTGACGTTCGGCTGGCACTCGCTCGTCAACGCCTCGGCATCGCTGATCGACGGTTCGGTCACCACCACGTCCAGTTCGACCAGCGAAGTGGTGACCTATTCCGGCATGACCGGCACGGTCGGCAACGTGTTCATCCCGATGCCGTCGGTCACGTTCGCGGTCGCCGGCGTGTCCGATGCCAACGATACGCTGGTGCTCGATGCGTTTGTCGGCAAGACTCTTGTCGGACAGATGAATTTCACTGTCGCGGGGTTCAGCGGAGCGGGGATTGCGCTGGTGGCGATGCCGCTCGATTCGTTCATCCTGCAAAGCGGCGATCTGGCCGGATTGGCCGGGTCGCTGTTCGTGCTGGGGCTGAATCCGGCCGCTGCCGCGAACCAGTCGATCGCGTTCGACGCCGGCACCAGCTATAAATTCTTCCCCGGCGCGACGGTGTCGTATGCAACGTCGGCCAACCCCGTGCTGCACGGCGGCGACGGGGCCAGGATGCTGGTCGGCCTGTCGGGCAACGACACGATCACCGCCGGCCCCGGCAAGACGGTCATTTATGGCGGCCCCGGCACCGAAGTGCTGACCGCCGGGGCGGGCAACGATTTCATCTTTGGCGGGTCGGGCGCCGACACGATCTATGGCGGTTCGGGCGCCGACACGCTGACCGCGGGAACGGGCAAGGACACGATCCATGCCGGCACCGGCCATATGGTGATGGTCGCCGGCAAGGGGACGGACAGCTTTGTCTTTGCCCCCGGCCATTCCGGCGGCCTGACCACTGCAACCGCCGATACAATCCAGAGCTTTCACGCCGGCAAGCACGGCGTGATCGACCTGTCGGCATTCGACGCCGTCTTGCCGCCCGGCGGGCCCGCGCATCTGACCTTTATCGGCACGGCCGCGTTCGACGGCCATGCCGGTGAAGTGCGCTATGACGTGACCAGCACCGGCGTGACGGTGACCGCCGATCTGACCGGCGCGGGCGAGGCCGATGTCATGATCACGCTGAAACATGTCACCAGCCTGGTCGCGGGCGATTTCGTGCTGTGACCCTGAAAAATTGTAACAAAATGTCGCCCTCGGCGGATTGTTCGAAAATCAGCTTCTGTTCACACAAGAAACGATAAATGGCTTGTCAGACGCCAATGCGGTGGGATTATCCGTCGCACCCGATTGGCCGAAACAAGGGACTGAGCTATCATGATGAATCCGGTTCACCTCCGCCCACGGAACGGCCTCGTCGCGATTGCGGCGATGTCGATGGTGGTGGGTTCGGTCGCTGCGACCGCGCAGACGCCGCCTCCGCCGTACCAGCCGCAGCAGGGTTATGACCCCAGCCAGCAGCAGGGCTATGATCCCAACCAGCAACAGCAGGGCTATGACCCGAACCAGCCGCCGCCCCCCGGATACAACCAGGGTCAGCCGGCCGAACCGCCGCCGCCTCCGGGCTATGCCCCCGGCCAGGCGCCGCCGCCCCCTCCCGGTTATGCCCCGCCGCCCGACTATAGCGCGCAAGCGGCGATCGACGCGCGCTATGCCGCCGATGCCCAGCGCTGGGCGCAGCAGTATTGCGTGAAATCGCACGGTGACGTTGCCGCAGGCGCGGTGATCGGCGGTGTGCTCGGCGCAATTGTCGGTGGCGCGGCCGGTGGTCGTCACGCCGGCGGTTCGGCGGCCTTTGGCGCCGTCGTCGGTGCCGGCACCGGCGCCGCCATCGCGGGATCGGAAAACAACGCCACCAGCCCCGGCTGCCCCCCGGGCTATGTCGTGCGCGCGGGCGCGCCGGCATATCCCTATACCTATCCGGGGTACGTTTACGCCGCGCCGGGCTGGTATCAGCCGTGGGTGTTCGTCGGCGGGGTCTGGGCCTATCGCCCCTACCCGTATCACACCTGGTACTACCGCACTTATCGCGGGCCGTACCACGGTTACCACGGCGGCTATCGCGGTGGTTACCACGGCGACCATCGCCCCTGATCGCTTGCGATAACGGCTTGAAGAATGGCCCTGCGGCACGCCGCCGCAGGGCCTTTCCTTTTGGGGCCAGAGAAGCCTCTCCCCCTCCGCCTTCAAGGCTTTTGCCCCTATAAATCATAACGATCCGTTCGTGCCGAGCCTGTCGACGCACCAAGGGACCTTTTATAAATCAAATGGCCGGCCTGACGAATGCCGGTTGCCCCAACAGCGCCTTGCCGCCTGGGTCGCTATTCCTTCGCCATCGCGGCGTCCCTTTCAGACCGTGTCCATGCAGGTCGGCTGCCGACATAGGCGGCAAGATCGATGATCTGATCGTTGCTGAGCTTTGCCGCGACCGCCTGCATCGGCGCGGCGCTCGGGTCGTTGCGAGTCCGCGCGCGGAATGCCGCGAGTTGGCGGACGATGTAAGTCGGGGATGCGCCACCAATACCGAGGAAACGCGCGGTGTGGCAGGTCGTGCAGGCGGGGAAATCGGCCGTGCCGCGATGGGCGAGTGCGGCACCCCGCGCGATCGCGCCGACCGGGACATAGGCGATCGTCTGTTCGTGCGGATCGCGCAGCCGGTGGCGCTCCGCATCGGTTGCCCCTTCGACAATGCGCTTGCCGAGCGGTTCGCGGGCGGTCGTGTCGAAGCGGTACAGAAAGCCTTCGGGCGTGGCACGCGGAATGGTTGCGGTTTCCACCACGCGTGCATGGCGCGTTGGTTCAAGCGACGAAAAGTAGACGGCTGCGGCGTGAAGGTCGGCCGGGCTGACCGCGCGTGCGACGATGGCCATATATTCCGTGGGATAGGCTGGCCCGGCCGAGCGGCGAGCGCCGCTGGCAAAAGCGCGCACCTGCTCTTCGATATAATCCACCGGCTGGCCGCGAAGTTGCGCGTTCTCGCTTCGCCCAGCGCCGGTAACCAGATGGCAATAGCCGCAGGCACCGCCGGCATTGGCGATGACGGACCGCGGGGCGGGCGGATGCTCGTTCGGAAACCAGTCGGGCGCGTGCGTCAGATCGTCGATTTCGGCTTGGGTAAAGCTCTTCGCTGCACCGGGCAGCCGGTAGGTCCGCGTAGGGGGGATCGCTGCGCCCCGCGTACCCGCACCCGGAAAGGCCCAGTCCAGCGGCGCAGCCGGTGCAGCCGAAAGCAACGCAAAGGCGGCAAACGTGATCAGGCAATGGCGGATCGGCATGGGCGTCATTCTGGCGCGGTTGCTCCGCCCGTCAACCACCTTGGAAATCCGCGACCCTGGCGGCAGGGGGCGTTAGCCGGCCCAATGCCACGGCCCGGACCAGTTGTGCCGCCACGCCATGCCACGACGGGCTGAATTCAAGGAATTACTGTGGGGAATTACTATGACAGGTGCGTAAATCCCTGATTATTCCTTGGCTTTGGCCCCCGTTTGCCGGGCAGGAGTGCCAGGCCTGTCCGACATTCCATATCCAACAACCATTCGCGTGATCCGACAGGGCGACCGATCGTCTCAGCCTTGCGCAAAGCTGCATACGTGAAGGCTTCATCGAACTCGTCCCCCAAGAATGACTTGAAATCGCCTATCCGCGCAAGCGCCGGCGCTACCTTGACCACATGATCATCTTTGCCCGCAAAATGCGCACGCACGCTTGACCAGCGCCAGTCTTGCGCGCGCGTTACCAACCGCGCCCGCACCGGATTTAGCGCAACATAGCGAAATGCGGCAAACAAGTGCTGTTCGTCCATGGCAACCGAACTGAAGCGCCCCTGCCAAAGATGGCCCGTCACCCTCATGCGGGCATTCACATAACCGGTATAGTGTCGATGCACATGGCGAAACGTCATTCCCAGCGCGTCGGCGTCGCGCGGCACAGCGACAACATGGACGTGGTTCGGCATCAGGCAATAGGACCACACCTCTACACCATGCCGTTCAGCCGCCTCGGCCAGCAGATCAAGATAGAGCGCGTAGTCCCCGTCCTCGAAAAACGTTCGTTCGCGCCGGTTGCCCCGCTGCGTCACGTGGTGCGGGATACCGGGAAGGACCAAACGAGGTAAGCGTGCCATGGCGGTCGAACTATCCCACTCGATCCGCCTCGCCAATTTAGGGGTTTACGCACCTGTCACTTTAATCGAATCCCACCTGTCACTTTAATCGAATCCACTGTAATCGAATCGAACCGCCGGTTTCGGCCCAGGCGACAGCGACCTGATCCTGCAACAGGTCATAGCGCATCTGGACGGCAAAGGGCCTTGATCCGCGCGGGCGTGGTATTGTCTGGTAAAACTTGGCTTGACTATTTCGTCCAAGGGCGCGTTTCATACCGGTTGAAACCATCGGGATGGGGTGTCAGTCGTGCTGTCGTCGTTATATGAGGGCGTCCATCTAAAACACGGCCCCGTCGGGCAATGTGTGTATTGCCTCACCGATCAGGGCAGACTGACCAACGAGCATATTGTTCCAGTCGGGCTCGGCGGAAGGTACGTTTTGATGGGTGCGACCTGTGACACTTGCCAAGATATTACCAAGGAAATTGAACGCGAAGTCTTAAGAAATACGATGGGAGCATTTCGCCTCCGGATGAATTTTCCAACCGGCCAAAAACATCAGAGGCCCGAAAAAATCGATATAGTTGCGATAAAAAATGAAATTCCCTATACTATAAAGATACCTATTAGTGACTACCCTGCTATATTTCCAATTATATTGTTGCCCAGGCCCGGGTCTTTAGTTTCCAGTCAACCCCGCTCTTACCCATTAAATTACCAAATAATATTGGCCCAAACAATAGGAGTGAGCCCGGAATCTCTCGGATACGATAGATTCGAAGCAAAATGGAACGTAAATGCAGTGTCATTTTCACGCTTTGTCGCAAAAATCGCACATTGTTTTGCGGTGAGGCAGCTCGGCATCAATGGATTTACGCATTCTGTTACGCCTTTAATTATTATCGAAGATATATCTATACTTGATTTTGTTGGTACAACCGAAGAACTAAATCCTCCTGCGGAAACTCCGCCTCGAATAGCGAAACACTCATTGAGGTTAGAAATATTACCTGACTACGATAATACCTTATGGGTTGCTGTTTATATTCGATTTTTTGCAAACTGGAAAGGACATATTCAGTCAAATCCGGAGTTAGGAATGCCTGAATATGTGTGCCTTGTGGGGAGACCGAATGAATCTACGTTTCCCCAGATACTTAATCAACAGAAACCGTTCTACAAGCCATGGACCAAACGTGATCGCAAGGATTCCCGCCGCGCCCCGAAGGTTGGATAGGCGGCGTCGGCAATTCTCGACCTGAATTGTGGGGACGTAATATATAAATCGCATCCTCGGAATTCCCTTGATGACTATTGAGTATTGCGTCCCCGGAATTCTTTTGCGTCCCCGGAATTCTTGAAGTCGGCATGGTTTGCCAAGGCAGCGAGGAAGGCGCGGATTTCAGACAAGATGCTGTGCAAGGCCATCGCGCAAGTGATGGCGGGGCAAGCCGACGATCTGGGCGGCGGTGTGTTCAAGAAGCGCCTGTCAGACAACCAGTATCGCTCGATCGTGCTGGCGCGTGGCGGCAACTTCTGGGTGTATGAGTATCTCTTTGCCAAGCAGGATCAGGCCGATATCGAGGATGACGAGCTGAAGGCGTTCCGTGAACTGGCCAAGGGCTATGCGGCGCTGACGGCAGAGCAAGTCGCGGCGCTGGTGGCGGGCAAGGACTGGATCGAGATTTGCACCGACAAGAATTTCGGCAAGCCGGAGGAACGATGATGAGCAAGCAGGCCTACAAGAGCGACGCCTTCGAGGCGATCCACAGCTCGGCGCGTGCGCTTCACCGCGTGGGCGCAATCACCAAGGCGACCATGCGCGATTTCGACGCGGCGTGCCTGTCAGTGCCGCCCGCCTATGCGCCTGAGGATATCCAGCGTCTGCGCGAGGCCAACAAGGTCAGCCAGCCCGTGTTCGCCCGCTATCTCAACACCAGCGAGTCCACGGTCGAGAAGTGGGAGACCGGGGCCAAGCGCCCCAGCGGCATGGCGTTGAAGCTCCTAGCCATCGTCGAGAAGCATGGCCTGCAAGTGCTGATCTGACGGATCGTTGGAGGGCCACCGAATTACGGTGACAGGCGCGTAAACGCCTGTCCGGCTTTCCATATCCAACAACCATTCGCGTGATCCGACGGGGCGACCGATCGTCTCAGCCCTGCACAAAGCTGCATACGTGAAGGCTTCATACGAGGTAGGCGTGCCATGGTGATTGAACTATCACGCTCGATCCGCGTCGGCAATTTAGGGGTTTACGAACCTGTCAACGTAATTAAATTATAGGCTTGCACGGCGGCGATCGCGGCGAACATTGACATGCGGGCCATCTCTGAACGTTGACGCCAGACGGCGCTATAGTCACCTGCTTGCACTGTCAAATGTCGGAGACTGACAATGGCCGACCGTATCCTGGTTTTCTATGGCTCCTATCGCAGCGATCGGCAAGGCATCCGCCTCGCGCATTATCTGGTTCGCGCTTTGCGACAGCACGGCGCCGAGGCCGAGCTGATCGACGCGAAGGCGGTCGGGCTGCCGATCCTCGATCGCATGTACAAGGAATATCCAAAAGGCGAGGCTCCTGCCAATCTCGAGCAGCTCGCGGAGAAGATCCGCGCGGCGGATGGATTCGTGTTCGTCACCGGCGAATACAATTGGGGCATGCAGCCGGGCCTCAAGAACCTTACCGATCATTTTCTTGAGGAATGGTATTGGCGGCCGGCGGCGATCGCCAGCTATTCGGCGGGGCGTTTTGCCGGGGCGCGCGCTGCGACCGCGTGGCACGGTGCGCTCTCGGAAATGGGCATGGTGGTGATATCGAGTTCGCTGGCGGTCGGCGGGATCGGCCATGCGCTCGATGCCGACGCCAATCCGATCGGAGACGGCGGTGCGGCTCTTGACCACGCCTTCCCCCGCTTCGCGGCTGATCTCGCCTGGTGGGTTGAGGCCGCCCGCAGCCAGCGTGCGAAGACCCCTCCACCATACTGAAAGGTCAAGCCTGAACGTAAGACCGGTTTTTGGCGGTTTCGGCACGGTGCAGAAGGGACGGCTATGAAGGCGCACACCGCTGTCCGCAACCCCGCACCCGCCGCCCTACAAACTTGCCCATTCATTCGGATCGCAGGGGTCTGCGGTTTCGATATTGATGCTGGGCTGGGTCTGGCGGACGCGGCTGCCGGCGGGGACGGATCGGGTCAGCCAGACGTTGCCGCCGATGACCGAGCCTTTGCCGATGGTGATGCGGCCCAGCACGGTCGCACCGGCATAGATCGTCACGTCGTCCTCGATGATCGGGTGGCGCGGGGTGTTCAGCAGGCGCCCTTCGGCGTCGGTGACAAAGCTGCGCGCGCCCAGCGTCACGGCCTGGTACAGCCTCACGCGGTTGCCGATGATCGCGGTCTGGCCGATCACCACGCCGGTGCCATGGTCGATGAAAAAGCTTTCGCCGATCGACGCGCCGGGATGGATGTCGATCCCGGTGCGCGAATGGGCGTTTTCGGCGATGATCCGCGCCACCAGCGGCGCGCCGAGCAGATGGAGCTCATGCGCGACGCGGTGGTGGATCAATGCGACGGTGAACGGATAGCACAGCAGCACTTCGTCGACGCTGCGCGCCGCCGGATCGCCGTTGAACGCCGCCTCAAGATCGCTGTCGAGCAGGGCGCGGATTGCCGGCAGGCGCACCGTCAGTTCCTCGACAATCGCGGTTACCGCACGCTCGATCGCGGCCGTGCCGCGCTCGGGCCGGACATAGTACAGTTCCATCCGCACTTGTTCGGCCAGCAATGGCAGCGCGGTTTCCAGACTGGTGTGGACGAACTGGTCTTCGTCGCGCATTTTCAGTTCCGGCGGGCCCAGGCGCAAGGGAAACAGCGCCGCCGACAGCACGTCGATGATGCGACCGATGGTCAGGCGCGAGGGGAAGCCGTGGGCGCCGAATTCCCCGGCGTGGCCTTGCGATTGCCTCCAGCTTTCGCGCACGTCGCGCAATTGCGTGACGATCGTCGCGATATCGAACGGTGGCTTCCCCGTTGCCGGTGGATCACCCATTTCCATCAAAACCCCCAAGGATCAAGCTTTGGCGCGCACGACAATCGCCTGACCCTCGCTGTCGAACAGGGTGTCGTCAAGTCCCTGAACCTCGGCGCATTCGCCCGGATGCAAAACGGCGTCGCCGATCCGCACGGTGCCCGTGCGCGGCAGCACCAGCGCCGGGCCGGCATAGATCGCCCGAACTTCTGCATCCGGCATGCCATCGATGCGATGCGCCTGGAAATACCGCCCATCGGCAAGCTGGACCGTGCCGCTGCCCGGAATATGGCAATGCAGCCTGGGATCAAAGGGTTCGCCGCGCGAAACCGCGATCCCGGCATCGAGATGCAGTTCGCGCCCACGGCCGTAATCGTACAGCCGATAGGTCACATCGGCGTTCTGCTGAATCTCGATCACGCCGACACCCGCGCCGATGGCATGCACCGTTCCGGCCGGGATATAGAAGAAATCGCCCGGCCGCACCGGATACCACGTTACCAGATGTTCGATGCTGCCGTCGAGCGCGGCCGCGCGCATCGCCGCATGGTCGATCGGCCAGTTGAATCCGATGCCCAGCGTCGCGCCGGGATCGGCATGGATCACCAGCCAGCATTCGTCCTTGCCGGTGGTGTGCCCGCCGGCCGCTTTGGCCTCTGCATCGCCGGGATGGACTTGGACCGAAAGATTTTCACTGGCGAAAATGTATTTGACCAGCACCGACGGTAACGTGGCCGGCGGCTCGAACCAGATTTCGCCGATCCGCTGCCCCGCCGGGGCGACGAACGGCGCGGGCAGCACGTCCATGCCCCACGGCTTTTCAACCAGCTTGACGGGCAATCCGGTCATTGGTGCACCGCACCGTGCAGCTTGCCGACCAATTGGGCACCGCCGGGCGTGGTGATCATGACTTCGTTGCCGTCGACCACGATGATCAGGTTGTCCACACCGACCACGGATACGCGCGGCCCGTCGCTTTCGACCATGACGTTGCGACAATCCTTCAGTTCTACCGTACCCCGGACAGCGTTGCCGTGGGCGTCGCGCGGCAGGGCCTCGTGCAGCGCCTGCCAGTTGCCGATGTCGGACCAATCCATCGACACCGGCACCATCGCCGCGCGATCGGTCTTTTCCATCACCGCATAATCGACCGAATCCCCGTCGATCGTGGCAAACAGCGCCGCATCGGGGTGGAAACGGTCGCCATCTTCATGCCCGGCGGCGACGCTGGCGAGCACGGCGTCGGCAATGTCGGGGCGATAGGCCGCCAGTTCGGCCAGGAAGGCCCCGGCGCGAAAGGCAAAGATGCCGCCGTTCCACGAATATCCGCCATCGGCCAGGAACGCGCGGGCACGGTCGAGATCGGGCTTCTCGACAAAGCGTTCGACAGTCAACCCGTCCGAGCCGGGAATTGGCTGACCATGCTTCAGATAGCCGAACCCGGTTTCCGGCGCGGTCGGCGTGATACCGAACGAGACCAACCAGTCGTCCGCCGCCAATTGCGCCGCCGATCGTGCCGCTGCCTGAAACGCCGGCCAGTCGCCGATGTGGTGATCGCTGGGGCAGACCAGCATGATCGCGTCGGCGGGCAGTCGCGCCGCCGCCAGCGCGATCGCGGCGGCGGTGTTCTTGGCCGCCGGCTCGACAATGATCGAGCCGGCGCACGCGTCCGGCAACTGGCTTTCGACCAGGGCCAGATGCGCCGCACCCGCGACGACAACCGGATCGGCAAATCCGGCATCCTTCGGACAGCGCAATACAGTGGCCGCGAAAAGTGTGGTTTCGCCGATCAGCGGCAGGAACGGCTTGGGCATGGTCTTGCGTGAACGCGGCCAGAGCCGGGTACCACTGCCCCCGCACAAGATGACGGGTACGATGTTTGTCACGCTGCCAAAATCTTTCTTCACAACAGCAAGAAGTGCGGGGTCAGTACCGACCCGGGCAACCGTCGTTATCCCACGCCGCACCTGGTGTCATTCCGAAAATGCGCCAGAATTCGCTCGGTTCCGGTGCGGTCGCACAATCCCGAAAACCCTGTCGTGGCCCTGGCGCCACGCCCGCCAAAAGAGCCGCCAAACGTGTCCGATTGACGATTGACATCGATGTCAGACAGAATTATCCCGACATCGAAGGCTACGCCATGGGCCGCGCACGTCAGCGCGACTCGGACCTGCAAACGGGGCAAAGCCAGACACGGAGGGGAACCCAATGAAACGCCATCATCTGGCGCGCGCCTTTGCGCGCTCTGCATCTGCGCCCGCCATGATTGTCGCCGCGCTGTCGGCACAGGCGGCGCAGGCCCAAACGGCACCAGCGCCCGCGACCACGCCCGCCGCCACCGATCAACCGGCCAGCGACACCGCGGCCGCGATCGTGATCAGCGGCTATCGCGCCTCGCTGCGCAACGCGCTCAACAACAAGCGCAATTCCGACCTGCTGCTCGACTCGATCGCACCCGAAGACATCGGCAAATTCCCCGACCAGAACGTCGCGGAATCGCTGCAACGCCTGCCCGGCGTGCAGATCGACCGCACCAACGGCCAGGGCACTTCGGTGCTGATCGACGGGTTGCGCCAGAACGTCACCCTGCTCAACGGCGAAGTGTTCCTGACCGGCCGCGAATTCTATGTTTCGGGCGAGGCATCGGGCGGCGGCGCCGGGGCCAATGGCCAATACGCCTCGCTCGAAGGCGTACCGAGCGAGGAAATCGGCGGGATCGACGTCTACAAGAACCCGCAGGCATCGATGGTCGAAGGCGGCATCGGCGGCACCATCAATCTCAAGGGCATCGACCCGCTGGCGCAGAAACAGGGCCTGACTGTCGCCGGCAACGTGCGCGGCACGCTGTCGACCGGGGCCAAAAAGGTCACCCCCGACGGATCGCTGTTCGTATCCTACAAGGTCAACGACAATTTCGCGGTGTTTGCCTCGGTGTCGTACGACCACGAAAAGACGCTGACCGACACGTTTCAGGATGCCAACCGCGACCAGTGGCTGATCACCGACTATGTCACGACGCCGCAGTTCGGCCCGAACGGCGGCGGGTTGACCGCCGGCAGCTTTGCGCCGGGATCGAAGAATTACATCATCCCGCAATTGGCCTATTTCACCAACGACAACGACGATCGCAAGATCTTCGGCGCGTCGGCGGGCTTTGCCGCAAAGCTGAGCGATGATCTGTCGGCCAGCTTCATATGGTTCCACAGCCACGAGGGCGACACCGACATCCAGTATTCGGACAAAGTCTGGTTCAACGGCCAGGGTGCGGCGCCGGGTACGCCGGCCTCGCCCGGCACGGCCTTGCCGGCGCTGATGGCGGGAAGCCCGTCCTCGATCGATGCCAACGGCGTCGTTCAGAACGGCCAGTTCTATGCCAATGGCGCCGAAACCGCGACGCTGTACCAGAACACCACCGCCTATGCCGACAATTTCCAGGGCAAGCTGAAATTCGACAACAACGACGGGCTGCGGTTTGTCTGGGCGGGCGCCTATTCGCACGCCGGTTCGGACCTTGAGGCGGCCCAGGCCGACGTCGAGCATGGCCAGTACAACGCCGCCGCAACCGGCATGCCGACCACGTCGGCACCGGGATGCAACACCGGGGTGGCGACCTGCCCCACCGGCGGCACGCCGGGTTATACTTTCAACTGGACCAACGGCGGCACTTCGGGCCTGCCCACGGTCGGGTACAATTCGAATGTCCTGTCGAACCCCGATTATACATTGTTCAAATCGAACTGGGCATGGAGCAACCGGACGCGGCAGACCGCGTGGGATTTTCATATCGACGGTGCCTATGACATCCGGCCCGGCGTGACCATCGCGTTCGGCGTGCGCGGATCGGGCCGCGATGTCGACCAGGTGTTCGGACGTTACCTGATCACCTCGCCCGACGGCACGCCGATCGTGCCCCCGACGACGGGCGCGGGCAACTATGTCTATTACCTCGATCCGGGCTATGCCAACCTGCCCTATTCGACCGCGCTGTCAAATCCCAACCTGGCCTCGACCATCAACGGCTTTGGCGTCGGACCGATGACGGTCAAGAATCCCTATACCGGGGGCATGACGAACCCGTCGACTTATCTGGAAACCGTGTGGCAGGGCGGCGGTGGCGGCGCCAACAACACCGAAAAGTTCTTTGAGGACACGCTCAGTTCGTTCGATGTCAGCAACAAGAACATCGCCAGCTATCTGATGGCCGATGTCGGCGAAAAATCGGCCCCCTATCACCTGAATGTCGGGCTGCGTTTCGTTTCCACCTGGCTGACCATCAACAACGCGCAGGCCGCGCCGGTGCCGACGTTTTACGGCACGGCATCGTGGAACGGGGTCAATTCGAACAATATTCCGGTGACCACCGACCGTCATTATGACGACGTGCTGCCCACGCTGAACTTTGAATACAAACTGGGCGACAAGCAGATTTTCCGCCTTGGCGCGGCCAAAGTGGTTTCGGCGCAGGACCTGTTCTCGCTCGGACTTGGCAACAGCTATAACTTTACCCGCCAGGTCGGCAGTCGCACCAACATCAACACCGGCGTGGCCGACGGCTTTGCCTTTGCCGGCGGGACATCGGGCAATGCCTATCTCGACCCCTATCGCGCATGGCAGGGTGTCGCCGACTATGAAAACTATTTTGCCCCCGGCTCGCTGGTCAGCCTGGCCGCATTTTACAAGAAAGTACAGAATTTCGTCGAAACGCTCAGCATTCCGACTCTGGTCGACGACGATTTCGGCGGCACCACTGCCGACGTGATGAAGCCGGAAAATGCCGGCAAGGGCTGGATCTGGGGCCTTGAACTGGGCGCCCAATGGCAGGCACGCGATGGCCTGCTCAAAGGGTTCGGGGTTGCGGCCAACTACACTTTGTCGGAATCGAGCGCGAGCCTGCCGACCTCGTTCACGACCAACGCGCCGATCCCGGGGGTTTCCAAGCACGCCTTCACCGTCAACGGATTTTATGAAGCGCATGGGTTCTCGGCCCGGCTGTCCTATTCGTGGCGCAGCAAGGCGATCAACGATTCGGGTGCCGGATCGACGTTCTCGTTCCCGAACCAGAACGGTGTGCAGGAAACCTACGAGATTTTCTCCGCACCCTATGGTCAGCTTGACGGGCAGATCGGCTATGACGTCAACAAGTACTTTGGCCTGACGTTCTCTGCGCAGAACATCACCAAAGCGGCGCTGCACACCTATATGCAATGGCCGGACGAGCCGTTCACCTATTTCAATTCCGGTCGGCGCCTGTTCTTTGGCGCCAAGTTCAAATACTGATACCCATGGCCGCCGGAACACCCCTTCCGGCGGCCACTCCCAGGAAGCGGACCGTGCCAGCTATTTCGCGCCCCGATGGCTCATCTGAACAGGCTGGCCCGATCCGCACCATCGTCGTGGTCGGGGGCGGCACCGCCGGGTGGATCAGTGCGGCAATGCTCGCCCGCGCGCTGACCGGGACCGGCACGCGCATCACGCTGGTGGAAAGCGCCGACATCGGCGTGATCGGCGTCGGGGAGGCAACGATCCCGCCATTTGTCGACATGCTGCAATTCCTCGGCATCAATCTGGCCGATTTCATCCGCCATACCGCGGCGACGATGAAACTGGGCATCCGGTTTGACGACTGGAACGGTGCGGGCACGTCCTATTGGCACCCGTTTGGCACGTTTGGCACCAGCATCGCCAAGCGGCCGTTTCATCACGCCATGCTGCGCGCACGGGCCGGTGGCGCGTCGCCGCGGATTGCCGATTTCAATCTTTGCGCGGCGCTGGCGGAACGCGATCTGGCGTTTCCCCCGGCGGGCCCGCTGCCCGGCGGGGCCCGCTTTGCGCTGCATCTGGATGCGGTGCTGGTGGCGCGATACTTGCGCCAATATGCCGAAATGCTCGGCGTGACCCGGCATGAGGCGACGGTCGCCAGCGCGATCCGCGACGATCGCGGCATGATCGGCGCGATCGTGCTGACCGACGGGCGCCAACTGGCCGCCGACGTGTTCATCGATGCCAGCGGTTTTCGCGGGGTGCTGATCGAGCAGGAACTGCACACCGGTTACCTCGACTGGCGCGCGCATCTGCCCTGCGACCGCGCGCTGGCCGTGCCCACCCCGCGCGACACAGCGCTGCCGCCGTTCACCGTCTCCGCCGCGATGGCGGCCGGCTGGCGCTGGCGCATCCCGCTGCAGCACCGTTGCGGCAACGGCTATGTCTATTCCAGCGCGCATCTGGACGACGATGCCGCCCGTGCCGAGCTGTTGCGCGCACTGGGCAATCCGTCGGGCGCTCAGCCGCGTGCGTTGCGCTTCATCCCCGGCCGCCGCAACCGCGCGTGGGTCGGCAATTGCGTGGCGATCGGGCTGTCCTCGGGCTTTCTCGAACCGCTGGAATCGACCAGCATCCACCTGATCTGCGCCGGTGTGCTCAACCTGCTTGACCATTTCCCCGACCGCCGGTGCAGTCCCGCGCTGGCGGACAGCTATAACGCCGAACTGGCCCGGGAACTCGACCATATCCGCGATTTCCTGATCCTGCATTATGCGCTGACCACGCGCCGCGACACGCCGTTCTGGCGCGATATCGCCGCCGCCGCCCTGCCCGACAGCCTGCGCGCCCGGATCGAACTCTATAGCGAGGCCGGTCTCATCCGACCGCATCCGCGCGACCTGTTTACCGAACCGAGCTGGTTCTATGTGCTCGACGGCATGGGCCTGGTGCCGCGCACCACCGACCGCATGCTTGATGTGCTCGACCCGGCGCGCCTGTCGGCGATGCTGCAGCAGATCCGGCGCGATACGCTGGCCGGCGCGGCACAGGCCGTCGCCCATGCCGACCTGTTTCCCCCCTCCCCCGCCCAATCCCCCGCCTCTGCCGGAGCCACGATTTCCGCATGACAGTCAAACGTATCGACCGTTTGCGCGCAATCGCGCGCGCCGGCCTGCTGATCGGCGCGGGTCTGTGCATGGCGCCCGCCGCACGGGCCGGCAACGGGCCGGCCATCGCCGATCCACCGGGCACCGCGCACCCCGCGATCTGGCCGGCCTATCACTATCCGGTGACGCGCGATGCCGCGACCGAGGCCCGCATTGCCGATCTGATCGCGCGCATGACGCTGGAGGAAAAGGTCGGCCAACTGGTGCAGGGCGACATCTGCTGCACCACTCCCGATGATGTGCGCCGCTATCACCTTGGTTCGGTACTCAACGGCGGCAACAGCGGCCCGGGCGGCAATGACAAGGCGCTGGCGCCCGAATGGCTGAAACTGGCCGATGCCTATTGGACGGCATCGACCGACCGTTCGCACGGCGGCGTCGGCATTCCGATCATCTGGGGCACCGATGCCGTACACGGCCATTCCAATCTGATCGGGGCGACGCTGTTTCCGCACAACATCGGGCTGGGCGCCACGCGCGATCCCGATCTGATCGAACGCATCGGCGCCGCCACCGCGACCGAGATCCGTGTCACCGGGCTCGACTGGACATTCGCGCCCACTGTCACCGTGCCGCAGGATTACCGCTGGGGCCGCGCCTATGAAGGCTATTCGTCGGACCCGGCGCTGGTGTCGCGCTATGTCGGGGCCATGCTGCGCGGATTGCAGGGCCCGGCCGACGGCAAGAACCTGATCGCGCTGGGCAAAGTGATTGCCTCGACCAAGCATTTCATCGGCGACGGCGCGACGACCAACGGCGTCGACCAGGGCGATGCGGCGATCAGCGAGACAAGCTTGCGCGACATTCACGGCGCCCCCTATGGCCCCGCGATCGAGGGCGGTGTCGCGACAGTCATGGCCAGCTTTTCCAGTTGGCAGGGGCGCAAGATGGCCGGCAACGCCGGCTTGCTGACCGGCGTGCTGAAGGACCGGATGGGATTTGGCGGCTTCGTCGTGTCCGACTGGAACGCGCACGGCCAGATCGAAGGCTGCACCAATGCCTCGTGCGCGCAGGCCGTGCTGGCGGGTGTCGACATGGTCATGGCTCCCGACAGTTGGAAGGACATGGTGACCAGCCTGATCGCGCAGACGCGTGCCGGGGTGATCCCGATGGCCCGCATCGACGAGGCGGTGGGACGCATCCTGCGCGTCAAGGCGCGGCTGGGACTGTTCGACGCGGGCGCGCCCTCGACCCGGCCGATTGCCGGGCAATGGGCGCTGTTGGGATCGCCCGGACACCGCGCCATCGCGCGGCAGGCGGTGCGCGAATCGCTGGTGCTGCTCAAGAATGACGGCGTGCTGCCGCTGCGCAGCAGCGCGCGCCTGCTGGTTGCCGGCGACGGTGCCGATGACATTGCCCGCGCCGCCGGCGGCTGGACGATCACCTGGCAGGGCACCGGCGTGACTCGCGCCGATTTCCCCGGTGCGACATCGCTGTGGCAGGGCTTGCAGGCGACAATGGCGGCGGGCGGCGGCCATGCCGAATTGTCCCCCGATGGCCATTTCAGCCAGCGTCCCGATGCCGCGCTGGTGGTGTTCGGCGAACGGCCTTATGCCGAATTCCAGGGCGATCTGAAATCGTTGCAACTGACGCCGGATCTGACCGCACCGTGGGAAACGATGCGCCGTCTGCGGGCGCAGCACATTCCGGTGATCGCGGTCATGCTGACCGGGCGGCCGCTGTTCGTGAACCCCGCGCTCAACGCCGCCGATGCCTTTGTCGTCGCCTGGCTGCCGGGCAGCGAGGGCGAAGGGCTGGCCGACGTGCTGATCGGCGATCGATCGGGGCACCCGCGCTTCGCGATCACCGGCCGCCTGCCGACAGCGTGGCCGCGCACGGCAAGAGCCGCCGATGGCGTGCTGTTTCCGCTGGGGTACGGCCTGACCTGGCGCGACCATACCTCGGGCTGGCGCCCGTTGTCCGAAGACCCCGGCGTTGCCCCGGCCAACGATGCGCGCCGCTGGTTTGCCAATGGCCAGCCGGCCAGCGGCTGGTCGTTGCGGATCGAAGCGCCCGATGGCGGCAGTTCGACCCGCATCACCGCCGTTCCGGCCGAAGCGCTGGGCGGACGGATGCGCGTGACGGCGCGCGACTTTGCCGTGCAGGAGGGCGCGCGGCGCTTTACCCTGACGTCGGGCAGCGCGACGATCGCGCTGGCCGCGCCCGCGCCGATCGACCTGTCGCGCGAAACCAACGGCGATGTGAAACTGCTGATCACCGCGCGGGTGGTCCGGGCCCCGGCGCACGCCACGCTGGGGGTCGATTGTGCCGATGCAGCCTGCCACGCCGATATTCCCGTTGCGCTGCCCGAACTTGACCGCTGGGTCCGCTATGGCCTGCCGCTGAAATGCTTTGCCACGCATGGCGGCGATATGACCCGGTTGGGTGAAGCGTTCCGCCTGTCGATCGATGGTGCCAGCGATATTGCCATCGGTGAAGTGCGGCTGGGCAACGATGCCGAACAGGAATTGCCATGCCCCTGACTGCCAAGCTCTTGACCGATCGCCGCACCGTTTTGGCCGCACTGGCCGCAACCCCGCTGATCGCCGCAACCTCCGCGCCCGCGCCGGGCTTCATCCGGCGTAGCGGCACCGGCTTTGTGCGCGATGGCCGGCCATGGCGCCACACCGGGGCCAACGCCTGGTATCTGGCCTGGCTGGGCGCCGATCCGGCCGGACGCGCCCGACTGGGCCGCGAACTCGACCGGCTGCGGGCGATGGGCGTGCGCAATGTGCGCCTGCTCGCGGGTGCAGAGGAAGGCCCGTTGCGCGCCAGTGTAACCCCCGGCTTCGTCAACCGCGCCGGGCAATTGAATCAGGCGCTGCTGTCCGGGCTCGATCACGCGATGGCCGAACTGGCGCGGCGCGACATGACCGCCGTGCTTTACCTGACCAACAACTGGGAATGGTCGGGCGGGATGATGACGCGGCTGTGGTATGACACCGGGCACTATCTCGACAACAACGACCCCGCGCATCCCTGGCCCGCGTTTCCCGATGCGGCGGCCGAATTCTATGCCAACAGCAACGCGGTCACGGGCTTTTTCGGCTATGTCCGCATGCTGGTCGGCCGGGTCAACGCGGTCACCGGCCGCGCCTATCGCGACGACCCCGCCATCTTGTCCTGGCAATTGTGCAACGAACCGCGCCCCGGTGTCAGCTCCGAGGTGATGGCGCGCGTGCTGCCCGGATATTGCGCATGGATCGACGCCAGCGCGGCGCTGATCCGCAGCATCGATCCCAACCACATGGTCTCGCTCGGCATGGAGGGCACAATCGCCTCGGCCGGGCGCGAAGACATCGTGCTGCGCGCGCACCAGTCGATCGATTACCTGACCGCGCATGTCTGGCCGCTCAACTGGGGCTGGGTCGACGGCAGGAACCTGGCCGGCACCTGGGACGCGGGCCGTGTCAAAGTCGAAGACTATCTGGCCACCCACATCCGCCTGGCCAAACAGGCGAACAAGCCGCTGGTGATCGAGGAATTCGGCTTTCCCCGTGACGGCGAATTGTATGATCTGGCCGTGTCGACCACGTTCCGCGAACGATACTACCGCCTGATCTACGCCGCAGCCGAAGCCAGCCTCGCCGGCGGCGGGCCGATCGTGGGCACCAATTTCTGGGGCTGGAACGGCGAAGCCCGCACCCCCCGGCCTGATCACCGCTGGTACGCGGGCGACCCGCTGATGGGCGATCCGCCGCATGAACCGCAAGGCTGGTATGGGAATTTTGACAGCGATATGAGGATGATCGCGCTGATCAGGGAGCATGCGGGGCGGTTTGCGACGCAGGCGTAGCGTTGAGATCTGACGCTCGGCGCTTTGCTCGCGTGGGCCCGCGCTGGCAAAGCTGCTGTTCAATGGGCTGATTGACTGGCAACCGGATCTGGCGGCACGAGGTCGTGCCAGTCGGGATTGGTGCCTTCGATCAGCGCGATCTTCCAGTCGCGCCGCCAGTTTTTCAATTGCTTTTCGCGCGCGATCGCGCGTTCCATGTCGCCGTACATCTCGTGGTGGACAAGTCGCTTGACCTGACGGCGCATGGTGAAACCGGGAAGGGTTTCGGAGCGATGTTGGGCGAGGCGGCGGATCAGGTTGCTGGTGACACCGATATAGAGCGTGCCGTGGCGATCGCTGGCCAGGATATATGTGCATGGCTGGCGGGCGCCGTTCATGGGGGTTTTTCAGCGCATTGGTGCTGTTGCGCCAGTTGCAATCTTTACCGAATTGGCGGGAAACCGCACCTGCGGCCTGATGGGCGCCGGATCAAGTCAGGCATGACGGTTTTCTTGTGTCGACCAAATTGGTGGCGGGTGTTCGAATTGACCGTCAGGCTTTGGGCGCAGCCGTCGATTGCCGCACTAGCAGTTCGTGGCCATGCCGCACCGGCGCCGGTGCCGGTTCCCCCGCCAGCAGTTTCAACAGACCATCGGTGGCGGTCATGGCCATGTCGAACACCGGTTGGCGCACGGTGGTCAGCTTTGGCATGATCAGGCGGGCGATATCGGAATCGTCGAAGCCGACCACCGACAGGTCGTCGGGCACGGCAAGGCCGGCTTCGCGTGCGACGGTGATTGCGCCCACGGCCATGTCGTCGTTTTGCGCCAGGATGGCGGTCGGGCGTGGGCCGGGGTGGGACAGGATGCGCTGCATGGCGGCCTCGCCGCTGGCCAGGGTGAAATCGCCGCGTTCGATCAGCACGCTGTCGAGTGCGATCCCGGCGGCGGCCAGGGCCTGGCCGTAACCCTGGCTGCGGGCGGCGCTGGCGCGGTGCGTGGAATCGCCCAGGATCACGGCCAGCCGGCGGTGGCCCAGCGTCAGCAGGTGTTCGGCCACTTCGCGCGCGGCGGCGGTGTCGTCGAGCAGCGAGCAGGCGCCGCGCGTCTGTTCCAGTTGCGGGGCGATCCGGCCATAGCGGATAACCGCCGCGTCGAGCTGGTCAAGCACGGCGATCTCGTCGCTGCCCGGCGGGGCCAGCACCACGCCGTCGAGCGCGGCCGAGCGCAGGAACGCCACAAAATCATCGCGGCGCGCGGTGACATCGCGGAACGGCAGGATGATCATGCGATAGCGTTCGTCGGCCAGCCGTTCGAGCACGCCGCGCTGCAATTCGACCACATAGCTGGGACTGGGCCGCTCGTACGTCAGCCCGATCATGAAACTGCGCCGGGTGATCAGGCCCTTGGCAGTGATATTGGGCTGGTAATTCAGGTCCTTGGCCACGGCCTTGACGCGTTCGCGCACCGCATCCTTGACGAACGGTTCCTCGTTCAGCACCCGCGACACGGTCTTGGGCGACACCCCGGCGGCAGTCGCGATTTCATAGATCGTGGCGCGGCGCGAAATGGTCGTTCTCCGGGACAAGGGGGAAAGCTCTGCGCGAAAGCCCGCGCCTTGACAAGCGTCGCGCTATGGCAGGCGGATCACCAGCACCGACGTGGCGGGCTCGGCATTGCCCGAAATCTGCACGGTGAAGCTGCCGGGTGAAAGCGCGAAATCGACCATCTTGCGAATGCCGGTGCACGCTGGCCCCATGCTGTGCGCCGTCGATGCCACCGCCTTGCCGCCGGGCGCGACCACATCGATCCACGCCCGCGATCCCAGCACCACGCGGTACGACCCTGGCGCCGGCACCACGAATTGCAGCAAGCCGCCGAATGTGTCGGGCGCAGCGGGCTTTTCGGGGTGCAGGGGATAGGCGACCGCCTGGCTCAGCAACAGCGTCACCCGCGCCGTCTGCCCAACGGTCAAGCGTGCGTCCGACAGCTTTTCCGGGCCGGCGGCGGCATTGTGATAGGCCAGCATGGTCCAGGCCGAAAGCTCCGGCGGCAATTTGCCCTCGGACGTGCACGCGGGAGGCTCCGGTTCGGAAAAGGCCAGTTGTGGAACCGCCATGGCCAACAAGCCCGCCGCCAAAACCCAGCTTTTTGCCATATCCGATGCCTTTTTGCCTGCGTACGAGAGAACATAGCATCGCTTGTCGGCGTTGGGCAACGCCGGAGCCGCGAGAGCC
>Ga0116227_10002149_pt1 | contig 45034 bp, 31 predicted proteins | sample S1TSphgellanicum_FD_89693 | JGI IMG/M metagenome (GOLD analysis project Ga0116227, IMG submission 89693) | Host-associated microbial communities from peat moss isolated from Minnesota, USA - S1T2_Fb - Sphagnum magellanicum MG | ecosystem: Host-associated > Plants > Peat moss > Unclassified...
AAAGAGGCCCAAAGATAGCGTGAAGACAGGGTGACTTTACCCTGAGTTTACAGATACCACTTAAAAGAGGGGTTAGGGGATGAAAAGAGGCCCAAAGATAGCGTGAAGACAGGGTGACTTTACGGATTTCTCTACTACCAGATATTGCAAAAAACAAATTCATTACTAAATATAAATTTAGTAACAAAATTAGTAACAAAATTTACAAAATCAATAAATAAAAAAATTGCATCCATAAATATTATTTCAAAAGCAACTATTGCAAATCACTATTGTTGCAACATATATAGTATAGTATTAAATGGGAATTTTGGGTATTTCAAAATGACAAAAAAACGTAAACATTTTTGCACAATAATAATAATAATAATTATTATTATTATTATTATTATTATTATTTATTAATAGTTAGATTTCACAACACGACCATAACAACAAAATAATGTCCTCAAAAGCACAATGACAATAGGATTCATCAAAGAACTCAAAGAACGAGTGAAAATGGAGTGAACACCGAGTGCGGTAAAATCATTATTTACATGGTGGCCGTGAATGTGGCCTGTATAACCTTTGACTCTATGTTTCCCTTGCTGAACCTCGTCGAATTCAGGACCGGTTTCGTCATAAGTTTTTCGCAAGTGAAGCTTCACATCTTTGTATGGCAAATCACCCACCGATGCTACGGGTACCGTGGGTTTGCAATACTCTTCAGTTGTACCTATGCACTGCCTACATCAAGCCTCCAATGAGAGGTATTTATTTATTTATTTATTTATTCATTTATTTAATTTTTAATTTTTTAAATTTTTTTTCATCTATATGGGTTAGTTTTGCTTGATTTGGGTCAGCTTTTTGGAACTGAAAATGTATATATGAACATTATAGTAAAAGAAATTCATCATTGTAAGTAGAGTTTTTTTAATTAAAAAATTGTGTTGTAGAAAAATGGAGAATTTTCCACATTTAAGAAAAATTAGTCAACTTTTTTTAATTAAACTAGAAAATAATTCCCAATTTTCTAATTGAAAGAACTATATTTTTTTTTTGTCAACAAAGAAAAAACTGAAATTTGTAAGTATGATTATTGGAATGAAAATGTAACGGTAGACTTGGAAAATTAAGCTCACATATATTTATTTATTTATTTATTTATATGAAAAAATAATTTTCTTACAATGAGGAATTTTTCTTGCATAATTTATTGTTTGCACAAGAGGAAGGCAAATAGTTTTTATTTTTATTTATTTTTGTTTATTTCCATCTGACTTTTGGGGAAATTACAAAAAAATAAAATTAGGGAATGGCTGGCAAATAGAGAGACCGACTGACCTTCTGCTGTGCATGTCAATTTTTCCAGAAGCAAATCTCATATCGGGCAGAGCTTCCTTTTTGCTCGCCACCCATTTTACTGCCGATGGTTCCAATGGCAGCCCCGGATGTGCCAATTGCGCATGATACGATTCTCTTCCACCACCAGGTCGTACTTCAGCACTCTACCATCGAAATAAATAAATAAATAAATAAATAAATAAATTATTGTTGCAGCTGAAAAAAATCGGGAAGTTATACAGAAGTGAGACCGTGGACCGTGTCTTGGGCTTCTTCGGCACTTGACGACCATTTTCAAAAAATTCATGTGCAATTTACATGAACAAGAAGACTAGGCATGGCATTTTACAAAATGTATATATCATAATACGTGAACGGTTTCAGCGCAAATTATATAATTTTATTTATTTTTTTGAATTTTTCTAATTTTTGAAAAAAAAATTATTACTTGCGCTAAAAAAACTTATAATTATTATAAAATTAAGAATCTGCAAGTTTTTGACTATCAGATTTGAACTGCACAATTTAGAAGTAAATTTTAAATTTTTTTTTTTTTTTTTAAAGAAAAAAGAAAAACCTATTTGATGACTTTGGCAACAAATACTTATGAGAAAATTGAGACGATTGTAATATCTTTGAATATAATCTTTTAAATGGGGTTTTTAATTTTCCGGCAAGGTCAGTACAAACCAGATGGACTGCTTTTTCAAAGGAGTTGTGACGTTGTGAGTCACTGATTGCAAGTCCTCGTTTACAAGCATCTGCGAAGCTATGACCGATCACATGACTTCTCACTCCGGGTACATAACCCGTGTACCCGGGTATTGCTCCTTCTTTCCCAATTCGAATGTTCTCATGATTCGAAGGATAGGCCATCTATCTTTTTAGCTCCAAGATTGTATTATTAGCTCCAAAATTTGCTAGCAATATCAGCTCAATACTCAACACCAAGAGCTCAGTAACCCTCACCCAACGGAGTACTAAGTCTTTTATAAACGAGAATACAAATAAAAAGATTGTGACACAATACAGGTATCATCCGTAAAGTAGGAAAACACAGCATCAGAACCCTGAGTTTGGTGTCATACACAACGTCAGATTCAAAAAAAAAACTTGCAAAAGAAGTCCATTAGCATTCAAGGGGGTGTTGAAACTCAGAAAACCATCAATTTTGGTGGTAAATTGAGCTTCATCCTGCCTTTCCTTTTCCCCGAGCGCCTCCACTGCTGCTACATATATTTTCACTGCTCCTACCTGTACAACTACTACAATTAATCTTCAACCTTGTGCATTAAATGTCGAGTTTCATCATTTCATAGTGCGATTTAATAAAATTTCCTTACTTTGCAGATACCAGTGAAAGATGATGAAACCCTGCTAATCAGTGAAAGAGGGGATAAGGGTTGAAATGAGCCCCCAACGACAGGGTGAAGATAGGGTGACTTTCTGGATAACTCAAATAATGGTTGAAAACTTGCTCTAAAGAAGAAGAAGAGTTAAAAGGGCTCAGGAGTCTTGTACTATGTGTCTGTCTCTTGAGGTTTTGAAAAGCCATTGGAGGTAATAAATTCATATGAAGGGTTAGGTATCCCTTTGTACCCCACCTTCTCACAATTGCTGCCTCTTGGGCTACTCTGCTTCTTCCTTTTTTTTCCATCCATGAAAGTCTCATGATTTTCAAACCTAGTCCTTCCATGCTTTGGTATGATGAACCACATTCATGGTTGTTTCGGAACCGTAGCATCCTTCCATCGGTATTCACCTGCATCCATGATTCTTCCATCTATCACAAGCCACGGATGGTTGGGTATCTGTGCAACCAAGCCATGAAGACCTGCAAGAAAATGTTCATGCACAGAAGGTGAAGCACTTCTTATGAGAATGCCCCCACTTCCTTTAGTGTTATCCTGCACATTTTTTTTCGTTCCCAAGGAGGTTGGGAGAAACATAGGTACAAGTTTTGTAAGCCAGAAAGGTAGGTTTAATGATAGGTTATCAATAGAGAACAAGGGTACTATTGTGGGTAAGTATGAAGGCTTCAGATAAATAAATGTCATTATTTTTAATGTATAAAAAGTTATGAGATTATAATGCAGTTTGATCTGTGGATAAATTTACCCATTTCCCTTCAAAATGCACATCCTTTCATAGCTCTATGGGAGACCTGAAAGAGTCTAATAAGTACACTCAAATCATATTTATTGAGTGCTTCCTGTTTCTGATTGGGTAGATGGTTTGATTGGTCCAGGTGGGTTGTTATGGGTGTGGTTGGGAAAAAAAGTACGCAACCAACTAAAATTGGATTTTATTCAGAATTCATCTACCTAGATTATTAGATTTGAAATTTTAATACCAATCACTCAGGTTATTAACCGGTTATTAAAAAAATTCATAATCAACTGATAAGTCATTTGTAACCAAATTGATAACCTGATTGATAACCAGATTGAAACTCAATGAGCACCAACACTGGTCAAAATCATTCTGTTAGTTCGAACCCATGCTAGGCCATGTTTTGCCTTTCCTTCATCTAATTTTAATTGTGAAGTCAAGTGCTGAGCAGAGCTGGGATTGCTCTTTGAGCAGCTCCCACCCATGCTCAGTATGTAGCCCTACAAGAGTATTTCTCACATACAATAGCAGCTGTGTCTAAAATTAAAATCAGATTAAAGCCCAGGGTAATAGAGTTATCCGTAAAGTCAGGCGATTAGGGGGTGAGAACAGCCAGCTTCGGCATAGCTTGTAATTAATTGGTAACGAAAATTTTACAAAACGAAGTAACTGGGACCCAAACCAGTTTCACCACCAATTTTGATGGTAAACTGAGTTTCATTGTGCCTTTCCTTTTTCCTGAGCGCCTCCCCTGCAGCTAGCTACACATATTTTCACTGCTGCTACCCGTACTACAACTACTACAACTACTATAACTACTCTCGAGCCTTGTGCATTAAATGCTGAGTTTCATCATTTCATACTGAGATTTAATAAAATTTCAGTACTTTGCAGATAGATACCACTGAAAGAGGGGATAGGGGGTGAAAGGAGCCCCAAAGACAGGGTGAAGACAGGGTGACTTTACGGATAAGTCTAATGCTTCAAAAAAAACATGTGATCCACATGATTCCACAAAGAAATTATGCACTGAGCACAAGCAGAACATCCATTGAGGACTCACTGACAGACTGACTATAGTGCTGCCATTTCATATTTTCCTGAGGTTAGACAGAAGACTGATTCTTGTGCTATTGTTGGGTTCTGGAAATTGGCCAAATTTAGATGAATTATTAGAGCCTGAGAAAGCTCACACATAATAAGTGGGAATGTGTCAGACTGGTCTCTGGATCCCTTTCACATTGCTAAACAAGGAAATTGTTTTTAGCCTATAGAACCAACCCATGGCTGCTGATTGGTTGGATATTGGTCTCCATTGATTTGGCAGCCAGTGCTCCAGCCACCCTTTTTTTTTTTTTTCACTACCAATTTCTCCTCAGTTCACAATTTAAATGTAGTATAAATATACTACTTTATCTAAAATATGGTAGTCTTTTTAATTTATAATATTCTTTGGAATTTATTTTTTCTTAGTAAGAATATTTTAATTAATTTAAATGAAAACCCTAAAAACCCGAGTTGAGAAAATTACTTTCCCCCATGATACCCATAACTTTATGTAAACATCTAAATCAATGAATTTTTTTTGTTGTGAATTTTCGCCATTTTGCAAAAAAACGTATTTTTAATAAAAAAGTTTGTCATAAATTCCTTTTTTTGAAAAAAAATTGTCAAAAAAAATTTAATTAAAATTTTGCCCAAAATCGCCACAAGGGCATACAACATGAACGAATGCTTAAAATTTTTCTATTTTCATATTCTGAATATCACCAAACTTAGCTAAATATTATTATGGATGATTACCACTTGAGCAACATCACAAAATATCAAAAAATAAAAACATTGATCCAAATTTGTTAATGTATTCAAAGAAAGGCCTATCATGTAATTTTTCTATTTAAAAAACCTCTCTTGACAAAAATGGCTGAAAATTCATGAAATTCGCAGCCTGACTAAAGCCTCCACAAGACAAACAATAAGTTAATAAGGTCACTAATATTCAAAGATTACAACAACCTCCTCACATAAAACAATCTAGACTCGTGTACTCAAATGTCACATGAATTTTCCTCATGATAAAACTTCTAATGAATTATGTTTACACTAGTGTTGGGCAAGTATCAAAAATGAAGTGGGAACCAACTAGAAAAACCACCGTATATTATTTTTTAATGATATTCAAGTTGATATCCAATCCATAGGGTCTCATTGTGGGATGAGAATCAATCCTTAAGACCTTGTCCCTTTATTTAAATCTCAAAATAAAGATACCATAACAAGGTATTTAAACATATTTTTAGCTTGGTATCTTAAAGTTTTTCTTGTTGTTAGTTGGTTTTTCTTATTGTGATGTTCAATTCCTCATGTCGTTGCTCAACTCTTCTTGTTGTGCTGGTTGCTTTGTGTTGTTGTTAATCGTCTCTTCTTATAGTGTTGGTCAATTCCTTTTGTTATTGCTCAACTCCTTGTGGTGTTATTCAACTCCTCTCTTGTTATTGTTTGGCTTGTCTTGTTCCTTGTTTGGCTCTTTTCTTGTTCTTTTTCAACTCCTTTCTTGCTATTATTTGGCTCTTCTTGTGAGAATAATTGGCTTTCCTTTTTTCTCTATCTTTTTGTTGAGTTCCTTTTTTTAATTATATATTTTAAAAATAAAAATAATCATTTTTTCTGAAAATAATTGAACTTTTGATAACCAACTTGTGAGAACCACCTTTGAGAAATGACTGATTTTAAATTTATGAAAATCAGCACTCGAAGAACCAATTCTATTTTTAAAATGTTATGTGAGAATTTGAACTGTAGTTTTCACCAAAAGTTTAATATGCCCAACATTAATTTACATATGCACTTGAAAATTGGACATCATTTTATATTAAGTTTCAAGTGCAAATAACATTGCATGATTATATCCAATGGTTTTATTTCATTAAATTGTCATTCGAATGAAATTTAAAGGATGGTATTTCACACAACCATAACAACACATGCACATCACATATCATGCAATTAATGAAAAATTATTTCAATTCAACTTTTTTAAAATTAAATTTGGTTCAAATAAAAATCAAAAGTTAACTTTCCACATGTGAATGACAATTTTTTCATTGTGTCTTAGTACTAATCACAACTAATGGTTTAAAATGTAAAAAAATATGTTATAATTATAAATTTTATTTATTGGATATTTTTATAACCAAAATAAATTTTATCAATTTTTTAAGAAGGCCATGGCATTGAATTGAAATGCCTTAAACAGATTATATCAATTCAAACAAACACATTTCCATAAAAAATATTTTAAATTTGATTCATGAAACATAGTTTCATTTCAGAAGTGTTTCACTAAAAAATATTTGAAAATTATATTCCTTTTGTTGAATAGATCTTGGGAAAAAAATCAAAATGATTTCTTAATTTGAAATAAAGGTGTGAAACAAAACACATGTCAACGTTTGCATTTTCAAATCAATTTGAAGCAAACATGAGGAATTAAAATTTTAGATATTCTTGTCACAAAATGGTCCACTCTCCAGAGAAAGAAAGGCTTCTTACATGGTTTTATAAGGTGTTCACCGAAACTCCACCTTCAAGACTTATGGGCATTATGTTCTATAGTTAACTTTTCGACGCTTTCAATTCACTATAGCTACATCTTTTGGCACTTGTCATGGGCTTGGTTCCAACCAATGTTGTGAGTGTAAGTGTCAATAACCATAACTTTGTTCATCATCATTTTTGGCTTAGAACTTTACAAGAGCTCGGGCACTTAATATGATTCATATTAATTAGTTTAATTGGTTGTCATACATAACAAAGCACAAAACATTTAAAGCTTTTTTTTGAAAAAATTGTTTGCAATGGGTCACTTTGAATGGCCTATCACCAAAAACATTCTAAACCCAACACCCCCACCCCTTCCCCCAACGAAACAAAGAAAAAAATGACATGTTTTTACACTATTTCACACAACACATCAAGTCATATAAGTGTAATTGTTTTATACTTACATTTACATCATTTTATATGGCACAAAATATGTTTACACATTTTTACATTTACATGTCTCACATTCTACATTTACACCTACACAAATGTAAATAAACATTATACACTTAGACAAAGTGCAAATAAATTTCATTATGACATTTACACTTATATGAAGTTTGAGTGCTAAATCATAGACACTAAGAACACCATTCCAACTTTTCATCACATTTATTTTCCTTTTGTTTAACTCTAATGGGGCCATTTCATAATTTGGCAACACATATGTTTGGTTTTCAAACTAATCACATTTTTTTGAGCCATACATGGTACTTTATGAGTCCTTAGTATAAATCATGAGATTTTTGTATTTGATTTTCAGCATGTAGCCAAAAATATAGAAAATTGATTAAAGGTTTGTACTTTATATTTGGTTTATAATCAGATTTGGTTAAATCTTCCTCAGGACGATGATCACTTTTTCGAAATCGTCCTATGGATGAACCGTCTTAGGTGAACCATAACCCACCCCAATTCTTTCCCTTTTTATGAAAACCATTGGTTCCAATTCTTCCCAACGCTGAAAGCAACAATTTGGTTTTTTTTTCTAAATTATTTTCAATTTATGATAATTGATTAGGGTATCAAATTTTTTAAAACAATAATCAAGCCAATTCTCAAACATGGCAATTCTCACAAATGTTATAATAGTAGATTTTCATATCTAGTTTTCACGATCTAGATCCCTAGTTTGTATTCATTCTAAAAGATTTTTTTTTTAAAAATTGAATAAAAAAAAACTTGTTTTAAAAAATGATTAAACTGTTACACAATTTTTTTAATAATCAATGACATTTCCAAGTTCTCATCCTTTTAAATGTTTTTTTAAATTTTCTTCTAATTTTGCATCAACTTCAATTAGCTTTACTAAATTAAAAAAGGGTTTACAATCCTAGGGTCATTGGGCCAATTTTTGTTAACAAAAAATAATTTATGTAAATTATCCAATTACAAATGACATTTTCTAAGATTAATAAATATTCTCACCAAAGAAAAAATCCTTTCAATTTCAATTTGTGAACCAACAATGCCTAAAATTTGACAAGCAAGGAATCCAACCATACAAAATATATATTCACACTTCTCCCACCATTGAAAAAGACATTTTATTTCTCTTTGCATGCACTTGAAACCTCTTGAAAATCAAAAGTTCTTCATTCACAAGCTATTTGTTGTTTCATTTGAACTTATTTTCATTTCAAAAATATCCACACTCCAATCTTCATCAACACCATGGCCAACAATGACATTTTTAGACAAGGTGTGCAAATGATGATAACATTTTGACAACATGGGATACAAGGTTTTTATATCATGTTTTTCAACAATGACCTTGCCTTGTTCAAGGCCAATAAAGAGTAACATTAAACATAAGTTTTTGAATGTAGAATCCCACATCAAAGACAACATGTTATGAACCTTCTTTTTTTCATATTCTTTTTTTAAAAAAAGAAATTTAAAACACCACAAATTTTTTTTGATGTTTAAGGCCAAAAAAACTAATTAAAAAAAAAATGGACTCCTCTTCTATAAAATTATCAAAAGAACCTAACTTTCCAAATTCTTTTCTTAATTTCAAACAAATGGAGATGGGAGAATTTAAAACATCACTCAATAGCCAATGACCTTTGGATTGATTAAAAACACAAGAAAGCATAATAAGGGATAGGACCTTGAGAGGTGTTATGTCAAAGGAGGAGGCATTCATGTAATCATCTTTATAGTAGTTTACCTACTATAACATAAAATAATTGTTTTTGAAATTGCAATTTTTTTTAAAGTATAATTTTGTTCATAAATTTGCAAAATAGAAAGAGTATTGTTAAAATTTATTACTAATTGAAACTATTTAATTATATATATATACCTTGTTTTCGATAGTGTATTCAACTTCTTGGGGTTAAACCAATTCAAATTCAACACATGTTTTGTTCCATTTTTCTTGCCCTTCCCCAAAACTTTTTGGCCGAGTTATACACTTATGTATTGTAGTATCTTTACTATTTTTGCATAAATTAAATTATTTTTCATTTTGTTAAACTTTTGAAAAATGATTTATTATTTGTGCACAAATTTTAATAAAATCAAAAAGTTTAACTGTTAGGGTTTGAATTGTTGACCTCTCAAATTTTAAACTGCTGACCTCCCATCATAATGGCTTACAACAGATACAATCTATACACAATAGACTATTCCATAATAGTGACAAGTCTTTGTTTATTATCTGCTATAACCATTACCTATCAAAAATTTCAGAATTAAAAAGCCAAGTGCTGAAGTTAAAATTTCAAATTTAATTAAATATTCGACAGTTTGTTGCCGAAATGGTAAACATACTACGATAGATCTCATTGTGTAATCTTAATATAAGCATATGTTAAGCTTTTACAAACTATTTCATTTGTTGTAGCATATTGATTGACCTTGGAAAATGCATGCCCAAAGCAGGTGATTACTACATGGATTAAATTTTTTTTTAGCAAGTTGTCTTTCCACTTCTCTTCTTAAAGGACTATTTACTACTCCCTCAAACATTTTTGCAATAAATAAAATGACATGCATTCACATTTTTTTCAATGTTGTTATTCCATTTGTTGTTTTGAATATGATTAAACCTTTTCTTTCTTGAGTTTTAAAGTTATGAAACAAAGCTAGACTACTCTAACAAATAATGCATTTCATGGTTTTTGAACATTTCACATTAACATCCTTATTATTATTCACACCAAAAAAACCCAACTTAAATAATTTCTACCATGTGATTTTCGCATTGTTATTTGAACATGCAATTTTTATTATTTATTATTTTTTTGGCATATTCTAAAAACAACACTAGAAGGGGGTAAATGGTGATGGTGGGCACCCAATAGCAAGAGGCGTATAAAAATGTGAAGGACCACTAATTCACCACCTTTAAGGCAATGGTGATGGGGGTAATGCTTCACTAAAACACATGTAACGAAAGTAATAGGCAACAACACAAAAAAACAACAACTCAAGGGGGTTTAGGCAAGTACTTGAGAACAACATAATAAACCAATAATAACATCAACAACACAACAAACTACCAACACTAGTAATGTGACAAACCAACAACATGATTAGCAACACAACGAACTAGTAGCATCACTAACAATGTGTTAAATTAACTACACTAACAATGCGATGAACACTAACAATGTGACAAGCCAAGAATAGGATTAACAATGCAATGAACCAACAACATGACCAATAACACATTGAGCTAACATCAAGACTAGCAATGCACAGACCAACAACATCATTAAAAATGTAACGAATTGACAACATCAATAGCACAACAAAACCACAAGCAATGTGATTAACCAATAGAAGCACAAACAACATGACGAACTATCAACAACATAATAAATGTGATGAACTAAACACAACACAAGCAATGCAACCAACTAACAACAACAAAAGCAATGTGACAAACCTGCAACAATAAAAACAATGGGATGAACTCACATCACCCAAAGTAATGTGATGAACCTACATCAACAAAAGCAATGCAACAAACCAACAATAACAAAAACAACACGATGAACCCACAACACTAACAACGCAAATGAACAAAGGAAAGAACAACACAAAGAACAATGCAAGGAGTCACCCAAGCAACTAAACTACTTTTAATTTAAAAAAACCCTAAAAGGGGTTTTTACATAGTGGGTGCCGCTATTTACAAACTAACCTAATCTAACGATTAACCCAAACCCTAAATTAACCTAGTCTACTTACTAGCCTTAATCTAACTACTAACTTGAGAATTGGGTTTTGGTTATCTCGTAAAACCGACTTGGTTCTCCAAATTTTTTAGAAAAAGATAACCATTTCTCATTGGGTCTGGTTCTCACTTGGGTGAGAACCATCAATCTGATTGTCAAACTACTTATCACCTTTGGTGGTAATAGTTAGTTCTCCTTGTGAGAACGGGAGGTCCTAATGAGAACCATCTGACATTGGTTCAAACCCAATTTTCACACTACATGAAGACTGTCCTTCATCCAAAATATAGTGTACAACTCATTTTACCAACAGCTGTTGGACCTGTTCTTGTGGGAAATTGTTAAATTTGGTGTTAGAAAGTTTGATTTAGTCTAAGAGAAGGACATGTATAATGTTTTAAATCAACCCAATTTATTTTCCAGGTTTTACCATGGTACTAGTGTCGTTGCTGGTTCACCCAAGGTGAGAACTTATGGACTCCAAACTCACCATTGTTGGGTGGTTATTTGACTTTTAAAATACAATTTAGCTTTGTTTTTTAAATTAATTTTTTTAAAACGTTTGGTTTTTTGAAAATTTCAGACTCAAAAAACCTGGGATGTTTCAAGATTTCCAAAATCAAAGAACCTCCTCTCTCATGGTTTCATTTTTCTTTTCGAAAACCTTAAAAGAACCAGCAATTTCTCACAAAAATATTGAGTAAGCAAAAGCATCGACAATTGTATCAAAGAATATGACTAGTTCTTCAACATTTTTGAAATTTTTTAATGTTATATATTTACTTACATTTGACTAATCACACATATTTGCATGGTTTGTAAAAATATGCAATACATGTGAAGATGTCAATTTGCTATGAGTTTACATCATCATTTGTGGCTTGATTTTATGATCAATGTGGTAGAAACATGATAGATTTCAAGTAGTTTTCCACCAATTGCTATATATATATATATATGGATTAATCGCCTAATGTTTTACAATTGCATCCTTGTACATTTTTACAAAGGATGATAAAAAGTGTCCCAAAACCAAAGTAAGGTGCTAGTATTAAAACAACACTAAAATTTCATGACTCAATTATATATGCAAGCAAGAGGATTGAGTTACCTACCAAGGTAACCTATCCTAAACACCCTCTTATCTCCCGGTCACATTACCTAGTTAACTACTTATGTAAGTAAGTACCATAGGCAAGTATACCGAACAGAATGTAAATGATACTACTTAGATAAGGCACTTAGTGGCTACTAAGTAGGTAGATGCATTTGGGTGGTTGACAAATAGCTAACCATGGTAGCTAACAACCCTAATTAGCTATATATGAGAAAGGAATATAATGAAAAAAGTGTTCCATGTCCACAGATCATCCATCCGCCGTGGTGCATTGGTGGGTGCTGGTTCACTCGGGTCAGAATGAACAACAGCCAGATGTGGAGCATGAGGGATGAAAAGAAGGATGGGGAGAAGAGACATTTTTTTCATTGGGTTCCATTTCACTAGCTAAACCAAGGTGGGTTAACTCAGTTTCTGTTCTTACTACTTACCTATTATTAGCCTAACAACCCACCAGCCATTACCTTTGTACTAGGGTTTACATCTACATACATCTTCTACTTAGTTTTCAAAGCCAAAGAAGGGCTCCACCAGTCACAAGAATGGGAGTTTGGGGTGTTAGCTCTTGGTTGGTTTAGGGTTTAGGGTTTAGGGACTATGCATGGCAGCATCTGCATTGTTTAGTTCTTCAAAATTTTGGGTAGGCTACCAGTACCATACATAGACTTCAGTCTTGGCTGCTGCATATGCTGACAAGCAAGCAAACAGGGTTTAGCCTTAGTTAAAATTTAGGGTTTTCCTTACCCATAAGCTTCTGTGACTGACTATCTTCTGACAATTTGCTTCACATCTCTTCAATGCATTTTCAGGACCCAAGAAGAACCCAAAGGACCATGATCAGATATCAAATCCAACTTACAAATTTCTTCCCCTCCATCCTCATTGGATTCCAGCCTCCAGGAGTTGCAAGATGATTCCCTCTTTACTGACTTTTTTACATTTGTAAGTACTTGCGGTATCCCTAAAGTCACCCTGTCTTCATCCTGTCTTTGGGCCTCCTTTCACCCCCTATCCCCCTCTTTCACTGGTATCTGCAAAGTAAGTAAATTTTATTCAATATGAAATGCTGAAAGCAACATTTAACGCACAAGGTTGAAGCATAATGACCGTAGCTGTACAGGTAGGAGCAGTGAAAATATATGTAGCAGCAGTGGAGGCGCTTAGGAATAAGGAAAGACAGGATGAAACTCAATTTACCACCAAAACTGATGGTTTTCTGAGTTTCGGTGTTGGTCTGGTATCAACTTATTTTGATATCAGCTCGTACTGGTATTCAGGCTTTTAAATTATTTTTGATAGCAGTCTGATACTGGAATTGGCTATTGTAACTAGTTTTGGTGTGTGATTTAGGGTTTTAGGGTTCTTACCTATTCAGATACCCTTTCTTTAGGGTTCTTTTTATGTGGGACAAGTGGAAAAGTTGAATCCGCTTTCGGTTTTGTCAAGGGGGACATCTTGGAATGCCTGGGGCTAGTTAACAATCACATTGGGAGTTACATCCAATCTTCATGGTGGATGAAGGTCCTCATCCAATCTGGTTCCACAAGAACCTTTTTGGTTCCCTGCTTTCCCGATGGTTGTTCCTCACAGCCCACCTGTCCACAGTGGATGAATTAGCTCCTCATCCAATCCAATCCCCCCAAGAGCCTTTTTGGTTCAGTGTATTGCCAATGCCCATTCCCTGTAAGCCCATCTGTGGTGAATGAAGGTCCTCATCCAATCTGGACCCCCAAGAGCCTTTATGGTTCATTGTGTTCCCAATGGCAATTTCATGCCAATCCAGTGCCCGAAGAGCCTTTTTGGTTCACTACATTCCTGATGGCCATTGAAATCGCCATACTTAGACAATAGGTTCCCATGTTCCCACTGGCCCAAATCTCCAATCTCCAAACATAAGCAGTTAGAGAGCCATCACTTTAGAATGCAGTTGCAAAAGAGATGAAAGGAAATATTGTTTTTAAAAAAAAACCTGAATAGTTTAACAACTACCAACTAAAAGAAATGAAACATAAATAACATGCCATCCTTTCAACAAGTTGTGATAGAGTGATGATCTCTCTCACCTTGGCAACTAGAAGTGGTATGTATCTCCACCAATGCCTTCAAAAGAAAGGATAGCTGGAAGAGCTACTCCACTATTGTGTCCCACTAATGTTGATAACATGCATGGCATTCGATGACATCTCATTGAGCATATCCATGTACCTACTAGTTTTCCAAGTAAATCTTCTAAATTGTTTTTTGCTTCTATGTGTGATTTCGGGTGATAATTTATAACATTCAACAACTTACAACTAACTAAACAACATATGCAAAATGCACACTAGAAAGAGGCAAATTCTTACACCAACAATGTGTTGGAAGGGATTGATATTAGAGTGAAGTAATTAATTCTTCCACTAATAATTCTCAACAAGTTTGATACAACTATTAGAATTAAAACCAACGTCATATTGGCCTGTACAAGGTATCAATGAAATCCACATGTAAAATTATCATTTGGGTTGATACTGATTTTTGTTTGGGAAATCATGATGCAATTCATGGATAAAATGCAAATCATTTTTGTATACAACAATAGATAGTCTATGGAAACATATGGGATTACAAAGAAAATGAAGACCACATCGTACAGAGGAGAAAAAAACCCCGACAATGAAAGTGGATGGTATATAGTAAAAAATTATTAATCTTGCACTGGCCAAGGAAAATAAAGAGTCCCATTATAGTTCAATAACACAATCACTCAAATGAAACATTGAATACCAATGAAAGAAAGCTCTAAATCAATCACATGGTAACTAAACCTTATAAAGCTTGAATAAATGACGTTGTATCAAATTACATAAACATGTAGGAAACAAAGAACGTGGACAATCGTTAAACACTACCTATAGTAAGTTCTTTTGGTACCAAATTTAGATTCAAAATTGGTATAGCCATCAAAGGCATTATGAACAAGATTGAAACCTATAATGGAACCATTAACAATCATAGTAGACTATTGATGAAACCCTAGTAAACTTCATTAAACAAAGCACCCAAAGAAGGGGGAAAAGAAGCAAAAAGAAAAAAAACCCAAGTCAAAGTTAAAACACAACAAACCAAGTGGGGGGTCACAAAGGGGCAAAGGAACAGATTAAATTCCAGAGACCCCACTAGTTGTAAAAAGCATATCAAAGAATGAAAGGGAATGGAAATGAAGGGATTGATATTAGAGTGAAGTAACTAATTCTTCCACTAATAATTCTCAACAAATTTGATACAACTATTATAACTAAAACCAATGTCGTATTGGCCTCTACAAGTTATCAATGAAATCCACAAGTAAAATAATCATTTGGGTTGATATGGATTTTTGTTTGGGAAGTCATGATGGGTCCAAATTTTTTGAGTACAAAAATAATGTCACATTGTCACCCTTTCTATACTTCTTTACATAGTCTTATTTAACCATGTAAAGACACAAAATTGATGGAATTTGAAGTTGTAATGGTCTAAAATATGGTATTTATAAAATATTTGACACATTTAGACTCATTAATATTGATGGGGGATCAAAATATAGGACAACAAAGGACTCCATTCAGGATTAGGTCATTTTTGTCCTTAGTGGTACACCTTAAAGGATTTGGACCTTGATGCAACTCATGGACAAAACACAAGTCATTTTTTTATACAACAATACATAGTCTATGGAAACATATGGGATTGCAAAGAAAGTGAAGACTAGAAGAAAAAGAAACCCCACCGGTGAAATTGGTTGGTATACATTAAAAAGTTATTATCTTGCACCGACTAAGGAAAATAGAGAGTTCGATTAGACTCCAATAACACAATCACTCAAATGAAACATTGAATACCAATGAAAAAGAGCTCTATATCAATCACATGGTAACTAAACCCTATAAAGCTTGGATAAATGAAGTTGCATCAAATTACATAAACATGTAGGAAACAAAGAACATGGACAATTGTTAAACACTACCTATAGCAAGTTTTTTTGATACCAAATTTAGATGCAAAATTGGTATAACCATCAAGGGTGTTATGAACAAGATTAAAACCTATAGTGGAACCACTAACGATCATAGTAGATTATTGATGAAACCTTAATAAACTTCATGAAACAAAACACCTAGAAAAGTGGGAAAGGAAACATAAAGAAAAAGACCTAAGTCAAAGCTAGAAACACAACAAACCAAGTGGGGGGTCACAAAGGGGCAAAAAAAACAAATTAAGTTCTAGAGACCCCACTAGTTATAAGAAACATATCAAAGAATGAAAGGGAAGGGAAACTTGAAAGTGTAATGAGTCTAGAAAACACTCACTTGCAATGATAGTGTGCCTCAAAATAGAAGCAACATGTGTTCTTTGCAAGGCTACTAAAACTTTTGACCTATAGAAGGCACATAAAACCGCCAAAAAAGGGCTATTAGTGGCCTTTGATAACCAAACCATACTAACACATCGATGAAGAAAGTTGTTTGCTTATTGGTGTAAGCACCCAAAAACCTTTATGGCAAGTGGAAGAAATGTGTTTGTCTAAATGCCTATCATGATAAAGTCTTTTTGCCATAGTTGCCACCATTGTGCCAACCCACGAGATCAAACAACTCAAGAGACCAAGTCTATTTGGGTGGGATCGGTGATGACCACATCCGCTAAAATGCAAATGCCATCAATTGAGAAGATAATGTCAACACATTGATAAAAAAACTAAAGAAGGGGAGGGAAGGACATGGGTTTGCTCATGTGAAACGTGAAACCTTATGTCTTTCGCAATGGAAACAAATGCATTTTGAACCACATCATGGGAAGCAATCCATTCCCCACCATGGGAACAAATAAGAAGGTGGCTCTTTACAACATTTAGAGCCTGGCCATAGAGACAATGGGTCACCTTGAGAGTTAAAGGACAGGGGAAACCCAACCTAATGTGCAATGTAGAGGTGAAAACATTAGACGGTAGGTGGAAAAGTGAAACACCTAAGCAAACAAAAAGCCAAGCATTTGCCTTCAAGCCCTCACAAGACCTCAAGCATGCATGGTGTGAATTATAACCCATGTTAAAGATGATGTTAAAGAAAGACTAGTCGTGTAATTTGTCTAAAATGTTCACCTGAAGACAATTTAATCCATTTTCAACAAACTACATGAAAGAAGAAATGCATGCCACTACATATGGGGGAAGGAGTTCCCATGCCAACTTCAAATGCGCTTGGAAAGGGGTGGACTAAAATTGTTGACACTTATCACTTCTAGTAAGAACGAACAATTCTCAAATAAAAACTTGACAATGATGGTAGGTCCAATAAATACACAATTCCCTGAATAGGTTGTCAATGTAATGAACTATATGGAAATGAAGTCGATCCCCCCATGAAAAATGGGGAGAGAAACTTGTTAATGCACTAAATGGGCATGTGAATAATCCAAAGAGCTTGGGCTCGATAGACTCCCAAATACCTACATGAAAGTCAAATCGAAAGAGATGAATTAATGTCAAAAGACTAATAAAGGAAGGAAACAATGGAGTAGATAGGAAGGTTTATGGGCGAAACATCAAAAGAAGATCCCAAAAACAACTTGAACGTCCCTTAACCTTGAAATCATTTTTAACATGGCAAATAACTTTGTGTATTGCATTTTGCAAAAAAGAAGAAGATAAAGAAGCAGACTTAAACATGATGCCCGTTTTCCCTAATGCCATTCAACGGGCAACAAAAATCAATGGGAGGAGAGAAACTAGGAGGTAGACTAGAAAGCAACCAAGTCAAACACTTATGGGGCTATATCATGAGCTGCATAAAAGCCAAATGAAAAACAAAATGGTTAAAGGTAAGATGAATGGTAGAGGACAAGCCAATGATGTGAGTGTCATCCATGAGGGAAGGAAAAATATAATAAGCAGAAACCCTTGTAGAACACCATAATGCATGAAAATGGGCTAGTGTAAAAAGAGGTCCAACAAGTGGATCACTTGGCGCGTGCCTTCCAAGGAGTGGATGACTAACAAATCCCCCAAAGGGAATGGCAACTGAAGAAAAAAGGAACTTGTTAGGCATAAAAAAATTTTAAAAAAGGGAAAAGCTGAAACAATTGACCTCTTATTGTGCAAAGTTCCAAAAGATAACTCTCTTGGAGATGGTGTTGAAAGCATTTGCGACATCCACATGTAGTACCACCCAATTAAAATGGATGTTTAGAATAACTCAAATGCCATGAACCACCACTTCACACCTCCCTTTGATTACCACGCCAAATTGATGAAATAACAAATGAATGAAAAATGTGTCATGAAAGTGCAAGAATAAAACTTTGTTCACGAACCGGTATAGGACTTCACCCACCACAATCAGTTGAATGCCTCCAAAAGGCTTGGCCAAAGCCAAAAGTCTGGTAGCACCAAAAACTCGAACAATGGGCATGGGGATATGATTCATAACAACATGGGAACACACTTGAAATAATTGTGGGAAGGTGTTGGTTGAAACTTCAAGGTCAAAAAGGTCTTGCAAATGTTCAAAAACCATACATGAAAAACCCCTAATTGAAAGATGTGATGACCGAATGAAAGTTGATTTAAAGGAATCTAAGGTAAATTCCAAGTTCAAGTTGGGTTGGAAATCCAACAAGGAGCCTTAGTAAGGAAAGGACAAATTTGGGGTTGAAATGCTTGCAAAGTGCTAATGGTCTCAAAGGGGGTTGGGGCCAAGGCAAGAATATATTTTTTGTAACTACTACACAAAGTGATTTTTATTTCCATTAGGTGGAAGGTAGTGTCTTTGTTACATTGTTAGTGTACTTGGTAATGTTGCCCAAGGGTTGGGGCATCTTTGAAATAATGAACTCATGAGGCTAAAGATCAAAGGCTAGTTATTTCAAGAATGCCCTAGTCCAAGGGCATTTCACAATGTAAAAATTGATAGATTTCCATTGATTATTATTTTTTATAATTATTCTTACCAAAATACCCAGGGGATACCCATAGGATACCTACATCCATAAGGTATCATAAGGGAAAAAATTATGCATGACATTTTAGAAAATGAAATTCTCATTTCATTTTTTAAAATGCCCTTGGGATTTTATGTGTTGTAAACACTTTTCCAACTAGACAAAAAAATGATTTAGAGGCTTTTATTAAAACATAAATGAGTTTGCAATGCTTGCACTTGCCATTATTGGGAGCTTGATGACAATGCAAATAATTTTTTGTTTCAAGAAAGTAGGTTTCCCCTTATTAGAGTCAATTGTAGGGTGGAAACAAAGAGAATGAAAATGCACAATTTTGTTTCAAACAAACTAGTAAGGTTTCTCCTATTTTCTAACATAACAAAAGAAACAACAAAAGAAATAACAAAAGAAATTTGATATCACAAATGTGGATTTAGGAGCAAAAGGGTACTAATAAAAAATCACCAAATGAGTAACCATGGTGGCCTTTGTAACATCTCCCATGCTAAAAGTTAGCCTTGTAAATCTAATAATAATAGCATTTGAATATGTTTTATAATCTAAGCCTCAATCCTGTTTGTATGAAAACCCAAAAATTGCAAAAAAAAGTCACATAATTGTTACAAACCCAAAAAATGTAGAAAGATATATCCATCAATTGTAAGAAATTAGGAATGCAAAAGAAGTATTAACATAATTGTGAAGCTCATTAAAGATCACAAAGATGGCAAATGTGGTACATTTGGAAACACCTCATCATTGAGCAAGTTGAGCTTGTTGTGGGATGGTTTTGAGAATGTCAAACCTATTCCAACTCCTAACACCAAAGTTGTTATCACTAGTAGAACTCCAACCAATGTGTCAAGCAAAAAAAATGTTTCAATAAAATAAAATAAACAACATAATGCAACAACAAGCCACACTAACCTATGGGAAGAAAATTTGAAAACTTTCAAATCTCACTCTTGACATCTTATAAATGTGATTAAAATTAGTCATGTTACAATTGTGATTAAAGTTAATCATATGGACGTGGCAAGAAAAGTATATGTATATATGTGTGAGAAGGGTTGGCATGGGCTTGGGTACAACTCAATAGTCTAGTTGCATTTAAATTGAAAATGATTCACCTTTGCAATTCATAAAATTAAAGATAATATAAAAAATCAAAACTTTATATTGACTTGTTGAAATTTTTTGAAAGTTTTAAATTTAAATTTTATAATAATTTAAAATTTAAACAATACATAATTGCCACGTAAAATAACACGTTAGTCAAAATGGACATGATAAATTTCAGTCAAAATATACACATGACATATTTTAATCACACAAGGATCATTGACTTATTCACATTTGCTTGTCATAATTGACTATTATTTTTTGATTAAGCTAAAAATGTGTTCAATGTGGAAGTATCGTATTTGGTGAACTCATGCAAAAAGAGGAGTAGAAAGTCTAAATTGTTATTTGGCAATATAAAATTTCATCAATGTGAATGTTGTTATAGGAAAGTTCAGCAAATGACTAAAGGGTCTGGTTGCAAGAAGGATTGTGGGTTTGCAAGAAATGTGAAATTCTATAGGCATTATTTTTTAGAAACAATTTTGCTTGGATTGTGAACATAGACATGAAAAATTCAATCTAAGGTCCACTAACATAACACACCATGCAATTAAAGAAAAAAATCTACAAAAATTGAAAGCAATATGGCATATTGAAGTTCTTTGGTTATATGAACCCACACCTTAAAAAAATCCCAAAATAACTTGGGATCATGGGTTTTTTTTTCAATTTTGTGAGCTAAATGGATTGATGAATATCCACAAGGCGACTTAAGAAAATTTGGCCAAAGGTGAAAGAGAATAGTAAAAATGCTTTCAAACCTCACTACTATAATACCTTTTGAGGTTTGGCAATAATTAAATTAGTTTTGACAATGTTGATTTTTTCAAAATGATTTGTTTGAAATGTCAAAATTTAAGAAAATTACAAAGGAGGGAAGAATACAAAAATTGGTCTCATCATCATGTTAGAGGTTTAGGGTCCAAAGAACCTAACAAAGAAGTTGCCTATATTTATTGTTGAAATTTCATAAATTATTTTTTTATTACTAAAGTTGATTTTTTAAAATAAAAATTATTTGGCACTAGAGTGCCAAACTTGGAAAAGTACTATGGTATATATCGGTGACATTCAAGAACCTATGGTCTAAATATATTGAGTTCAACCTTTTTTCCTTGAAAGATGGTGACTTTGATTGTTTTCCAAAAAAATTCCTGTGGACAAGTTGTAAACCCTTTTTCTTTGTGGCAAAGTAACAAAAGCTTGACACAAAAAAAATCTTGCTGAGATTTTTAAAATTTAAAAAAATAAAATGTTGAGATCTATCTATGAAGGAAGGCAATTTGTTTGTTTTGTTTGTTTGTCATGTTGAGATCTCCCAAACCATGGCACCTCTTGCCATGTTCTTGGTACTACTGTTGGAAAGCTCTCAACGAGTAAGGGTGCACTGAGTTAGTTTCATAATGCTCATAATGTTTTGACTTATCGCAATAAGTTATTCAATATTGAATAAAATTCTCACGAAAACTTCGGTTACAAAACTTCGGTTACAAAAAATCATCAACTTCGGGGTGGTGGGTGTAGGTTAGTAGTAGTGAACTTCAGTCGGTTTAGGGTAATTCATCAACTTCAAGGTGGTGGGTGGAGTGTGCATGTGCGCCTGCAAACATAGCTATAGCCCACAAGAAAAGATTGAAAAGGATACTGTAAAGTAGAGGATCAATTGAGTAGCTAGCTCCTCTGCAATTGACAGTGGTTGTACTCCAGTGTGCAAAATTGGACTCAAGCTGGTAATGGGGTTGGTGAAAAGTGTTACACATGAAATCTATGCTGAATGAATAAATTTGTAAATGAATGAAGTTCACAACTTCCTTCCTTCATTCCTTCCTTTCAAGTCCTCCAACCTCTGAAACCAGCATAAATTTCTAAATGAAGTCCACAACTTCCTTCCTTCCTTCCTTCCTTCCTTGCTTCCTTCCTTTGAAATCCTCCAAGCTCTGAAATTGTCATATTCCCAGTAAGTTATAACTGGATCCAGACTTGTCTTGTTGTTTCAGTAAAGGGACAATTCCAGTGAACCCGCCACCATTCCTCAACTTGCTTTGAAATCCTCTGAGCTACTGAAATTGTCATATTCCCAGTACGTTATAACTGGATCCATAGTCATCTTGTTGTTTCTGTAAACAGTTGTTTCAGTGAACCCACCACTCCTCAACTTCCTTTGAAATCCTCCAAGCTCTGAAATTGCCATATTCCCAGTAAGTTATAACTGGATCCAGACTCATCTTGTTGATTCAGTAAAGGGTTATTCCAGCAAACCCGCTATTCCTCAACTTCATTTGAAATCCTCCAACCTCTGAAATTGTCATATTCCCAGTAAGTTATAACTGGATCCAGACTCATCTTGTTGATTCAGTAAAGGGTTCTTCCAGCAAACCCGCCATTCCTCAACTTCGTTTGAAATCCTCCAACCTCTGAAATTGTGGTATTCCCAGTAAGTTATAAGTGGATCCAGACTCATCTTGTTGATTCAGTAAAGGGTTATTCCAGTGAACCCACCATTCCTCAACTTCGTTTGAAGTGGATCCAGAGTCATCTTGTTTCAGTAAATGGTTGCCTCAGTGAACCTGCCATTCCTCAATTTCCTTTGAAATTGTCGGACCTCTGAAATTGTCATTCCCAGTAAAGAAGTTATTATAACTGGATCCAGAGTCATCTTGTTTGTTTCAGTGAACCCCGTTCATCAAATCCTTGGATTATCAATCAATCAATCAATCAATAAGTCAATCAATGTTTGCTTTGCTGGGTATGTTGTGACTGAAGCAAATTAGTGATAATCTCATATTTTCCTCCAACTATATACCTAGTGAGCATGATATGATGACTCTGTTCTTTTAGTCCAATTTAGAAAAGGAAGAATTCTGATAAATTTTCCTCCTCCGAACTAATCAAAAAGTTGGTGAGTGTGTTGTAAACTCTGTGTTCTTTTTGAGTCCAATTTGGAAAATGAAAAAAATTCTGACATTCTTCCTCCAACTAATAAATCAGTGAGTGAAACTATAAACTCTAGCTTTTGTTTTTTTCAAGCCTCAATTTTGTTTTCTCTCTTTGAATCTAGAAAGAAAATCACCACCACCACCACCACCACCACAACAACAACAACAACAACAACAACAACAAATGTTTTTCTACCTATAACCAACCTCAAAAGAGAGAAACTAAAAAAATAGAATAAAAAATCACCACAACAACAATAACAAATGTTTTTCTAGCTACAGTATAACCAAGCTCAAGAGAGAGAGAGAGACGCAGAGAGAGAGAGAAGAAAAAAGGGGAAAAAATAAAATGAAAAAGGAAAACTTTGAAGAGGAGCGAGAGCTTTGAAGGCGAAGAAATATGGCGCATCCACCGACCAGACAGAAGTAGGTGGCTGGTATACATAATCGTACATGAGAAAAGAAAATACGATTGTGAAAGAAAATACGACGCGTTTGAAATTTTGTGGTTGTGGGGGGGAAGAACTAATCTGACCTATTTTTTGATTTTTGCCGATTTCCTGGCTTTGACACCTGGCTTTCTTTTCGTCCTTCCTTTCTTTCTTTCCTCACCTGCAGCGTGTCATCGCGCACATGCTTCGCACCTTCTTCATCGCAAGCATTTGATGAACTCGTTTGCTAGCACCCCTTCTCCTGCTTCTTCTTTTCTGCTGCTCCCTCGCATTACTCCTCCAACCTTCACATTTTGAAAAAACAAGAAGGAGAACAAGAAGAACGGGATTTTCGGAATGGTGAGCAGCAGCATGGATGTACATGCAAGAGCTTTGCCAGAAAATGGAACAATGTCGTTGACGACGGAAGTCTTGGAGGCTTCGTTGTTGAAGAAGAGCCGTGGAGTACCCGACTCTGGGGTTTCGTCTCCACTCGCAGCAGCTGAGCCGCTTCCTGAAGAGATTCCTCTTGAGGCGTTGAAGAAAACGGTGCTGCCGTCTCCAGCACCAGCACGACCACCGGTGGTAGTGGAAATCACCAATGGTTGTGGCGGCGGCAGTGGCGATGAGCATGGCCGTCCTCGGAAGTTTGTGATGGGGAGAAATATGCACGGGAGTTGCTTGCAAATTACGGAACCGGAATTGAACGACAGGGAAACTGGAGAGAAGGAAGCCTACATGTCGGCTGTTTTGGCGCAGTACAAAGAAATCTTGATCGAGAAGACGAAATTTCATTTAGGTGTGTGTGTGTGTGTGTGTGTGTGTTGTGTTCAAATTAGTCTATGGAAGATCGTTCAAGCATCTCTGAAAACTTATGGTCCTTTTTCTTTACTTTTATCCTGATGATGTTCTGCCGATGGTACCATGATTCTGTTGGCAGCGAGAAGGAAGCCATGCAGAAGAGATACTCAATAGTTATCTGTATGATTTCCAGTCACGTATGAAAGTTTGGAGTTCAGCTTCTTTGGGAAGTGAAAGAGGTTTCCAAGAATCCCTGAGTGCTTGCTTTTAGGACTAGGGTTTCAGTGTGCATTGCGTACAACCAGAGCTGTGTTGTTGTGCACAAGGTTCTACACTCCTTCCCTGTTGTGCACAAGGACTGGCTGTACCCCTTCCAAACACCATGTTGTGCATTTTGACATATTAGTGCTAGCCTTTTTGAGGGTTCAGGGTTTAGGTTTTACACTCAAGCTATCAATGTGACTCAGAAGTTTGATTTTCTTCAATAATAATTCCGTTATTGCTGTTCTGCCCATGACAGGTTATCCTTACAATCTGGATTTTAACTATGGAGCATTGGCAGAGTTGCAACACTTCTCTATCAATAACCTGGGAGATCCTTTCATTGAGAGCAATTATGGTGTGCACTCGAGGCAGTTTGAAGTAGGGGTTCTGGATTGGTTTGCACATTTGTGGGAGCTGGAGAAAGATGAGTATTGGGGCTACATCACCAATTGTGGCACTGAAGGAAACCTTCATGGCATTCTTCTTGGGTAATGATAATTTGTTACACCACCCCTCCCCACTTATCAGAAGTCTTATGTCTCCTATTATTTTTCTCTCATGCAGCTGTTGATCATTCTCCTAAGAATCTTACAAATGTCAACTTTTGAGTTTTGCAGGAGGGAAGTGCTTCCCGATGGGATTCTTTATGCATCTAGGGATTCACATTATTCAGTTTTTAAGGCAGCACGCATGTACCGTATGGAGGCAGTGAAAGTGGATACACTACTGTCTGGAGAAATCAATTGTGATGATTTTCGAAAGAAGCTGACTGATAGGAAGGATAAACCAGCTATTCTCAACATCAATGTTGGTGAGTTCTCTTTCTTTCCAAGTTTTGGCACTATTTATCTTTGCTGCATCATGTCCGGTCTCTAGTGTGCTGTGGTGTTGTCAATTGTTTGTTATATCTCTACACTCATTTGGGCACTGACCAGTTGAAGAAAGGAGGTTGACTTGCTCTTGGAAATCATGCTTGTAGGTACGACTGTTAAAGGAGCAGTTGATGATTTGGATCTGGTTATTCAGATTCTCAAAGAAGTAGGTTACACGGAAGATCGCTTCTATATCCACATCGATGGGGCACTCTTTGGACTAATGATTCCATTTGTAAAGAGGGTGAGCATACACCCTTTTTTTTTTCTTTCTGACATGTGCATGATGACAATGAATTTACCTCATGCACTGATATGACTTTTTAAGATTCTTAGCACCAGACCCAAGTTTTGATTTCCATTTTCAATATGAGCCACCCATATCTGTACATGTCAGTCTTTCAATTGAGTCTTACATTTTTCAAGAATGCATGTGGTCTAATGAGGAATGTCAAATCTGAAGATTTTGTAAGTTGGAAAGACTCTTCTTAGTTGTGAATAGTGTTACAGAAGAAGTCTTTAGTTTTTCTGGGAGATGATACTTAGGAAGAAGTTCATTTTAACACATTTTTGCTCTTGGAGGCAGGCTCCAAAGGTGTCTTTCAAGAAGCCCATTGGTAGCGTGAGTGTTTCTGGGCATAAGTTTATGGGCTGCCCAATGCCTTGTGGTGTACAAATCACCCGCATGAAGCATATAAATATGTTGTCTCGCAATGTTGAATACCTGGCTTCAAGAGATGCTACAATCATGGGCAGTCGAAATGGTCATGCTCCCATCTTTCTTTGGTACACCCTCAATCACAAAGGTTACCATGGATTCCAGAAGGAGGTTCAGCGCTGTATTCGCAATGCACATTACCTCACAGACTGCTTAAGGGAAGCAAACTTTGGAGTTATGCTGAATGAGCTAAGCAGTACTGTTGTATTTGAAAGGCCACAAAGTGAACCATTAATCCTCAAGTGGCAGCTTGCCTGTCAGGTTAGTGTTCTTCTGGTATAACAAAGATCTTGTGCTATTTTGCATTGCAATGTCGTACCCTGACATTGGCATTTGCTGCATAGAATTGTCCTGAATTTACTAGCTGCAAGTTATTCCTTCCATGTCCTACCATCCTAAATTTGTTTACCCATAGCAACACCGATTCCTGCATAAATTGTTTGCACTTTTTGGGTGTGTTTTCCAGGGAAAAATTGCGCATGCAGTGATAATGCCTAGTGTTACTGTGGAGAAACTCGATGCCTTCATTGTGGATTTAATTCAAGCTCGCAATGCCTCCTCTGCCGATGGCAATGTCACAATCCAATGTATAGTGGAAGAGGTAGGTGCAAACAACTGTGCTTGCAGTCTTCATCGGGGAGCACGAGTGAAATCCTGGACAAAAGATCAGGGGATGGATGGGGTTCACAAGGAAACAGAAATTTGAAGTCTTCCGTGACAGAAGAAGAGGATTCTTCTCAATCTAGGAGTACCAACATACTGGTAAAGTATGGTTTGGCTAAATGTTGTCAACCAGCAAATGCAATGTAACTGATTTTTCTAAGCAGCTTGAGAGTGAGTGGTTCTTATTTATTTGTCGTCACCAAATAAAAAACAAACCATGGAGTTGTTATTCAATTGCTGCAAGTTGGGTGATGTGTGAAGATGTGGTGGGAATACATGAGCTGGTGTGTGGCTTGCATGATCATTCTGACTGAAAAAACCAACGGATACTTGTTATATCTTTGCATGATTTTGTGGATCATTCCCTAATCATTCCTAGGATTTGCTACATTTGTGAAATTTCATTTGAAAGGTGTGTGTTTTCATGAGACCACTTGTGCTTTTGAATTTCTCTAAAAACTTTCTTACATATGAGATGTTGTCAAAATTCCTATCGTTTGTTAGTTATATGTTCTGAACCCAATTATAACTTTCCAATGGAATGCGTCATGGAATTCTTAAGTTTCATTTAGCACAACATTGAAAGACAATATATCCTTTGAGGTGGGGTTCAATGCAAAATGATTTCAATTTGAGATTTGGCATAAATTATTGGGAACATAAAAGAAAAAAAAAGAAGGGGGAGTGAGTGGGGGAGAGAGATTTTGCTTGGTTTGAAATCTTGCCTTTGGGCAACTGCATTACACTCATTCTATGAAAATATTAGGTGTATTATCGTAGTTCTTTAATAAATTTGTCATGGAAAGAATTAAAATCTATTATTGATGACATTGTCATCATTTGTTAGGTATTTTAAAAATTTAAACATGAATGGACTTGGCATTTGGTGATTGCACGAGGTTCAATGAATAGTTTGATTTTACGTTTATTTTAGTGTTTTCAAATTTTCAAATGTTGTTTGTGAATTACATTTTACCAAAACCTAAATAGATTGCCATTTGGTGATGTTATAGCAAGGTTTCTTCTCTTTGAGGAATCCTTAGCAAATGTTAATAAAAAAAATTAAAAAAAGAAAAAAAAAACTCACAAGGAAGGAAGGGAAAAGGAAAGAACTATAAGAGCAAATTCCAAACATAGCACTCTAAAGTGCAAACCCACCAATGGGGGTAAATAAAAATAGCGAATATAACTTAAGAAAAATGAGGGGATAATAATGCTATCACTTAATTTCCACCTTTTCCTTATATTATAATCATAAAATTTCAGTTGAAAAATCTAAATATTTTGTTTACATTTCTAAAGGTTTCAGCCTCCTAGTATTTGTTTTCCAACAAAATTTGTCATTTGTTGGGGGGGGGAAAGAAAACTGGATTTTGGGGATTTTTTTTCCTATTATAAATTCAACAAATTTTCCCTAAGATTTCTGATTATTTTGCCAAAAAATTTATATAAAAAAATCTAGGAGGGGAAAAAAAAAAAACCCTGTTTCCTACACTTTGGGTGCACTTTTGAAGTAATTAAAATTTATTTTTTCCCTGGGGGTTATTTAGGGGGCCTTGTTGGTCTTTTTCCCCTTGAAAACCAAATGCAAATTCTTTATGATAAAAATATTTATTATGCTCTTAAAAGTTTCGTTTTTACTCATATATAATTTTTACGTAGGAAATAATTACTTGGAACGTTATCATCCACATGGACGGGGATCAGAGACCATAATCCCCGGACGGCTGGCTGACTGGCTGACTGAGGGATAAAGTTATCATCCACATGGACGGGGATCATATATCATAATCCCGGGACGGCTTGCTGGCTGCCGACTGAGGGATAAAGTTATCATCCACATGGACGGGGATCAGAGACCATAATCCCGGGACGGCTTGCTGGCTGCCGACTGAGAGATAAGTATCATCCACATGGACGGGGATCAGAGACCATAATCCCGGGACGGCTTGCTGGCTGCCGACTGAGGGATAAAGTTATCATCCACATGGACGGGGATCCTGGGACGGCGTGCTGGTTGCTGACTGAGGGATAATGTTATCATCCACATGGACGGGGATCATAGATCATAATACCCGGACGGCTTGGTGGCTGCTGACTGAGGGTTAAAGTTATCATCCACATGGACGGGGATCATAGATCATAATCCCGGGACGGCTTGCTGGCTGCTGACTGAGGGATAAAGTTATCATCCACATAGACGGGGATCATAGATCATAATCCCCGGACGGTTTGCTAGCTGTCGACTGAGGGATAAAATTATCATCCACGTGGACGGCGATCATAGACCATAATCCTAAGAGGTAAACTGGCAGGGTCGGTCCCACAACAAGGGCTCACGACAGCGCCCGTGTTCCAAGCCGCTGCCAACGGTCATGTCACTGGGATCACGGCCAAGATTCACTGTTGTACGACGTGGTCACATCTGTACCGTCAATTGGTGGGGTTTTCGGGCGTTTTTTTGCCTGTGTCGCTGGGGTTTGAACTTGTCGTGTGCTCGTTGCCGTTGTTGCCGTTGGTTGCTGTCCCGCGAGTGCGACCGAGTGACCGAGCACATTTTGCTCCTGTCACGGAATCGCTGCTGCGAGAAGAGAGAGCTGCAATTTGGGTTGCGAATAGATAGGTTGTTACTCTTTTGCTTGCTGTAATTTTCTCGACAAAATCTCTGTGGGATTTCGGTTTTCTGTTCTTTTTTCTTTTGGGGATTTGTTGGGGTTAGTATTCCTTTCTGCCTGGATCATGGAGTTTTGCGGAGATTTGTGATGTCGTCGCCCAAGGTTTTTGATCTGTAGCAATCTTTCTTTAGTTTCTAGTAGTAGTGATTTCTGGAATTGAGATGTGTGTGGAGAGGGAATTTGGTTGATGGGTGTGTGTATGTGCTTCAGGGAGTGTGTGTGCTTCTGGGAGATTGTGATTCGGGGATTGTCGTCCCTCCTGTGAAGGAAGCTACTTTGATTTCCATCCCAGAGAGAAAGAACCAAAAGAAATACTGATGTTGGGTTTTACTTTCTTGAAGATAGATAGATGGACTTGGGGTTTTCGTCATGGCAGTGTTCTGCAAATTTTCCTTGTCTTCAGCACAGCACCCTAATAAGAGCTCCATACGGGTGTGGAGACTCTATGTGGATGGAATTGCAATGGTGAATTCCTGCTGATGGTTTCTGCAGCTGCTGCACACAGCTTTTTCACGGATGCAAGACTCACTCGATAAGTAAGCAGGTTCTCTTTCCTGCTCTAAGTAAGGCAACATGTGTGTGTTCAGAATTCGCCATCGCTGCATCATCCGTGGTTAGTAGTTCTGCTGCTGTGCACCCGTTCTTTCTATGTCTTGTTTCTGTGAGAAACTACCTCATTGCAACCATCCTTAGCGTGTCGTTCTCTGCATGTAGTGATGGGTGAGTGGTATATCGTCTCCCTTCCTCCTCTTGTTCTCTCTCTCTCTGTGTGCAATGGGTGCGTCTGCTCTGTCATTGTGGGACTACTTAGGACTCATTCTCTTGGAATAAACAACAGTCCAGGAGTGCATGACTGTGGTGGTACTTTGTGCTTTGTCAGAAAGCAGAGGTCCCTGAAGTTCTCGAGTTCCGCTTCTTCCTCTGGTACTACCCACCCACAATGATTCACTGCATGGTAAAGCGACGAATGGCACCACCAGCAGCAGGCGGCCATATCAAGCTGTCTCTCGAGTCTTCTTCTTCTTCAGCAACAGGAAGAACGCAAGAGTTTTCAACGACAACAAGCCACGCAGCAGCAGCGGGGACGAATCATTACAGTTCCACAGACCGCAGAAGAAGAAATTTATACATGGTGAACTCAGAAGCAGCTGTTGCTTCTTCTTCTTCCAGAGCTGCTGGTGGATCAGGCACGTCAGAACAACAGGGAGGATATCTCCATGAGTCTCCAAAACGAGATGGTTCTAGTGTTGCGGAAGAAGAAGAAGAACCACCAAGCTCCATTGGACCAGCGCAGAGGTTATGTGTAGGCGGCGGCAAGAAGAGACTGAGCCCGTATCGCAGAGTCTCTGATGTCCGCGAAGCTCGACGAGCATCCCTTGACAACAACAGTAGTCACAAGTTTGCGTATGTGTCGTCATTGGAGGGGCGTTTGTTGACGAATTCAGCACAGATGGCAACCGAGAGTGGTGGTGGAGGACTACCGCCGGAGAGGGAAACCCAACAAGCAGCAGCAGCATCGAAGAATAAGGAAATGGATCCCTTAGAAAGAGTTCTGATTGTAGCAGTCTCAGCAGCAGCAGCAGCAGCAGGGAAGTACCAGAAAACGGAAGAGTTTTGTCGTTTACGCAACGCCGTCGACGCTCGGGTAAGCAAAATCCGTTTCTCTTGATCAGCAGCAGAAAGAACTGTCTGTCGAGGTTCCGGCTCATCTGGGCACTAAGTGTGAAGTTTTTTGCAGGAGAAGGAGCTGGAATCTATGAGGCAGAAATTGAGCAACCTGTGCAAACAAGAGTCAGGAGGAAACAGGGAATTTGATCTCACATTGGGAGATTCTGCTCTCACTCTGGCCGAAAGAGAACAGGAGCAGCAGCAGCAGCAGCAGCAGTGCAAGAACAACAACAACAGATTGTCAACAAAAGAGTCATCAGCAGTGAAAGAGGTGGCAATGGAGGTTGATGGGTCAGCGTGCCGTGAGGAAGAAGAGGAGGCAGCAGCAGCAGCAGTGGTAAGTGATGACAGTGAAGCAAAGTGGTATTGTAACCCAATGCTGCAAACTGGTGAACACTACTTTGAGATGTGCACACCAGAGTACGACGATCCACTATTCCCAATTTGCCACCATGACAAGAAGGAGAAGCAAGAAGATGTCCAAGAGCAGCGGCAGTGGCAGCAGCAGCAATGGAAGGAATCCAAGAATGGGTTGCTGCAAAGAAATCTGCAAAAAACTGCTGCAGGTCCACAAGATGGTGCAGCAGTAGAAACCAGGAAGCACCAGTTTGCACACCACAGCAACAAGAAGCAAAGCGAGTTTAGGATGGCCACAGAGTCTGATTCTTCTTCTGCTGAGGTTGTTGCTGAGCAGCTGCTTGAAGAGCTGGAGAGAGCTGCAGGAAAAGTAAAAACCCATCATCATAATCATAATAATCAACCCATCATCATCATAATCATCTCCAAGTGTTTGACTGTCTCTTTGATGACAATCATCCTTCAATCTCACACCATGGTATGGTGTGCAGGTTGCAGATATGGAGAATCAAATCAAGAGCTTGAAACAGTATGCAGCAGAGAGTGATGCAAATTGGAAGGATTCAGAAGTGAAGCTTGAAGAATGGATTGAGGGTGACTATGAAAACCAGGTTGGTTGGTGCTGGTTTTGGGGTTTTCCTCCTCCTCTCCCTCTTCCATATCTGCAATGGTCTAGCTCAATTGAGCTCAAGAAGGACAGCAAACAATCAGTCATGCATGTTCTAGTATGTGGTTTTTTGCAGTTTTCTTTCTGTCACTGACTACAAAACATGGTGGTGCATTGGGTGTTGGGTGCATTGGGTTAGACAAAAGCACACATGGAAATACGACAACTGAGAAGACAGCTTTGCACACAGGAATCTGAATACAAAAGCTTGGAGCGCAGCTGCAAGGTAGGTATATACATACATATGCCTTTGCTTTTTTGCTTTAACATAATCAAGAGAAAGAATGGTGTGATGCAACCACCCTGGCAGGAGACACAGAAAAGGAAAACAGAAAGGACTAGACAGACAAACTCAACACAATGGAATTTGTGGCAGGTGATGCTTGCAGTTAAGAAAAAGGAGATCACAGAATTGAGGGAAGATTGCCAACGACGTGATGCAGCCCTTGATGACATCACTGCTGCAGCAAGAGCAACCAGAGCTGCAAGTGATGAGGTAACAATAAATTTACCTTTGATCCCTTTGATCTTGAAAACATTCTAGTAGTAGTGGAAGTGAGTAAGTCTCGATATCATAGGGCTTTTGACGAGTTCGATCCATCATTTACAATGTGTGAATGCGGGGGGTTGCTGGAAGCAGAGAATCGGAGTTTTGGAGGATCTTTGCAGACGAAAAGACTCTGTAATATTTGACCTGAAACAGGACATCCTGGCTCTGGAAAGCAAGGTGTATTCTGTTTTACAAGTAGCACCCCTGACTATTTCCAATACATACACAGAGAGAGAGAGAGAGAGAGAGAGAGAGAGAGAGAGAGAGAGAGAGAGAGCAAGCTGCTAGATACATAGTTCTGCAAAATCCATGGACTGAAATGTGGCATTGCATCATTTTCCTCTTGGCATCTCTGTGAAGTATGTCCCTCTTCATGAGTCTTATGCTAAGTTCTTAAGATTCAATCAGGAATCAAGTAATTGGCAAGGAATCTTTGCAGGTAGGTGCAAGTGAACTCATATGTGTAACAATTCTGATGCTGCAGATTAATGGGATGAGAACATTCCAGGCACCAGCAATGCTTCATCATGCTGCAAGGCCGCACAGCTGTATGTGTTTACCTCCTCCACACCAATCTGATGAACTCATAGTGGCAAACATGTCACTTCCTGAGACAAACTCCACCACCAGGAGATTTCCATACTATCTGCCACCTGTGCAATCAGCAGCACAAGGACAACAAAGCAGCTTTTCTGTAGAGCCACAAAAGGATTGTTTGAGTGAGGGAAATGATTGCAGAGGAGGAGCTTGTTCATCATCTTCTATGCTGCAATTGTGTGAGGACTATACATCTGTTGACAAGCCCTTGCATGCTGCTGCATATCGAATTGATCAAGAAAGTGCAAAGGATTTCTATTCTCCTACCCCCTCAACGATTGGGGATGACTTTCATGAACTGGAGAGTTCACTCCTTGCACTTTCTGTTGATGAACAGAGGAAGACACGAGGAAGCACCTCCAGTGGAAGATCTAGAAATCTTCCCACACCTCCACCTCTTGAGAATTATCATGTTGTTGAAGAAAGCAACTTCAACCACAATCTCCCCAGGCAAAAGAAAAAATCTCCTGGTAAGATTTCACACTACATTTCATACCCAGAGAAAACGCTTGATAAAGATAGCTAGCTAGCTAGCTTCCGGGCATGTTCAAGAACATTCACTAACTGTGCATTTTTTTTTTCATTTGCTCAAATGCCATAGTTACAACATCTACAAATACATCAATGACGGGTCGAATGCAAGTGAATGCAGCTGCTTCTACAATTGTGAACAATGAATCCATGAGAACTTCTTCCTCAAGCTCAAACACAGCAGCAGGCAAGTTAGCATCACACTCAGGGAAGAAGAAGGTGGCAGTGAAACGGGAAAGCTTTTGCAGCCCTCGAACAAGTGTGGAAATTCTCGGATCAGTCAGGACAAACACTTGTTATGACCCTCGCAGAGCCATATCTGTGGATCTGACAAATGGTGGGTTCAAGTCACTTGCAAGGAATGGACTTAAAGAGAACAGCATCAAGCAAAGACGATGGGTATGAAGAAGCTCCAGCACCAAATCCAAATCACTCTTCCATCTTTTATCAACTCATGCAACCACAATCGTTGCTGAAGTTTTGGAGGTTTTAGAAACCCAGGTACCTGGATACCGCAGTGCTGCATTTAGACCTCAGTTCTGCTACCCACCATGCATTTCCACCACTTAGTTCCAACTCGGTTTCAGAGAAGGCAGGTCACTCACTCCACTCACAACCCACACGTAGTTGTATTAGACATTAGCAGGAAATGCTGGAAAGTGCTTTGCTTTCAATGCAACCAGGATATGATTGAAACATTTGCTTTGTACTACTACTACGACTATGTTCAAAGTGTCCTTGGGAACAAAAGCTGTAAATCACATTCAGTCTCCAGTCCCAATCTGTGAATATGCATGCGAAGAAGGTTGTATATCCCATTCTGCAAACTTGCTATGCAGATTTAACAGTGCATAACATTGATATTCTCTTTTTCTAATCTGGTACAATTAAGCAGCTCAAAAACAACAACCGCACAAAAAACACCAATCAAATCAACACATTGAATATGACACAATTCAAGAGTAAATTACAACAATTCTGAGTCAATTAATAAAGAGATGAAAATAGTTGACTCTTTTGATCAGCTTTCTTTCTCACCCGAACATTTGGTAAAACTAGTCTTTTGTGTTGCTGAGTTTTTTAAAGAATAATCACCACTCACGAATTTTGTTCATTTGATCAACTCATCAGAACAAACTCAAAGTGCAGAAGAGTTGAAGAATTCGACCATGGTTAATTATTGGTGCCCGTGGAATCCAATAACAAATATTGTGCTTAATTTGGAATGGTCATGAAAAGACACTGAACTGTTTAAGCCTCCAATTCAGAAAGTTGGCAGTTTTGACAGTTTGACAGTTTGCTGTGTTTGCTGTGAAAAAAGGAATGATAAGAGAGATCTTATTACACCAGCCAGCCAGCCAAAAACATCCAATGAGGGGAAAAGAAGCTCCAAGAGCTTGAGAAAGGAGAAAAGATTTGAGTTTTTTCCTAATTTTGATACATCTTTGCAAATCACTCCATTTTGCCTGAATTCCCATTCACTTTCCTGGCAGCAATAAATATTTTATTCAAGAAACTCGCTGTTTTTGAGCTGGTTAAATTACTGAGAATCAATTTTCTTCAAAGAGGAACAGACCAGTATTATCAGTATGCACTTGATGACATATGAGAAGAAGCAGCAGCTACATTTGTTGCAAGAAGAACAAATTATGCTTAAAAGGAATAGTCACCGACAAGTATGCGCTTCTTGGCATGGGTTGTTCAAGAAGCAACAATTGGTGCAGGATTGGTGGCTCTCTTAATGTGCATGAATTGTGCAACAGCAGCAGCTGCTGCACCACCACCACCACCACCACTCTCCCAAGTAAATTGTAGCACGCAGATGAACTCATTGCAAGCATGTGGTCCATTTGTGTCAAATGCAATAGCACAACCCGGAAACAACTGTTGTGGTAACTTTACCAATGTGCAGAACACAATGCCCATATGCATTTGTGAAATCCTGGCATCTCCACAAAATGTGACTAATGGCAATGCCACACGCATATTGCAGCTTCCAAACCTTTGCAATGTGGTGATCAATAACACATTCTGTTCATCATCATCTCAATCTCCAGCTCTGTCTCCATCGTCATCTTCAATCGACTGTTCAGATGAGATTGAGGCTCTGTCTCCATGCTTGCTTTATGTAACAACCCCCGGCATTGTGGAAGCAGCTCCCAAAAATTGCTGTAGTGCTCTTGCCAGTGCTGAGAGTGCTAAAGCCGTTTGCTTGTATGAGCTTCTGCAGACCGTTGTCAGCAATACCAGTGACTATAACCAAGATGTAAACCTCACCCGAGCTTTGGATCTTCCCAAGGACTGCAAGCTCCCTGAGTACTCAACCAAAACCACTCCTACATGCCATCAATTCTTTATTATCAATACGTGTCCCAAGTCCTCTGCCATGGGTACAAGCTCCAGAAGGGTTAGCTTGCTTCGGACATGGCTGCTATATCTGCATCTCTATCTGCATCTAAGTACTTTGTTTCCAAACTCTGAATTTCCAAACTTTCTTCCAGTCAAGAGTGGCTTGATGGGTGGCTTGATGGGTTGAGTGAACTCCTAATTGTGCTGCATGGCATTTGGCTGTTGGATCAACTATAGAAAATCTTTGCAATCAACATTTGCTTGGTGTATTTCATTGAGGTGAAATATTATATCTCACAATTCTGCACAATACCTTACTTATATATTAGAGTTATCGGTAAAGTAACCCTGTCTTCACCCTGTCTTTGGGCCTCCTGTCACCCCCTATCCCCTATTTCAGTAGAAACATTTTATTAAATCTTAGTATGAAATGATGCAACTCATTATGAAATCCTGAAACTCAGCATTTAATGCACAAAGTTCGAGACTAATTGTAGTAGTTGTACAGTTAGGAGCAGTGAAAATATGTGTAGCAGCAGTGGAGGCGCTCAGGACGAAAACTCAGTTTACCACCAAAATTGATGCTTTCTGAGTTTCATGCCCTGTTGAATGTTGATGTACTTTTTTGCAGGCTTTTCTGGAATCTCACCCTGTGTATGATCAAACTCAGGGTTCTGGTGCTGTATTTTTCTTACTTGACAGATAACTCTTTTGTGTCTATTAGTGCACTTGGGTGGTTGGCTTAATAAGCCGAAATGAAATGCCTTACCAACTAAGATCCCAGGGAAGTCACTCTTTGTATATTTCTGAAACACCAGAAATAAAGGGGTAATTTTTGTTTGCTTCCTAATGAATTAATTAAGCACTTGGTTTGCTAGGATACAATAAATATACATGATACCTATATGTGCATCTTATATATACTTTTGCACCTACAAGCAAGTTTCACTACCACATAATATCTTGTTTTCTATATGTGAAATGGCTATTACTGTTTACAGATTTAGGGTTTAGGGTTCAATAAAAAGATGAAGTTTTTCTAAATTTTTTTATGATTAATTTTCCTTAGGGGATTCCTTTTTTTCGGTTGTGATTTACTCTAATTTTTGGCTGCAATTTCTACCATAAAAACTCTTTCACATAGTCAAACCAGCTCTTTAAGGGAAACTATGCCTACTTATAGTAGGTGTAAGATATCAAGGAGTAGGTGCAAAAACCATCACCTTCATTCACCTCATAGTCTTATGTATACAATTATGTTTGCCCTTGTGTGCTTTACAATGGATGGTTACATAAAGCCCATGGGTAGAGAGCTAATCACTCCGAAAATGCACAAAACTAGTAATTGGAATTATGAATGAAGGATAGTAAATCAAAGTAGTACATGAAAAACTGTTCTGCATGTGCCCCTAATAAATTGAATCATCCCTTGGATGAATGAAACTAAAAGATGAACTAAGGATGAAAGATAATAAATCAGGGGACTCGTAGATGAAAATTTTGTTGCGCTTTGCAAACATGAGGAAGGAAACCAAATCATATCTCTTGGTTAAGTTAATTACATTTGTGTTGAACTATGGCTGGAGATAGTAAATTAGAATTGTAGATGCACAATTTCATATAGAGCAACTTGTTAGATAGAGAGTAGTAAATCTGCAATTCCATCTAGGGCAAAATGGTGTGAAGACACATAAGAAAGGAGCAACAACAGAGTGAGCAGCAGACTCACTTTCCCATAATAGCTGAAAATTACAACATTGGACTTGGACTTTCTACTGAAAATGGAAAAGACCCATAAGACCCATTATAGCAGATTCTTCATGAAAAAGGGGGAAATTTTGATGGTTCTCTTTATGTCTGTTGTCTGTGATATGGCTTAACAATTTCCCTTTGACAACAACACCACCACTACCACCACAATCTCACTACTATCCCTTTCAAAACCTCCGCCCCACAAACCACCCAACAACAATTTCTCAAAAACAAAACTGGTGGGGTGCTGCTTGCTCCTTGGAAAAGCCCAGTTTGCACAAAATTTGGTTGCTACTTAGATTTGGTTTATCTTCCTCATACCAAAATTCCCAGCATCAAAATTGACCTTGCAACTTACTTCTCTTGAACAGAAGAAAACTTTGCTCTTCACCTTTTGAGCATGTATCATGTTCTCCTTCCTATCAGGGTCTGCTTGCCCACCATATAACTCCTCATGGACTGGAAGTCATCATCCAGAGTTTGTACCATACCCAATTTGTCCAAAGACACATCATCTCAGCACCACTCACCTCTTCTGATTTATCCTTGGATTTTAAAATGCTTGGCCCGATAGTAAGTATGTAATTGCCACAACCACTGCAATCTGAAACGATGGCTGTAGTTGAATGAAATTGGCATTGCTATTGTCACTGCCACCAGTGGAACTGTTGAAACTTCCAGAGCTTGAATTCCCAGAGCTGCACCACACACAAATTATTGTTGTAAGACAATCCAAAAGTCCAAAGACTTCAGCAAAAGAACTGCAAAATACTTTCAGCTCCCTGGAGATAAATGCTCACAGCCAGAGTCCCTTTGCTACAGAACTTGCAAAAATCATCTGTGCTTCAAAATTGTATGTATTTCAGATTGCATTCCATTACTTACAAAGAAACAGTTTTTTGTTAAGACAATTAGAAAAAGAATGAAACCTGTTGTAGTACTTCTATAACTAACAACATGAATGAGAGAGAGAGAGAGAGAAACATACACTGCAGTTCCACTGTAAGTGCATGTGGCTGTACCTGCATCAGAGTTCACCAGTTTCACACAGTTTCAGACATTAATGCACAACAGAGCCAAACTATACTAGTATATGTCACAACAAGAATCCTGCCACTAAATGAATATAGCTTGCAGAAGAAGAAAGTCTCCTCTTGAAAACAGAAATTTGGAAGTCTTCATAGAGAAGATACAATGCACAAAAAAAAGATACACAAAAATTCAGCAACCAAAGGACTTGACCCATTTTTTAAAACAATGAAACCCATTTCATTAGAAGAAAATTTCAGGATTGCTGCAAAGAAAGTCAAGATTGGGTCAATGAAGTTTTAAAGGAACACTGCCAAAATCTTTAAGAAATCAAGTGTTGGAGGTTTTTTTTCTGCTAGGAATGTTGCTTGATACAAAGTGTTGGGTTTGAGATTTTTTGTTTCTTTTTATTTTCAGGAATGAAAAATCTGCAGCTGGGCTTGGGCTTTTGCTTACTTGGGTTGGTGGTGGTGATAACAGCATTTCCACCAAAGTCACAAGAATCAGCACCAGTGAGATGTTGCTGGTAGTACTCGTTGAAAGCCCAGCTGCAATGATCCTGTAGAGTATTTGGCAGGTAGCAGATGCCAGTAGACTGAATGGGAGAACAGTCCACTTGCCCTTGCCCTTCTAAAGGTCCACAAGTCCAATCCAGTGCTCCTTGTAGAGCAGAATTGGCTTCACCTTCCTTCGCAACGCACCATTGCTCCGCCTGTTGTAGCACACGAGCTTCAGGACGAAGAGGAAGAAGATGAAGACCACCACCAACACCATGACCACTTGTAGTTTCAACTTCTTCTTCTGATCCAGTGTTCCATGAGCTGCTCGTGCCTATCACTTCTCCTGCAAAAGCTCCAGAAAACACTAACTAACAAATAAAAGAAAACATTGTTTGCAATAACCGGCCCATTCCCGCATCCCCAAAAAAAACCAACATCCGCAAGCAAAAAAGGCATCCAAAATGCAAACAAGAGCCAGCTCCGGAAAACACACACACCCACCTGAGAGGACGAGGAGGAGGAGACAGAAGAGCTGGGCTTGCAACAGCAGTCTCTGACAAGTTCTGTAGTCCTCCGAGAACACACTGAAGATCCTCATCTCACTGAATGCTCAACCAGCTCCTTTTTTCCGTCTGTGAAGAAGGTTCCACCTCTAGAGCACCCACTAGAGCTCCTTTTCCTTCTATTCCTTCCTCCTTCCTACTCCTCCTCAAAATGTGCTATTTCAGCTGGCTGCCAAGACTCAGTAGAAAAGTATCACAAAGAAAGTGAGCAATTCATCCTCCAGCTCACAAACCTTGCTGCTCCTCCTGACACCAAACATACCGATTTCTCGCAACAAAATGCACTCCTACAAAACCCCAACAACAACAACAACAACAACTTCTTCTTCTTCTTCTTCCCAAAAGAGACAAAGTACGGAGTCCGAACCCGAACTCCTGCAAGCCCCTCCAAAACAAAAAACCACTCAAAAACACGAAAAACAAAGCAAAAACAAACACACAAATGGAAGAGAGTGAAAACCAACTGAACTTTCTGCTCACCAAGCAAGCTAAGAGCCGCAGAGGCTTGATGATGAGGGCAGCAGCTCCTTTCTCCTTCTTCTCCTTCAGAAAACAACAAAGAAAAAAGAAAAAGAAACAACCCAAAACAAGTTTACCCAAGAGTCCAAACTTCAAAGCCCCCCCCCCCTACCCCCAACTCAGAGTGCAAGAGACAAAACACTTATGGGAAAATACAAAACTGGGTGGTGATGAAAACTAGCTTGTTCTTAATGATGAGAAGATCCATGAAGAAACAAGCAAAGAAACAAACAAACAAAGAAACAATCAAACAAACAAACAAGCAGCTGAAAAAGCTTGTATCCCAAGTTGTGCTTTGTGCAAAGAGAAAATAGACACCCACTTCTGCAAAACAAAGAACACACTGTAATGAAGTATATAGAGCACACTAGCTTTGCTTTGATTTGCTTAGTTTTTACTACTACCAGCCTTTTTTTGGCTGGCTATATATCTATAGCCAAAAGGATATATTTCTGGCTATATTAAAATAGTCAATGTGCTAAATTCATGTGGTTTTTGAGATCTAAAATAGCCATAAATCGACCACATTTAAAAAAAGAAATAGCCAGCTTTTCTATACATGGGGTTCAAGTAGGGTAGCCCAAAATTATAGAAGGAGGTTTATAAATTTTGTATTTCCATATCTAGTTAGCTTGTGGCCAAATTTGGCTAAATCTTAATGTGGATCATTTGCCACTTTACCTACAACACAAAAAATTGATCCCCTAAAAATTAAAAAATAAAAAATTTAATTTAATTTAATTAAAAATAAAACACTTTGCTGTTCTGTACTTACCCAGCCAGAGAGAGAGAGAGAGTCGTTGTAGCATGAACCTAGCCTATGCTAAGCCTAGGGGCTAGCAGCCTGGGATCCTCTTCTTGAGGCACAAAATCAAAGGGGGTTTTTAACTTAATTCAGAGCTTGCTTGGTTTTTAATTTTTTTTTGGGGGGGTATTTATCAGGCTTTTTAAATTATTAAACTTAATTTTTTTATAGCTAGAAAAGTATGTGATAAACAGTCCTTTAATTTAATTATTTTATTTTATTTTATTTTATTTTGGGGTTTTGGTAAATAGTAGCTTAAGGGATTTTGGCCCCCCTAGGTAATAATAAATAAGTCTATTTTTATATGAGATTTTTTGAAAGATGATATATTTTGGCTTGTGTTGAAACTTGAGATTAGTTATTATAGAGTGTTATAATATCTGGAAGGATTTTGGTTTCTTTTAAAGGGGATTTTTTGAAGATTATATATTTTTGCATGCTGAAATATTCAAGTTTTCATAATTCTTCTTTTTTGCCTTAAGATTATTATTTTTAATGTAAATGGCAAAGACTTACAAGTGTGACACACCCACCCCCTTGTTAGGTGTATTTTTTTTTGGGAGTGATGATAACTTTGTTTCTTTGTGTTATATACATGTTTTCATGACTTTGTTTGGTTGCTTACCTAGATTTTTTTAAAGGTGTGTTCACACTTGGTGTTAGGGACTCTAGTGTTAATTAGTCCCCTAACATCATATTATAGTCATTAAAGACATAAATTTACTTATCATGAATTTTTTAATTTATTGTTAAGCTAAACATTCACTTAACAATAAGCTACGACCCATTTAACAATGAGTGCCACTTAGGATGCCCATAAAATCATATATATTAATTCACTTGGTCTGTCTGTGGCAGTGACTTCAGACGGATAGTGGTCACGGACAGTTGTTTGAAAAGAAATGTTTTTTTAAAAAATCAAAAACATCAATCAAACATTGTTGAAATAACACACCTGTGCATTATGCACAGGGTTCACACTAATTTTATGTTAAGTTACTAAACATTCACTTAACATTAAGCTATGGCCCATGTAACAATGAATGCCACTTAGGATGCCACCTAGATTTTCATGTAACTCTAACTTAACATCAAGTGTGAATGCAAACATTATTAAGTAGGGAGGTTGTTGCTAAAGGGGTACTACTACTTTGTTTGGTGAGTTAACATATCTTTTTTGTGATATTGCAGAGGACAGACTAACACATGTTTTCACTTCATTTTTGGTAATCTACACACACACACACACACACACATTTGCTTTGAACACTGGTCCTGTACCCACCCTCAAGGTACCTACTATTCCCCTCCCCCGGCCACACAAGTGAACCACCAGCACCCACCAGTGCACCATCCATCCATTGGATGCACCCTTATAACTCAGTTGTTGTGGATGAACCTCAACTGAGTTAATGTTGGGTTTCACCTTGATCACCAATTCTGTAGGAAATAGGTTTTATATATAGGTAGATAGGTAGGAAAATAGGTCTTATATGTAGGTAGATAGGTAGGAAAATAGGTCTTATATGTAGGTAGATAGGTAGGAAAATAGGTCTTATATGTAGATAGATAGGTAGGAAAATAGGTCTTATATGTAGGTAGATAGGTAGGAAAATAGGTAACTACTAGCTAGGTAAGTAAGTAGACCATGTAATGGTTGTTTTTACTACCTACTTACTATCATCCTGCTTGTGAGTTGTCAGTAGGTTAAGATTTTAAAAAAAAGCATCTGAGGTAACCACCATGGTTAGTTAATGAACTGGAACCCGATGGAAAACTGTTAATGACCACTTATCATTCATCCTTCATGTAAGGTAATGGCCAAAGCCGTGGCCATTACCGGAATTATTACGTGTCATTTTTATTTCAAAAAATTACTGTGATACCCAGTAGGTACCACCATGTAGGTAGCGTAGTAAAATAAATAAATAAAAATAATAATTAATTAATTAATTAAATTAAGGTGGCCATTTCAAGAAGCAAAATATTTATACTAAGTTTTTATTTTATACAAACCCCTAAACCCTAAACCTTTTTTTTCCTACCTACCTGATAACAACTGGCAAGTGGGTTGTTTGTAGGTAAATAGTAAAAACAGCCCTTACTTAGAGAGAATGGATTACCACGGTGAAACCAGATATTAACTCAGGTGAGGTTCATCCACAGAGGAGTCATCATAACGGGCATCCAGTGGATGGTGCGCTGGTGGGTGCTGGTTCACTCTGGCCCTTTGGGTACATTACACCCTCTACACACTAACTCATCAAGGGTTAGGGTTAGGGTTAGCTAGCAGACATTTGGATCCCTCTGCACTCACTAAGTCTACAATAGAGAGGGACATGTACTAGAGAATTGAAGTGCACATTTCTGCCTTCTAGTGAGTCACTGGGGTGAGGCCAGTTGGCCATATGTGCAATGTTTTTTTTTAAATAAATTTTTATAAAGGATTTGATCTAGCCAAAGGGACGATCGTCTATAAAATAATTTAGCCACAATTTAGCCAAATTTTTTAAAATAATAAAACCAGGGTCTTTCAATATTCTTGACTAGCAACTGGAATTTATCATAAAAATCTGGCGATTTTGGAAAAAAAATTCCCCTTGAAATCTGGCAAATTTGGGACCATTTTTTTTTCCCATGAAAAATCCTTAGCATAAGCTGAAAGTCATAATTTTTCCAGGTCAAAATTTTGGCAACTTTTTTTTCCAATAATAAAAATACTTGCAAGGTGGGATGAACTGAACCGGAATGCACCACCTAGGGTGGCACATTCCGTATCGTAAAGGTTCATAGGTAGGTCGTAAACCGGTAGGTACTTTGTTATGTAGCATTCATAGGTACGACATATCATAATTTGGCAATAGAGGCCCAATTCTGCAATTTATAAAAGACAAGTTGAACCCTAAACCCTAATCCAACGCCCACATTGGTAACCTACCTTCACCATCATTTTGAATGAGGCCTCTTAGTGGTCATATTAGGCCCCAAAAAACGTCGAATTTGGACTGAGAGAGACCTTAGCTAATTGGAGCATTCCATGTTTTATATTATTTAGATTCTTTGCCCGATCTTTCATAAAACCCATCGGTATGGTCAAGTGCCGATGGAATGGGTTAAATTAACCTAAACGGTGTTTTTGTAGTTGGACTTCCAACTCATGTATTTGATAAAAAAGCATGCCTAACCCAGGTAATCCTAATTATGTCTTAACCCCATTTAAACTACACATCGGAGTATTGGATCATTATTATTCATCGGTGTGTAGCTGAAGAAAGGCTGAAGTTTGTGTCGTGTAATGCAACCTTCCCGAATGTAACCTATGAATAATGTCTTATAAGACCGTTGCTCAAT
>Ga0116227_10002150_pt1 | contig 45026 bp, 26 predicted proteins | sample S1TSphgellanicum_FD_89693 | JGI IMG/M metagenome (GOLD analysis project Ga0116227, IMG submission 89693) | Host-associated microbial communities from peat moss isolated from Minnesota, USA - S1T2_Fb - Sphagnum magellanicum MG | ecosystem: Host-associated > Plants > Peat moss > Unclassified...
ATTTTTTTTTTCCTTTTTTTTTTTTAAATTTTGTGGTTTGAAAAATTGTTTTCTTTTCCCATTTTTTGAACATTTTTTTCGAATTTTTATTATATATAAAAAAAAAAAAAAACATTTTTTTCCCAAACTTTTTTTTTAGCGTTATGCGAAAATTTTTCCCAAAAAAAAGACGCTAGTAGTGACCAGAGTTTTTTTTTTCAAATCTGTTGTCTTGAAAGATTGGCAAGTTTTCCAATATTTTGGTTTTTTTTTTCGAATTTATAGGAAATTAAAAAAAATCCATATATTTTCCAAATTTTTATGTTGCCATTGTGCAAAAATTTGCCCAAATAAAAATGGTGGTAGTGACTACGTTTTTTTTGGGTTCAAATTATTATTTTGTTTCAAAAGATTGGCAAGCTTTTTTATTTTTTGTCCTTTTCTTTTGAATTTACAATACAAGGAAAAAAATTCCATATTCATTCCAAATTTTTTTGTCACCATTGTGTGAAAATTCGCCCCCAACAAAAACGTTAGTAGTGGACAGTTTTTTTTGGGGGCTTCAAATTTGTCATCTCCAAATATTTTTGCAACTTTTCCTTTCCTTTTTTTGCCATGTCCAATGATGTGGAAATTTAACCATGACATCAAAATATGGCGTCCATGACTAATCCTTTTCAACTAGATTAGTCATTTACGTCATTTCTAGTTGAATCGGACCCATCACTTATGCATTTTTAGTCATTTATGCCATGTGTAGTGGTATTGGTCTAGTCATGGATGCCATGTTTTGGCATAGTGAACCAAAAATAATGTTGGTGCAAGCACGAAATTAAAAATATTTGGATCTTGTTGATTCACAATCCCTAGAAATCCACATCTCTAATTACACATGGTTCAATAATGGAGAGATGTTCTAGTAGTTCAAGTAACAAAGCACATGTATGAAGATGAAGATGAAGATTGGTTCATCAACATGTCAGTTCAAGAAAATGCAAGCATTGCAATTGTAACACCCAATCCATGGTGGCTCTCGACCTGGAAGATTTCCAAATTTGGCTAAAGATCGGCAACTCGGGCATGATAAGATTTATGTTAACTATTTTTCTAAAAACCATGTGTATGATGGGAGATTATTTACAAGGTGATTAAAGATGAATAGTTTTTTTTTAAAAAGAATTATGAACACACTTCTAGCTCATGATGTCTACTTTTATTATAGGTGAGATGTTTTGGGTGTGCAAGGTTTGCCTACATTCAAAAGTGCATTATAGCACTAAGAATGTTGCCTATAGAATGGTTGCAGATGCTATTGATGAATATTACAAGTTGGGCAAAAACACAACCATGGAAGCTTTCAAAAGCGCTTTGTTATAGGAATTTGAGCTTGTTTCAAATCTACCTACTTGAGGCAACCAACACGAGCTAACCTCATGAAACAACTAGTAATCAATGAGGTTAGAGATTTTCTAGATGTGTTTGCATCAATCAATTACATGCATTATCAATGGAAGAATTGTCATGTTGCTTGGCAAAGTTAGTTTTAGGATAAGGACGAGCACAAAAGCATAATTCTTGAGGCCATAGTTGATCAATCATTGTGGATATGGCACACATTTTTTGGTCTACTTGGGGGCAACAATGACATCAATGTATTAGATAAGTCTCCTCTAGTTACATACATGTTGAGGGGTGAATCTATGAGCCTAAATTTCTCTATGAATGGTTCTATGTATCTTAGATATTATCTCTAGGTAGATGAATCTACCCTAGATGGTCATGCTTTGTGCAAACAATCCATGAGCTTTAAGATGAAAAGAGGTCTCACTTTGCAATGATGCAAGAGTTTCCATGCAAAGATGTAGAGAAAGCATTTGGTGTCTTGCAAGCAAGATTTGTAATTATATGGAACCTTTCTAAGCATTGGAACATAGCCACTATTGATGACATCATGATAATGTGTGTAATTCTTCACAATGTGATTGTTGAAGATGAGAGTGACACATGCTTGGAAAACTTATTTGAACCTAGAAATGTTCTTGACCTAAAATGAGGGTTATCATTCAAAGACTTGAAGGTCCAAATTTTTTAAGGAGTACCAAAATATTGTCACACTGTCACCCTTTTTGTATTCCTTTGCATAGTCCTATTTGACCATCTAAAAACACAAAATGGATGAGATTGATGGAATTTAAAATTGTAGTGGCCTAACATATGGTACTTATAAATAATTTGACACATTTTGACTCATTAATATTAATGGGGATCAAAATATAAGACAAAAGAGGACTCCATTACGGACTAAGTCCTTTTTGTCCTTAGTGGTACACCTTAAAGAATTTGGACCTTTGATGCAAGGCACAATGGAACTTGAGAATGTAAGAACATATCATAGCTTGCAAGGTGATTTGATTGAACATCTTTAGGCTATGAAAGGTCCTAACTTTGCTTGAAATTACATATTGGAGTTTTGTTTGAACCAACGTTTGAACCCATGTTAACATTTTTGTAATTTGATCTTGAACTCAAGGACTTTGAAATTGGAACAATTGCATTGTATTTTTTAGTGATTCCCTCCTAGCTATGTCAAATTGAGGTTGTTGTTACTATTTTGATCATGTCAAATTGAAGTTGTTGCTATATAGTTGTGAAGTTGTTGTTATTACTATACTTTGTATGTTCCCATAGCTGAAAAATAACCCCGTGGCTTTGATTGTATGGTTTTCTTGGAACCATAGTTGTACTAGTTATTCCAACTAAAGAATTCGTTGGGGTATCTAAATTTTTCCAACAAATGTGCATGGAGATGTAAGAAACAACCCATTTTGAAATATTGGTGTTAATACTTTCATATAATGTAACTATGGTTTGAAAAAATAGGTCCAATCAACAAATTTAAGAAACATTTAACAAAGAAAACATACAAACATCACCTAAAAGCATCATCACAATTTTTAGTAAATTCAATTGCATAATGTTTGGTGGCATTGCAACCATCTCTACTACCACCCATGATGGGTTTTATTGGTGGCCAAGCCAATGTGCTTTTCCTATGTTCTTATGTTTGAAATCTAGAAACCTATCATTTGTCTACAACAATGATCTAGGTCAAGTTAATTAGCCATGCACTTTTTCACATCCCAGTCATAAATGTTATCATAAGAACAAAAAATATGCATTAACCATTTCCATTAACACATTGCATTCGTTATCTTTCCCATTCCATAAAAAATAGTTGCCCAAAAGAAAAATCTTCTAATCCAAAACAAAATTGATTAAAATATATTTAGGTTTCCTTCCATTAAACATGCAAAAATGAATGGTTGTAAAAAAAACCTTGCTAAATTTCAACAGAAGTCAAAGCTTGAACTATTTTCTTCATCATGTCCATTGTAAGGTTCAAATGAATCCTATCAATTATTGTAAATGTCAAAAATTGAGCAGTCAACATTGTTTAATCTTTTTTATTATGTTGGGTGAGAGCACAACATTAGTTAGATCCTTTTGTACAAAATTGTTAATGGGCATGGCAATAGTTATTTCAATGTTTGTTGTAATCTCTATGTTAATTTTCGTGACCATGACCACATAAATAGGTGTCAAACTTTGAAGCACTACCAACTACCATTTAAGCTTCACCATCTCCTCTGAGCATTGAAGTTGCAAATACTCTTTCATTTTTAGATCAAACACAACTATATCCACGTGCATTGTGAAAAGTTGCAAAGTTGTGTGCTTTTGCAAGGTTTCCACCTTGGCACACATTAGTACTACCATTTTGGAAGTTGGTGTTGTTTGTGCTTTTAACACCACCTCATGGACTTTCCCAAGTCTTTGTTCCTCTTCATATGTTAATTACTTGTAAGTTGTTTCGCGATCCTCCCACCTTGGGAAAGCATGGTACGAACAATAACCTTTGCACCAAAATCATTGCCTTCAAATTCTTCAGGTCAAGTTTCTTGAATAGAAGGACATGGGCATTTCATGGGTGGTGTTTTTCTGAAGTCTTCATACAAATCATTCCACTTAACACTAGACCAAAATGCGTCTTAATTCACTTTGGATTTCACTAGATTTTGAATGAATTTGAACAATTTTGACTTGATGAAATTAATTAACCCCCTAGTGAGTAGGGACTAATTGTTAAAGACAATGATTTGTTTCACTAGTACCTAATGAAACAACGTTATTCTCAAATGAAATACAAATTTACCAAGCCATTCATTTGCTAGTTAATTAACTATCCAACATGGAAATCAATTAAAATTATTTTATTTAATATATAATATTATTGATAATTTCATGATTTTCAGCCTATGATTTCTTAACACATGTCACTACTTAAGCTAGGTTAAAAACCTAACCTACATAGGTAGGGCATGTAATCAAACTAAGCACATATTCTAGAGAACTAAATAGGAGAATATTCGATCAACTTACCATTGTTGACCACATACAACACCATTCATGAAGTTTGATCCCTTGACTTTTAGAATGGAAGCAAACACCCCTACCATCAAACCACTACACTTGTTGTGATAATATGTTACATTACATTCTATTTATCAAATACTTCATTTTAAACATTACAAAAAAATAAAATTTGAAAATTCATATCTTATTGAGATTTTATTCAATGAAATGATTCAAGTTTACTTTTTTTAAAATTTCAATAATGTACATAATTACATTTAGTTCCTTTTGAAAGTGTAAAATCATTTGAATAAAAAGAAAAATTGAAGATCATTATTCAATAACATTTCAATGACCATTCTTTTGGGAAAAAAAAACTTTAATGGATGGATAAGATTTTTGCTAATATAATAATACTACCTATGCTAAGCTACTTTCAATTATTATATGGCTATTTTTCATTAATTTAAATTATTTCACTTAACATTATTTATGACTATTTATGGTTATTTTTTATTACTTTTGGTTATTAAAAGGTATTTCACCTTATGTTATTATTGGCAATTCTAGGTTTTTATAGGCTATTTCACCTTAAGTTTTTTTTGTTTATTATAGATTATTTCACCCTAAATTATTTTTGGCAATCCTAAGCAATTGTAATATATGGTTATTGGTTGTGTTTTTATTAGGGCTATTAGTGGTTATTATTAACTATTGGTACCTATTCTATTGGTGGTTATTAATGGTTATTGGTGACTATTTTATTAGTGACTACTAGTAGTATTTCTATTAGTGATTATTGATGGTTATTCTATTAGTGGTTATTAGTGGCTATTCTATTATTAATTATTGGTGGTTATTCTATTAGTGATTATTGGTGGCTATTTTATTTGTGATTATTAGTGGCTATTCTATTAGTGGATATTGGTGTCTATTCTATTAATGATTATTTTATTAGTGGTTATTGGTGTCTATTCTATTAATGGTTATTGATGTCTATTCTATTAATGGTTATTGGTGTTTATTCTATTAATGCCTATTGATGTTTATTCTATTAATGGCTATTGGTGTTTATTCTATTAATGGATATTCTATTGGTGGATATTGGTGTTTATTAATGGCTATTATATTAGTGGTTATTGGTGGTTATTAATGACTATTAGTGGTTGTTTTATTAATGGTTATTGGTGGCTATTATATTAATGGCTATTAGTAATTATTTTATTATTGGCTATTGTTGTTATTCTATTAATGGTTATTTTATTAATGGCTATTGGTTATTATTCTATTAATGGTTATTGTATTAATGGCTATTTGTGATTATTTTATTAATATCTATTAGTGGATATTAATGGTTATTAATGTTTATTGTATTAGTGGCTATTGGTGGATATTGGTGGCTATTTTATTAATGGATATTAGTAGTTATTAATGGTTATTATATTAATGACTATTAGTGGTTATTTTATTAATGGGTATCGGTGGATATTTTGTTAATGGATATTGATGATTATTAATGGTTATTGTATTAGTGGCTATTAGTGGTTATTCTATTAATGGCTATTGGTGGATATTGGTGATTATTAATGGTTATTGTATTAGTGGCTATTAGTGGTTATTCTATTAATGGCTATCGGTGGATATTGATGATTATTAATGGCTATTGGTGGATATTTTATTAGTGGATATTGGTGGTGTTTAATGTTATTATATTAATTACTATTTGTGGTTATTTTATTAATGGTTATTGGTGGTTGTTCCATTGTAAGCCATTAGTGGTTATTTTATTGGTGGCTATTGATGGTTATTTTATTGGTGCCTATTAGTGACTATTTTATTAATGATTATTGTATTATAAATTATTGTTGATTATTCTATATTTTAAAATATCATAAGCTATTAGTAGTTATCATATTGTAAGGTATTTTTAATCATTTTTCATAGGTTATTATTTTCTATTCTAAATTATTTTACCTTAGGTCATTATATTTTGTTTTAGATTATTTTAAGTTATTATATTTGGGGTAAAATAATTTATAATAACATAGAGTAGAATGACCTTGAATAACTTAAAATATAACTTGAAATAACATCTATTAACTTAAATTAAAATAATTTAAAGTATAATTTGAGGTTAGTTGAATAATTTAATTTAGAATAACTTAAAAATTTATAATAAGTTAGTTAAGATACCTTAAGGTAAAATAACGTATAATAGTTTAAGGTACAATAATTTATAATAGATTATAATAACTTATAATAACATAAAGTATAAGTTAGAATAACTAAAATAACTTAAAACAATATAGGGTATATCATAAAGTAACGTATATAGAATATTTTTAAAACATAAAAATAAACCTATTTACTACAATAAATTATAATAGTGAATTATGTTAACTAGCAATGAAACATGATGTTTACATAGTGATATTATAATGAAATCAGTAAAATGCAATGAACTTATTTCATTTTATAAGGTCCCATAGTGATTTAAGTTAGTGAATTGCACTCCATTTTTGTAATAGTGTAGGCACATCTTTTGACAAAAGCCAATAATGAATAAAACAAAATATTAATTAGTTTTTTAGGTGCTTAATTTTATATAGCTCTAATGTTTTATGAAGAGTATCTTCTACAAAGCTACCTGACTTGTTCAAAGAAATAACACTTCCATAAACACCAACAAATTTGGAAACATTGTGTTTAATGATTCCCCATTTGGTTCCAAAACTTTTTGATGACCATTAAGGATAACCCTCTAACTTCAAACAATTGTAGTGAAAAGATACTCATTCCCGAAATGTGGTGGAACATTGTCCATTGCATGTAATAGGGTCCTAGCTCACATGAAGGAAGCTTCTACAAAATTAATTATCCTCCCCAACCTTGAAGTTCTTCCCTTTATTTGTTTTGGTTGCATTTGTGTGGGCCCTTACGATAATTGACATGATGAGAGAAGAAGTGTGTAAAAAACTGATTGAACATTTTGTTGACAAAATCACATGAAAGGACATGTGATAATGACGATACAAAGAGAGTCATTGTCCAATTTAAGTGAAAAATCTAATGGGATCTAAAAAAATTTGGTGATGCAAGCATTACAGTGGGGCTAGCTACAACTCCACTTACTTTTTATGATTGCCATTGCAAGTGTAAGTAGGGGCTTGTGGTGGAAATGTTCTAACAACATTATAAAAATCACCCAAGTCTTTACATATACATTGGTTCACATAAAAAGGTTGAACACATTTTGCCATCAACTTGAACATTTAAAAATATTAAACCATTAAAATATATAATAATTTTTGAACCACTCTAACAAACTAACACCCTTATATCATTATCATGATGCCTTTTGACATTTTTGTCTCTCCCTAATACCTTTTTGCATGTTCCATGTTGTTTGTTACTTAAATTTCATAACTCATCCTTTTCAATGTCCCATAACCCATAAGTTTGGTACTTTTCTACAATTAGTTATCTTTGATAATAAGCTAAAGCACGTTGGTTCCTACATCAATAGTGTTGGTGCTCTTTTATTCATAGTAGCATGCGTTCTCTTGTTAATTACACAATCCTTGGTAAGTTGTAGAAAAAGGGATATAAGACCATTTAATGCTCCAATTAGGGAATTTATTTTCACTAAAAGACATAATGTAATAATGCAAGGTTGTAATGTTTTTGTAATTTTCACCATTTTCAAGTTTTTGTAGCTATGCCAAACATAAGTGGTGAAAATTGCAAAAATAATGGGTTTGATTTGATTGCGTAATCATGTTGAAATTTGTGGCATAGCATTGAAGCAAAATGGTGAAGTTTTTGCTAATAGTATGACTATAACAAATAATTTTGGTTCAATAACAAATTTCATCAATTATTAACCATTGGCATATATTTAAAGGGCCTAATATTCCATTTTGGTAATATCTTGATAGTTGATGAAGAATCTAAAGTTCTTTTGATTGTTATGTGCAATAAAAATATGTTTATGACATTTTAAGTGGTATTATTTAGCATGCAAACACCACCCAACTTCATATGTTCTAGTGCTAAATGTCATAGTGTAGTTTTGAAAACCTTGCCATTACAAAGACACTCCGAGTCATTTTTTAATGATATTGTAAGTTTGAAGCCTTGCAAGTCAAGGCTTCAAATGGCACACCAAAAATCTGATTGGAATTTAACCCATACATATCAAAATCAAAATATTCTTATGATGAAATTAGTTTAAAAAGTCACCTACTTTTGAACAAATGGATTTAGTGTCAAATGTGAATTGTAAAGGTTGCAATCGTAATATAATGACCCATAAAAAATATGACAATTGATTTTTTTACATATTTTTAAATGATAAAATTTAAGTTGAAATCAAGTTTATGTTGAAAATGTTTAGTGTATTTATTAAAAAATGTTTCTAATATATTGTGGGAACAATTAAGTTTGGATTGAATGTAACAACTTTGAAATACCAAAAGCACTTTGAAAACAATGTAACCAATGGTTTTGTTACTTAATGGACTTCTAAAATGATTTGCAATGATTTGAACATGACATATTTATAGAAAATACTTTAAACATATATTTACATAATTAAATATAAAGTGGCTTTTTTTTAATCAAATTTTTTTGGTCAACTTGTGTATCATGACTTCAATTATTTTTTTTGAATAATCAATCCAATTTTGCCATGTCATCTTGCTTAGTTAAACCATTGTTTTTAAGCTTGAGGTAGGAAAGATTTGGGCATGAATCATTATGTTCTAACTACACCCCAAAATCACTTCTTCATAGATAATAACAAGTACAATTTCATCTAATAAAATCATTGACAATTAGAAAAAAGGCTTTAAACCACGATCATTTCACTTAAAATTATTATAAAAATCACTTTTGTTCAAAATAAGAATTATATTTTTATAATTAATTTGTAGATAAAATTTAGAAAAATTTTAGAAAATAATTTAAGCGCCCAAAAAATCTTGATTTTGACCTATAGAAAAAAGGATTTAAAAATAAAATTCTATAAATAAATTTTTTTAATATAAATAGATCTAGATATCAATTTCAAAAAATCAAATATTTATAAGTAAAAAAGGGCATGTAGTACCATTTATTGCATCGATAATTAGGTAACAATTTATGATACCCTCTCAAGTCCAAACACAAGGGTACTTAGAAAACACAAAAAAGTTTGTTGAAATAAGAAATTAGGGCAAGCAACTCTCCAAAGGACAATGTCCATATAATGAAAGCAAGAGCATTTGGCAATGAAAATTAGGATTATGGTGGAGCTTTGATGGGCATCATGAGAGGTGGGTGGTAGGCCAAAAGCTTCAGCAAGCATGCACAGTACACATGGGCAATAGGGGGAAAGTTAAAACAAATCATGGACACCATTTGGACGTGTTGTCAGGATATATGTGTCATTGACATCATATTATTATGCTGATGAGTTCATGTGACAATTGCTCCTAATGGAACCATAGTTCAGGTGATAATTGAAAGGGTTCAAAGTTGAACCCATGAATGAACTATATATTATTAGGTATAACCACTTTCTAACCTACTTTTTCCCAAGGCCTCTCCAACACTCAAACAAGCATAAATTATAAAAATATTGTGTTGCAAGCCCAGCCCTCATATTGTGCAACATGCACCTGCAAAATGTTTCAATGGAAGCAAGCGTACTAAAATTGCACACTAGTTTTCAATTCACAAATTTAAATCTATTAAGCTACCAGAAAAACTTAAATACAAGAGCATAATGTGTCCGTTAAATTTGCAATTTAAGGAGCAAGTAAAGGTTGGAGGAGGAGGGAGAGAGAAAGAAGATGCATCAAGTCTCCAAATTCACAACTTAGAGATTACTGTATGTTAACATTAGAATGGTGGGATTGAATGGTGGATAAAACCCAAGTACATACTACTTTGTTCCATGTCTATGTTTTTTTGGATATATGGGTTCAAGTGATCATTTAAGCAATTTAACTAATTGCAAGCATGAACCGCATTTTCGAGTGCAATTTGAAGGACATTGGATATGTAGTTAGGAAGGCACTTAGCAAGTTGGAGTTAATTAACCTCAACAAAGTTCTGAGGTCTAATTAGCTTAGTCAAGATTGGATTCCATATAGAATCAAACATGTTGCAAACATGAAGGGAGCTTTTTGGAGATTAAAAGTTGATAGGGAATAAATTATGAGGAAATGAGACATGAGATGATGAAGGATATAATGGGAATAAAGGCTCATTAGTGTTTGACAACGACAAACCTTTGACATTCATTACATGTAAGTTGAAGTCAGCTTCAACAGTATATGTTAATCCACCTTACTAACCCAAATGTGTAATTGGTATCTTCAAAAGTTCAATTATAATATCATATCAATATTTTGACATTTTTGTTTTTGAAGTGCATGGTTTTTTATCCAGAAAAGTTCAAACATGACTTTTTAAAAATGAAAATTATCAAAATTTTCATTTTCATTTCAACATGGCACTTACTGATGATTGTTGACCTTGTTTCTTATATAAACAAACCATATGTAATGTGTTTTCATAAGTGACACAATTGATCAAATTATAAATATTTAAAGTTCATGAACTAAGATAAGTGTTTGAATGTAAAGCTAGTAGATGGAATAATTTGGTTTTTGGTTTGCTTGTTACAAGAATTGTTGGGAGCAAGGTGTACAGTCCAATCTACAATCAAGTCTTTTGACTCCAAAAATGTTCAGGAACACATTCCAACATCGTTTTATCTCAATTTTGTATAGCATTGGGTAAGTGTAATAATATTTTGATTTTGATTTTCGGGCAACAAATGTTTGGATTGTGAAGGAAATGCCATGCTTTCACTAGCTATGAACTTTTGTGACTACCATGCATGCAAACAACTTTTATATACTGTGTTCAGTATTCATGATGCCTAGTGTAGGAAATGTTTGATCTCCCTCAAGTATGAAGGTAATTCTATAATGTCATGAAAGTAGGTAGACTGGATCTAGATACTAAAATAATAAGACACAGACCACCCAAACCCAACATACATTTTGAAATTAAATGCACAATTGCGAAGAATGATTTGTAATCTTTGTGAAATTAGGGTTCATGCTAGTTTCTTCAACTAAGAAATTAAAAAGTTTGAAACACATGGCTTTAGACTTTTGAGCTTGTTTCACTCAATATTCATACGAATATTGTTTGCATGTGCGTGTAAGGAGCAAGCCTTTGAAGATATGGGACAAGGAAGGTACTCTATTTTTTGCCTTTCAATTGACCATATTGGCAAATTTACACTTGTAGACAAAATCATGCATACATTGTTTTGTGCAAAAGTAGCGAATTTCCCAATTAGCTCTCTTTGCAGCTTCATTTACATGTTCATATTATCCAAGGGTTCAGTGAAAGGCCGACTGATGGTGCATATATCTTTGGGGTGATTCATCAAAGCAGTAAGAAATGGACACATCAAGAGGGTTACAGATGAAGACATACAATCAAGTGTGTTGGAAATTATGGGTGTAAATGTCAACACTAGCTATGTTACATGTCCAACTAATCGTAGGCATGTGTTGGCAATCAAATTGCCATTTTTGGTGATGATAATTAAAAACCTGAAAAAGTTTTTCAGCTTTGAAGTTGAGGTCTTGGATGACAAGAACATGCGCCGTCGATTTCGAGCTTCTAACTACCAGGTTTGGATCAAATGCATGCTATTTTAACAATTTGTTATTGTGACAACCATGCAAAGTTTTTAAATTTAACATGTTATGCCAATTTTTCCATTGATCACACCCACCAATATTTATTTTCTACAAGTTAGCCAAAGTTGCAGATTTGAGAGTACTAATAATAACTAGGCATATATTGGAGTTTGATTCCTAATAGATTTCATAAGTTTGCACCTTCTAACACTTTTTTAAACATGGTTTTTGTTGTCCATGAATTCATTGCAATTGGATAATTGTTTCTCTCTATAAGAATTGTATGTTTTATTATACATGTTGCGTGTCATGGTGATCAATTTGTTGGCAGTCAACAACACGAGTGAACCCATTTATTTGCACGATGCCAATGAAGTTGGATGATGGTTGGAACCAAATCCAATTCAACCTTTCAGATTTTACAAGGAGGGCATATGGGACCAATTATGTTGAAACCTTGCGCATGCAAGTGCATGCCAATTGTCGAGTTCGCAGGATCTATTTCTCAGATCGGCTCTATGCTGAGGATGAATTGCCTGGGGAGTTTAAACTTTTCTTACCACTTCAGGTATGTTCCAAAACCCAAAGGTAAAATTTTCATAACAAAACTAGTTGTTGAAAATGATTCCTTAGTTGAAAAGTTTGTTACATGTTCCATTCATATTTCAATGATAATAATATAAACCATGTGCATTTGTGTGATGGTATATATGCAGAAAAGTTGAATTGGCCTTGCTTGGATCACATTGAATCTTGTTGTTTTGTGAACACAATATTTGCCTCAATGCAATTGGCTGACCATCAACATTAACAACATTTTGGTTGGTCATCAATATAACATAACCATATTCATTGCCAAAGGTTGAGCTCTATAGAATCATTCTAAAGATTTCTATTGTCTTGCAATATTATCCATTCCAAATATTGAAGTCTTGGGTTAATTTATGAAAGAAAAATGTATTTGTATAATATTTGTGGCACATGATTTACATCATGAAGAAATGCAAAGGTACCAAGCATAAATTGATTTGATCATTACAAAAATGTATAATAAAGACACCACAAACTCCAACCTTACACTATTGGTATTCTTAGTATTTGATTTCCTTACACCACAAATTCCAAGCTTAAATTATTGATATTAGTATTTGATTTCCTTTCATCCACATAGTTGTTCAAGATTGGTTGTCCTAATTTCCTGAAATTTAAATACAACACACTACATGACTACACCCAAACTAATTTTTAAAAAGTTTATGAAAATTTGTATTGTTAAGTAATTTTGAGTAGTCAAAGAACAATTTGTTGATTGGCCTTAGTACCTATAGAGCATTTTGGTGATGGAATCTCAATGGGACAGATATGCAAATTATTGGAATGTATAGGCTTCAAAAATCTTAATAATTACAATTTTCAAACATTCATTCACCCAAATTTCCCAACCTTTTTCTAGCCATGTGCATGAAAAATAATAAGTTCTAAAGATACAATTGAAGTGTTGGTCATGTGGGGTTTGTTTGGCTGGTTTTTGCCCTTGCCATTTATCAACAACAATACTAAAACAATAATCTGCCATAACATGAAGTGCACAATCACACTTGGGGATAGAAAGCTCATTTCTTTCCTTAATAAAATACCCCCAAAGCATCACGCAGTTAGGTATTTCACAAAGTTAGGTGTGTGTGGGGAAGCTGATAGCTACCATGAATTTTGATTTTGGAAATTATTTTGCATCAACATTTTCTTTCTCCCCATAAAGCACTCCAAGAAATTTCCTTGTTATTCCCATGAATATCCTTCCTAGGAAAGAAGAGTGATCTTACACCTATTATCTACACCTATTATCTAGGAGTGGGAAGGACAATATGCCTATAAGTCAACTTAAGATCCCTCCCATTCCTAGATATGTAGTAGGTGCAAGATCCCTCCTACTCCTACAATCTCATGATCTATTTGGGTTTAGAGTTACAACAAAGTTTGCCTCATGCTTTGTGGTGCACATACTTAAGGGCCACATGTGGGGGGACATTTCCACAATGCAGGGCCAGACTTGGCTGCCACCTTGTCCTGAAGGAGCTGAGAATGTACCATAAACTACATTCCCTCACACACAAGTGAGGGTGATTTGTAGGTAGGGATAAGACCATGCATTTAGGGTTTTGTCCTGCACTGCTATTGTGATGACAAAGATTGTGGCTAAACCTTTAGCACAAAAGTTCTGTTAAGATGATCATGACACACAAACAGCAGCAAAGTGGAGACAAAGGCCATGGCACATGAATCTCATTGACCAAGTCTTAACCGGTGTTGGGTAGGTACCATGGTGGAACCCTGGTATATAGATTGATATTGGTCCTGGTATCCAAGAACCACCTTGACTGGTATGACTTGAAAATAATACCAGTTAATAATAATCACAATGCCATATATATATATACATGCCACATACCAGCCAAAAATACAGCCTTGGACCCTAATACCAGGAGCAAGCTGGTATGAAGCTTTAAAAATTTCCAATACTAGTACCTAATGATATGTTCAAAAGTTGATACCCACCCAACATTGGCATTCACATGTGTTAAGATTCACCCTTTACAGTTCTCTCATATGAAGTTGAAGTTGGAATTTGGAGGATCATAGTGGGTTCTTTTGGCATATCTCTCATATGTGTCTAGAGATCTCAAGAGGCATATGGGAATCATGTGTGAGTGTTGAAGAACACCTAAAGAATTTTATTGCCCATGCACAGTTTTGGGGCTTTGGAAGACATGTAGTGTTGCTGCTAATTCCTGTTGTAACAAATCCATGTCTGGCCAAATTACTTGAACTCATGATGGATGAAACCACACCAAGTACATACTTCAATGGGACAAGTGAACTGAAATGTCAAGTTTGTTACATGCACTTCTTGACCATTTGAGCAAAAAAATTCCAACTTTACAGTGTCACAACCGGACAATCAGTGCAAATGACAATCAGTGCATTTGCGACTTTTGTTTTGGGACAACACGTATTACTCTAAGTATAATCAAACAAGATATGCCTGTCATTGATGTTGGAATCACAAGTAGCCTTTTTTATGTTTTACTTGAAATTTTGGAAATTTTTGTTGGAAATTCAATGATTTCTTGAATGTTTTTGTTATAATTTAAGAAAAAATCCAATCTTTTTTCTTAAACTCCAGATTTCTATTCACAGTTCAAATAAATAATGAAATATATATATATGAAGATATTTAGTTCTGTCCCCTTACATATGTTGTTAATATCCAAATTTGGCTTAATCAACTTATGGATGATTGCCAACTTGGCTACATTGCAAAATTGAAATAACAAACATTGATCACAAGTGAGTTTCTCAGATTATGCAATATCAAAATGAAATTGCTTTGCAATCAAATACAAAATCCCCAAAAATAGGATATTGAAGGAATTCATCATCATCATAAAAGATTTTTGGAACATATTATGCCCATTTTCAAGGTTCCTAAATTGCAAAAAAAAAATTCCAAGATGACCTTGTTGTCAGAATTAATTATGTCCTTGTCATTGTCCATAATTTAACATAATTGTCAAATATCTTTTTTAGTAATGATAATTTAACATAATCTTCCATGTTTAGAAATGTAACGGGTCAAAATCCTTTACAAATAGGAAGGGGTGCACCCTTATAACTTTGCAAAGTGCATCCATAGGCTCACCCTCAGGCGCTCCTATTAGCTTACTTTGCAAAGTAATAAGGAGCTTGCCCATTTCTCAATACATTTTGGGACTTGCATTTGGACACAAAGGTGCCATGAATGTAGACACCTCATTGCAAGGCTCTAACAAAACATAGAGCCTTGGCATAATGTTTGTATGGTAACATGTAATGATTCTTAGTTTGGTACCCAAATTCTCCACCATCTCACCTAATTGTCTTCCATATGTTTGTGCATTGCCCTGCATGACATTTTTTTGAACAACTAAAGTAATCATTGTCCTAGCACCTTACAAGAATAAGGTCTTACACAAGGCAATAGTTGAATGTGGATCCAATTTTATGGCCTCACAAAGGCCATGGTAGTGCCCTAGTTGGAGGGCCTCACCCATTGTAAAGAAAGAGGCCAATAGACGAGATTAAACAAAGACAAATATAAAATGAGTAGCAAGATTTTTTGGGGGGAAAAAATTCACCTTTTTAAACTTAAAAAAAGGGTCCACAAAAAGAACACCCTAAATTAAGGTTGTTTTCAATGTGAATATTGTTGTATGCCATTGAAAGGCTTTCAAATTTCACCATCATAAGGACCCAAGGCACCATGTGTTGCAGAAGGGTCGTCATTTACAGTGTCTGTGTCACCATTTTACAGCCTAGGCAAATCGCAAAGTTGACAAATGATGACCATTTAATCATTCATTTCAAAGGCACACTCCTTTGCTTGGACCACCCATTTTGGCAATCGGTAGCTCTCCATCACTTTCAAATTTGTTAAGGTCATTCACTTCTTTCACCTCTAAATCTTAATCTTTACATTGCAACATACTTCAATGTTCACTACTAATGTATACACAAAATGAAATTTGGGGCGATCTTGTTTTCATTGTGCAGTGCAATGGACTTCGAAGTGGCATTTTAAATTATTTTACAACTTACAATGTGCATAAAGGCTCACCACTCAAGCATGTTGCTTCAAGGGTCTAACTTGTTGCCTTTCAAAAAAAACTTAACATTTTTGGACTCTAGAATCCCAAAGTCCAAAATTGTAAGTTGTAAGTTTAGTACTTACAATGTTTATGTAAAACCATTGAGGTTTCAGATTTTAGGGCAAATCAATTTTATTTTTATGAAAGTTAGATTTTGGTTATGCATACTGGTAACTATAATGTGAAATTCAAAGTCCAAACTTGATTCTTGTATGAAGTTCTTCTAGTTAGAGTGAATTCCTTTTGGGTAGCTTCTAATTCTTGAATCCTAAGTCTTGACCCTAAACCTTTTTTATTGATTGTTATGGTTAAGTCATTTATGAATTGTGCGCACTATGTTGATGAATTGTGCACACTATGTTGAAAGTCATTTGAGATCAAAATTCTAAAAATCGAAATTATAAGTTCCAACATCGAATTGTGCACACTCTATTGATGAGTTGTGTGCACTAGGTTGAAAGTCATTGAAATCAAAATTCTGAAGACCAAAATTACAAGTTCCAATGTTCAATTGTGCGCACTATGTTGATGAGTTATGCACACTATGTTGAAAGTCATTTGAATTCAAAATTTTGAAGACTGAAATTATAAGTTCCAACATCGAATTGTGCACACTATGTTGATGAGTTGTGTGCATTGTGTTGAAAGCCATTTGAAGTCAAAATTCTAATGACCAAATTGCAAGTTCCAATGTTGAATTGTGTGCAATAGTGACTATGGTTGACCTATTTCACCATTCATCAACGCTCACACTTTAAAGATGGGGGGAATTAAAGTTGCTAAGTTGGAACTTGGCTCAAATTGTGTGCATTGTGCAATGTGAGCCTAGTTTTAGCATTCATCAACGTTCAATAATCATGGGTGGGAGGATTGAAAAGGTAATTATGTTGGCAACTTGGTTGCAATAAACAACTAGGGCAATGGATAGTTAAGTTTTTCAAAACCTTAAAACCTACATTCCTCCATTTTCATTTTTGTCTTTGATTTCCATGCTTTGTAGCCAAGTTTTTAAATTTTTGAAGGTATTTGGTTGGGCCTTGTTGTCCTTCAATGTGCATTGTGCATTATGTAGAGTTTCAATTGTGTCATTGTAAAAACCTATATGGCACCCAAAATCTACCCTTTTGCAAATTTCAAGTCTAAACATTTTGTTTAATAAATCTCAAACATGAATTTGTCCCTAAGATTCATGAAGCAAAATTTAGTAGGCAAGGGGAACTCAAAACATTAATACAAAAATGGGGTGCAATTCATTGCCCGAAATCACTATGAAACCTTGAAAATGAAATAAGTTCATTGCACCTTAATGATTTCACCTTAATTAAAGTTATTTCACTATAGGGTCATTATGTAAACATTATGTTTCACTACTACTTGACATAATTCACTATTATAAATTATTATGGTAAATAGGTTTACTTTTATGTTGTTGTTTTAAATATTGTGTGTTATTTTACGCTACTTTAATTATTATAACTTATACCTTAAGTTGTTATAAGCTATTATAAATTATAATTATAAGTTATTCTACCTAAGGTATCCTAGCTTATTATAGGGTTTTTTTTACTTTAAGTTATTTTAAACTAAACCATTTAATTAATTTTAGGCCATTTAAAGTAATATATGTTGTTTCAAGTTATAGTTCAAGTTATTCTAGGTCATTTTATTTTATGTTAATATCAATTATTTCATCCTAAAACATAATAATTTAAGATAACGTAAAATAAAATGTAACGACCTAAGGTAAAATAATTAAAATAATTAAGAACAACCAAGAATAAACTACCAAAAAATATTTTTAAATAACCTAAAATAACCAAGATTAACTTATGATAAATAACCTATAATAGCCAATAATAATTTATGATAAAACAACCAATAATAACTTATGGTAAAATAGTCTAAAATAACTAGCAATAACCTATGATAGATTATCCAAAAATAACCTAGAGTAAAATAACCTAGAATAGCTAGTAATAACCTATGATAAAATAACCAATAACAGTTTATGGTAAATAACTTAAAATAGCCAATAGTAGCCAATGATATAATAACCAACAATAGCCTATGGTAAAATAGTCAACAATAGTCAACAATAACTTGTGGTAAAATAATAAAAAATAATTAACAACAGCCAACAATAGCATGTGAGAGAATAACAAAAAATAATTTATGATAAAATAACCAAATATTACCAAGAATAGCCAATGGCAAAATAATTTATAATAATCAACAATAATTTATAATAAAATTGGCACCAACAGCTTATGGTAATATAGCCTAGAATATCCAACAATAACCTATGGTGAAATAACGTAAAAAATTCAACAAAAGCATATGATAGAATAGCCTACGGTAGAATAGCCAAGAATAACAAAAAATAACCCATGGTAAAATATTGTAGAGTAATTATCAATGGCCTAAAATATAATAGCCTAAAATAGCCTATGGTAAAATAGCCAATAATTATCAAAAATAACTTAGGGGTAAAAAAGAATGTGCATAATAATATGTGATGACAAAAAAATATCATTCATTTAAATAATTTTCCTTAAACATGGAGGTGAAAGGAGGTGAAGGGTTCAAACCTTCACACTTCCACCTTAGGTTAGTCAACAAATTATTTAAGTGGGCTAGGTCCCTAGCTTAAGATAAGTAGCCTAATGAAGGTTCATATGTGCTTAGCCTAGGTTTGTAATTAACTATTAATGATTTTATTATTTATTATTTAATTATTATTGAATTTAATATTAATGATTTAACTATTGGTGAATTCAATTAGCTATTAGTGAATTTACTTGTATGTAACAACTAATCCCCATTTACTCATGGGTTGCCCACTTTCATCATGGTAAATTTGTCCAATTTCATTCAAAATATAGTGAAACACAAAGTGAACCTGGACACATATTGGTGCAGTGAAAATTGTTTTACACAAATCCTTGAACCTACATTTACTACTATTGAGCTAAATGTGGAAACTAAATTTTTATTTGCTACCTCTAACCTTAATGTAAGCATGCTTGAATCTATCCCTTTACATCCAATTGCCACATTTGCCACTACTAAACAAAAACCTAATAAAATAAAAATTGTTAAAAAAAATTAGATGTTTGGTCTTTGAAAATGCCTTGGCTGAAGTAGTTTTTTATATTGATGGGAACTTGACAATAATTCGATGCAAAGTTTGCACCAAAATAGAGTGCAAGCAAAAATTGTTAATCTTCGAGTGGGATTCATTGGAAAAGCATGTGAAGAAAAGGGAAAATGAATAGGGGTGAAAGTTGTGGATCTTAATGTGTTCATGCCAAAAATGAAACATGGCTCAATGAATTGGCCTTCTATTTTGGAACAAATTCAAGGTGGAGGTGAACAAAACAACAAAAGAAAGGTGATGCAAATTACATCTATTTTTATGCTACTCAACAAAGGAAAGCCAATGGTTGATTATGAATATTTCAAACCCTTGTTTAGTTTTTTGAAGTTGAAAAAATAATCCCAAGAAACATTGCAGTGACATGGTCAAGTGGGAGATTGTTGAATATGTTCACAACCAAGTTTTAGCAAGTAGCAAATATATTATTCAGGCAATCGGGTTTGTGGCATTGACTTGTGATGAAGTGTTTACATTAGATAATCAAAGTTAGATCTTTATCCATGGCTATTATGTTCAACACTAGTGTAGAATCCTTATTCTGCTTTTTATTAAGTGCATTCTTTAAGGTTCCAATGCCCATAACATGATGAAGGTGATAATGAACTCTCTATTCAATGTTGGAAGTTTAATAGAAGTTGAACTGCCTTATAGCTTTTTATGTTTCAATGCAAATGATGTGAACACCTTTTAAGGTGCTTGAGGTGGGGTTATAGTTCAAATTTATGACTTGCATGTTCCTTTCTTGATAGGGATCCAACATAGGGCACACATGACTAATTTGGTAATCCAAACTATTTTTGGTTTACCTATGGTGGCACACCTAGAAGACTTGTTAAAGTTCATTTACACATTTTTTTCTACAAATCTCTAAAGCACCACCTAAAATTCATTAAGTTAGCCTAGATCATGGAAACAAAAGACAATAAACTACTCCATAATATAAAGACCTGATGGATAAGTTGTTGAATCCATTGAAATGTGTGTTTGAAGAATATTACCTTGTATTGATGAAATGGTGGTTGATTCAACATTGTGGCTTTAGCAACAAGTAATTTGAATCAATTCTATAATGTCTAAATGATGTGTGGCTTGGCCTACCTACTACTTATCTTGACCATTGTGCATCCTTTCATTGAATTTGCCCAACTTAGAGATGTTTTTGTGTGTGATTTCATTATTGTAATTTCCTATTGTAAAATGGATGTATTTTAGATGTATTGTGACCAATCATCTAAGTTCCATGGAGATGCCTTCAAACATTTTAATGGGCTAGTGGAATGTGTTGATACCATCTCCATGAAATGGATCACATATTTGAATACCGAAATTGACCATTTGGCTTTTGAATCAAAAGGCCAACACATTTGGGCAAGGTATAAAGACCAAGCCACTTTTAAAGTTTCTTTTGTTACTTGGTTTGTTTATCATGTCAAGGTAGTGGCAAAGGTGAAATTGTAATGGAGGGTGTAGGCATGGTCAACTAGACAAAAAATGTTCCTTGTCACAAAAAATTACAAGTAAACACAAAAAATTTGATGCATTGAAAGTAGGAATATTATTTTATTCAATTATTAATATGAAGATAAACTTTCACTTTAATATTATAACTTTGAAAGATGAACATTTTCATGTAGATTTAAGTAAATTTACAAAATTGCATCTACTTGCAAGTAGTGTCCGATCTTACAAAATGGGTTGCAAATAGATGACATATTGAACATTTTTTACTTTCAAGTTATGAAAGCCTTAAAAATTACTTGTGTACTATAAAATTATGCATGTTATAATCAAAATACATAAAACTTTTAATGTAAAAGTAGGTTTGAAGACCAAATTGACCCAATCAAGTTCAAATCTACTTCTCATATTTTTATGATACCAAAGTTTTTCAAATTTTGTATTCAACTTACCATAAACTAAATGGAGGGCCATTTTTTTTCATATTTCTACTTACACAAGTTTTTAATCTACTTTCATGTGTTTATATCAAAAAAATTGTCATTTTGAAATTGCATTTTGGGCAGACTACTTTTTTGTCTACTTGACCATGCCTACACCCTGGGCATCTATAACTAAAAAGATGATCTTTGAACTTGGCAAATGTTTCCCTTTTCAAGAATTAATGGATGCATTTGGGATGGCCTATCCCCAATATTGGTTGGTCCCTAACCTTGAAACTTCCTTTTAGTTGCAACTAAATGTGATAAAAAAATGGTTTTGAAGAGGTCTAAATTTCACCAGTTTTGGACCCTACTATTATGGATATGCAATAATCTTTTTTTTTTTGACAATGAAGAGCAACTCCAAAGGTGCAATGGTTGAACCTTGTTCCTTAAACCCCTCACACGCTTGTGGAGGAAATTGACCACATCCCAAATTGTTGTGCAAAGGATGTTAAAGTACATCAAATTGGTTGAAATTACAGTTGTGTAAAGTTTTAGGCTCTATGGAAGATGAACAATGTTTTAGTACATTGAATTTTATGAAAACAAAACTCAAGAATCAATTCACAACACATTTGGATGTTATCATTTGGATGTTTACTCAAAAGTTTTATATTCTTGAGAATTTTTCATATGATTGAGTTAAATTGAGGAGTGGCAGGCTTTTCATAATTGATATGCAATTGATGTTTAATTATTTTTCTTTGATATTGGGAAATAACATTTTTGTTTTGTAACTAGGCTAGTGGGCATTAGGTATGTAGCCATGTTTTCTTATGTCTTTTTGGTTTGTCATTTGTTACAAATTTTTGGGGTTTTTATTTTAGTTTTAAAATCTTATAGGGTTTATTAGGTGTAATCATGAATCAATGAACCATTTTGTTTACTATAATCCTTTTGCTAAAAAACAAATTCATAGAAAAAAAAAAAACAATTTTTTAAAAAATTACTTTTACTTATTATAGTTTCCCCAATATATCACATTTTTTTGGTTAATAATTTTCAACTAAATATGATTTTTTTTTTAAATGTAAAATTCTACACTAAAGTTTTGTGTTTCGTTTTGAAAAATGATCACAATTTCAAATCATGCCAAAACATGTGATTATTTTGAAGTTTTTTTTTTTTTGATTATAAACTACAACTTTGTTTTAGACACCATTTACATTGCATCACATTTACATGTCATAAAAGACTCATGAACATCAAATAAACCTAAATTTTCAATTTTTTTGAAAAAACATCAAATTATAGATTCCTTCTATTTTGAATGTTTTTAGTGTGTTTAATAGTCCCTTATTATTACAAAAAAAATCAACATCAAAGGGTTTGTGTAATGCAAATCAAGGGCCCCTTTGTGAAACTAATAATGTTTTACGAAACACCTGCTCAACTTTAAAGGTCCTTTGCTCAAATCAGAATTCAAAACCAAAAGATCCAATGGTTCAATTTAGATTTATCAACATCCATATTAATCATAGAGCACAACTTGCAATGATTAACATGCCATTAAAGGGGCCCACCACATCTATATATATATACTTAGTTTTGAACATGATTTGACATGGTTTTGGCTCATCATTTCGTCTTTTTACCCTATTCTTTTATAAGTTGTAACTTGTGGGAAGATGAACTTTCAAGTCTTGGTGATCACAACATTAATTTGTGGTGGCTTTTGTTTCCATGATCCAAAACACCTTTTTAATTCTACACTGAATATTTCAGACCTTGATGTTGAAGATTTTGCCCTAACATCCTTGCAAGAAGGCCCAAATCTTAACTTTTGGAGGTTGTGGAAACTATTTAATACTAACATTATTCATGTGTTGTTTATGTTGTCTATTAATGTTGCTTGTATGTGTAGGTCCACCATGAGTTGTAATGGGCAAAATCAAATTGGTCTAGGTTCAATTCCTTCACATGGTTTTTGGGGTAAACAAAATTTGTCATCCATATCTCTAAGGAAAAAAATGTAATCTCATTAACGAAAGAACTATTAGCTATTCATTTTTGCACATACACCTAATGAAAGCAAGGTCACCTTGTTAACACAAAGCTAAGAAGAAAAGGGCATTTGCTTTTAAAAAATTGCTTATTTTGCAAGTAGCCAAACATTTTGACAACTTTTAACTTCATGTAGCCAAATTGCTACCCAATGGTTCCACTAGGTAACCAACTAGATAACATGGGGAATATGAAAAAAAATCATAGATCAATAGTTGAGATAAATATGTATGATATTATGAAAATACTTTGTGAATAGTCGTCCAAACTTTACAAAACATAAGAACTCGTCCTTAGGATTTTGGCCTTGAAATAAGAATTAGGCATTAAACACATTAAGAGTTTTTAACAACTTGTGTTTTTTGGTCTACTAATGAATTTGGAATACAATTTGCAAAGGAGAAGGATCATTTCAAATGTTCATAAAGAAATCAAAGTAAATTGAAGTTAATGAAACTCATGCATTGAATTTCCTTTATCCATAAAACCATCTTCACCTTAATTCCTTGGCTAGATTGGGGGGACATGAAGGAATTGTGCACAATTGAAATTCTTGGAAAAGGATAAATGCAAGTTATGGAGCATGTGCACATTTGTATGTAACACTCATAAAGTTGTGTTTTGTGCAATAGAAAATTGCAAGATGAAATAATCACTTAAAAGTTACAAGATATATTTATTTTTTTGAAAGACACCTTTTCATGCCTCTTTACTTGAGAATGGGCTAAACAAATTCTAGTTTGGAATGTATAATTATAACTTATAGAATTTTAAATTGTCTTACTTCATGATTTTTAGAATTTAAATAAAATGGGATACTTAGTTTGCCATTTAGTAGTGATCCAAGGAATCATTGATCCTTGTTAATTGGCCCATCACATAATAATAATTCAATGTTTTGGCCAATAACATGGAGGTTTCCAAACTTTGAACATTTTCAAAACATAAATTTCTATTTGGCCCATGGATGTAGGTTAAAATAATAAAACATTGATCAAGGAACATGGGATAAAATGTGGGGCTATTAAGAACAGTTAAGGGATGCATGGAAATTAAAAATTAAAGAACATATTATAATGAATTTGAACCAAGTTGACACATAAATTCCACAAGTATTTCTATAGTTTTAAAGACATGTCCTAATATATGAAACATGAAACAATTTGTGATATTTTTCCAATTATGTATAATACACACATCGTACAACTCCAAAATATAATGACTATGCAAAATTACTACATTGATAGTGGTGTTTTTTTTCAATTTTGTGATGTTACAATAATGGCAATCATCCACAAGGAAATTTAGAAAACTTTTAGTTAGAAATCGTCTATGAAAAAAAAAGTTATTAAAATAAATTTGTATTTTAGGGTCCAAGCATGATAAAGTATGCCAAAAAAAGTAGTCTTAAGAAACTTTAATTTAAAAAATAGTCTCTTTTTAACATTAACATTCAAAAAGATATTAAAAACCTATTTAAATTACATTTTGAAATCATAAAGCACTTTGTTATATTTATTGTAAGTTGAACATAAATTTTGAGGAATATATATATAATGGATGAAAATATGTTCTAAATTGCTAGTTTTGTAAATTTTTCAACATACTTTTACATTAAAACTTTGATTAATTATGACTATAATATGAAAAGTTGAAACTATAACCATACACATTAGGACTTTATCAACTTGAAAGTATAATAATTCTAATTGATGTTTTATTTTCATGTATTTGTAACTCTATTTTGTAGAATCATGACATGTACTTTCTAGTACTTGCATCTCAAAAAATGTACTTAAATGCATATTAAAACATGTGGTTCTTCAATATTATGTAATGAAATCAATTAATTTTTTTTTTTTTATCATCAACTTAAATAACATTCATGGATGCAATCTATTAAGGTAAACTTTATGGATATTATCCAAAAAAACATCAAGTGTCTCCAACTGGCATACTTTTCCATGCTTATGCCCTTTGGCTACTTGCTTGAAGTTTGAACAATGTGTAGAGACATGTTGATTATTATAAAATGTTTTTGGATGTTTGGCCAAAAAAATTGATTTTTTTTTTTGACAAAATATTATTATGTTATTTTTTTTTGCCAAATGGCAAAAGTTTTCCACAAAAAATGCCATGATGGGTTTGATAAGATCATGATATTTGTTCTTTACAAGAAAACAACCCATCCATTCATTTTAAGCATTTCATAACAAACATTTATGACTTCGCCAACAAAAAGAACATCGTATTCCATCAAAATTATATGATCACTTCAAAACAAAATGTAATTCTTCATAAGTTGTTTCCATATCTATAATTCATTCAAAAGCATTGTAGAAAACTTATTGTTGCATTTGTAAGTCATAGTTGATTAAAGAATGGTGACCAAACTTGCAACACCAACCCATTGACCCACAAAAACATGATTTCATTTTGTAACATAAATATTCTTAGAATTGAAGGATAAATGGGAAAAAAAGGGCAAAAAAACAAATTTTGTAAAAAGGGATTTGTGGCAATAAATTTTTTTATATTGACTTCATTGACAACTATGGGAAAATATAATGTTAAGGGTTTAAACTAATATTGTGTAGTTATTTGAATTTATAAAGACAATTTGTTGATTTAAATTTTTTAAAGTATTACAAAATCAAAAAAATTGTTAGTTATAGTTATTGAGAAAAGAGCCTTAAACATGTGAATGTATCAAATGGCTTATGTTTTGTTGAAGGGGATTTTGCATCTATGTGTTGTATGATAGTTAATAATGATTGAAAAGAAAGTGACGCACCCCCAAATTCCTTGATATACTCAACTACGAGTCCAAAAGGTGAAAACAACGAAAGGATAAGGAGTTGGGGCACGTTCTTTGGCTCACATCATTTTGGGGGTAAAAGGGTGTGCTGGAACTCTAGGATGGGGACTAAGAAAAGTGAAAGCAAGTCAATTACTCACATAGACCTACACAAACCAAACAACAAGTTGGTCAGTGTGTAGTTGAAGCACTTTTGGTGCACGGATGAGCCACAAACAAACACAAACTCACAAGATTCACCATAGCCTAAACTTGGGGGAAATTATTAGCTTCCCCCTTATATTATTCTTTGTGCCTGGCCACGGGGCCAGCACCCAAATGTCATTTTGTCCTGGGACTCCCAAGTTGAGATTCCCGAAATTTTTGAAATTGAGACTCTTGCAACTTTGAAGGCCCATAACGTCTTGTGAAAACCTTTGATTGAGGTAAGGTTTGAAACAAAGTTGTAGCCCTCGTTGAGAGCTTTCCAATGATATGTGGCACGCCACCTACACACAAGTAAATCAGGGTGATTCTTGACTTTTAGTGGTTCAGAATTAAATTGACAATTTGACTTTCGACCTTTCTTTTGATCATAACTTATGTTTTAAGTGCCCAAATGGGTCATGCAAGCCAATTTTAGACATCAAAGTTCTAAAAGCTTTCCAATGGTATAAGGAACTCTCTAATTAAATGAGTTTTGACCCTTGCAATTGCCTTCTGAAGATTCGGAAGTCCATCAAGACTCCAACTCCCAAAGTGGGAGCTCATTTGGGAGTGTGAGGGTTCATTCCCTAACACTTTCCTACACTCTTGGGAACATGAAAGTGACTCTCAGGCTTCACTCTTGGCCCGCACCTTTGCAACCCCTTGCCTTGGTTGCGAGCCCAAAACTAGGGTTATGACAGAAAGGGAAACTTGGTGTGAAATGAACTATAATGATTACCTTCTTAGGATCAATGGTTGTTTGGTTAACATTGCATATTTGGTTAAGAAAAGAATTCATCTTTATCAACAATTATAGTGTGAAAGTTGACAATTGGATTATGAAGGTGTTTATTATGCTAGAAAGGAATTAATAATTTACAATTGTTTCCTTGTGTGTTTACTTTATGATTTTCATCAATTGTTTAATCTTCCATGGCTATTGTATTGGTCATAGGTATTTAACCTTAAATAAAGTGGTGACAACCATGGGAGTTAAAATGACAATTATTCAACTTCTCGTTGATAAAATCTTTCTCTCTTTGATTTGACCTACAAAGAATCAAATTATGTGTTATTTTATGGTTAGGCCTACCTTGATTGCTTGGAATTTTGTTGCTTACATTTAATATTTCACATGTGTTTATTGCAATATTTTTCTCATCACTACTAGCCATTGAGAATTGCACATCTAACATTAACCTAAATTTTCAATAGGTAATTGTTTTATTCAACTTCCAATGTTGATTTTTTTCCAAAATGTATTGAAAGTTATGATTTTTAGCAAAATGGATGCAACTAAGAAGATGTATGTAACATTAAAAACATCATAGAATCAATGAAGGCATGTTGATTTGTGTGATTATTATGGGACACAAGATTAGAAACCAATAGTTATTACAAATTGGAAACTTTAGGTTCCATTTGTGTTCATTAATTTCCTTGTAATGGCCCAAACATTATAAGCATCAAAATTTTAAAGGCTTCATGGTTTCGTTTTAAATCTATGTGAAATTTGTTATTTCATAGGTTCATATTATTTAAATATGAATGTTATGCATTATTTAAACACAAAAGTTGTGCACATGACTTTTGTGTGTGAACAACACAAATAAACATACAATATTTGTGTCTAAACAATACAAATGGGCATATGACATTCTTGTTCAAACAATGTGCACGACATCAATGTTCAAACAATACAAATAGATGAATGACATTCATGTTAATTCCATATGAACCTATGATGAGTAGATTTTGCACGACTATTATTGCCAAATTGTGACCCATGAAGTTTGTGATGGGTGTCATACAACAACGTTCATTATGCCTCTCTTGAATTTTTGTTTTTTGGTTGTAGGTTGGAAGCATTTTCAATTCATTTTAGGTTTTTTTGGAATGTTAACAAAATGATGTAGGCAATGCTTGTCTAAATAAATCTCCTATGGCTTTCTTTGTTGCAAGTTGTTTAATGTTGACAAGATATTATGTTGAACCCATTTTATGGAAGGGTAATCAACTAGAGGGTTTGATTGGCATCTTGTGAATGCAAATTACAGTTGGTGGTTGGAGATATTAAGATGGTAAATTGTTAAATTGATGTCCTATAAGTATTTGCTTTATCACCTCTAATTGCTAACAATAAATTTTGTTCAATTTTATTTTTGGATCTTAAATTTAAATTTGAAAAATCCATGCTAGGTTTGTAACTAATAATGTTTTTACATGACATGTTTTTGTTTATGTGAAACAAGGCAGAGAAGTTTGGAGAGGTTGAATGTTATGTATTGTGATTCCATGAAAAAGTATGGTAAATATATGGATTTTGTATCATTTCCAAATAGACACACACATTTGGTCTTTGATTCAACATTTTTGTTAATTAAAAAAAAATTATTGTTGATTATTGTGGAATGTGACATTTTATTGAAATGGTTGGGGTAGTCTTTGTGGTCCCTCCTAGCATTATCTTGAAGTTTTCAAAAGAGGCATATTTTGAATGTTGATTTTGAATGGTTGTTCAATTGGTTAAGTGTAGTGTGAAACGTTGTGGAATTTTCATCTTAACTTTTTTCAAAGTTTCAAATTTAATATTATAGAGTCTACGTGTTTTTATACATAATATATGTTTACTATAGAATTACAATATGTTGAGGAAAGCTTTTAATGTTTAGGGCTTAATTAATTTTGACCTTTGAAGTTTTTTAATTCTCTACTATAATGTTAAAATTTGTAGCCATGCGGTTTCATGCAAATTTTTGTTTTATATCTTTTCAGTTAAATCTGAAACCTATCACTTGATGTACATATAATACAAATAGGTATTTTTTTGGTATTGTGAACCTTAACTTTATATTAATACCCCAACTTTAAACCATAACTTTGAAACCTAAACTTCAGACCTAAACCTAATCTTAAAATTAAACCCTAGTTTTTTATTAATATTAAAAAAGTATAACAAAATCCAAGCCGAAATACTAAGACCTAAACCTCAAACTCAAAACCCTACTTTTCATTATATATAATGCTAGTTTTCATGTAGATGTTGTATGCCCATTTGTTTTTGGAGTGTCTCTTGCATATTGTTGTTTAGTTTATAGAATTTTTTATAATTTTGTGAGTGGTTTCCAAATTTTCATCTTTTTTTCCAAAGTGAAGTAACTTTTTGCATTCCTTTTATTTGGATTATGGACATTTGGGATGTTTTGTTCTTGGGTTTTAACGCTTTGGTTTTTTTGCTTTTTGCTTTTAATTTTTAATTTAATTTTTTGATCTTTAAGAAACAAATTGCTTATGGTTTGTGAAATTTTTTGAAATTAATATTTTTAAAATATAGTATTTACATTTTATTTTATTTTTCTCTTGTGGTTTAATTTTCACTTTTGTACATTTTATAACAATTTCTGTTTAGTTGTTTGTGGTGTAGGTTGCTTGTAGTTTGTTTGTACAATCTTTTTTATCTTTTTTTTGCTTGTTTGTGGTGCAAGTTGGTTATGCCTATCTATTTGTACATGCTTATTTTTATTTTTATTTTGTACATATAATTTTTTTTTGTTTTATGTTTTACATTCTAGTCAATGGCAAAGATTGTTGCTAACATAAGCATTAAAAGGACAACACATGTTTTTGTCTTGGGTGTAATTGATATATAATAGAAAATGTTGAATGGATGTTTCAAGGGTTATATAGTAAGTCAATACATGGATCATATGGTGTTGTATGTAATGGGTACAAGTTTAGACACTATGATTTTACAAATGAGGTTGGATTCATGTGACCATTACCCTTATTGTAGGGCTTGGTTTTGTTATTGCTTTTTCACTCCATCTCAATGTTGGTTCATTCATTCAAATTGTACAAAACTTTGGTGTGACATTGCAAAATAAATTTGAAAGAGGTGATTGATCATTTGTGTTGAGGGTTGGGGCAACTATAATGATTGAATAAATTGATCCATTTTTCTTTTATTTTCATTTTTTTCCTATTGACTCAATCCAAAATTTTATCTAATGACAAGATCTACAACAACTTGGAAAAATTGACCTTGTTGTTACTAGCATACATGGGAAGTCTTCAAAAAACTTCATTTTAGTTGTTGTTGATGGCTTAGGACCTAATGACACACAATCATTTACATTTTTTCCTAAATTCTACTTGCAATATGTTCAATTCATTGAGATTTACAATACTAGAAGACCTATAACTCTTTTAGTTAAGAATGTTAACAATTCATTATTTGGTGAGTATAAATTTTTGACAAATTTCTCACTCATTTTCATGATCCCTATCCCTCATGGTGAGATGATGCTACATGTGACAAATTGGCAAAAGTCCACAATAAATGCATTGATGGTCAATTTTGAGGTTTGTTTAATTAGTTGCTTTTCTTTGGTTTGTTTTGTTTATGGTAAAAAAATTGTGCTTTGTAAATTTTTTGATGAATTCTTTTTGTGTAGGTTGTTGTTAAGTTGGCAATTTTGGTAGGAACTACTTGTTTTGAGAATGTGTGTGGACATTGTCACCTCCCATCTATGACACTCAAGATTGATAGCCACTATTGTTATAATTGCAAAAACATAGTTGTAGTTGAAAACCAAGTTTGGATTTCTTACAAAATCAAGCAAAACATTAATGATGAGTTTGATTTTTATTCTTTTTGGCTCTTAAATTAAATGCTTATGTGGTCATGAGTTGATTAACCTTGAAAAATTCAAACAAAAGCAAGGTTTTTCCCTATAATTGTTCTAATATAAAAACCCAAAAACTAGTTTAATCTTGAGTCCTACAACTAAAATTGTTAATTTCTCAACTTTGAAGAAAGATGAAAAAGAACATAAAAGTGTAAGAAAACCTTCTAAATAAAGTGTGTATGAAGAAGAATAGAAAAGTGTAAAATAACCTTCTAAATAAAATGCAGTCTCAACTTTTAGGAAACTTTTGTTGAGATCAAGCTTCCTAATAGTTGTTCTTTATATATAGGATACTTGGATGACATGTAAATTGTACATTCTACCTTATACATACATGCACATAGGTTACTTAGCCCTTTACATACATATGATAAAACTTGTTGCTTGTGCAATTCGTTTTGGAAACATTGTTTTTGAATACATTTTTGTAAATTTGTGGATAGGATCATTTTTTGACTTGTACATATTATGTATGTTCCCAATCTCTTGGAGGTAGCATTTTGGCGGTGGCACTTTTGCATTGTGTATTTTGACATTTGAATTTGCATATTGGATAACTTGTATCTACAACTTATTTTGGGAAACTTGAATATAGCAACATTTGGTTTGGAGCAACTTACTATTGAGAAAGTTGATCTTGGACTTGATACATTTTGGGAAACTTGAAAAGTTGATTTTGATATATGGGGAAACTTGCTATTGGGAATTTTTTAACTTGAAATTTGAATAAAGGTTTTTTTTGTTAGCCAAGTTGAATAGACAAGTCTATTGGGGATTTTTTTTCAAAATATCATCGATTTAATATAAAATATTTATATCACATAAACATTATATAATACAACACTTAGATCTCATCAAGAAACAAAGTCATAGATTTAGGTATTTCATTACAAGCAAAACTAATGTAATCTAATTAAAAGTTGTAAATACAGTTTTGAATATCAATATTAATACAATATTAAAATTGAAAAGTAGCAAATAAATATAAAATTTTGAAATCATCTTCTTAGTTTGAACTAAAGAATACTTTAATATCAATTAGAAATAATAAAATAAAATATTAAGATTTCATTTATTAAATTTCATCTTTTCATCATTTAAAAAATATTAAAATAATAGGAAAAATATGAATCATAATTACAAATATTGATATTCAAATATTAAATTACCAATACATTATATAATGTTTAGGGTTTAAATTTATTATTTTAAAAAATAATTATAAATATTCAAGTAGAATTTCAAATATTATAGTATTAAAAAATTAATAAAAATTAAAAATTAATTTTTATATTCTAGTTTTATATGAACAAAAAAATAGCAATCAATTATATTATTAATTGTTAATAAATATTCAGATTTGAATTCTCATGTTCACATAAATTTATTTAATATTTAAATTATATATCCATATTAAAAATTTGTAATTTAGGAACTAAATATTATCATTAAAATTTAAATTCATAATTTATTGAAATTAACCCTAAATTCTAAATCCTAGTTGTATTGATCTTATAACCCCGAAATCCTAATTGTTCTAAACCTTAAACCCTAATATCAAAACTTAAAATACACAACTTGATTATACATTATTTACAATACATAAATATTTAATTGAATTTTTTTTTATGTTTTGGATTCCAAAAAATATTAATATTTTGCATTTTGGATTTGAAGTTTGTTTCAATTACATCTTATATAAAAATAAATTAATAAATTAAAAATTATAATTTATTCAAAGCTTAATGTACAACATGGATATAGATATTGAATTAAATAAAGTTGTTCTTCAACAAATTATTAATTTTTGTTATAATGTGGGTGATTATTTATTTGATGCAATAACATATTTATTAAAATATTCAATGTGTTTTAAAATGACACCCAAAAAAAAATGTTTCATTTGTTACAATGTTTAACCCTTGGCACATTTAAATCCTTAAAATGTCATAGATGAGAATTAAAATTTGAATTTTTGCATGATTTACATCATGGCCAAACAAATGATGAAAAAACTTATATATACAAGATGTCAATATTTGCTCTAGGATGGTGGATTGTGGGGTGATTTCATTGCCATCTATTGTATATCTAAATCTTTGCAATGCTTCATTCATGTTTCAAGTAAGAATAATGGTGAAAGTTGGACAACAAAATGAATCAACAACTTTAAAACCTAGTGTATTGAAATAATCATTTTGAACTTGAAGACATATATTACCAAACTAGAAATATTTCAAACAATTGTAATCATGGTATAAAAGATAAAATGTCTAGCAATGACAATGTAAATAATAATAAAAATAGTGAGAAAAACATGTTCATAATTTTAAAATATTTTATTGAAATAAAAAAATAAATAATAGTTTTAAAAAAGAAATTAACCATATAATTGGTTACCACAAGAAATTACATTAATTCATTCAAAAACATTCACATCTTCCTTTAAATGCATTACAAATTAAATGATACCTTAAACATCTTGAAGCTAAACATGATAATAGATACTATAATTGATATTTTTTCTAAAAATGGTGAATAATTTTTTGATAACATAATTTATTTCCAACTTCAATAGAAATCCATTGCAAATCATTAATTGATAAATTCAAAACTCAAATCAAACATTAAATCACCTTTTTTTAGTAAAATTTGTTGCAAATTATGATATGAAACATGCAAAAGATGTAAACATGTTAAAATTATTCATTATGTTTCATTTAACCTCCATAGAGGCCTCTAAATATATATATATATAAAGTTTCTTTTATTTAAACCTTTCAATGGACCAAAATTTGATTTAAAATGTCAACATCTTTCATGGAAAAATGTTTATGGAAATGTAAAAAATGATATTGAAAAAATATGAGAAAAAACTATATATAATTTTCACATTTTAAATGAGTATGGTGTTGAATGGGATAATTTACAATCACATGTACAATAGTACTCCAAAAAATAGGGAATCAATGGACGGGAATCTTTTTTTTTGTTGAAATATTGTTAATGCAAGTTGTAATGAGCATGAAAACAACCAAGTCTACAAGATTTCCTAAACCAAAACGAGAACACAAGCAAGTCTAATTCCAAAATTAGATTGTGAAACAAAAAAAACAAGAACAAGAAAATGACATGTGCAAAATAAGAATCCAACAATATTATATTGCAAGAACAAAACAAGAATAGAACAAAGATGTGACAAGAAAATGTACACAAAATTGGTGTTGAACAAACGAAATGTAATTAAAGGTCTTACCTTTATTTATACCCCTTGGGTATTCAATTCAAAGAACCCTTTATGAAAGCTTCATCCCCACATGTGGCCCATGACTAGATTAAGAATGAACTTTGAGTGAACTAACAATTAACTAAAAATGGACTAACATTGAATTAAAAATGTGATGTTGGCAATGACATTGGTGACACAAGTAATTGACATATACAATTTAACATATGAACATTATTATATATATATATATATAAACTTTAAAAGAACATCAATTCATAATGTTTATCAACAAATAGATGAATGGATACTGTATGAAAAAAAATCATTAAACATGAAAAAACTTAATGATGAATGAAAACTTATTGTAAATGATATTTTACATTAGAAAGTGAAATATCTTTTAAAACCTTTACACTTATTTTAACAAGATGTCCACGAATAGAAAAAACTTTCACATTGATTTGCATCATACAAAACATGTGAAGATATTAAGAAATTATATATTTTAAATGTTGAACCTATAAAACCAAAAGTCATAAAATTAACATACACAAGAAAAATTGCATTCAACATCAATGGTAGACATTTTGCATTTGTTATTCCTTTAAACATAAATTTCAGTTCACACTAAAAGTGTTAAGTGATAAAAAAACTTGAGAATTTAATAAAAATTTATGATCAATTATGATTATTAATGATAAATGAAATATCATTAAACGGTACTAGAATGTTAACATTTATTGATTGTAGATTACGTGCAATAAAACAAGTTCATAATCAGTTTATGGGTGGTCTTGATGTTATAATGACAGGTGATTTTTATTAAACTACTTTGATTTGAAATTCATGATCTTTAGATCAAGGAGTAATGGATTCAATATTTTAGGTACAAATTTTCAGCATGAAAATGTAAACTATTATGGATTAAAAAATGTTAAAACACAAAATGATCTCCATTTCATTAGCATTTTGAATGGGTTTCAAATTGCTTCACAAATAAATGAAAAACATAAATTTTATTAATGATATTTGTTTAAAACCACCACATTACACATTTATTTCATACAAACCTTAAGGCCATTGTCCACAACAAAATTGTATACTAAAAAACATGAAGTCAAACATTCGAATTTGTTGCGCAAGAGATTCATTTAAAAATTGACTATTTCATTTTAAATTGTCAATACTACCAATTCACACATGTGGCCTCCATCAAGAATTACTATTTAAGAAAATATGCTAGTAGAATTGTGTGTTGGAAACTATGTAGCATTATATGGTCTTGTAAACAATGCATATGGCATGTTTCAAGATTATACATAAAATATTCCAAAACCATTAATATAGATAAATTTCCACAATGCACAAATTGGAACAAATATACAAATAAAACACACACATATACAAATTTCTTTTTACAATTGACAAAAAGTGGACACCAATTGAACAAAAATATTTTGAAATACAAATAGGTAGTAACCCTTTTCATATTATCACAATAATTCAAGTCTCTATTCAATTGGATGTGAGATGCACCATTCATCATGCATAGGTTTAACTATTGATCATCTTGCATTTGACCAAAGCGGTGTAATGAAACATGGCTCAACATACATAACATTATTTTGAATTGGTCTTGAAGAACATTTATGTTTACATTCTCCATTATCAAACAAAAACTTTAAAGTAAGTTTTTTTGTATAAGAAGAAATGTATTGTTTTCAAACAACTACATGATGCAAAATAATAATTGCTTTTAAAAAGTCTTACTGTAATGAATTTGTCGTCATACGATCTTTAAATATTCATTTAAAAAAATCACATTTCCAAACCATTCTTAAAAATCTAAATTTATTTGCATTGTGTATTCTTGTTTAAATGAAATAAAAATACAAAATATTCCAACACATCAAAAAAATTCCAATGTTATTTCAAACAAATTTAATATCCCATTATGTTATAATGGCCATGGCATAATGATACTTTACAATATAGTAATGCTTCTACCAAATAGATTTTCAATAATCAATTCAAGTGTTAAATTTATTATTTCACTTTTCAATTAAAACACATGAGGAGCTTTGTACATAATTGCAATTTATAAATCACCACAAATGAACATAATTTTTTCAATATATATATAAAATATCTACCAATTCTCCAACCATAATAATCAAAGATTTTAACATAAACATGTTAACAAATACAACTAAATCAATACCATCGCAAAAAATATGAATAAACATGATTTAAATTTTTTTATATTGAAAGTACAACTCTTAATAATACATAAAGAAATCATACATGGACCAATGCGCCAACACAAGCTTATTGGATAGATCATAAGCATATATATTTTGCATTCAAATTACCAGATTATTTTCCTAAATTTACTTTGCCATCCTCTCATCAAACAAGTAAAAATAAAAATATATAATCCTCAAACACCTGCATCTTGTATTTATTTTCAATCCCTAAATTGGCAAGGCCCACGTTTTTGTGACAACTTGTTGTTCCTTCCTTTCCCTTTCTAGATGGGTGTTTTTTCTTTCATGAAATTTGGCAATGTTTCATCTTGTGAAATTTGCAACACTCTAAATACCTTGTAGTAATAGATAAGATATAACGTGCTAAAGAACACCAAATGCTCTTCTCTCAAGAAGCATTTACGTCATTAAATCAGAACATTTTCATATGATTTTTTTAATTAAAAAAAGTGCAATAAGTCAGTCATATTTATTGGATTTTCAATCATCATATATTTGATTTAAAAATTAATAGAAATGGTCTAGCCAACATGTTGGGAGGCCCAATTGGCAAGGTGTTGGTAACACTCAAGTTAGGCCTCATACTAGAGGACAAAGTGGGGCTTTTTACCTTCTCATTAGTGAATATTTTACCTATTACTCTTTTTAACAATGCTCTATCTATGAAGGGTTCGCCCACCCTAGGACTATTCACACATCTCCCTATTTTCACCCAAATGATAGAGTTCAATTTCAAGCTTCACATGAGAAGAAGATTGCCAGTAAAAACTACCATTGGTCCCAGTCTTGGTTAGTAAGAACCAACTCTGAACCAAGGACTTTGAAAATCACAAGCCAATTTTTTTACTTAACACCTGGTTTACAACCAGAGTTGTCTAAATCTTCCTAGGGTTAGTGGTCATTTTTTTTTCCCCATCTACCTATAGATGATTGCCACTTAGGCTATATAAAATATTGGGACTTTCATGTTTGTTTTCCTCATAGTAATGTGAGGAACTATAAAGCATCTAAAAAGAAATAAGGTAGGGTAAGGTTAGTGTGCTGGCCCTAGGTAGTTAATTAATTTTTAAAACCCCAATAGATAGGGTATAATGAGTTAGGTGAATACCATTTATAGTTGCCACCAATGTAGGTCTCCTCATTATGCCTCTATTGTGGAATAAAATGATTAAACCCCCAATAAAGTTGATTTTATGTTTCACCTGTATTGGCCAAAAAAAAAGGGTTGTGTAGGGTTTAGGGTTTTTAGGGTAAGTAAGAAAATAAGTGAACAACTAAGTAGGTAGGTACATGTAGAGATGGTGGTTGATTGTTAGCAAAATAAGGTAAAAGGCTAGTGAGTTGTTAGTAGGTAGGTAGTAAAAACAGGAACTGAGGTACCCATCACTACAGTGAGAAGATCAGGCAACTGGAAACCCAATGAAAAAGTGTTTTGAACATGTCCATCCATCATCCATCATCCATCATCCATCCCACCTTTGGCCCCCTCAGCTCCACCTAAATAAGATTCTTTGTCAAATGATAGAAAAGCTGCCAAACTTGATTGCAAGAAAACAAAAAACAACAACAAACAATTAAAGAGGGAACTCAAGAGAGAGGGAAAATGAAACTACTTGTTGGGAGCATGAATGAATGAATGAGAGAGAAATAGAGAGAGATGCTGAAAACCTTTTGAAAGGAAAAAAAACAAAAGCACAAAAGCCAACCAAAATTTAAAAAAAAAAAAAAAACCACCCATTTTGCAGAAAGTTAGTTTTGATTGCTCTGAGCTTCTCTCATTTATTCATAAATTGTGTAGTCATTAATACATTTTGTTGTTCAGCTTGGGTCATCTCTCAACTGTTTTTTGTTCTAGACTTCTATCTGGTTTCTACATCGTTTCTGCAGCTACCCATTTGCGAGCCTTTATTACTACAGTTGCACTCTTTGTTTGTTGTTGTTGTTATTGCTCGTCATCCTGCACTTGCAGCTTCTCTTTCTCTCTTTCCTACTACCCTTTCACCCTCGTGCTGTGTGCTGTATTTATGTGAAATAATTAAATCCTCTTCCCTCCAGCCGCCACCGTCATGTTCAGTGTTCTTTTGGAGAATATTGTTTGTTTGTAACCAAAGTGGTGATCATCCATAGCAAAGTGGTGACAAATGCTGTGCATGTGCGGGAGTTCAGCTGCTCTTGTACACAACCTCATCTCTCTATATATGTAAGTGTACAGGGTTGTGACTGATATAAGAGCATCCCTGCTACGGGCCTACACACAATTTAAAAAGCACAAGGCAGCCAAAAACCAAAAGAAAAACCTTATAAGGTTGGAATTTTTCTCCCGGCTAAAAATTGTGATTGATTATCACATCTTTCCATTCCTAGATCCATCATTAGGCTGTTGTGATCACGCACACATTCTCTCAACTTTCAAACTGACTGTCCCTACAGCAGTAAGGATCACAATAGCAAAATGGAAAGAGACCCTAACTCCTCCGTCTTGCTCTCGAGACAAGGAAGAAACAACAAGGAGGTTCTTTGAGAGAGACTGACTTGCTACATGTCTATGTGAATACTTGGGTGGTACTATATATTTTTGGCGGGGCGGGTGTGTAGTGTACACATGAGTTTAGTTTTGTGGGTTTTGGTGCAGAAAGAGTTAGCTTTCTGTTCCTTTCTCATATTATTCTGTTGCTGCTAGACACAATATCAATATACTATGCTGAATCTTCAGTACTCATTGCAGCTTGTAAATCGGCAATGGAAGATTTGGTTCCAAGCTCATGTGTGCACAGTAGTAGCAGGTGCACATGTACTGCTTTTGACAACAGTTGTAGTTGGAGCATTCTTGTGGGGATACAATATAAGTATGGCTCCAGTACTACACTCCCACCATTCTTCTCCCCAGTTACATTCTTTATATTTTTAACAGGATGCAGGAGTTTTGATGATTTGGGTGGTACCTCATGGACTCATCAATGCTGTAGTTTCTAGATCCCCACTTTTGCAGGATTCTCTGCATGTGTGTGAGCTCAACAGTTTTGAGAGGTCATCTGAATTTTATGTGGAGTACTAGTGGGTGCAATGTTGTTCAGCTCTTCTCACATGAGCTTCAAGTTGTTTGCACTTGCAATAGCAGACACAATTGCTGATCAGCAATAGTAATATGCCGTGTATTTTATCCATTGCTGAAGTTTGACGACTTTTGTCATATTGCAGTCTCCAGGAAATACAGGATTAAGCATGACCAAACCCAATGTTCTCCAAAGCAGTCTGCAGCAGGTCATGAGAACAGGATGATCAACTGCAAGTCCATGGAGGTCATCAAGGCAGCGGCAGCAGCACTGAATCAGCAAACAGATCGCCATCCAGTTGTGTTAATTGAGCCCACTGCAACGGGTCCACCATGTCTGTTTGATTCTGCGGGCGATGTTTCCACTGATGTTCAGGTGATCAGCTGTATGTCCGTTGAGAAACTTGTTCAACAAGAATATTAAGTCTGGTTATGGCAGAATCTTCAGAGAGGGAGCTTTCAAAATCGAGAGAGAGAGAGCAGTAGGCTGGGTTTTTTCTCAAGAGATCAGAAGGTTTGTTTGCTTGGAAATTGTAATCGATTTCTGCAGCTGGCACCAGAGTGTGAGGCAGCTGGTTTTGTCAAGAGAGTAGGTAGGAGTTTAGCTTTCTGATGACAGCATTTTGGGTGATTTGCAGGTAAAAAATACAGAAGCTGCCCACAAGTTCAGAATGGGATCCACACCAAAAACAGCTCAAGTGACCTTGAGTTCCTCAACAAATGTTCTGAAGAGCCTGCAAGAAAGTGATCAAATGCTGCCCTGTGCCATCTTCACCCAATCATCCACGACTAGTGGAACAGATCATGAACAAGATATAGAGCTGGATTTGGACTACTTGGAATATGAGCGGCATGTGCGAGCTCAGATGGAATTTAGTGCGAAGGGCTACAAATCTGTAAACTGCAAGCTGCAACAACCGGCCTGGAGAAGAAGCCTTTGCATGTTTTGGCAACGATCCAAGCTGAGAAGTCATGGGATGAGGGTTTTTGGCATTGATCAGAGCTGTGTAACAACCACCCAACCACCACCAGATGATGTAGTGGACAGCTTGAGAATAGTAGTTGACAAGCTGCAAAGACCTACAGGTAATTCAAACTTTCCTGGAAAAATTAGGGTCCCTTCCAATTCATCTCCTCTTTATAACACTACTGATTTCTCGGCACTTCCCACCAAAAACCACCCATCATCTCGCCGATGTCCTGCATTCTCAGAGCAAATCTTTGGAGGGAAACCCTCAGACAGGAATGATATGACTGGATCTCCCTATGTGCCATTGCGTCGAATGCAACAACAACAACAGATGGCCTCAAGTCCTCTATACATTGTATAGACCAGAGCAGACCAGACTTTGGATGAGGCAAATAAAAAAATGTTTCAAAGGTGTTGATCAATTTTAAACTTGCACACCTTCCATGACCTTCAATGGTTTCTTTGAGTTCCACTTGTATGTAGGAAATTGCAACTCCTAAGAGATCATCAGGCTTTCATGAAATTCAGGAACTGTAGAATTGATTTTGGTCATTGGGTGAAGTGTACAATAGTAGTTGATATTAGTGGCTAATAGTGGGAAGCAATTGGTCAATGCTTGACTGGTAGAGCTGTAAGATGACTGGGAGCACAGCTAGTTGAAAAAACAGAATGGAAAGCTGATGTGATCACAGAATCTATGATCACAGCAGAGCCTAATTGAAAGATGTCCTAAGTCTGTGTGCCATGACAATTAGCAAAGACTTTTGCATAGTTGTATTATTGCAATTGTGACATGGTATTTATTGCATTACATTTAACAACAGACTCAATGAAATCAAACATTGGGAATTTGATTTCAGTATATGAGTTGGGTCATGGGGTAATAAATATAATTATCACATATCTGAGATGCAAAGAAAAGACAGTGGGCACTCATTGTCATGCTACTTTCAAAGTGTTTTGTGTTGGAGATTTTTGTCCAAACTTGTATGTAATAGGTATATGTTCTATGCTAATTCTGTTACCTATGTGGCCACAAGAGTGTTTTCCACTCTTTTGTGTTTTTCTCTGAATTGCAAAGTCTATCTTCTGGTGAGAAGAAGACACATGAACTTTACACAAATCCACATGAAAACTATTCTATTAAGGTCTGGGGTAGCTGATTATGTCATTTTCTTGACCACATTATACGACATAATCTTCAGGTGAATGGTGATATAAACACTCATATCATTCCTGAGGAAATTGGTCCCCGGGAAATCATTCCATGACCAGTGTGTGGCGGGTATCAGTCTGGTATGATTCTTTGTATAAGAAGATTCGACACCAGTATCATCCTCAGCTGGTCTGTTCAAAAGTTGATACTCACCCAATACTGGTCATGAGTCATGTATGAGAACCGGCGGTTGAGGTTGAATTTTCACATGTTGTTCCTCTGATTCTCAAGCTCAAAGAACATTTTTAGCTCTCCACCTAGTGCCTCCAATGTTGTAAAAACTTCTCAATTCGTTAAGGGAATGGGCAAGAAAGATATGAGGTGTTTGGTGTGAAGGGTTCAATGTTTGATGATGGGTGACTTAAAACATAATTGAATTTTGAACTTAAGATCTTTGATTGTTGAATCTTTGTGTTTGGAATACAAAGAAATTTTGTAAAGCCTTAGCTGGTGCACCCATTAGGTTTTTTAATCACTCAAAACCGACTACAAATAAGAAAATTATAAGACTGAAACTAGACAAGGGTCTAAAGCTGTTTTTACCAAAAATTTGAAGTAAACTATATTCATCCTCTTCCTGTGTTTTCTGTGTTACTCCTTTATTTATGACGCTCAAAGAATATTTGTAACCCTGCAATTTACACATCTAATGACACGAAAATCACTCAATATGTCTAAAAAATTAAGAAAATATTAGAAAATGTTCGATGATAAGTACATGTTTGACAACGAGAGATTTTACCCTAGTTTAGTTCACTTCAGATAATTAAGAAAACAAATTCAGACCACTATATTCAACAATATTAGGAAAAAAAAAATTCAAGCCTACATACAACCCTATTATGCTAAACATTAAAATAATGAATCCTTTCTACCATTTTCATCGGTCCTCTAACATTCTCACAAACATACCAAACTGCATTACACATTCAATTGTTACTACACTCAAAACAACTAAAGAAAAAAATTCAGACCACCAAATTCAACGATTTCATTGGCCTTAACATTTTTTTTGCACATTTACACACAAGCCTATTCAATAATCTTTGTATATTAGAGTCAAAGTTGGCTAAGTTTTACAGGTTGGATTTAGAAAACCATGTAACACATGTACAATATTAATATTCTAACAATTAACAAATTTGACATCAATAACTTGTAATGTTTACAAAATAAACAAGTATGAAAATACTAGATCAAGCAATACTATAGTTTCTTTCATTTTTCTTAAGCTTCATAATGATTTTTTTTTTCAAGCATTTGAAGACATCGTTGTTGCAAATGAGGTAATCATGTACAACTTGAAACAACCATTGAACAATAATAGATGAAGTTCTTCTTAATTGCATGCCTCGTGACAAATCATAAGCATTCATCTTGCATCTTTCACAATCCTTGACTAGACCATGCATGATTGATTAGGTGATCAAGTTAAGTTTGTGAAAGTGGTCATTAAGGAGGCAATGAAGTTGTCATGGTCAAAATTGAGTGGTGGTTTTAATAAACAAACCATGACCACATCCATAGTAGGTGAGAATTTGCATTGGATTAGATGATATGGATTTTATTATTGGCCATGTCATGATAAATTTCATGTATTATTATTATATTCTTTAATTTATTATTCTCAAATTTAACACTTACCCAGGTCATTTTGATGAAGAAGGGAGTACAAGTTTTGTAACACTTAAAAAACAATTAACACTTGTTAAAGTATTTTTTGTGGGAGTAAAATTTTTCATATCACATATGTATTATTTTTCATATTTATTAAAGTAACACTCTACCAGGTCTAACTGTAGTACACTAATACTATAACCCTACTCTGTATACAGACAGGGTTAAAAAGCATTTTTGCAAAGCCCATTTCATGGAAAGAAACACACATGCTTTGTCATTGTAGAGGCCAAAGACATGACCTCATTCCTTGAGAGTTGTATTTTTTTCCAAAACCCTAAATTCAATTATGTATGTTGTAAGATCTACTTATGGAAATCACACTAGAGGACATATGGGTAAGTAACATGTGGCCTTGCCACTTGTCACAAGTTCAAGCATCAAAATAGGGAATGTTCCATGAAGTTCCAACAAACAAAGGAACTCACAGAGTAACTTAACAAGTGGTGAACATTCCTCAAAGTAGGGAAGAGTGAACAAGCACCCACCAGGACACACAAGTAAGTAGTAAGTGCCTTCCCTATTCACCTACATAGTAATCATTTACACTCATTACCGACTTAGAGCATCTCCAGTGGTGCTCAGTATGCGACTCTGCAAATTAAAATTGGATGAAGAAAAGTCAAAACATGCTGGTTTAGCTCAGCAAAATGGTTGTTTGGGAGCATCTCTAGTGGTGCTCAGTATGCAACTCTGCAAATTAAAATTGGATGAAGAAAAGTCAAAACATGCTGGTTTAGCTCAGCAAAATGGTTGTTTCCCAACCTTTTTTTTGTCCCAAGAGTTTGCTGAGGCTGGTGAACGGTACAGGAAAGCTTAATATCTGCCAGAGAATAGTACCAAATGATTGGAGTGCTGCTTCCTATTTCTGATTGGCTAATCATAATGGTAAGAATATAAAAAGGATTCTGGTTTTTTTTCTTTTTCCTACTTTTATACATAGTTTGTAGCCAAATCTGGCTAAATCATCTTATGAATGATCACCACTTCAGCTACATCACAAAATTGGAAAAAACAAAAAAAAAAAAAAAAA
>Ga0116227_10002151_pt1 | contig 45019 bp, 36 predicted proteins | sample S1TSphgellanicum_FD_89693 | JGI IMG/M metagenome (GOLD analysis project Ga0116227, IMG submission 89693) | Host-associated microbial communities from peat moss isolated from Minnesota, USA - S1T2_Fb - Sphagnum magellanicum MG | ecosystem: Host-associated > Plants > Peat moss > Unclassified...
CACTGGTTTTTAAAAACCCTTAAAAAAAAAGTAAAGGACTGGAAAAATTTTTAAAGTGTATCTGGAGGGTACTTAACAAGTAAAATTTAAAGGATGGCACCTCATGCAAAAGGTTTTTTTTTTTTTTTTTGCATAAGGTTCCTCATTTTTCAAGGAACCTTATGCATAAGGTGCCTCCTCTCCTTCTCAAGTGAATAGGCTGTTTACAGTTCTACCAGATTTTTGTGTCAGAGAAGGACCTTCAATGGGACCGTTATGGCAATTCAGGTCCCATGCACTTAGCACCCGCCTCATGCCAGCATCTCATTCCCAGAATGGCCCTGTTCTTGGTCCTCACCCTATAGATTAGGTTGATCCTTACCCTACACATTAGGTCAGGAAGCCAAGTGAAGCCTTTCAGGACAGAGGTAAGGACTAAGTAGTGTACACGTATGCATGCAACTAGCACCTACAAATGACACCTTCATTTTTCTGATTGTAGTCTCTAATGGCTATGTCCAATTTGGTAAATGTTGAGTGTGAACTTGGAGGCCCTTATATCCTAGGAAAAATATTCATAATGTCTAGTAACAACAAAAGGAAAAATTGGGATTTTCACCAGCCAAAAATTGGAAATTTTCTGTTGCAAATTCATTGAATATTTCAAAAAAAACCAGATTTCAATAAATGATTGAAGTATGAAGCCACAAATATGTAAGGATGTTCAAGTTTTTCCTTTCATGTATAATTAGTACACAAATTTGCTAAACTGTCTAATGGATGATCACCATCTTTTGGGTATATCACAAAATTGCAAATAATAACATTAATAATAATAATGATAATAAAAATAAGAAAAATAAAATAAAAATCACCAGTGTAGGTGCCAATGCTGAAATCATAATTCAAAATTTCTGAAATCATGTGGCATGATGCTCAGCCCTTCAATCATGATCACTTTGAGGCAGTCATTATAATAGACAATAAACACTTCTGGTTGTGAATCTGCAGGTAACTGGCTCTGGTATGGGCAAAAGTAACCAGGGACTGCATGTTTGGGGGAAGAAAAGTGCAAACATAGAAAGAGTTTTGACCAGATTTGTAAGGACCTGTTGTGGGTTTTGGGTTTAGGGTCTGAGTTTGAAACCCTGCACCATCCATTGGAAATCCCTTCTGGGGCCGGTACCCAATTTGGTGCATAAGGACCACCAGTTCTGGTTCTGATTAGTAAGAACTGGATCTAAACTGGGATTGATTTTCATAACTGGCATTGTAATTGAAACTGGAATTTTCTTAGCTTTTTTTTTTGTAAGAACCGGTGTGAAACCACAACTAGGATAACAAGGACTGGAACTGGCAGTTAACCGCCGGTTCCAGTTTTGATTAGTAAGAATGGAACCAATACTCATTTTCAGAAGCAGAACCAGTATTTAGCTTTTAGCAGATCCGGACCCAGAGTCACATTCTGGATTCTATTTATGCGTGCAACCAAAACTGGAGCTGAGAAAATTCCAATTGATGAAACTTTGTCAATCATAAATAAATCAAAGCACCCAAAAAAGGGGAATAAGAGAAACTAAATGGAAGGACCCAAGTCCAAGAAGACAAAAGAACCATGTAAGAGGTAGAACCTAAAGGCAAACATCAAGTTCTCAAAACCCCACCTATTATGAAAAGCATATCAAATAAGGAAAGGGGAGGACCTGTTGAAAGGATGTCTAGCCTAAAAGAACCCTCACCTCCTACAATAGCACATCTCAAAATATAGATCACTTGCGCATGTTGTAATGTCATCAACACCTTCTATTTATAAAATGCGCACAAAACTAAGAAAGGAGAGCCTTCAATGCCCTTTCCTCCTCACACCATGTTGGCACATTGATAAAAAAACATGTCTACCTCATGATGAAAACATTTGAAAACTTGTATAACTAAATAGAGAAATGTTTTTGCAAGAATTGATTGTAATAAAGACCATCTTTCACCGAAATCGCGATTATCACAACAACCTCACAAGAAAAAGTAGCCCACAAAATCAAATCAACTCGAATGTGATCAACAATGACAAAGTTTGCCAATGTGTGAACATCATCAACTAATAGCACAATGTCGATTCAACAACGCAAAACTACATGACAAAAAACGAAAAAATATAAATTTGCTCCCACAAAACATGAAATCTCACATCTCTCACATTTGTTTCTAGAATTGGAATTGGGGTTCTTCACAAGTATAAAGAACTGCCCAACACTGGTTATGAATTATGACTTGGTTGTGAACTCACCTTTGGTTCCCCTTGGCAACCTATCTTGTAGATCCTTGTACTATGTATCATAGATAGAGTAGGTAGAAGAATGTAGGTGTTCACTATGTAGGAAAGTAACTAGGTTAATGCACTTTGTGGATGATGCATGTGGATAGTTAGTACATTGCCAACCATTTTGGTTAACCAGGGGACAGGAATACAACAAATAAAGTATCTCTGGTTCCCATATGATCCATCCACCCTGCATGTGGAATTAGTGCATGCATGATGCTTGGGCCCCCCCCCATAGGGAGAGTTTCTGAAAGTGAGATATTCTTTTGGAACAGGGGCCCCCAAAAGTTATAGAAAGTCTTTCTTCTTCTTCTATCATTCCTCTATCCTACTACTAATAAGTGAGACAATTTTTGTTGACTGCAGGTCTGATGGACACCATGAGTCTACTACCAGCATTGAGCCCACCAACTCACACATACAATTGGTTTGCTACTGGAAATAAGTGGAGTCAAACTTTGGACTCATGTCTTTTGTTTTGCAGTTTTTGTGGGTTCTCTTTTGCTGGCCTTCCCTTGGTAGGCAAGGATATTGTGTCTAGATTCACTATAGACTATATAGTAGCTTAAGAGATTTTGGTCCCTAGGTAATTATAGGTCTAATTTTATATGAGGATTTTTGAAAGATGATACTTTTGGCTTGTGTTCAAACTTGAGATTAGTTATAGAGTAATAATATCTTGAAGGATTTTGGTTTCTTTTTGAGGATTTTTGAAATATTTGAGTTTGCATAATTATTCTTTTGGCTTAAGATAGATACCTTTTAATGTAAATGGCAAGGCCACGGTGTGTGACACCCCTTGTTTCCTGTTGCCCTCTAGATTTCTTGGTTCACAAGTAAAAATCAGAGCCGCTGGTTGTGGGGCATTTTCATTTTTGTTGATAACCTGTTAGTTTTGGTTTTTTTGAAAATTTAAAATCGAAGAACCATCCAGTTTTGTGGAAAAACATGAGAAATGAAAAAACCTCTGGGCTAGGGTTATTTCGAAAACTCAAAGAACATGTGGTTTTCATGAAAGAAGCAGCAAAGAACTGTGCATTTCTGGGCAGTTTCTTTCATTACTTTCTTTGGGGAGGGAGGGAGGGGGGTCGGGGGATGACAGTTATACATCAGAACCGGTTCTCTGCTTTTCTGAGAATAGTGGTTATGTGCAGAGTAAAACCCATGGCAACCGGTTTTACTGGAATAGGGGCCCATGTGAGGGAGAAAAAGAAAAAGAAAAGGGTGTTACAAAGAATGGAATGCCTACTCCAGTAGGTGTTCTGTTTTCTGAACCGCCTTCCCAACAGTTGAGTGAAATTATGTTGTGTAATTACCCTTCACATAAACTAGAAAAATCAGACCAGGTTTTTACAAAACGAAAGAACTGCCGTATCCAAGTAGAGTACCTACAACAGTTATGGGTGGGGCCACATTTGGAGGTAAGACACAGCTAAGTCAGAGTTAGAAAAGTTACATTTAATCTTGTGTCTACACATGCAGAGGTAGCTACCTCCAAATCCTATGTGGATGTCTATGTGACAGGGGAAGTTAACTTAGAGGTAAATTGCTACCTCTGAATCTACAAAAATCTTAGACTTTTCCTCAAAAATTCAGAGGTAATTAACTTCTCAATGAGCGTCCAAATAAGTCAACACTAATTTAACGTTTTTTGCCTATGGCTTTTGCACATTTCAAAAATTTGTTGCTTGAGAAGCAATGTAATGTTTGCCCAAATGCAGCAACATTTATTATTATCATTATTATTATTAGGTGATGGCTGGCATTCTTCTAGACGTTAAGGGAAAAATGGGCTACCTCCAAGTGTGGCCCCTACTTTAATGGGTAATGGCACAAGTTGAATGATGACAGGTATGGGTCACAAGTCACAACTTTAAAGCCCTGGTAGTTCATTTTTTAAGGCCCATCTTCCCACAGTTTGGGTCCCTTTAACCCTGGTTATTTTAGAGGCTATACTATTACAACAACCACAAATACATGATAACCCTGTACTTGGTTTTGTTTGACACATTTTAGGCTAATATTAAGAACATGAGGGCTGTATGAGACATGGAATGGACTCTTCTTGGAAAACTTAGGAACAAGGGACAACAATGGGAACAAAAGAAATGATTGGAAAAACCAAAGGATGACCACCAAACGGAGCAAAGTGAACCCGTGTGCAAACAGAATGAGTGAAACAAAAAGAATTGGAAGCTTTGGAAAAGGCTCTGAATCTGGCGGGTGCACTGGGTTTGTTTGACTGTTGACCATACCTAAGTTGTGTGTGTTGTTGCACGTTTATTTTATTTGTCTGATAGAGTTTTAATTACATAACCATCCCTCGTGAGAATCTCCACACTCTGGTTGGATGTCAGGTCATGAGTTAAAACCCATAACCTTAATAGCAACATACATACTAGTGGAGGGTATGACTGAGGGCACTCGTTGGCCCAATGATTCTGTAATCCTTCCCTGCATGGATGAAACTTTCATACTCACTCACTGTATGGATGAAAAGAGGGCATCTCAATTCTTGTGAGGGATGGTTACCTCTGATAACTGGCTCAAGCGCACAGTTTACCATGAATAGCCTATCGACACTACTCCCCTTCGTGAACTATTCAAAGTAACCTGCGCACTCTCCCTGGTTACCTAGTTCATATGTACATATATACCTGCCTCTATTTGGGGCATGGTCGAACCAACTAACCACTCATAGCATGGTCCAACTCTAGTTTCTTTGCTAGATTATGAACTCAACCTGCTTGCTTTGAAGTTTAAAAGATCAACAAGACAAAGGCCGGGCGACCCAGGTTACCTACACACTTGATTGTACAATTTCCCCTTACTAGATGAACCCAAATGGTACTTGGTTTTAGGTAGATTGTGTTGTTTAATAAAAGGCAGTGAGGCTCAGGAGGCCCCAGTTATACACCTGCTTATTGCATCAATCAATCAAAATAGGGGAAAAGAACAAGCAAAACATGCCCAAACCAAAACAAAAAAACGAAAGCAAAAGTGTGAACATGAACCTGTTGTTGTAGGAAACCCCACACCCCCCATAATTTCTAAGCTGGGGTCAAAGAGCATAATTTCTAACCTTGGCCTCACATGAGGAGGGTAGCATGCGCAATTGTAAACAACACCCCAGAGCACGAAAAAAATCTTGTTGAAACCGGACCCACATCTTAAGGTGTACATCTCACATAGGATAAGGTTCTCTGGAGCCTGTTAAACGTGTGCACATGTGTAAAAAGGCAGGAGGGGCGAGCAGTTTGAGCTAAGCTTAGCTTAGCTCGCCAGTTCTCGCCCCATGTCCTCACAAGTACCTATGCTTCTTCTTCAATCAATCACATTATTATCGGGTGCCATGGATGTGGCAAGTCCACAAAGTTCCTCAGGCAACATACCTACGTATCGGAAGTCTCGTGCCCATTGACAAGCACTGAAACGAACAATGCTTTCTAAAGGCATGTATGTTTAGGTGTGGCTGGGCGGCTATCCTATGCCTGATTCCCATCCAATCTGTTGACCTTACAAGCATGGTCGTTTTTTTCGACTTTTTAATTATGCAGAATTGCCCCCCACCCCTTGCCAAATGTGTGGCTGGCCAATTCTGCAACGTTCCCAAGTGTTGCTCTTGGGTTCCCCGGCGTTCTCTAACCTTTAAGGCCAGGGAGCAGGTCATTAATGGCGCATTCTGCCAGGTAATGTGAGCCTGGGATACTCTTGAGTCTCTAGTACTTAATGGTCCATTAATACATATTTGTGGAATGTAAAGGTCCTGTGCCTGCGGATTTCGAAGATTGTTAAACGGCAGAATCAGCTGCCACTGTCAATTCTGAAAAATTGTGTTTCACTTTTGTAAAGGCAGATTTTCAAGTTGTCTTAAATGGAAGAATTGGCTGCTATTGTCGGTTCTGAAATGTTACTCATGCAAATATGACCAATCTGTGCTTGTGTAATGACCTCAGTATGAACCTATACGCATGAGGAAGGATGCAGCTTAGGGGACATATTCTGCCTCAGATTGTCCCTAGGACAAGGCCTATGAACCCTTTGGCATAAGGAAGCACATGCATTATTAGGGGACACATTCTGCATCAGATTGTATTCTAGGATGAGACCTAGAGTGACTCATTAGAATTTAGCGGGCAGAATGCAGCCCGCATAAGGCATGCTCCCTTGTACTTGAGGTTCACTTGAGTTCCCAAGGTGCAGAATGTGCCGAAACCCCCCTCTAAGGTATATTCCCTTGTACGTTAGGTTCACTTGAGTTCCCAAGGTGCAGAATGTACCCAAACCCCTCTCTAAGGCACATTCCCTTGTACTTGAGGTTCCCTTGAGTTCCCAAGCTGCAGAATGTGGCCAAACTGCCCTTCTAAGGCACTTTCCCTCACACTTGAGGTGCACTTGAGTTCTCAAGCTACAGAATGTGGCCAAACCCCTCTTCTAAGGCACGTTCCCTCGTACTTTAGGTTCACATGAGTTCCCAAAGTGGGTACTCAATAAGCAAATTGGGTTGTCTTGGAAAAAGTGGGATATCCAAACGTCAGACCAGGCGGCGCTCGTTCCCAGTACCAACGAAGTCCAAAAGTCGTACCTCTGTTTGTGGCCTGCTCAGTAGGTAGTCAGTAGGTAGGGAGGTAGGTAGGAAGTCGGGAGCTCGGGAGTCCGGAACGCTTGTATGTATTGACGGCGTGCTGTTCTGCTGCTGTGCTCTGCGACGCTCTCGTCTTCTTCTTCTTCTTCACAGGCAATGCCCGCATCACTCGACAAACGTCTCTGCCATTTAGAGCTTCGCATGCATTGAAGCCGGAACTGTGGCGCCGCGGCGTTCGTTTTCAAGGTGATTTTCTTCTTCTTCTTCGTCTTCTTGTTTTTTCTTCGGTTTTTTGTTTTCAACTGTCTCTCTGAAATCATCATCTTCGTTTGAAACCGATGTGCAATGGTGTGGAGATTCTCTTTTTTCCTGGTCCTTATCAGGTTGGTTTCAGGGGAGGAAAGAGAGACTCCAAGGGCTGTGTCTGTGGAAAATAGTGTTCATTATCGTATCTGTGGATGTTTGTGCCTGACTTCCTCCGGATTTTCCGGAAATATGTTTCTCTGGTCGCTTTAAGGTTAAGGTTTTTGTTCTGTTTTGTTTTTGTTTTTGTTTTGTGGAAAAACTCGCAAGGTTGCCGAAAGGTAATGTTTCTTGGAGTCGAATGCCGGTCTCGTCAGGGTTTTTTTCTGCTTTTTGAAAATGTTTTCTCCTCCCTGTTTTTGCTTCAAATTGCTCTATTATGGAGAAGTTCCAGGGCTAACGAACGAACGAGGGAAATAAGTAAGTGCATGGGGTCAAGTCGTAATCCACGGCGATTTGCCTTTGCTTCCTCCTTGTTTCTTGATATTCGCCCCTTCTTTTTCTCAGCTTGCTTTGAAAGCAAGTGCTTCATGTCTTATGATTCTTCTAGCTTTCTTAAAAAGTGATTGTCGCCTTCAGGTTTGCAAGCAAGAGGTCCGCACAGAGACTACGGAAGACGCGGCTGTAGGCGATTGTAGCGGCTACGGGCTGTTAGCACAGCACCTTGAGCGTTGAGATCAAGGTTCTCCCTGCTTGCTTTAGGGCCTAGTTTTTCTGGTTACCTATTTCGGTTCTGAGGCTTCTTGTGAAATTTGCATGAGGGGGACCAGGAAGGGAGTAGAATAGTAGTGTTGTTGACACTGTAACCTTTTTTGGAAGGTAATCTCGCATATATGCTTCCGTCTCTGCTATCATGCTTCCGTCTCAACTTTGCATCCCGAGATACGTCAATATCTATAGAAGGAAAGTAGAGAGTATGTGCAGTTGCGGAACGCAGTCGTCGATGTTGTGGCTCTTAGTCCCCTCATGCTCTCTGTTCTGCAAGGTACACTTACTCTTCGGAATCCGCCTCTTAACCTCCTCCTCCTCGTCACCTTCCTCTGAGAGAGAGTGTGTTCTAGGTAGTGTCAGTAAGTTGCTGAAGAATTTCTTTCTCTGCGATTCTTGAAAGTTTTCATTCTCAGGGAAGCCTGTTTTTGTATTTGCAGACAACTCAAAATCCCTCTTGCTTTTATTTCTGAAGCTGTGACTGTAGAGACCCCTGTAGCTTGAAAAGTTTGGCATGAAGTCAAAGGACTCAATCCCTGGTAGCTGTACATCTTTCTTTGTAGTTGTGATCTCATGAAAAGCCCAGAAAATTGTGTGATCTTGACGTCTCTGACATCCCTTTCTCAGGTTGTTCTGGGAAAACAATGTAGAGTGTGTTACAGAGCCTGTCCTTGTGTCATGGTGTCAAAACCATTTCTTTTGTCACAATATTGATACTGTGTGTAGCAGATTTTCCAAGGTTCAAGCAGAGAGCCTGTTCACAAGAGTGGGTAAGTATGGAGATGGACTTGAGATCTCCAGGCACAGATGTCAATGTTGTGTACCTGTCAAGCTATCTAGGGAAAGGGGAAGCCTTTGGTCATCGTTGTGACTCGACTTGTCAAGTCGAGCATGTTTGGGCCAACCTCTACTGCTGTAGGTCAACAAATGTGACACATATTTGTGACAAAAATTGCAACCAGCGTGTTATGTATGACAGTTTCAACAGTCTCTGTTGTGTTAGTGGAAAGCTCCTTCCATTGACATCAGGGGAGCAGGAAGCAATTGAAGGAGTTAAAAGAAAACGGGCGGCTAAAGGTTCTGAGTCCTCTTTGTATAAACGGCGCCGAGAAAGCCATTGCAACCCTTCTTCCATATATGCGTCCCAATATCAAAGGACCCTTCCAGTGTCCAGTCCAATTGGCTGCAGCGAGAACTATATGGACACACAATGATTCAAGTATGTTAACCAGAACCTGAGTTCATGTTTGGATTTCCAAGAACTTGTAGGCTGATATCATATGTTTGGGTGAAGTAAACAGCTATGCTATCATATCATAACATTGGCTGAAGATGGTATTTCATCCTAGGTTCAGGACTTGTTCCTAATGTCTGTTTTCAGCAACCTTAAGATTCATGCTGTTGTGAAACAATTCAACAAATTCTGTGGTAAACTTCAGCAGCTTTTTTTGTGTTGGAGTTTCTCCTATAGGAAACACAACAAGGCAGGTGCTGAACTTTAGGTTTAGAGTTGCATATGCCAAGTAGCAATCACAGCAAGGCAGGTGCTGAACTTTAGGTTTAGAGTTACATACACCAAGTAGGTTGTTGTGAACATCATGCAATCTCTATTTTCCCTGTGAGCCTTCAGAGTGTGCTTGTAGGTCTGTGGGGGCTGTTACAGTATCTTGCGCTGGCTTGAATATTTTGTTATCTCTCTTTCTATTTCAACAGCTCCAGGTGTTGGAATTCTAAATATGTAGCATGATGGACCATCACTGGTTTTTATCAGGACACCACGGGAAATTTACTAATTAGTGCCTAAGTGTGTTGCAGATATGCGATGTGCTGTTCACGTAACAGAATTCAAACTTAACTTCTGAGCACTGGGAGCATGCTCAAACTGTAGGAGAAATTTGTCAACTGAAACAGATGGCAGGTGGTAAAAGTGCACCTCTTTACAACAAGGTGGCAAACTGCAGGAGTTTTATTTTTGGCTAGTAGTGCAGGTACACACTGGCATTGTGTCAAGAGATGCCAGAGTATGAAAGACTCTTAGAACACATTTCCGGTAATCACCTTGCAAAACATGGTTCTTTCAATTTTACCATCAGAGGACGTCTGCTAGCAGCACCAAAAAATGGTGTCAACATGGTTCGTCATCTACAACCAGTGATTGAACACTGGGAATATTCATTTGACAAAATGGCAGGTTCATTCTGGGAATTTTGAATTTTGTCTGGATTCTTGAATCCAAGCAACAGGTGTGCTCTTTTCCTCTAAATCTTTGCCCAAACTTTTTCGCAGCTGAAATTTTATCTTCAACAAGATGGAGTTAAAACTACATTGTTTTTTTTAATCATTGTCAAGTCGAATGAATCTTCAAAATTTGTCATGTCCGCAAACTTTTGAATTCATATAGAGAGTCTTCAGAGTCTATCCACAGGTGATCTTAAGTTTCTGACCTAAAACCCTATCGTAAATCGGGGAAGCAAATACACTTATTGGCTCCTACACTCTTGTCTCCATGATAAGCAAGATATCTGATGGCACATGTGGATGGTTTGGATGGTTCCAACATGAAATCTATTTAGCTCATTCCCAAATAAAGAGTAAAGGAAAAGTGTCTTTGGATTTATGTCCTGTTAGAAGTCTTTTTTGCAACATCATATTCATGAATCAATTTTCAATACCTTCTTCACCAATATGCATCCCATTTCCTTTCAGTTGAATGTAATTCAATTGAATTTTAATCTAATTGTTGAATTGAATTCAATATATTTAAATTAAATTTAGGAATTTAAATTGAATTCAAATTAAATTCAAGTTGCATGCCATGTTATTCAATATTTTGATTCAACTGAAACTTACTTTTCACAAAATCAATTCATTTTTTTCATCAATTGATCAGTTATCATCATCGATAGTGGAACTAAACATAAAATTTTGTTAAATATTCTAAAATATTTTATCTTTTGTGTGAAATCTCAAAAATAGAATGTTTATTTGAAAAGGAGATTTTGATCTTGCCACAATGCTATGGCATTCAAATTGAGCCTACCAAACCATTTCTTTCGATAGTAAGGATGGCAATGATATGAAAAACATAGCTATACAACATGTTTCTTTATAAGATTTTGGAAAGACTTTTAAAAAAAAACCTTATGACTTTATTTATGAACTTTTCCACCCAACCTTAGGATAGGACAAGTTACTACAAACTTCATGATTTAACTTTGAACTTTGACTCATGCAAATGATACCTCCCCATATCACATGGACAAAGTCATCATCCCAAGCAAATGTAATATTATTTAATTTCACAGCCCAAGGCCACCATCCCAAGTAAATGTGTCCTCCATAACTTTTGAGGTGAAAATCACATGCAATGAGAAAATTTAACTATATTTAAAATGTTTCATAAAATTCCAAAAATTAATTACATGAAAAACAAATGCCTTAAATAAAAATAACTTGACCAAACGTTGATTCCAACAATATGAAACTCACATTTATAGATATCAATAGTCTTCACTTAATGGTAAGGAATATAAAGTGATTGCTTTGTGAAAATCCTTGCCATACAAGCTAGGTAAATAACCTAGTTTTTTTTTAAAATCTTGTGACATTGCCAAATTGGTGATCATCTACAATATAATTAGCCAAATTTGGCTATAAAATAGATATGAAAATAAATTTCTTAAAGAACTTTTCTATATCATGGCTACATGTGAGAACCTATTGAAAACATTTGATGATTTGGAAATTTTTTTAAAAAAACATTTGATGAATAAGGGCCATTATTTTCATAGTGTCTTGAAATGAACCAACACCACAAGTGAAAATTTGTCTAAATTTAGCTGGAAAACATTCTATGTAAAGAGTTAAAACACTTGGTGGCTACTTGGTAGGTAGACGCACTTGAATGGTTAATGCGTAGTTAACCACCATGGTTAGTAATGGGATAAGCAAGATAATGAAGATTTGTTTTCTACTCACGTACCATTCATCCTACATGTATGATGGTCAATGTTGGTTCACAATAACCTAGGTTATCAAAGAAGTTCTTTGAGATACATAATCCTGGTTTTGAAAAATAAAAATATTGGATTTGATATGTAAAGACCAATGTTGGGTCAACATCGAAAATATTTCATGGGCATCATTCAAATATCACTCGAATATTCTTATTTGAACTTTTTAGGGTATCATTTTGAATGATACCTTGATTGAAAACTTGATCACCAATTCTCACTTGTGTGAAAACCAAATGGTTAGAAATGGTTCAAGGACATGAATTAAAATATTGATACTTGAATGAAATAAAACCTTATTACACAAGTCAAGTTCTTAGGGTACCATGTACAATGTTTAATACACAAGGTTTGAAAGTAATTATAATAGTCGTACTAATAGGAACACTGAAAATATATGTAACAACAATAAAGGCGCTCCAAATATATATATATAATTTAATTTACCCTAAAAATTGATGGTTTAAAAATTTTCACCCCTTGTTGAATGTTAATGTATTATTTTGCAGGAGTTTATGATAATCGACATTGTGCAAATCAATTCAATTTTTTTCAAATAAAGTGAAAATCAAAACCTTTTGTAAATTATTTTGTGAAAACCAAATCTAGTGGGTATCAAGAAAAATTGATACCTGTCCAACATTGGAAAAAACTTACTTCAAATCATTTAATGTAATTGGAGGTCACCTTATTTAATGTAATTTCTCATTTGTTTGGGGTGGATTTTTTTTTTTGTACGAGCCAACATTTCATTTTTTGAAACGCTTGCCTTTCTTTTTCTTAAAATCATGTGATATATAATAGGTATATGAGAATTTTTTAAAAAAATCAAAACAAGTTTGTACACTTATTCAACCCCTCAATAGTGGGCTTATTAAATTCAAGCATGCACTTGACATCACATTGCATGGGCCTTTATTTTGACAAAGTTTTGCTACCTCAAGATGTAATCATACGCATAATCACAATCCTCAAATAATCAAAACACCAATTATAATATATAATCACAATTTTTCAAAAAAATTAAGAATGAATCAAATAACATTTCATAAAATTATTTCAGTATTTGGGATAGTGCGACAATTCGTTGTTGAATATTGATTAATTTTGTAAAAATTCAACTCAACATTCATTTTTAGATTATTTTTATATTTGACAAAGGTTGACTATTAATTAATTATAATGTGATGCCAATTGCACTTTCATGAAGTTAAAAATAATGGGTGATTCTCAAATGATCACCTAATTTTCAACTTAGTTATGAACTTGATTTTCATTATGAAAATCGGAGAACCAGTTGGCACCATTACATGTGAGAACAAAAATGAAAATCAACTTCAAGTTCTCACATCAACAAAAACTAATTCTTTAAAAAAAAAATTGGAAAACCATATAAGTTCTCTCATAAAACCTACATCATGTTTTTAGTGACATGCGCCAAATTAGGGTTCCTAAATAATAGTCACACATGTTAGGAGGCGAAGGTGTTATTTAAGGTTAAGAGAACAATTATTATTATTTTTATTTTTATTTCCCAAGTGTGTTGTTTTTTTTAAAAAAAAGTGTTTTGTATGTTTATATTTTTCTCTTCTTACATTGTTGTTACTATTCTTCTTATGTTGTTGTTATTGCCCTTTTTGTGTTGATGTTCTTGTCGCATTGGTGTTGTCATTCTTTTTGCATGCCCCTACTCCTTTTATCATGTGGTGTTGTTATTTTTCTTGCATTAGTGTTTTTATTACATTGGTGTTATTGTTTTTCTCGTGTGGTTTTACTATTTTTCTTGCATTGTGATGTTGTTATTGTTGCATTGATGTTGTTATTCTCATTGTATTGGTGTTATTGTTCTTGTCATGTTGGTGCTATTGTTCTTTTGACGTGGTCCCATTATTCTTCTAATGTTGTGCTGATATTATTGTCACATTAGTGTTGTTATTCTTATCACATTGGTGATTTTACATGGTCCTAGTGTTCTTCTTACATTCTGTTTTTACTTTTTTCACATTACATTGTTGAATTTGTCACGTTAGTGTTATTATTCTTCTCATGTTGCTCCTTTTGCGTTGATGCTATTATTCTTTTCATGTTGGTGCTCATGTATCTTCTAGCCCAACATTTATTATTGTTCTTTTTGTGTTGGTGTTGTGATGGATGTGAACATTAGACACCATCTTCCAATGGATGGAATTCATCCATAATGTTCGTCTATAACTCTTAGTTAAATCTTAATTAACTTTTAGTTAAGTCTTAATTAACTTTCAATTAAGTCCTAATTAAATTCCAATTAACTTTCAATTAAGTTTTAGTTAACTCCTAATTAAATCTTAATTAATCCGACCTAACTTCTAATTGTTCCTAGTTAATTTTTAATTAAGTCTTAGTTAACTTTAGTTAACTCTTACTTGATTCCTAGTTAAGTTTAAGTTAATTTTTAATTAATTTAAATAGTCGACCTTTAGTTAAGAAGGTTCTTAAAAAGGTTCTTTATTTGATGCACACATAGAAGCCTCCTTGGAAGCTTCTTTAAACTAGGTCCTCAAAAGGGTATAAATAAGAATAGGACCCCTCATTTCCTTAAATCTATTCAACATTAGTCTTAGGCACAATTTTACACCAAAACCTTATTAAATTTTTTTCATGTTCATGTTTGCATATGTTAGCATAATAAATATCTACTTTCATGTTAGTATTGCACATTTAATGTTTTTATTATTAATTTTTGTGTTCTTGTTTTTGAATCACATAATGTTGTTTTGTCCTTTATTTGGAAATTGAACTTAAACCTTTATTTAAACCTTTGTTTTTGTGGGTTTTCGTGTCTTTGACAAGTGTTACTATTTTTTTCACATTAATGTTGTTCTTCTTTCCTTTGTGTTAGTTTGGTACTTCACTCCCTTTTATTTTATGGAGGTTTGAACTTGGAGCACCAAATGAATCAACATTTGACCTTTGAGGTGAATTTTTTTCATTTTACCTTTTTTGTTTTGTTTGTTTTGCTAATGTTTTTTTTTTAAAAAAAAATATTTTGTAAGATTTTCCTATACATTTCATTACAAAATCCCAATACAAATTGTATATTGTTTTGTAAATGTTTAAGAAATAGATCTCATCTTGTAAATGCTGATTTTGATAGATCATATATTTATTTAATTTTTTTCACTACTCATCAAGCCTACTATTTTTAACTTCAAACTAAACATGGAACAATATTTTTAAAATGAAAATAAATGTGATGTATCGATGAATGAAGTAAGGATGGAAAATGAACCTTTATAAGAACTTGGGAAAAATGTAAGTGTCTAAACATAAGCAAGAAAATTCCCAAAAATAATGAAGAGAAAATGTAAAAAAAATTGAGAAAATTACATGCACAAAGATTATTTTGGAAACCAAATAACAGAAATGCATTATGTTGGGCATTTTATTATGTTAATGATAACAAAGAAGTTGATTTGATAGCTCTTCAAATCATGCGTTGTATTTTTGATACAATAGTCCAATTTTGAATTTAAATTCAAAAACTCAAAGAAGAAAAGGATTAATCATATATAAGACAACTAATGGTATAATTGCATTGAAAAAACATGTAAATGTAGACCATTCCATTATTTTTAATTTTTTTGAAGAATAAATGAATAGTCCTTTGAGGGAAGATGAAAGACAATTTGTAAAAAAATAGATCAAATATGTCTACCAATTCCATATCCAATTTTTTGTTGCAAAGGAACCTTTCAAGAAGGATGATTTGTAGCAAAAACATTGTTGGAGGATCTAGGACTTGTAATTGTCAAAAACCATAGTCCTTTGTAGTCTGTGGAAAGTATATGGTTAAAATAATATTAACATTTGTATCCAACACATGTTTTTCCCTTTAGGAAACATTTTTTTCATGAATTATTGCCCAATTTAGTGGGAAAAACTATACAATCATATGTTTTGTTAGCTTTAGCATAATGCCATTTTGCAACCACAAGCTTTGATTTTTAAATGTTAAAAGGTGGACATGATATCTTTGCATTGGTGATCAACTTTTCAAAGGTTGATTGGTCACCAAAGCACATTACCTTTAGCCTTTTGAAACAACAAATATTAGTGGACAAACTTTGGTTAGAAATTTGATAAAATTATTGGACATTTATGAGTTGAGGATGAAAATTGTTGTGTATGTCAAGGATGAGGGATTTAATCTTAACACTATGACTAAAACCCTAAAATTAGTTGTAAGTTATGATGTGTTGGGTTTGAAAAAATGTTTTTTAAGGAACTTGTCTTGGTCATGCATTTTTAAAAAATATGTCAATATGCAACAAAAGATGAAAAAGTTTGTAAAGGCTTAAAATATGTATTTGTCAAAGTTGTCCAATTAGATTTGTAGAAATGCATAATTTTTCCAAAAAATCTAAGAAAAAAGGCAAGCTAGAGTGGAACAAAACATGTGTTAATTTAGGCATTATGAGGAAATTGTATATGTGAAAATAAAGTAAAATTTTTATTTTTGTTGAAGTTTTTATGTTTGCATTCTATTTTTTTTGAATTTCTACCATACATAGTCTAACATTTTTTTACCTCTATAGAATTTGCTAATAAAGTTAACCTTTTGCAAGAAGCTTTGCATTTTAAAGAAGTTATTTTACTATGTTATAACATGCAAAATATTGTGAAAATGATTACACGAATACCACCTACATTAACATGGCACGTATATCAAATTATTGTTGATTCCTTTGGCCTTGTTATATTTGCTTGTATTTTGAATTAATCTAAGGGTTATTTGTTGGTAAGTGATGCATCAAACTTTACTATATCCATTAATTTGAAGTTAAAGGATGAAATTGATTCTACAACCTTTGACAACTTAATAGAAGAAGATGTAAATCTTGTTTTGAGTCAACATGTTTAGCTTCCAACATTAAAAAATAAATTAAGGTTCTAGATTTTTTTCTTTCTTTTCTAAAAAATGAAAAAAAAAAAGTCCCATAATATGCTTTCATTGATGTTGGACCCTAGGTTTGAAACCCATCGTTTTGTGTCCTCACTTATTAATCATGAGCAAGGTAAAACCATTGTTGAAGAATATAACAAAAAATCTTCGTTTTCTATGCTTATTAAGTGTCAGAATCATTTGCATGCTTTGGTTGAATTTGAAAGGGATATTGTTAATCAAGGGATTGAAGAGGACAATAGTTTGGATATTTTTTAAGTGATAGCCAACACTAGTGAACCAACAATGAAACTAATCAATATAAAACTTATGATTTTTAAGCATTATCAAGTGGATGTTAGAAAGATCAAGTGTCCATTTCAATGGAGGGAAAAAAATGAGAACATGTTTCCTATAGTTGGTTTCTTTGTTAGACAAATCTTAGGGATAGTTGGATTCCAAATTGAGAAAGAAAAAATCTTTTCCTTATTTTGAATCCTTATTAGTTTTAAGAAATGTTTACAATGAGATAATTTGGACAAATTGATTTTTGTCAACAAAAATAGACCCAATAATCCTAGAATAGGTTGTAAATCCCTTTATTGCTTGATAAAGTTAATTGAAATTGATGTAGATTTAAAGGAGGAATTTAAAAAGTTGAAAAGTAGTTTTCAAAATAGATGAAATTATGAAAATTTAAATTTTTGATTGAAAAATTTGTTACAATTTACAAGTTTTCATCTATTTTTAAAAGTGTAAGAAAATTATTTTAATTAATGAAGTAATTAAATTATTAATTAATTAATCATTAAATTTTTATTTTAATTAATAATTTAAAAAATAATTGGGTTATGAAATTGAATGTTATGGTATATGTGAAAACTACTTTATTGAAAACCGGGCGAGTCTAAAAAAATTTAAGAATCATGATATTCTAGTCAATTTTCATTAGCCCACAAAAATAAATTAAAAAACTAACTAAGTAAAAATTAAAAAATACTGAAACTGGACATTATTTTGGTTTCTAAAATTTCCAAAAACTAGAACCGGAGGTTATTATCCAAATCAAATAACCGGCCCAAATGCCAATAGGTACAAGTAAGTAGCATAAGCTAGGTTTAGGGTTTGGAATGTAAGAGATTTCTGCATAGATAGGTAGGTAGGTGAGTAACGCACTTTGCTTTGGGTAGCAACTCAACTAGGTAGGTACATGTATTGACATGGTTAGTACAAAAGTAACCACCGTGGTTAGCTGTGGTTAGCTAGGGGACATGAGATTCAATGGAAAAGTGTTTCCTGTCCACACACTATCATCCATCCTGCCTGTTGCACTGGCTGGTTCACTCAGAAGCAGAGCCGAGAATTAGGGTTTCGATCTTGATGCCCCCTGTATTGTGTTGCGAAGGTTTCCCCTCTTCCACCGCGCAAGTCCTTCGTGGTTTTGTGACAATCCGTTTCTTCGCACGGAGAGGTAAGCACTTTGATATGCTCGCATGAACCCTTCCCAACTTTTCAAAAAATTTCCTTTCTCGGTTTTCATTGGAGTTGATTTGTTTGTTCAACAAGTGTTTGTTTGTTTGTTTGTTTGGTGAATGCTTTGGTATTATTACATGGGAATGGTCATATTAGCTCTTTCCTTTCCTTGTGATTAGTCCTGGGATTTTTGTTTGTGGTACTGCTGACTTGACAGTTTGTGGATCTCGTAACTCTTGGAAAAGAGTTACGAGATCCACAAACTGGTTGCCCATTGGAACTACAAATCCTTGCTACAATTCGAGTCACGTTGTGCTGCCAACGTTTGCAGCTAATTTTACAAACAAATTTCTGGAACCTTTGTAGGACCTTGCGTGCCTTTCTTTTTCTTTCTTAGGCACAAACCCTAATTTTGTTTCTTTTGTGTACAATTAGAAAATCAAATGAAGCCTTACTCCAAAAAAAATTGTTATTGTTCTCTGTGGAAATTATGATGTAGCACTCTGGTTTCTCATCTTTCCGTCCTCTTTTTGGTATAATTCTAATGGTTGATTTTCATGGGATACAATGCTCTCTCTTAAAAGGGCCAGTAAAGAAATATGATTAGGTTTGATTGCCAGGTCACAATGAATGATGAACCCATGTGGTGACATTTAGCTGATCCTCACTCTACGTTGTCTAGGGTTTCATGTTCGTGGGGGTGAGGATGGGAGAAATAACTTGCACGAGAGATCGGTTGTGATCCCTTCAATTGTCTTGCAATCACATTTTTGGGTTCCTTTGTCATGGCAGAAATTGTGGAGAGTGATGGGGGAGTTGGAAGCCCCAGACTTCAAGCTGCGGTGCCAGCTTCTTGGACATGAAGAAGATGTAAGCTACTTTTGACTGCAATTATCAGTGCGAATGGTTAGGGATTGCATGAAATTTGTGATTAGCGATGTCTCTTGAGTCCAAGCCCACTGTCATGACAGAGGCTTCCAGAAATGCAAAAGAAACTTGGGTGGCAGAGATTTTAGGAATTGGTTCCCCAAAACATTGGGCAGATTGATCATTATATACTTATCTAGACCCACTGTTGCGAGCTGATGAAGTTAGTGGTGGGGAGTCCTGCAAGTTACTCACTATCCTGTTCATGATGAATGGTGATATTCTGAGACTTTGTGAGTGACAAGACTCTCCCACAAGGTTATGACTGCACTCATTCTTGTCATGTTTTGTTTTGGTTTTTCTGGACCTGATGTAGAGGTTATTTTTAAAGTTTGATCATGGCATTTTTTCTGCAATTTCATAGATGTTTATCACCAATCAAGGTTGCTAGTAGTCTAGTGGTACTGGTAAATGCAATCGGAAGAGAATCAATGTGTTGTCATCTATTGTAAATATTGTTGGGTGTTCTTTCTCTAATGATTTCAATGTGTCTGTTTTTATATTTTCAGCCTCATCTACATCTCTGTGTATTTTGAAATGCTTTTTCTTATAAACTCCTTGGGTGATACTTCTAGGTACGAGGCCTTTGTGCCAATGTGGATGGCAGAATTGCAACTGGCTCAAGAGATAAGTCAGTGCGGATTTGGACTGCACCAGAGGGGGAAATAGGTGGTTATCTTGTCACCAAAACTCTTGTGGGTCACACTAGCTTTGTGGGACCTATAGCATGGTTGGCACCATCTGAGGATTTCCCAGAGGGAGGCCTGGTATCTGGTGGCATGGACACTCGTGTTTTGGTTTGGAACGTAGAGACAGCTTCAATTGTTCAAGACTTGCAGGGCCACGAATTGCAAATTACTAGTGTTGCTGTTGATGCGAATGGTGACATTCTGTCTGCATCAGTTGACAGGTTGGAAGACTCTGCTTTCATACTTTGAGGGAAATTGCCCTAACCTATGATTTGAGGGTTTAGGGTTTTGTAGTGCTGTTCTTTTTGTAAACATAAGTTTGATTCTTGGGCAGTTCTCAAGCATTGCACATTAGAAGCAACTACCCCTTCTGTGCAAGAACATGCCAAACCTTGAAGAGTACTTTTGAGATTCAGCTTCTGGTACTGTTGTAAGCTTCATGCCATATAATAGGTTATCCAGTAGGTTGTGCAGCATTGCAGTTTTATGTATGCAAAATTTCTAAAATGATGCTATGCCTTACGTGTGACTCTTCCACACTGTTCACCCATAACTGGAATGGTACAGCACGGTACGGAGATGGCGCATGGGGAAAACCCTGGAGGTCTTGCATGGCCACAAGGGTCCTGTCCAGGCTGTATTACCTCTGCCATCTGGGGAGATTGTTACTGGTAAGTAAATGACAATCACTTATTTGTCCTATCATAAGTTGGTCATGGGCACAACTTGTGGGTGAAAGTTTAGTGTAGTATCAAAAAATCTCTATAGTAACGATATAGAGATTTCTTGATACTCTTGTGAGTTATTATCTACATCTGCCGTTGAGAACTGATGAAATCAGTTGGAAGCAATTGCAGCCAGTCAATATCATTCAGGATGCAGGTGACAGTGTACTACATTGTGAATGACACTCACAAGGTTATGATGGCACTCATTCTTGTTGTGCTTGTTTTGGTTTGGCTGGCACTGACACAATGTCAGTACCTGACATGTTATTGTGGAGTTTTCTTTACAATCACACTGATACTTGAAGCATCCAAGGCAGTGCAATGTCTTTGCCCCTCTAGAGCCTTCTAGTTTGTAAATCAAAATGAGTTATGAGTCATGAATGTCTTTGCAAGCCACAAACCTGGGACTACCTATTTGGTAGGTTGTACTGTTTAGCTGGAAACTGGGTTTGGGTTGCTTCTCTATCCTGGGCCCAATGTTCACATCATGAATTTTTGACTTGTAAGTTGCATGCCACAGGTTTGCTGTTAGTTGGTAGGTATGTGAGTAAGTTCCAATGGAGAATCAAATCACCACCTTGCAAATCCTGCATAATGCCCACTCTAAGGATCAGCCAGAGAAACTCAAGGTGAAGCCACCAAAGAGTGATCAGGTTCTTGGTAGTTTGTAGTTATGGATATGGAGCATTGCAAATAACTGATGGGTGGAGTTGACTTTGGACAGGCTCAAGTGATACCACCTTGAAGCTTTGGAAAGGGACAACATGTGTGCATACTTTCTCTGGACACTCGGGTGTGGCCCTGTTTCCCTTTCTCAACTTCAGCATTCCAATCCAAGAGCAAGAAATCACTGGCCTTACTAAGAAACTGTCCTAAACTATTGAGATTTTCTTGTTGTTTGTGTCAGCAAGCCCTGAATTTCTGTATGTCTCCTTTCATTTGTTTTCTATGTGGGTTGTGTCAAGGGAGTTTCATGAATAGGTTGCTTAGGGTGGGTGCATTTTCCAATGGTTTGAAGAGTGATCTGAATTTGCATGTGGCACCACAGATACAGTGCGCGGTCTGGCATTGATGCCCAACATTGGTATTCTGTCGGCCTCTCATGATGGGTAACTTCCTCTTTACAGTCCACTCAAGATGTGTGCATACTTTTTTGAGACTGGTCTTTTTCAGAATCTGGGTGATACTTACTTCAATGAGAAAAGTGAATGTCAAGTATCCCACTGCCAAGATATTCTGAACTAAACTGGGACCTTTTTGGGCTGTGCAATGATCACACAGGTCAGTCAGAATGTGGGCTGTGACTGGGGAACAGTTGATGGAGATGGTGGGTCACACTGCAATTGTGTACTCAGTTGCAGCTCATGCTTCTGGCGACATAGCATCTGGCAGTGAAGATGGCTTTGCTAAAATCTGGAAAGGTCAGACTTGATTGTACTGCTCATCCTGTACCTGTTCTGCTATTAGCTTATTGTTAGAGGCTTTGCCTTATGTCTTCAGTCTTCTCAGCTGAAGAAAGTTACAACTTAAGGTGGCTCTGACAGACCTGCATAAGTACCTGGCAGAGTGATCAGATTTCTAAGTGTGGGAGTAAAGGTGGGCTACAGGTGGTTCACTATCTGCTTAATAAGTATGCCAAGAGGATTTTCACAGGTCCCTTCTCTCACTGGGTGGGTCTGTGAAGATGAATGAGAACTGGCGAGCAACTTTTGTCTGTCAGGCAGTGCAAGGATCTGAAGCGAAAGGGACTAAGGGGTGCAGAAGCTTATTTTTCTGGGTGCAGGGGGGTCTTGCATTCAAAGTATTGAGCACCCTGGTTGTGTTTGGGATGTAACTTTTTTACCAAATGGAGACCTAGTAACAGCCTGCTCTGATGGAGTTGCCCGTGTGTGGACTCGTGATAGTCAGCACTCTGCATCACTGGAAGAACTGGAGGCATATAAGTCTCTCATCCTTACACGCAAGATGCAGACGTGGGCACTCTCCTCTTTCCCTCTATACCCCCCTTGTGGTTCAATATGACAATTACCCTGTTTTACTGTTTGTAGATGGAGGCAGATTTTTCTCACTCAACCTTACAGTTAGTGTTCTTGGATGATTTCAGGAAAACGGTAGGTGGTGTCAAGGTGGACAATCTGCCAGGCCTTGAGGCTCTTCAACAACCAGGTTTGTCACATGTCTTCTTGTAAATCATTGTTTATTTCTTTTGGGTTACTGGAGTAAGCTGCTTGTAGCAGGTCTTTTGGATTCATTTTCTAACAAAAAATGTAGATTGACATGGGTGCAGGTGCCAAAGATGGACAAACTCGGATTGTCCGGGAGGGTGACAGTGGTGTGGCTTACTCATGGAATGCCAAAGAGTACAAATGGGACAAGGTCAAGAACTGCATTGGTTTCTACTGCTTGTTGTTGCTTTTGTGATGTGATGAGGATGGGAAGTTGAGAGGCATGAAATTGAAATGCAATATATCAACATTCAGACCTCATCATTTCACTTTCATGCCTCTCAACTTTGATTATGTTCTTGAAGTGTTGCACATGTTTACAAACTTGTCAGACTTGTACAAAGCACTTGAAGTTTCTGATTATGCTGAGTACTTCTGTAATTGCAGATTGGGGAAGTTGTGGATGGACCAGGTGACAGTCTAGATAAGAAGAGCCTGAATGGTGTCACATATGACTATGGTGAGATGATGGGCCCTTTCTTCTCTTTATTTGCCATTTTGTACTTACACATTCTGGAAGTAATTTGCTCCTTTTGACCCTACAAAGCTGTCATTGTTCCAAAACTTGCCTGTGGGATGATGGGCAGTGTTTGATGTGGACATTGGTGATGGCTTGCCCACTCGAAAGCTTCCTTACAACCATGGACGTAAGCTTCTTTTCTTTCACTCTTGATTGACATCAAGTGTCTCTCAAATGTGGCTCATTTGTGATGGAGAGGCTGTATGGCACTATTATGCACTGAAGGAAATCTATCTGAATTCTTGTCTCCATGGTGATCTTGGTGTGACTCATTTATGTTTGCTGTACAGAAAACCCATATGATGTGGCTGATCAGTGGCTGGCGAATGAGGAGTTGCCAGCTGGTTACAGGGAGCAAGTGGTGCAATTCATACTGCAGAACACAGGCAGCACAGCAGCCCCACCACAGTTTGACCCTGCTTTTGTTGACCCTTATACGGGTGGTAAGTCTCTGTTGATCATCCCAGCTTCTATTTCCTACATAATTTGCAATCCCATGGTTGCTGTAGCTCTGTTGGAAGAATTAGACACTCTAATGTCAATAACTACAAAATAGTTGTCAGTGTCCACACTCTGCTGTAGAAGTTGTATCATCTTCACTACCTGTGGGACGAAGATCCTGAAGTCTGTGCAAGACTGACCTTGACAGTAATCTGTTTTGCAACATGGCCCTTGCTATTGAAGAGAGGGTGCAGTTAGCAGGGAAGTTTAGGCTTTGTTGTTTGGGTTGTAGGTTAGAAGGTTTTTGGCTGCATTATTCAGGGTTTTGGGGTCTAGACAATGAAATGGAAATGTGATGACATGCAGCAAATGCGTATGTGCCCCGTCCACAAGGTCAAACTGCAAGTATGTTGCTTATCCTACCTATTTGCAGCCTGATATCTTCTGTGTACTGCTGCTTTCTCATTCTACCAAAGCAATGCTTAATTGGTGGTGATTATGGAGTAACTAAATTAGTCGGCTCTGCACCAACTATCATTGAGAAGAGATTCATTTGTTTCTCCAGCACCTGCAGTGGCTCGAAATGGCTCCTCTGCTGCATATACTTTAAGGCATATTCCAAAGGTATTGGCCCTTACGTTCTGGTGGCTTGTTCATTTCCCATTTCTGAGTTGTTTCATGTGCACAGGTGCCAGGTTATTCTTGATTGTATTTTATGGTTTGTATGTCATTGATTCCTGTGTTTTATGTTGGCAACTGTGCATTAGAGTGCCAGTGTGGGTGTTGTAAGGGTAGTTTGGTTGTACTAGTACAAAAGAAGAAGAAAAAGAAGATTGCTCTTTCTTTACTTGAATGAATGATTTGAGTCTCCTGACAGGATTTTCATGATGGGTAGTTTGCTGATCAATTTTTGTTGTTGGGAAACACATCTGTGTGCAGTTTCAAGTCAGTGTTGTTCATATTTAATTTTCTCCTGTGAATACTTCTAGATATAGAGATATTCCTAAAGCTATTTGAGGTCATGGGTGTGAATCCCAGAAAGGAAGTTTGCTGTTTGACACAGCTCAGTATGATGGTATTGCAAAGAAGATATTGGAGTTCAATGCTGCTTTCTCTTCTGATGAGGTAATGTATAGTTCTAGCAAAACTGCCTTTTAAATCACTTGTAATCAGATACTACCCTCTTCAAAACACTCTTCTGAGCAGTGTCAATGAAGTATCTTGAAGAACATGTTCCTGATAAACTGTGTAGGGAGATAGACATGACAGCATTGAGAGAATTGAGATGTAAATATCTTGTCATGTGTCAAAGTATAACCTTTGCAGTCCATTCTTCACTGCATGAAGATAAACTGATTGAAGAATACTTGCTGGATTTTTTTGCAGCAACATAAGACGTTAGCATTGAGTGGGCCTGAAGTGCAGCGGCTTCAAGTGATGATTTCCATGTTGAAAGAATTGAATAGTCCTTTTGCAGATGTTGATTTCAATCTTCTTACAAGAATTCTTCTTCTGTGGCCAACCCAATATATATTCCCAGGTACATTGCACAGCCCACTATCCTATGGTCAAGTGCAATTCAACCTTAAGCAATGCAAATTGCCTTATTGATTGCTACGGGCCAGTAGGCGTATTACCTAGAACCGATTGCTGTTTCCTGTATGTGCATTCTTCTGACCGTTGGTCCTGTAAATCAATATTCAGGGTCCTGTTAGGCTCATTTAAATTTCTTCTCCTCCAAACCTTTTCCCCTGTTATTTGATGATGTTGTCTGGATGTGTGAAGCTTTGGACATCCTCAGAATGATGCTTTTGCATCCACAGTGTGCAACCTATTTTGCAAAAGATGCTGGTGATGGGAAAGGTATTTTTCTGAGTTATGTGCCATTCCTGTAGCATTATAGAGAAATGTATGTGCAGGATATCTTAATTTCCAAAACATGGAAGTTACATAAAGTCAGTGTCACAATAGATCTCCCCAGCACAAGTAGATTTGTCAAATGTGTCTAATCTCTCCACACCAGAGTCCTTTCTCTACTTGAGCTGGAGACTAGATTGAGCACAAAAGGGAAACAATTATAGGTGATTGTCTGAGCAGTAGGCTTAGTTGTGGACATGCCCAGAATCAAATAAAATATGGTTTGCAGCAGTCTCCATTTGCAGGTTTGTGCAGTGAGATTTATTATTCATATCGCTTCAGTGTCCTCTTGGACAGGGTGAGGGGGTCACGTTTGTATCAAGTCCCCAGAGCAGTTGAGCAGAGAATAGTCAGTGATCTGATGGCATATATACCATACTGGTCTTCCTCTTGCATGATCCAAGGGCCTGATGAGTGATTGGGTGATACAGATGTTGTGATGGAATCTTTACGAAGGGCAACAAGTGAGCCCATGTTAGCAGCCAATCTTGTGACAGGTGCACGTGTTGCTGTCAACTGCTTCAAGCATCATGCTCTTCATACCTGGACCATGGATCACCGTAGTGAGGTGATCTTTTCCTTCTTTTATTGGCTTCTTCACACGTTTACATCTTATCTCTGCTCTTTGACACCTATACACTGTCTTGCAAAAAGAGATAAATGACTCGCTGGAGGATTGAAATCAAAGAGTCTGCATCAAGGCCTCTGCTGCTTTTTTTATTTGCTTGACACCAATCTCTGGTTTTTACTCCTGTATTTACTGACTTCTTTTTGCAGATTTTGGATCTTTTGGCAGAATGCTGTAAGTCTACAAATAAAAGTGCACGGCTTGCATATGCAACTCTAGTGCTCAAGTATGCCCTCTCTGGTCTCAAAAAAAACAAGTACTTACAGATATATGATTTTTTGTACAAATTTTGATGTCTTTTCTTTTCAATCATGGGTTGGCAAACTGATTATCAAACCAGTCTTTGGTCGTATGGATAGTTCTTTTAGCTACTTTTAGCTTTATCTGTATGTGGGAAATATGGGTTCCTGGTCAGGGAAAGGTGGGCTGGCACAAGGTTGATATCTTTGAAAGCTTATTGCACAATTTTTCAAAGATATGTTGACTGATTGCTTACTGGGGATCTGTGATTTTCTTTGTAATGCAGTTATGCTGTGTCATTGGTTGAGAGTAAGGATGATGGAGGACAGATACAAGTTCTTTCTGCTGCATTGGAGGTCTGATATTTCATCCTTCTGATCATTAGCTCAGTTATGGGCACATTCCAAAACATTGTTGCTTATGAGCCAGGGGGACATTGCAGTTTTAATGTCTATCTTGCATTATCACCAAATTGGCAATAGGTAATGGGTGTTTAGAGAGACAAAAGTACAGGTTAGTTGTAGTTAACAGTGCAGAGCTTTTCACTAGTTTGGTGATAGTGCAGTGAGCCCCCTCCCTACTCTTGGCAATTGGAACACTCAAATTTCACATTCCTGTTCAAGGAATTTTATATCTTCAGGTTGTGGGCTGTTGGTGTTGTCACTAATGGAACATGAAAATGCAGCTGAAGCAAAGATCAAATGTACCTAATGATTGTTATTGACTTTTTGGGCCAATTTGTTGTGATCATTGTTTGCAGATGGCAGGACCACAGGAGCAGGATGTAGAAGTCCAATTTCGAGCACTTGTTGCTATTGGAACTCTTGTATCCTTTTCTCAAATGTTTGGGTCATTGATTTTCTTCCATGCTTATCTTTCTACTGGTATTGAATCTGTGAAGTAATAAACTCTCTCCAACCTTTCTTGTGGTGTTGTTTGTTGACAGAACAACTTCAGGATATGTTAGCCACATCTGAACACCTGTTTTTGAAAGCAATCTGTCGTCCACAGTTGCAAGTGGCTGTGGGTTTGAATCATCCGTAGGTTCTACCCATGACATGGAAACCTGTTATGCATGTGTGGGAACTTTGGAGCATCTGCATTTAGATCTGCATTTGGGGGGTGGTGATGGTTAGTTAGTTTCACCTTGTGTGACCTTAACAGACATGGGTACAGATACACTCTGGGCAGGTGAAGAGTGTGGCATTGGATTTGGATACAGCAAGCTTGGCTGTGAATGCTAGTAACTCTCCTGTTGCCAAGATTGCTGAAGTTGGTAGAGATCTCAAGTACCTACTTGATTAAGGATTTTGACTGACTCCACCAATTCATAAAGTTGATGATGCCAGCTGTATGGGTACTGGATTTGAGGGTTTACTAACCTCTTTTTTCCTATTACTGTCATTCTCAACCCGAGGCTTTCAAAAAGGGTTTGTCAAGAATCTCCCAGGGACACTTGAGTTATACAGCCTGGCAACTAATTAAGCAATGACATTCAACGGCAGCAAATTCTGTTCTGATCCTGCGATTCTGTATCAGAGAGTGAAGGAGCTAACCTGGGTGCTGACCTGTATTGACATGTAAACGTACATGTGTGTACGTTAAATGGCAAGTATGTATGCAGTGTCAGAACCAGAGAAATGAGATTTTCAGAATATAAAATCTGCATCACGTTGCACTGGGCTCATTTTAAACTTGGGGGAAAATCTCCAGTTCTCAGCATTCAGTGCATTGAATGTTCTTTATGGTAGAGGGTTGGGTTCTAGAATGCTGATGTTCTTCAACTGTATGGTAAGATCTGTGCAAATCAGGTTCAACTGCAAACTATTTCACTATGACACTTGGTTACATTGGTTACATTGGTTACATGTATGGGGTGGGGCTGGAGATCCTCTTAACAATATGATAGCTTCTTTACCTTACTAGTCTTTCACCCTGTCCATTAATCCTTTGATGGGTTCCTTGTCCCAAAGCCATTTAATATCCATTTGGACATGGACTCAATTTAATTCACTCTAAGCACTGGATGGTTTCAAATGCCAATTCATGTTCTTAGGTTCAAATTTTTTTAAATTTTGAGGTCAATATATGAGATATATATATATATATATATATATATATATATTAGAGTTCACTTGAATATGTTCAGATTGCTAAAAATGGACTTATACATAACTAGTTTAGAAACCCATGATTGCATTCTATAGACAACCAAAATATGTTTGATTTCATTAGTTTGATTAATGAGAACCATAAGTTAAGTCGCACTTTCTTCCATATATCCTTAACCATGGGTTATCTCAAATAGATATAACCACCTACATGTAAAAGTGGTAAATTTTATTGAATCTAGGAGTTAAACATTGACATAGTATTTATTGTACATGATTACTCAAGCTATAGTTATAGAGGCAATGTAATTTTGAGTAGACTTGGGTTGAAACTAGTTTTATCACTAGAACACTAGGGATAAATGGAGTTTCATGCCCCATTAAATGTAAATGTATCTTTTTGGCAAATAGTTTTTTTTATCTCATTTAGCTTTATGACTAGACTAGTTACCTTGTTGAGTTTTGCTTCATTTATGGATAACTTTAATATCATAAAGGGCTTCAATGGCCAATTTGACTTTTTTTTTCACATCCTTCAATGGCCAAATCGGTAGGCAATTGCCCAATTACCAATTCGACCATTTCCTTTGGGCTACACTAACACAACCATCATATTCTTAAGACCTTTTACACCAAGGAATGGGTCATTTTATATGGAGCATTTTGCCAAGTGTAGGATCATTAAATTCAACCTCTTAAGTTCACCCAATGACAACTTTCCTAACAAAATGCACCATAAATGGCATATTCTCTAGCACATGAAACATTTCTAACACATGTAACACACAAAACCATTTCAATGGAATTGTCAAACTTTGAATAGATAAAATATGGCCTAATCCTTATTTTGGAGGTTGCCATTGTGAAGTTGGGAATTAGTTTTCTTTTGAATTTACTTTGAAACTTGCACAAATACCCACATAATAGTTAATAACCCCTACATGTTTAACTTTTTTTCAAACTTCTTCAAAGGTTCAAAATGACTTAGTTTGTTCACCATGGATCTACAAAACAAATACCAAATATGTCCACTAGCATAAGCATGCCCATCACCAAACACCTCAATAATGCATGAATGAGTGAATTAGCAAACAATGAAGCATTATTTAAAGTTCAAAGCAAATCATTTGGTCAAATATATGATTTTGGCATATTTTGTTTGGCTTTTTTTCAACATCTAACTAGGGATAGTATTTTATGTTTGGTTATGGTGTGAATTAGGACAATTTTGAAAAAGGTCTTCATCCTTATTTAAAGGTAGTGTTTGATGATGGAAGGTGAATTGTTAGATTCCAATGCACACAACTTATAAATATGCTAAAACCTTAATGGATGATATTTTTAATGTTTGGTTATTATTGTGATTTAGAGCAATTACAAAGATTTTGCAATTAATTATGTAAAGGCAATGTTTGGTGATGGGAGTTCATTCATCACATTCAACAACATACAATAGCATTATAAATGTTTTGAGACCTTAATTATCTTACAATGCACAAAGTGTGATAAATGCATTCTAAGTTTTTTAGCAACCTAAAAAACTCCAAAGAAATTCATGTCAATCTTAAGAAATTTGCATTTATGATCAAAATAAAACATTGCAATCACATGTTAATAGGGCCAAATTAAATACAATTGAATAACAACTCATTCATTTATACTCCCTTTAGTTATTCAAAGCATGTCCTCACTACCAATAAATGTGATAGATGAACTTTACTATTTTTTAGAAATTTTCATTCCTAGTGTAACAATGTTGAGACTAAGTAGAAAAGTTGAAATTAGGTGTAAAAATAAAAGATGGATCTAATGACAAAGGAACTTCTTAAGTAGACAAGGTTTTTAATGAAAAGTTCAACGAGTTTATGTATTATTGTTGGGTCCACCAATATAGGAAAGCAATGCATTGTAACTTGAAATTTGCACTTACAACTTACACATCAACAATAAATATGAACTTAATGTGGATGAACTTTTCATATTTTTTTCAGATCATTTATTATACTAAACCACTAGACACACATGCACTTCTTTCATATTTTGATGTAACACATTTCTTGATATCTTAGTTTGTGTATAGAAAGGAGAAAGGTATACCTCTTGTAGGACCTAAGCACACACCCTGAACTTGTTGAAGGCCAAGACTAGAAGGACTAGAGGATAGACATGATGTTCAATGTGCCTTGTGGGTGATAAAATGCCATGTCAAACCAACTACCTATGGACAAGGAGAATTTCTAATTTGCCAACCCACCTCACATACAAGATACAACAACAAAGAGTTAATAAGGTCCCTACTAAAAATGCTTGTAAAGGCAAATGGACAAACAAGTTATCAAAGGAAACAATGAATGCAATGGAAACAAGAACAAGTTCTTTGAGGAAGGCCAATAAGTTATGAATGTACCCTTAACATCACTTCAAATCCTTATCCAAATTGGGTTTCCTTTATATCGTTGGAAAGGTCTTGAAAATGAGATATCCAAATTGGAATCACATTCCCCATTTGAACATCTAAAACATTAGTTATGACCAATATTTGAAAATTAAAATGACAATTCAACTTTTAACCATCAAAACGTCCAACATAGGAGTCAAACCACCTTTGATTGGAGCATGTTATACAACAATGGAAAGTTTGTTTCAAGGGCTACAACTTTGCCTTCTCAATCTCTCAAATCAAAATCCATATGTGGGACTTACGAACTTGCAAAATAACAAGACTTTTAACTTAGCAATTTCAGGAATTTCAACTTGGGAATCCCAATTTTTTTTTTCACATGTGTAAATTATTTTGAAGTTGAAATATCAAATTTTAAGTTGTGGATGATTAGGTTATGGATGTAAGTACCTACTTTCTACAAAATGCTATTTCGTCCACTCGTGCTATATAATGATTGCATAATGGATCTTGAGTGGAAGGAATGATGGTTGAAACAATAGCTTGATGTCAAAGCAAATTCAACCAACTTTGAAAGGGAATTAATCTTGGAATTCATGGAGAGATTAAATAACATGAATGAATAGATCCACAATGTTTAAGGTACAAAATATTTATTTATTGTGGAAGGAACACAAAGTGATAATACATGAATTGGCCCAATTAATTTTTGTGGTTCTAAATTTAAATCTCAACCCTATCTATATAATGTATACTTATGACTAAGATCAACCCTTGCAAAAAGGTTTTAAAGCTTGTTGGATCTAGCAAACCTTGGGATTTTTTGGGTATGAATAACAAACAAATTCAAAGTTTTAAAACCCACATGTTATCAATTTCCTTGTCAAGCTAACACTTTCAATTTTTTTTGGTGTTATTTACCTTTTATGCATAAGCTTGGTTGGTTATCAAATGCGTGCCTTGGGAACGACCTAGTATGTTGCCTTAGTAGGTTTTAAGGAACTTAAGTTTTTCCTTTGTTTTTTAACAAATATGTATCATTAAGGCAAAAAGGAGGCAAAACAACTTCTCAATCTCCAATAGATCTCCAATTCAAAAATAAACAATAATATAAGGTGCAAAATATATTAAGCATGTTTAAAGCTTAAGGATTGATAATTTGCATTGATGAAAATTTCAAACATATAAGTAAGCTATTAAATTTTGACAATAAACACCCAACCCATAAAGGTCTTGCCAATTTTCTGTGTTATATATTAGGTATGTAAATTTTTTAATTGATTTCCAAATTTTCAATAAACAATAAGTAGGTTATTAATAACCTTATTGATAACCATTATTTTCAACAATTGGCCAACAATGGCTTATAGTAATGTTAGGGAGTTATTAAAAACGAAAAGAAACCTTTAGTGATTATAAGGCGATTTTTAGGGTTCATAATTATGGTTTTCAAAACATCAAAATAATTATTTCAAAATATTAATCACTTTGAAAACCACTAGTTCTTTCATGAAAATCGCTAATTCAAGTCATGACTTTTCAAATGACCAAGATCGATGGTTCCTTTAGAGAATCAAAATTGACAATTTTTTTATTTTAATTTTTTTTAATAAAATTAGTATAGTGGTTCTTTATGAATTCAAATAATGACACAACACTAGTTTATAGCACCATCCCCAAGTCCTAGGAATGTTTGATTACAAATTGTGTTGTTGATGAAACAAATGGGTTTCTATTCTACTATTCTATTAGCAGTGAAAGACTATGTGATGACTATATCAAATTTTGCAAACTATAGATTGTATGGCCATTGAAAAGAATTATTGGATGACATCATTTTTATTCAAAGAATTCATATATATTTTTCAAGAGATTTGTACTAGGTGACATTTTTCAAACCAATCATCGTGTTTTGATTCTAGATGGGTATGGTTTAGGGTTTAGGGTTTAAAAGCATTACAATATACAACATATTGCATTATACTTTATCATCACATTGCCATTGCATACATTGCATGCATTATAACATGTAGATGTTGCATGAATAATACACTAGTGGGTTTTTTCTCTTGGTTTTCCTTGCAAACAAATATGGCAATGACAATAAGTTGGTAAATGAGGACCAAAAGATCATAAACATGGTGAGGATCAAGACATGATCATGAACATGATTAGGATGAACCCAAACCCAATCAACAATGTGAAGGATCAACACCTCCCATATAGGTCACAAACACATAAGAACAAGAAAAGTCACAAACATGATTAGAAGGAACCCAAACCCAATCAACAATGATAAGGAGCACCAACCCCTACAACACAAATTCTTGAACACAATGAAGACCAAGAGGATTAGAACCATGGTGAAAGGGGGTGCACAAAAACATTATTTATGGTTAGTTACATGGTGTAAATGTGATTAAAACAATTGTAATTATTGAAAAGCCTGTAATTAAAAAATGATTATGAATAAAATTTTAACTTCCCATGTTTTCTTGGTCTTTGCATAAGTGTAAGATGTGTGAGAAAATAAAAGATAAAGGAAAATGTCAACCAAATTAGTCATCCAAAAATATTTTTTAGGTTGTGTTGTTATATGTGAGAAGTTTTACCATCCCAAAATGTTCTCAATACCACCACACTTTTATCGAATGTACTTTGCACAAAGTTGTCCTCTTTTCACTTACATAATTGGGGCATAGGGGAGGCATTTCATATTTTTATCTTGGGAATAAAACCTTTTACTTTGGGGATTTTTCAAAGTTTCTCTCGAAAGTCACATGGTATAAAATCCTTTTTGACCATACCTTGAATTAACTCCTAGGAATATGGATAACACTTAGAATGCACCTTACAAGGATTGAATCAACGATGGTGAGTTCCAATTGTGGCATAACAAATAAAATAAAATTTTCACCAAAAAAAATCATATTTTCATCAATTTATCATCCATCATTGGTAGTGTGAAACAATGAATGTAGAGCCCAAGTTGCTCATTAAATTGAATTGCTCATTTACAAAATTGTGGACACAGTGAACCAGCATGGACCAGTGCACCCTGAAGGATGGATGGTAAGTGGTCATGAAACAGTTTTCTGTTGTGTTCCAGTTCCCTACTTAACTATGGTGGTTAGCTCAGTGTTTTTTTTACACTATCTACCTACTACCAACCCACTTGTGAGTTGTGAGTTGTTTGTAAGTAGGTAACAAAAATAGTCCTTACCTATGTATAAACCATCTGCTTACCTTAGCAGTTACCTATTTTTCTACCTATCTACCCATACATGAGACCTACTTCTTACAGAATTGGTTACCATGGTGAAACCAAATATTATCTGAGTTGAGGTTCATCCACAAGTGAGTAATAACGGTCATCCAGTGGATGGTACGCTGGTGGGTGCTGGTTCAGTGTGGCCATTTCTACATAGATTTGTACATTTTCTTTTGGGGTTTGATTGTGCATTCCAATCCTTGAAAGCATCAGCAGAATTTTGTCAGAATTTTGTCCCTGCATATGGACAGCACATTATCAAGTAGAATCTGTCCTCTGCAAAGGGTGAGGCAGTTCGGAAAATGAAACTCCTTCTGCAGGAGGTGTTTCACTTTTTGAGACGCCTGCCTCTTTTTTTTTATAAAAAATTTCCCATGATACCCCAAAACCATGACAACCATGGGAAATTTTTATTTGTTTATTTATTTATTTATTTATGCTGGTGCTTTATGCAACGTAATGCCCTCATAGTAGGGCGTCCCCCAAAATGAGCAACCCTTGGCTCTTCCATGGGCAGGCGCTTATTTCAGGAACACCCCTCTCCGAGGGTGTTATCCCACACTTCAAATGGAACTGGTTTTGGGTGTGCAATTCAGTCACGAGCTCCACTTGGAATGTGAATTGACAGTGGAGAAAATGTGGGGGGGAAAGCTGGTTCCACTCTGGAACAGGCCCTGACCTGGTACATCCCATTATGGAACATTGGCGTGCCACATTCCAAGGTGGAAAGGGCCCTAGTACACTAGCAGGCCTGTTCCATAGTACATACTTGAAGATACCCAAATGAGACAAAAATGGGCAAAAGTCAAAAATGGGTCCTGAAATGTATCTTGACATTTTGGGCCATTGTGTAAGATTTGGTGCAGTGGTGTAGGATTTCCAACTTACATTTGACATTTTATACAAGGGATGTGAACATTTATTTATTTATTTATTTATAATATGAACATTGATTGGATACTGTAGGGATGGTGGGTGCCTACGAGTGTTTTTATTTTTAATTTAAGAAAAAAAATTCCCTAATGGCAATCGTCCATATGACAATATAGCCAAATGTGGCTATAAACAAGATATGAAGCTAAGAATAATTTAAAGCATTTTTCTATATTGTTGGGCTACCTTCCTAAACCTTTTGCTTTGGAACCTATCCTAGCTTATTATTATTATTATTATTACCATAAAATATATAAAGAGGTGCTTGAGATTTCATCTCATATTTAATGACTTTGAACAACATCAAACACTCTCGACATTTGTTTCTAATTATTTTCAAGTATTGAATTATTCATGGTTTTTCTTTTTGGACAAAATGTGATGAGGTTCATGCAGGAGCTTGCCAACTTGAGCATGACTAGACAAAATGTTGATTCATATCTCCCAAAGTTTGCGGTCATAACGAAGTTAGTTAGTAATTTAGATCCACATGAAGAAATCTTATCCCACCCCAAAAAATTTAAAAAAAAAAAAAAACATTATGTGGTGTACTTTTGATGATGCACACTAAATGAGGAAAAACACATGATGAACAATTATTATAAAATACTATAATTGAATAAATTAAAAAATTATTGTTAATTAATTAAAAAATTTAGAACCCAAGAAATACATGTCTTGATTCTGTAGATGATAAGAGATCTAGAATTATATATATATATATATATGGCTTTCAATTGACTAATCTTTTGTAATGATAGATATAGCCTTGTTGGTGAAAATCATCAAAACCCTGCAAAACTTTATTTATAAACACAACGGGGATTTGAAAAATGTACAAAGGTATTACAAACAAGGGAGAATTGAAAGGATGTCAAGTCCTTACTGGTGAAAAGCTTTGAGCATTCTCCTCTCTTGGCAACTAAATGAATGTTGTGCAGCAACAAAGAAATGTAATTGCAAAATAGGTACGAACAAGGAAATGCAATTGGAAAAAGGGGAGAAAATTAGATCCTAAAATAGGTATAGCTACAAGTAAGTGTTATTGTATTTTACTTTTAAAAGGGAGAGAGAATTAAAATCCTAAAATAGCTACCAATAAGTAAGTGTTATAAAAATAAAAGGAGAATATTAAATCCTAAAATAGGTAGCAACCAATGTTGGGCACATATACAGTTTGGAGGGCTACGAATTGCTGATTCTGCTTTTGGTTAGAAAAAACTGAACTGGAACTAGGTCTGATTTTTGGAACCCAGTTCTCAATTTTTTGTAAAAACCAGAAATGAACTGGAACTGGGTTCTTGAATTTGTTTCAGAATCGGAATCAGAATCAGAACTAGAACTGGCATTTCTGGGGGAAAGGAAAGGAAAGGAAAAGAAAAGAAAAGAAAAGAAAAGAAAAGAAAAATTTGGAAAAAAGGACTAGAATTGAGGGCTAACCACCAATTTTGGTCTGGGTTACCCTGGACCAAACTGGAACTGGGTCTGATTCTTAAAACTGGGGACCAAAATGAAAATCTGACCTGATTCCAAGGTCCATTTCAGTGTGGAACTGGAACCAGAATTGGAACCAAAACCAGTCTAATTAATTAATTAATTGTTTAGCTGGATGTGAAAGTCTTTCACAAATGTGAAGAAACAACCCAACAACACTTGTAGCTAGCAACACATAAGTGTTGGCTGGAAAAAGGGAGGATAAGTAAGTGAGATCCTAAAATAGGTCACAACAAGTACCTAACTTTAAAAAGTGTTCCAAAAAAAAAAAAGGGAATTTAAAAATTAAAAAAAAAAAAACCCTAAAACAGGTAGAGATAGCCAAATGAAGTGTTATTAAAAAAAAAAAGAGGCAGAATTTTGAAAATCCTAGAATAGTAGTAATAATAATACTATTCTAGAATTTTTTAATAGAATAATATTAGAATAGTTTTTAAAAGGGAACAGTGGACAGAGTGGGAACTTAAAGTGGCCCAATAGAAAGAGAGAGACACACACAAGAGCAACTGGCGAGCTCACTTCCCTTCACTTCACTTCACTTCACTTCCTTGGCTCCTTCTCTCTCCTGCACGCTCTTTGTAGCTTGTTAGCTGCAGCAGCAGCTCCAGAGACAGAGACCGAGGAAGAGATTGCTTGGGTAGGCAGTGAGTGACGTGAGCAGAGATTATGGAATGGAAAATAAGAGCTTTTTCCTCTCCATCTGCTACCTCTTGCTGCCTTGCTGCTTCTCCCCTGTTTTTGTAAAGGCTAGCAGGGAAGCGGAGATTTTGAGAGGAAGATCTGAACAAGGCTCAGCAGCATGGGAGCTGCCCCTCCCACCTTCAGACTTCGACCCCCCTGTAAACTCCTCCTCTCCTCTTCCTCCTCTTCTTTCTGTTTGAGCTGTGCTCCTTTCTTTCTTAAAGTGCGCACCCAAGGCTTACAAGTCTTTTTTTGGCAATGCATTGCATGCTCAAGGATTTTCCAAGGCTTACAAGTCTTTTGCAATGCATTGTGTGCTCAAGGCTTACAAGTCTTTTTGCAATCCATTGTGTGCCCAAGGCTTCCAAGGCTTACAAGTCTTCTGCAATGCATTGCACGTCCAAGGCTTCCAAGGCTTACAAGACTTCCACAATGCATTGCGGCCCAAATCTTACAAGTCTTTCACAATGCACTGGATTGAATAGTTTACTTCAATACTTTGTGGCAAGCATCTAAAGACGCGTCACTTGCGAAGTTCATGCTCATTCATTCAGGGAGTAATGATGTTTTTTGTTTGTGCATTGTTGCTAGCATTTGATACTTTACCCTGATACCTTGTGGCAAGTCTTTAAGGGTGCGTCACTTGGGAAGGAATGATAGTTCTTTGTTTGAGTAATTTTTTTTAGTACCACCCGATGGTGTAGCTACCCAATGTCGAATGACAATTTGAAGGTTTTGATGAGGTCTGGAAAGCTTCGTAGTCAGGAAACTCGATCTCGGCAATGTGGGTTACATTTCATCATAGGTGTTGCAAAATCTAGAACGCACTCAATTCTCATTTTTCTCCTCCCTATTTTTGGTTTCCTTAATTTTGTTTGAGATGTGTGAAAGTCTTAATTTTCCATGTGCAAAGTACCCAGGAGGCTGAGCTTTGTGTGAACAGCATTCTGGGGCCCATGAGTGCTTGGATTAGGGTTCTTGAAAAGCTGAAAACTGGGATAGAATGGACATGAAAAGAATTTTATTACCACCCAATTTGCATTTCTGTTTGCATGTTTCTTATGACCACTTCCTTCATCATTATGTCAATTGGTGATGTTACACTACAACATGCTTTTTTGTTCATCTGTTTCATCTGTCTGTTTGTAGAAAAGGCAGCTTTCTGAAATTTTGGTTCTGGCTAAGAGACTAATTTTGTATGAGAATGTTGTATTTTTGTTCTAGGTGACTAGCATAGAAACTTGAGATTCTTGAATACACAATCGTACAACCACACTTATCAGGGAGTGACTTTTGTGGCCTGTGTTTCTTAATTGGTTGCTATTTATTTAACATCTGGATATCCATGATTCGGTACCTCCCATCTTTTCTCTTTTGCAGAAGTGCAAAATCTGCTGGAGACTGTTGGGAAAGTTGAATGATGCTTTCAAGTCCCAGAAAATAAAGCTTGATCAACAGTAGATGTGTTGTGGGTGTGTAGGTATGTGCCCGAGGGCAAATGGGCTACAAGAATGGAAACCATGCAGATGCTACTCTTTTGCCAGCAGGTAGGACATTCACTCCTCTTTGTTTCATGCATTTTGCTCTCCCACCAAAAAAATTGCCTTCTAGTTTCTACCTTGATGTGGGATGCACTATGCACTGGCTGGTGACTTCTAACTCAATCATGTTCATAAATTCTTCAAAAGGATGCAGATCAGTTAAGATGGAATCAGTTGAAATTCATAGAGTAGTGCAAAATGCTTGTATGTCAGCCATTCAGCCCCTAAAGCTGGTTTTGTTTTTGACTTGGTATACAAAACTTAATTCTTTTGTTGTGTGTTGGCTACAGTGAATGGAGACGAAGGAAATAAAAAGACAGCTTCTTGCACTGTCAACTGTTTTCGAGCTGACCCGTGAGTTTTGTTTGCTTCCTCTTCAATCTTTTGCTTATGCCAGATTTGGTTTCAAACAACGCTTCTCTTGCCAAAAAGGGGTTTCACAAAATGGGATACTAACTGCAAATTCATATTGAGCTGCAAGTTGACACAGTGAGAAGCTAGCTAGTCATGTGAGAGGGCATTCAACCCTAAACCACTTTCAGCCCATTGCTGGCTTTTCAGTCCAAAGTCTGAAAATGAGTGCTGTGGGTTTTCCAATAACAGGGTTTGTGGGCTCGATGGAATCACATATTGGTAAGAGATTTGACCCAAATATTTTGCATTGATGAAAAAAAATAATGCATGTCATTAAGACACATAATTCCACCCAATATTTGAGACTCGCAGAATGCCTGCATTTTCTTCAGGTGTGGCACAGCAGAGGCAAAGTGTGCAGGAGTGGAAGTGGCACATGATGGGTACTGTGATGTATGGGAGGGTGGAGTTGGGGCAAATGGGTTGCACGCAGCCCAGTCTTTACAACTGGTCCACATGGTATGGTTAATGCTGGCTGGCTTTTTAATTGTTGTTGGCTTGCCTTAGAAATATGAGAACCCCTGGGGATTAAAAGAGTCCTGCAATTCATGAAACTTTTGTGCCCTGTTGAAATATGTGAATAGGTATGGTAGTGGTTGTGTTTTGTGCAACCTCGAATGCTCAGTTTTCATTCATCTAGGCCGTAGTATTTTTCCTGTGGAAAAGAAACTTACTCCATTCATCTAATTTGATCTGTATGAAGCAAATAATACAAAATTGTGATCGATGCCCTCATCCAAACTTTGCTGTTCTCACCCACTGGATTGCATTTTTCCCAGGTAAAAGTCTTGTCAATTCCTCTCCACCTATTAGTTCTGGAATTTGTTTGACAATTATGAGAAATTGTCCATATATATATATATATATATATATAAGCTTTGCCAAGTATGGGTTCTATGGCTTCATGTTTTTCATGTTCTCATGGATGTATTCAAACCTTTGTCTTGAAGAAGCATACATGTTGGTCTGTTATCTGATTGATAAAATTGGGCTGGATAGTACAGGAGGCAAGTATAATCTCCTCCTTCACTTAATTATGCAATGTGGAAGGCTTAGTGTTTTCCACAGCGTCAAGCTGCTTTTTGTGCATTGAGTACATACATGTGGACTGCTTTGTCCTCTGCAATTGAGATGAATGCCAAATGAAAAATGTGATCAATTCAGGAGTGGGTTACTCTCCAATAAATCCCTGGCTCTTTATTTCACAAAAGAATGCTCTGCAGAGAATGTTATCAAGAATTTTGGATTGCCAATGTTGTCTAGGAATTGCATCTTAACACTGTACTTCTTCTCAGATCTTGCCAAATTGATGTCAGGCATTGCATGAACCATTTTGTCTAGAATCTCCTCTTTACACAATAATTGTTGTTGTGAACCCACCCATTTTGTGTATTACCACTGTTGTCATCAGAGAAATTGTGAATTGTTTAACTTGCATGCATTTTTTTGTTATAGAGGAACTGATAACAAGCTTAAGATTTGGGGCCTCTGTGTCGTCCCTCCCACATCTCCAAGCTGGAACACTGAAAGCCCAAATCAACACCAAACACATAGGTCAGTAAAAAGGATGAAATCTGCCAGATAGAGGAGGTTTCTACCCTCATGTTTGCCCAATTGTTTGCCTACCACTCTGCAGCTCAGAGTTGTGGCACTGGATCAAAAATGTGAAACAAAAGGCTGAATCAGGACAGAAAATCATGCTCTTCTTTGTTGCTGTACTGATCTTAGGTGGGGCAAGAAGAGAAAATCCCAAAATTGGAAACAGTTACAAGAGACTGAGCCATTCATAAAGACCTACGGAAGAGAGACACAGGTTGGGTTAGAGATGTACTGAGCAATGTGAGGTGATATCCAGGCACCCACACTCCAATTGTCCATTGAGAGTATCAACTGCATGGAATGCTCCCCCTCCTGTGCTCCTCTGCCACAAGTGCAGTTGAGAATTTTGTTTTTTCAGTTTCTATTAACTAGGTAGATAATCATCAACTGAAGTCTGAATCAAATCTTCTATGCATCCATTACACGGTTATCAAGTTCCTTGCTTTCTCTGCATACATACTACAAACATTTGTTTTAAGCATATCCATTCCTTTGCTGAAGTGTGCAGGAAAAAAACACTAGGGCCATCATCTCACGCATTCCTGGAATTGGATCAGATGGATAATTATTACCTTGTAGAAATCAACAGCTAAGAAGTTTGACCAACGGTTTCCAGAGGCAGAATAGCAGCTAGACAATTCGTTCCAGAGCGCATCAGAGTTGTCAACACAGACCTCAATTGGATTGGGATTATTAGGAAAGAAGTTTTGCACTATCAAAGCTTTTGTGGTGTCTGACATGACTGATGAACCTCCCCGATTGATGCATATTCCTTGCTTCATCCCATCATCTCCAACTGTATACATAAAATACCAAAACAATCCATGTTGAAAGTACCAACCAAAATTTTCGGATCTTAATCCCTTGGGAGCTGCCATAGAAGCAGCTTCTTCAAGGACTTCATAATTCTGGCTATGGCTGGGGTACACATCAGCAGTAGGGTTAAACCCCCTGATTCAGCTTCTAGGACAAAACGAGAATCAATTGACACTGGAAAAAACATACATTGGTTTTCATTTGTGAAGTTCCACTGATGTGCAATGCCTTCGGTAGCTTCCTTGTCCATGGATGTGAAGACAATCAGGCGTTGGTTCATCTGAATCATTGTATCCAGAGTGGGCCAATCTGCTCCACCAACAGGCATGTTGGATAAAGGAAACCAGTACTTCATCAGACCTGCACTCGTGAACACCTTGGTGAGACCAAATGGTGCATTGACATAGTCCTCAATGAAGATGGTGATGATCTCCATTGCATTATTGTCCAGGAAGCTCTTGATCTCTATCAATGTCTCAATCGCTGGTCTCTGGAAAAAAAATCATCAGAAATCCAACAAAGTTACACCATCACTTAGTCTTTGAGATAATAGTTTCTCCATCAATGTGTGGAAGAAAGAAATGGTCCACTACCAGTGACTACCTGAAGCAGCTCTAGCTTAATCCAGTTCTGATGTACAGAAGAATGCTCTACCTACCACCATGAAGTCCTAGCTTCCAGTTCTAATGTGTGGAAGACATGCTCTACTAGGATCTGAAGCTCTAGCGTCAAGTTCTGACATGTGAAAGACATGCTCTACTACCATCTGAAGCTCTAGCTTCTTCCCACCACTATCTCCTCCCCAGTTGCTGGGGCTCATTCTGCCATTCTTCTACGCCAAGATTCAACAACAGTCTCTGAGGTTTCATGAGTTTGCTTACAAAGGCCGTGAAATCAAAACATTTGCCATTGAAGGAATGGCAGAGCCACACACTGTTTTTGAAGTCATACATGTCAAGCATTAATCCTCTTACTCCATTCTGCAACCCCACCAAGAACCAAACCCTCTCCCCCCCACACACACATGATGAGGAGGAGGCTCAAGAACTAGTCGTCTGAACAACTCTCTGCTGAACCCATGGAGTAAATGTTGTTCACTGTCAAGCTTGTTGCAGAACTTGTTCAGGATTTTGTGAAAACAAATATCTGCATGTTAGCTCATGTGGGGGAAGCTAAGTAGCTATGGCAGCTCATGGCATGCAACCAGATTATTTGTTGTGATGAAAACCAGGGGTTGGGTACTACTTGTCTTTTTTGTCTTACATTGAGCTGTTGGGTGACACTGTCTTCCTGATTGAAGAAAGTGATGATGGGTGTTCCTGCTCGTGGTGGTGATCCGAAAATTGCAAATGAGTTGTGTGTTGTGAGCCATGCATATTTGTTGAAGGGCAGTGATGTGTTCTACACTCCATACATATTCCCCATCACCACCAGCAACCAATTCCCCCTTGTCAGTCCATCAGCCTGACCTCTGAGTCAGTCAGTCAACAGGAAATCACACAAGCAAGCAAGCAAGCAATTCCTAGATCTCAGTGCTGAGCTCTCTTCTTTACTCTAATGATCTCTTCTTAGATCGCCCATATGGAAATTGACACATGATAAAGCTGGTCTCTTAAGGGATGTAAAGTCTACAATTTCTCATGCTCCATGGTCATGTGGTCTCTAAAGAGCAGATTTCAAGAAGACATGATGATGATGGGTGATGATGCAGATGGGCATAAGATGAACTAGATCATCACCTTAGGGAATGCAGAAGTGGAAGTGGCATCACTGCGTGTACAGTAAGAGGCAGAGAAGGCAGATCCAGCAGCTGGACATGCAAAGCAATACAATCCTGTCTGGCACTGTGAGTCTCTGGAACAACGGCTGTTCAACTGCAATAATTCCCAGCCAGCAGCCCCCAACATCACATTCGTATTCTATCATCATCAGCATTAAGATTAACCTTCAGGCTGCACCCCATGCTCCATCTCTGAAAACACACTCAAAACTCTAATTCTTTTGAATCATGAAGCTTAACTTCTACATCTCTAGAAACACACTCAAGACTCTACTCCTTTGAATCCAAGATCATGAAGCAGCATGCAGTTTGATCATGTCAAAAGCTTGAAGAATCAAGTGGTGGATCAATGCAGCAAGCTTGATGAAGAAGAAGCTTTCATTACCCATTCTCCAAATTTGTGAATTGATGCAATGGGTGTTTTTTTTTCCTCTAGTGCAGGATTCAACAACTGATAACTAAATGATAGTATTTTTTGCAGCAAACAAGGGTTGTCTGAATTTGCAAACTGATGCAATGGGTGTTTTTCTTCCTAGTGCAGGATTCAATAACAGATGACCAAATGATACTATTTTTTGCAGCAACAAGGGTTGTCCGAATTTGCAAATTGATGCAATGAGTGTTATTTTTTTCCAGTGCAGGATTCAACAACAGATGATCAAATGATAGTGTTTTTGCAGCAACAACAAGGATTCGTTCCAGCTGCTCCTAATTGACAAACCCATCTTCCAATTACCTGTCCCTGGGCCAAAGTGGAGGAGCTGGCAAACAACAAAGTCAGGAAACATCCTCCTCCGATCCCATGAAGAAACAGCAACAATGTTCTCATATTGAACACCAGTTTACATGTCATGTTTGATCCAACTTAGACCAAATTCAGGATGATGATCTTGTCGGCCTGTCTGATGATGGAAACTAAAACTACTTCTGCCAACAAATTGCAAATTTTGTCTGCAAATATTTGGTCCAAACTCTCAATATGTAGTGTGTATGTGTGTGTGTGTTTTGGGTGGGGGGGTTTGGTTTTGGTTTTTTTGTTTGTTGTTGGGTTTGTTTCAGTTTTGTGATGTTGACAAAGTGGTGATAATCCACAACAGGAATTAGCCAAATCTGGCTGAAAAAGAAATAAAAAATTATTTTTAATTTAAAAAAACAGTGTCCTTCTTTTTTTTGGCTAACCTATTGCAAACTTAATGTTGATTCTGGCGAAATTTTAAGAAAAAATAAAATCAAAAATTTGACAATAAACCACCAGCCCCCCCCCCCCCACAAAAAAACTTTTTTTTAAAAAACAATTGGACAATACCTTCGAAAAACTCAAATTGACTTATATCAAAAACGAATGTAAAAGAAAAAAAAAAAAA